>Ga0315290_10000824_pt1 | contig 20809 bp, 24 predicted proteins | sample YL17G12_0_MG_FD_203627 | JGI IMG/M metagenome (GOLD analysis project Ga0315290, IMG submission 203627) | Sediment microbial communities from Yellowstone Lake, YNP, Wyoming, USA - YL17G12_0 | ecosystem: Environmental > Aquatic > Freshwater > Lake > Sediment | place: USA: Wyoming | collected... | reverse complement strand
ATTATACTTTTCGGGCAACTCATCTTCCATTTTACATAACCTGTAGTTATATAAACTACACCTTGTATATGTAAGAGTTCTTGTGATTTATAATTAATTTCTGTATATGTAGGTGATAATAATTTATTAAATCGTGTTATTACTACATTTAATTTAGCTTCGAACACTTTAATATTTTCAACTGATAAATTCTGAAATGGATCATCGTTAATTGGTTCTTTTTTACTTATTATCGCATGTTGTTTGATATAATTTAAATCATCTTCATCATGCATAAGTTCAACTGGTGTATTTGTTATTTCATTTATTTTCATGTTGTAATCTCAAGATAATAGGGCTTAATATTTATTGTAATCATAAAATAAAATTACAACAGAATTGATATTAAATCCCTGCATTGTGTGTACATATGTGTAATACCAATCTTCAGGACCGATTACATCAGGTGCTATATAAACCGTCACTGGTAAGAAATTATTTACTAAGTCTACATACTTCTTAACAAATTGCATAAGTATATCCGCTGGATAATCTTGATGCCAAAGTATTCTATATCGACCACCAATATTCTGTATAGTATATTTACCAACTTCTCCCCAAGCAAGCCCGTGTGGAAACGTAATACTGGAATAATGTTTAACTAAACTTGCTAATTTATCTCTGAATATATCAAAATATACTTCAGATTTGTGCTCAATTTTGTTTTGAAATTTATCATTAGAATTAATTATGTTATTAGTAAACGTTTTATTAGGTTTAGCGTGTTCACAGATATACAATAATACTGGATCTGTTATTATGGATGATTCGCATAAAATTGATTGGAGGTTCATGTATTTACCTTAAGTTGTTTATTATATATTTAGTGTGTTGAATAAATACATTATACTTTACCCTAACGAGGATGCTATGAACTACACATTCAAACAATTTCTAATTGAACATAAAGATGATATTAAAATAACTAAAATTCAATTTCAATATCATCGTTATTTAAATGAATACATTTGGGAAAGAAATAAAACATTACAACCTAAAGTTAAAAATGCACTTTTGAAAATTGCAAAAGAATTCTTTGAAACACTTGACGTTAAAGATTTCAAAATTACTGATATTATAATTACAGGAAGTTTAGCAAATTATAATTATACTTCTAAATCTGATATTGATATTCACATTAAAGTTGATAGGGATTCTGGATATTGTCAAGAATGTGGTATTAATATGACAGATGTAATGAAAGCTAAAAAAACTATATGGGCAGATGAACATAGTATTACTGTTAGAGGATTCCCAGTTGAGTTATATGTACAATTATCAGATGAGCATTTAGCAGCAGGTGGTGTGTATTCACTTAAAAAGAATATTTGGTTAAGTAAACCACCTCGTAACCCTAATATTAAAAAAGAAATAGACCATTACGCAGTTGAAGTTAAAGCAAAAGAATATAAAGCAAAAATTGATGATTTAATTAATGATAAAGTTGATGACAAGGATGACATTCATAAATTAAAAGAAAAGATCTATGATATGAGACGGGCTGGATTGCAAAAATCTGGTGAATTTTCAGTTGAAAATTTAGCATTCAAAGCACTTCGCAATACCGGGTATATCAAGAAACTTGCTAAGTATTTACTTAAGGTAAAAGATGTAGATTTATCGTTAGACTAAAAAGCCCATTATAACAGGTATTAACATGGTTAAAGCTCACTATAATGGGCTTTACTGTTCTATTGAACAAAGCGAACCCTCAAATTATAACCTAACTTGAGGGTTCTTATTATCAATTGTATGATAGTGATACGATGGTATTGTTTTAGTCTTACGTGTATTGTACAATAAATATACCGATGTTAAACCATTTAACTAGCTCCCAACTATAAATACTTATTTAAATATTTATAGTTGGAAGCATGGGGCTCGAACCCATAATTTCGACTAATAATAACACGTTGCTTACTTCAATACTGTTGTCAGATAAACTTGTAAGAGCAATACGATAACAATGATTGTGTTTACTAAAAAGTGTGTCTACCAAATTTCACCACCAGCACATCAAAAGCATTCTAGATTATATATCTATGCTCCCTAACTTTAATCACTTACTAAATCACATATAACTGTACTACAAATGCAGTACAGCTGCACATGGTGGTGAATTAAAGCCTAGAACACTTTTGGTGTACCGGGAGGGACTCGAACCCTCAAAAAACTCTTGTTCAACATGGACGATAACGATAACGATGAACTTACTCTTTTCTTTAAATCTTTCAATTAATTTCTTCCGTAAAATATACGTTCATATATTCTACTATCATCATATTGATTCAAAACAGAATTAAGCTCTGATAAATCAATAAATGATTTTACTCTTTCATGTTGTCCCCCAATGTGAACAACTTCAACCCAATATGTCTCTTTGGGAGACATTAAATCCCACGGTTCGCTCATTTTTTTATAAGTTCAAATTATTCAATCAGTTATATTGTGAAGATATCCTGATTTTTGGGAAAAATTGATAACTATGTACTTTATAATCAATGTATTACAATAAATAAGCGTACCGAGGGTTAAATCTTATTGATAAAATTAAATAAATCATCACCAATTTTTCTATTTGCTACTTCAACTTCATTAGCACGCTGCCTCGCTTGTTTAACAGCCATCGATATTTTGTCAAAATTACTTAACAATTTCGATTTGTCAGCTACTGAAATCATTGAACTCCAACGAATTTTTGTAAAATGACCAATATCATCCACAGATTCCCATTTTTCAACTTGAGCTGGGAATTTGTCAGTCGCAGGTACCATAATTTTAAACTGGAAACCTTTTTGTGTTTTTGTACGTACTTCTGGATTCATATCCCGGTAAACGTGATCCCCCATAGCTGGATCTAATACCCAAGATATACCCGGTTGTAAAGTTGGTATTTGTTCGTATATTGGGCGAAGTTGCTTTAACTTATTTTCTAATGCTAATAATGTAGTAGACGGTACATCTACTACAATCATTACACCATCCACTACAATATCTGCAACTGCATTTTGATTTGCATCGTCGCGTTGGAACATAATGTCGAAGTAATCACCGACTATACCCTTAAGGTAATTAAGTTCACTCGCGATTGTAGTGGAAATTGATTGATGTTCCGCTTCTGCCCGTTCACGATCAGTTTTTTCAGGAGTATCTTCTCCATTAAGAGATAACGTACGTTCAAATCCTACAAAATGATTTGCTTTTTTTGAAAATAAATTAACCATTTCAGGAATAGTACTTTTAAAAAGTCCTTCTTTTGTTCCTTCTATAGCTAAAATCTCATGTAATTTTGTTCCCATTTACTTCTCCATAAAATTATAATAATCGTTAATTGCAACCTATTATATAGTGATTTTATTTAAAAGCAACTTTTTATTTAAAAAAAGTAAATATTCACACAAATAAAAACACTTATATTATTCACCAACATAAGTGCTTTATTAACTGTAGATTAGGATAATATTAATTAAATATAACTATATCAGCACGTGCTGATGGGAATTTACCATAAACATATAATGCCCATGCAGCTGTACCCAATGCAACACTATGTACTGTACTTGCTATGACTGGATCTGTTGGTCCAACTCCTAATACCCAATCTAAATATACAGAAATATTTATTTGATTATGTGAACCAATTCGAACAAAATCAATTAACGCATACTTATCAACTGTATCTGGATCTGTTTGCTTATAAACCACACCGTTTGTGTGTCCTGTCGCTGGTGCTTCCCACGATGTCCATCCTTGTGCTAATAATATTGTATTAATAGCAGTTTTGATGTCTGCAGGAGGATTTGCAATTGCATTTGCTGCTGTGTATGCAACTTTGTGAATCTTTCCTGTAATTATATTTGTAACTGTAGCCATAATCTTCTCCTTGTATAATATATATTAATATTTATACTACTTTAGCGTTCTATAATAAAATACTTAAATTACGTTCTTTTTCAATACTTTCAATAAAAGAAAAACAGTTATTAACTAATTTAGATACAATATATCGTGGTGATGTAGTAATATCATGAATAAAGTATGAATAATCAACTTGCCAATTATATAACTGTTTGCTAAATGTATTAATCTCTGCTAATCGAGATGGTTTACCCATATTAATTGTTGCTTCTTTGAACGCTGTGTTTAATAATCCTAATACGTAATATACTTCACTATCATCTCTTATTATGTTAATCATAATGTGAAACCTTAACTATTCTATAAAAACCTGTAATATGCAACCTTGCATATCGTCACTGCGCTAATACCGCATTATTATTATTTATTATAAAACTAATACTGGGAATTATATTACATTATTTTCATTTAATAGTTAGTCTAAAATTTATAACAAATTGCTCTATCTTTTAACACATCATCAATTATTTCAGATACAATATCCCAATTACCTCCACCTAAACCACAACCATATTGATAAGGTACCGCTAGATCATCTATATTAAGATCAGTCATATGCATTAAAGTTCTTTCAAAACATGTTTGAACTGCATCATAATCAGTATATTGTTTTCCGTCTTTACCACATTTATATTGGGAAAATGCATTAAATACAAACTTATTACCGACATCAACAACTAATACTTCACCAAGCAAAATAGTATTTGGTATATGTATAAACACATTATGATACTCCCGTTTAACAACTGACCATTTTGTATAAATAGCTTTCGCTAAACCTGAACCCATTTTGTTCATACAATTAACTTGTTGAATAAGTGCTTTTTCTTGACAATATAAAATATTTCCATTTTTTTCTATCATATTTCAACCTACATTTATGTACATCGAGCCAACTATATAAAGACTATATAAAGACTATATAAAGACTATATAATGAATCTATTAATATAGTATAACTATATAATTATATAATCTTTCCCCCTTCGTGACACAAAGGATTATATATCAGACTGCTCTAAAGTGCAACTCTTTTTTTATTTATTTCAAAATTTTTTATCTAATTAAAATACGTTCAATCTCAAAGAACATTTGCATATATAAGATTAGGTATTACGAGTCATTGAGCAGCTCATCTGCGTTAGATTCTCATGAATTTGATATATAATAAAACATATTATTAAATGAAAATATCATTTTCAAAATTCAAAGTTGATAAAAATATTTAATATATCATATAATAGATTTTTACTATAAATAGTGTTTTTCAAATAAAATGGAGTTTATTGCATGATGCAACACAAGCAAATCTTAGTAACTAAAAGAAACGGATTAAAAGAACCAATCGACTTAGATAAAATACATAAAGTGATACATTGGGCTTGTGAAAACCTTAGTAATGTGTCAGTATCAGACGTCGAAATGAAAAGCAAAATACAATTTTACGATAATATCAAAACAGAAACAATACATAATACCATGATCCGCGCCGCAGCGGATTTAATAAGTGAAGATACTCCAAACTACCAGTATGTAGCAGCAAGATTAATGTTATTTAATATGCGTAAATTAGTATTAGGTCAATATGAACCAATTCCAGTTCGAAAATTAGTGGATATGAATATTGAACGAAAAGTGTATGATCCTGATATTGTTAGTTGGTACGATGATCATGAATGGACTCAATTCGATCATATTGTTAAACATGATAGAGATTTAAATGTTGCATATGCAGGAATGAAACAACTCGAAGGTAAATATTTGGTACAAGATAGACAATCCCATACTTTATATGAAACTCCACAATATGCAAATATATTGATTGCCGCTACTGTTTTTGCAAATTATCCTCAAGATACTCGCATGAAATATATTAAACGATTATACGATGATCTATCAAAATTTAATATTAGTTTACCTACTCCTATTATGGCTGGAGTTCGAACTCCACAAAAGCAATATTCAAGTTGTGTGTTAATAGAATGCGGAGATTCAATAGATAGTATTATTGCAACAACTGGTGCGATTACAAAATACATATCTCAAAAAGCTGGTATTGGCATTGGTGCAAGTCGCATTCGAGCTGAAAATAGCAGTATCGGTAATGGTCAAGCTGTACATACCGGAGTTACTCCATTTTATAAATTATTTCAAGCAGCTATTAAATCTTGCTCACAGGGAGCTATAAGAAATGGTTCGGGAACATTATATGTACCGATTTGGCATCTTGAAATAGAAGATATTTTAGTATTACGAAATAATAAAGGTACAGAAGATAATAGAGTTCGACGTATAGATTATGGTATTCAATTTAATGGAATTATATTAGAGCGGTTTTTACAAAAAGGCAAAATTACATTATTTTCACCTCATGATGTTCCCGATTTACACGACGCATTTTATAATGATCAACAGTTATTCCGTGAATTATATTTAAAATATGAAAAAAATCCAAATATTAAAAAGAAAAAAATAGATGCACAGCAATTAATTAGTTCATTTACTATTGAACGATTTGAAACTGGGCGTGTATATTTTATGTTTGTGGATCATGCAAATACACATAGCTCATTTGATGAAGCAGTTGCCCCAATTCATATGTCTAATTTGTGTGTTGCAGGTGATACTCTCGTTGATGCCATGATTGACAAACTTCAATGTTGTGGAGTAAAAATGGATGAATTGGTACACTGGATTAACATCGGATTAACTGTACATATCAAATCAAAAAATCTCGATACTGGTAAAGTTGAATATAAAAAAGTTTCAACAGCATCATGTACAAATTTACAAGCTAAAGTTATAAAAATTAAATTGTATGAAAAAGAATTAGTGCTTACACCGGAACATCAAATATGGACAAGTAATAGAGGTTGGATACAAGCTAAAAATTTACAATCTAATGATAAATTAGATGTAATATCATCAAACAATCAATCTATAATAGAAATTAAACAATGTATAGACGAAATACCGGTATATGATATTACAGTTGAAGATAATTGTAATTTTTATGCTAATGATATATTAATACATAATTGCACAGAAATAACCTTACCCACATATCCATTAGAATACTTATATGATGAAAATGGACAAATTTCATTATGTATATTAGCAGCAATAAATTTGGGAAATATTAAAGACCTAACTGATATAGAAGAATGGGCTGATATTACTGTAAGAACATTAGATGAGTTAATTGATCACCAAAAGTATCCATTACCTGCTGCTCAAATTACAACTCAAAATCGTCGTTCATTAGGTGTTGGTGTTATTAACCTTGCATATTTCCTCGCTAAAAACGGAGTACGTTATTCAGATGGGACTGCATTACAATTAATTAATAAAACATTTGAAGCTGTGTCATATTATCTTATTAAAGCTTCTATGAACCTTGCAAAAGAAAAAGGACCATGTAAATGGTTTCATGAAACAAAATACGCTCAAGGTATTTTACCGATTGATACTTATAAACATGATATTGATAACTTAGTAGGTACTGAGTTAGATTATAATTGGGAAGAATTACGTTTAGATATATTAACATATGGAATGAGAAATAGTACATTGATGGCTCTAATGCCATCTGAAACAAGTTCACAATTAAGCAACGCTACAAATGGAATAGAACCAATTAGGTCATTAGTAGTTACAAAAGGGTCAAAACAAAGTCAAGCTAAACAAGTTGTACCTGAAATTACTAGATTGAAAAATAAATATGAACTTGCGTGGAGCATGACTTCAAATGAAGGATATTTACAATTAGTTGGTGTTATGGGCAAATATGTAGATCAAGCAATTAGTACAAATATGTATTATAATCCCGCTCATTATGTAGGAGGTAAAGTTCCTATGGAAATATTAATTCAAGACTTTCTCAAAGCATATAAGTATGGAATTAAATGCGGATACTATTCAAATACATTAGACGGGCGTGGTGATGAAGAAGATAATGGACAATGTGAAAGTGGTGCCTGTGCTATCTGAACCAACTCAAGAATTTTTAAATGATTATAAAAGTTGGGGTGGATCACTTTCACCTTTAAACGAAACAATATATAATAATTGTTTACGATTTTTGAATTCATTACCTATAGATTATCCAATTCCTGAATTTTCATTAAATCCTAATGGAACAATTTCAATAGATTGGGAAACACAATATGGATGCGCGTCGTTAGAAATTGGTAAAACAAAATATAGTTTATACATTAAAAGGTGCGATGGTAGTTCATTATTACAAGATGGTGTCACTACTGAAATTGAAAATAACATTATGAAGGATTGTATGATATGGACTAATCATGAACTCAATATAATGTTACAATCTGATTTTTTACAATTACACAACTGGACCCCTTAAAATGAGTATCTTTACAACAGGAAAAATAAACTTTTTAACACAACCTATGTTTTTTGGAGCAGATCCTAATATTGCTAGATATGACGAACAACGTTATGCAATTTTTGAAAAATTAACAACCCAACAATTAGGGTTTTTTTGGAGACCAGAAGAAATCGATGTAACGAAAGATACACGTGATTTTAAAATATTAAGTGAAAATGAAAAATCAATATTCATTAATAATTTAAAATATCAAACATTATTGGATTCGGTACAAGGGCGTGCACCTAGCATGGCGTTAGTACCTTATATATCTATTCCAGAATTAGAAGTGTGTACAATCACATGGAGCTGTTTTGAAACAATTCATTCAAGAGCATACACTCATATTATCCGTAATTTGTATTCTAATCCAGGGGATGTATTTGATACTATTTTGGATGACCCAATGATTATAGAACGAGCACAATCTGTTACGGAGCATTATGATAACTTTATTGAGTATGCAAATTTGTATAAATCTAATGGTATTGGTATATATACATTTCGGGCTGGACAACCAGATACCTACAAACTCGATATCACTTTATATGAGTTGAAAAAAAGATTATATTTAATGCTTATTACTATTAATATACTTGAAGGTATTAGATTTTATGTTTCGTTTGCTTGTAGTTTTGCATTTGCAGAATTAGACACAATGGAAGCAAATGCAAAAATGATTGCGTTAATTGCAAGAGATGAAAATGTCCATTTGGCAATTACACAAAATATATTGAAATTACTCCCAAAAGATGATATAATATACGAACAAATTATGTCAGATTGTGAACCTTTGGTGTATAAAATGTACAACGATGCGGTAGCACAAGAAAAAAGATGGGCTGAATATCTTTTTAAAGATGGATCAATAATTGGGTTAAATGCAGAATTACTTTCAAGTTATGTTGAATATATAGCAAATAAACGTATGAAAACAATAGGTTTAAAAATGCAATATGCACAAACTAATAATCCATTATCTTGGACTAATAAGTATTTGAGTAGTATGGAACAACAAGTTGCCCCACAAGAAACAGAAAATAGTAGCTATTTAGTTGGTAGTATTGATAATACAATGGATGAAAATGCATTTGCAAATTTTGTACTATAAAATAGACATATCTAATGACAAATAACCTTTCAACAACGTCGTCTGAACTAATCAATAGTCTCAGAATGGAATATTCTTTGTATACAATCCAGGATAGAGCTATTCCACATTTAGCTGATGGATTAAAAATGGCTCATAGGCGTGTTATTTGGTTGGCAAAGGATGGTGCAAAATATAAAAGTGCTACTTTAGCTGGTGCTACTATGTGTATACATCCACATGGTGCACCTGAAGGTAGCATCAATACATTAACTGCACCATTTTCAAATAATATACCATTATTTACCGCGTTAAGTACGTTTGGTACTAAACTTGCACCCGATTCATTTGGTGCGGCTAGATATACCAGTGTTAAATTAAGCCCATTTACAAAAGATATTATATTAAAAGATATCGAAATAATTCCAATGCAGTTAAGTTATGATGATTCAGAATATGAACCTATTCATTACTTACCACTGGTACCAGTTGTATTAATTAATCCACAAAGTGGAATAGCAGTTGGGTTTGCTTGTGATATATTACCAAGATCTTTAGCTGATATTGTAACATCACAACTTAAATATCTTAAAAGTAATGAAATTGTTGAATCATATCCAAAGTTTTTACCAACAGAACAATATGCTATTGATAAAACATTTGATAAAAAATCAAATAATCCAAAATGGACATTTGTAGGACAATATGAAAGATACGGTGTAGCTAAAGTTTTTATAACAGAATTACCATATGGTGTTAAATATACAGACTATGTAGATCATTTAATAAAATTAGTTGAAGACGATAAAATCATTGATTATGAAGATGAGTCAAAAAGTAATATACATATTGTTGTTAAATTTGATAAAAAAATATTAAGTGAGTTATCGGAAGATCAATTGTTAAAGTTGTTAAAACTTGTTAATATAAAAACGGAAAATTTGAATGTCGTAAATTTTGATGGAATAACAATATTACATACTGATTATTTGGATATTATTAAAAAATTTACAGATTGGAGACTTACTTGGTACGTTCAACGATATGAACGTCTATTAAGTAAACTAAGAGAAGATATTCAGCGGTATAAAGATATTATTAAATCTATTGAAAAAAATGTAGGTAGTGTAGCTCGTAAAACATCAACTAGAGACGAACTAATACAATACTTATTAGCTATTAAAATAGTATATACTGATTATATTGCGCAATTACCTGTGTATAGATTTACTGTAGAAGAAAAAGAAAAAACAGAAAAAAAATTAGCTGAGTCATTAGTGATAGAACAATCATATATTGACTTGTTAAATGATGAAAATAAACGACGAGCAGTTTATATTTCAGAGTTAGAAGAAGTATTTAATAATTATTGTAAAGGTAAAAAGTAAATGAGAGGGAACTACCATAATTCACAAAAGGTATCACTTTTAATAACAGAAGTTAGTAAAATGAACCCCGAGGAATTAAATAGATTACATGGAATCACAATAGATCCAATTACAAAAAATGTACAAGATGATGTAAGTGGATTAACATATAATAATGTACTTGAATGGGCAAATTATATATATGAAGATGAACCAATACATGGACATGAAAAAATTGGTAAATTCTATGGATTTGATGATGATTAAACAATATGAATATTGATAAAATTATCAACGCAGGTCGTTTATATGTTTACGATAAACAAGAAGTTATGCCAACTGGACGAACAGCAATAAAAAAAGTTAAAAATATGTATGTACCGGGTGGTGTAGATATTACAGAAATATTATGGGAAATAGAACCAATTGATCCAGATGTGCATTGGAAAATATTTGTCAAACCTGCAGATTTATATGAAATAACACAGGATTAAATAATGAGAAATATTAGTATTATCGCAGCCTGTGATCTATATGGTGGTATTTCAAAAAATAATACTATTCCTTGGATAAATGAAAATGTTGGTAAAATTGACTTAAAAAACTTTCAAAAAATTACAAAAGGTTATGTTTGTGTTATGGGTGTTAATACTTATAATGAAATACATGATATTATGGTTGCAAAACGTGGTAGTGAATCACCTGAATTACTTCCAGGTAGACAAAGTGTAGTTATAACATCAAACCCAAATAGAGTTTGTTATGGAGCTTCAACAAAACCATCATTACGTGCAGCTCGACAATCGTACGAGTTTGATGATTATAATTCTCCTATATTCGTTATTGGAGGTCGCAGATTATTCATTGAAGCAGTTGCATGGGCAGAAGATGTTTATCTAACTATTATTAATAACAATTATGAGTGTGATCAATTTTTCCCATTAAATACTATTAGTAAGAAATTTCAAATAGCAGAAATTGATAAACAAGATGGATTAACATTTGTTCATTATACTAGACATGAAAGATCGTAATGACACAACTAAGAATGACATTTGAAGAATATTGGGCATCAAGAGTCAATGCATATACATGTATATACCCCGGTATGAAAAATAAAAACGTTCTCCGAGAAATAGCACATAATGCATGGATTGCCGGGCAACTGACAATGTTGCAAAAATTACCTGAACCTGATATTGAATATCCTGATAACGATTGAACTATGGAAGATCTTATCCGTAAGTACGTAACGCTACCAACTCACCCAACAGCAAGGGGGTGGTATAGCATTAAATGTCTTGTTTGTAAAGATTATAAAATAAGAGGTGGTTTTAGATTTGCAGATAACATTACATATTATCATTGTTTTAATTGTGCTGCAAAAGGATCATATGATAATGATAGGAAGTTCTTATCAGAAGATATGGTTAAAATTTTAGATGCATTTAACATTCCAAACAATGAAATTGATTTAATAAAATTTCAATCTCTTGGTCATACTTATATTAAAAAAGATAAAAAAACATCTGATCTTGTTCAAAATCCAATTTATGAAATTCCATTATTACCACACTTTTATAAATTAACAAATGATAATAATGATACATGGTCTATAATTGCTCGAGAATACTTACAATATGATCGAGGGATTAATTGGCAAGATTACCCGTTTTTCTTATCCAAAGGTGATAAAACAAAACAAGGTTCACAGTGGATAGGAAGATTAATTATTCCTCTTTATAGACGCAGTAGGTTAATTTTTTATCAAGGTAGAGATCTGGTCGGTACTAGAAAACTTAAATATAAAAACGCTATGCTGAATAATAATAGTATTATATTATATGGATACGATGAATTATATACAGCTACTAATGACCCCTTATTTATTGTTGAAGGGTTTTTCGATGCATTTATGATTAATGGAATTGCTATTATGGGTAATGAATTACACAAACCCAAAATAGATGTTATAAATCAATCAAATAGACGTAAAATTTATATTCCTGATTTATATGGAAACGGAGGAGAGCCTGCATTAGTAGCTATTAACGCAGGATGGGAAGTAAGTATTCCTGATATTGGATCATGTAAAGACATAAACGAAGCTATAACAAGATTTGGTAAATTATATGTTCTTAAATCTATTATGGATAATGTATTAAGTGGATTCAGCGCAAAAGTCGCAGTAACTACACTATGTAAATAACGAGATATGATATGACTATAGAAGAAGATATAGAAGACGAAGCATTTGAAGAAATATTTATGATATCAATGAGTAATTTTTATAATAACTTATTAAAATCCCAACAACCCCTACCGCCAGATTTTCAAAAAGTACTTAACGATAATCGTTGGGACTTAATAACTCAAAAATAAAAATTGCATGAAAAAAAACAAATCATACACCAGTGCGGATATACAAGTATTATCGGATAGAGATCATGTAAGATTGAGACTACCAATGTATGCTGGATCCATTGATGTAATGGAGTGTGAAATGCCAGATTTTACCGGGGATAAGTTCACAATACAAACAGTAAAATTTGTACCAGCTGCGTTAAAATGTATCAATGAAATATTCGATAATTCAACCGATGAACTACTACAAATTTCAAAAAGGAATAAAAAAATACAAATTACTGCTAATAATATAACTGGGGAATATAAGGTAGTAGATAATGGACGAGGTATACCTTTAGACATACACCCAATAACTAAAAGATATACAGTTGAAACAGTGTTTGGAACATTACGATCTGGACGAAATTTTGGTGAAAAAGAAACTGCAGGTGTAGTTGGAACAAATGGATTAGGTAGTAGCATGACAAATTTTGTATCTAGCTATTTTAATGTAGATGTTTATAGAGATAATAAACATTATTATCAATCATTTGAAAACGGATGTACTAATATTTCAATACCAACAATAAAAGATATTGTATCTAAAATAACAGGTACCACAATATCTTTTAAACTAGATCCAACTGTTTTTAGCGATGTAATTATACCTGAAGAAGTAATTCATAATAGGGCTATTGAAATTGCATTTAATAATCCTGATGTACAAGTTGAGTATAATAATACACCATATCAATATAAACAAGGTTTATCTGGAATTGTTAGTAATATATCTAATAAATATTTCAGTTTTGCAAATGAATCTATGGATTTCAATGTAATATTTGATCTTAGTAACAGTATTGATGAACAAATATTTACTTATGTAAATGGTTCATTTTTATGGCAAGGTGGTATTTGTAACACCCAATTTCTTAATGCATTTTATGATAAAACAATTACTCATCTATCTAAAGAAGCAAAAAAACAAAAATGTGAAGTAACAAAGAATGATATTAGATTAAACTTATTAGTATTAGGTACATTAAAATTAACAAATCCTAATTTTGATTCACAAGCTAAAACTAGATTAACTGGACCTACATTACGAAAAGAATTTGATGAATTAATCAGTCAACATTGGTTATCATTTACACGACGAAATAAAGAATGGTTCGATGAAGTATTAGCAAGAGCATTTGAACGACATCACATTGATGCTAATAAACTAGCACAAAAAAACCATCAAAAGATTTTATTAAAAAAAGTACCTGGGTTAATTGACGCAACAAGTAAAAATAGATCTCACTGTATATTGTTTTTAACTGAAGGTATTTCTGCTCAATTCTCATTGATAAATGTTCGTGAACAAGATAAACATGCTGTATTTCCTCTCACTGGTAAAATTAATAATGTATATGGTTGTACAATAGCTGAAGTATTACAAATGGGTAAATTAACTAATTTACTAGCTGCAATTGGACTAACTCCAGGTAAAAAAGCTATTCGTGAACAACTACGATATGGAGATAAAATTATTATAGCAGCTGATGCTGATGTAGACGGAGCAGCTATTGTTACTTTAGTAATCAATCTATTTTATCAATTTTGGCCTGAATTGTATGATCCAGATCATAAACCATATATTCATAGATTAATCGTACCTAATGTATGTTTAACTAAAGGTACAAAACGAGTACATTTTGCAACTAGACAACAATATGAAATAGCTCGTAGTAAATACAATGGATGGACTGTAACATATTATAAAGGTTTAGGTTCAATGGTTGCAGAAGATTGGGAATTAATTGCAAAAAACTTAAATAATTTTTTAATACCTATTGTTGATGACGGGCTAATGTCTGCAGCACTTACTTTAGCCTTTGATGAGAACGCTGAGAACCGCAAAGCTTGGTTACAACCAGAAATTTAATACATTCAGTAAAACTCCAATTTAAACTCCTATAAATAAATTAAATTACTAATCAAACGAGGAAAAATAATGTCAAATATTGACGATCTAAACGATGTTGTCGCTCGTGTTAAAGCCGCACAACATACATTCTCAACATTCACTCAAGAAAAAGTTGACAATATTTTTAAAACTGCAGCATTAGCTGCTAACAATCAAAGAATACCTCTTGCTAAAATGGCAATTGCAGAAACTGGTAGAGGACTATTAGAAGATAAAGTAATTAAAAATCACTTCGCATCAGAAGAAGTGTATCATAAATACGCACAACTAAAAACCTGTGGAATCATTGAACAAGATGACATAGGTGGATATTCACGAGTTGCTGAACCAGTTGGGTTATTAGCTGGTGTTATACCTGTAACAAATCCAACTTCTACTGCTATTTTTAAAGCTCTAATTGCGTTAAAAACAAGAAATGGAATTATTTTCTCACCACACCCAAACGCTAAAAATTGTACAATTGAAGCGGCAAAAGTAGTTTTAAAGGCTGCAATTGAAGCAGGTGCGCCACCTGATATTATTGGTTGGGTTGAAAATCCAACCTTGGAACTTTCACAAGCACTAATGCGACATCCTGATATTAGTCTAATTCTTGCAACTGGGGGACCAGGAATGGTTCGTGCTGCCTGTTCATCAGGTAATCCATCATTAGGTGTAGGATCTGGTAACACCCCTGCGTTAATTGATGAAACTGCAGATATTGAAATGGCTGTTTCATCTATATTAATTAGTAAAACATTTGATAATGGTATGATTTGCGCTTCAGAACAATCTGTTATAGTAGTAAATTCTATATATGATGCAGTAAAAGCAGAATTTACTAAACGTGGAGCTTATTTATTAACTAAGGATGAGAAAGAAAAAGTATCAGATATTATTCTGGTAAATGGGTATCTTAATCCAGAAATTGTTGGACAATCTGTAAACTATATTGCACAACTTGCAAGTATTACCATACCACATAATACTCGAATTCTTATTGGGGAAGTTGAAAATATTGATGTTACTGAACCATTTGCGTATGAAAAACTTTCAGTTATATTAGCTATGTATCGTGCTGTTGATTTTACTGACGGACTAGATAAAGCAAAACGGTTAATAGAATTTGCAGGTCTTGGGCATACAGCAGTTATCTATGCTAATTCAGTTGAAAATGATAAAATAACAGCTTTCAGAAGAGCATCTAAAGTATGTCGAATACTTATTAATACCCCTTCTTCTCAAGGTGCAATTGGAGATCTGTACAATTTTCGATTAGATCCATCACTTACATTAGGGTGTGGTACATGGGGTGGAAGTGTCGTTAGTGAAAATGTAGGACCTCTAAACTTGTTAAATATTCAAGTAATTGCTGATCGTCGTGAAAATATGCTTTGGTATAGAATACCTTCAAGAATTTACTTTAAACCAGGTTGTTTACCAGTAGCATTTCATGATTTAAAAGGACGACAAAAGGCGTTCATTGTTACAGATAAACCATTATTTGATTTAGGTATGGTTCAAGAAGTACGTGAAGTACTTGAAGCAATGAATATTACATTTAAAATATTTTATGACATTGAACCTGATCCAACATTAGCTGCTATACACTGTGGGTTAGAGCAAATTAATAGTTTTCAACCAGATGTTATTATCGCGTTTGGGGGTGGTTCACCAATGGATGCTGCAAAAATTATGTGGCTTTTATATGAACACCCTGAAGTTGAATTTGCAGGAATTGCTTCGCGATTTATGGATATACGTAAACGGGTATATGATCTTCCAATATTAGGTAATAAAGCTATATTAGTTGCAATACCAACAACTTCTGGAACTGGATCAGAAGTTACTCCATTTGCAGTAGTAACTGATGAGAAAACTGGAATTAAATATCCATTAGCTGATTACGCCTTAACTCCAACTATTGCTATTGTTGATTCTCAATTAGTAATGCATATGCCAAAAAGCTTAACAGCTTTTGGTGGTATTGATGCACTAACACATGCGTTAGAATCACTTGTATCTTCTTTCGCTAGTAACTTCACTACTCCTAATGCACTAGAAGCAATACGATTATTATTTAAATATTTACCTGCTGCGTATCATGAAGGGGAAGCTAACCCTAAAGCAAGAGAACGAGTACATTATGCAGCTACAATCGCTGGGACATCATTTGCTAATGCGTTTTTAGGTATTTGTCATTCATTAGCTCACCAATTAGGTGCAACATTCCATATACCACACGGTTTAGCAAATGCTATAATGATATCACATGTAATTCGATATAATGCAACCGATCGTCCATTCAGACAAGCAGCTTTCTCCCAATATCATTACCCAAGTGCAAAAAATCGCTATATTGGTGCTGTTAATTATCTAAATTGGGGTTGTAATATACTTGATGATGATAAAATTGAACTTTTAGTTACCAAAGTAGAAGGTTTGAAACGGGAAGTTGATATTCCTCTAACTCTTAGAGAATTGATACCTAATGTAAGTGAAAAAGATTTTTTGATTGCAGTCGATCGTATGGCAGAACAAGCATTCGACGATCAATGTACTGGAACAAATCCTCGAGCTCCTTTAATTGAAGATTTGAAACAATTATACATAATAGCGTATTATGGGGATAATGTAGATTTATAATTGAGTGAACCCCTTGTTCGATTAACAATCGTATAAATATATTAAAATAATTAAATAAGGGGTATATCGATTGAAAATAAAAGAATTAATATACGAAGCATATGAGACTGAAAATAATCACGTATATAATATTGAAACTGTTAATAGATTAATAACTGAAATAATAGCACGGTGTCAACCATTTCTTAAAGCATTAAGTTACAAAGCACATGATAAACAATTATATCGTGGGATTGGAAGCATACCTCCACCTTCGCTACTTACACCAACTGGTGAATTGCGTACATACCCTGGGCATAACCCCCACCGTTCACCGTCTAATACCCCAAAAGCAGTTCACACTGAAATAAATCACATCTTTACACGCATGTTTCAATTTCCCTTTAGAAATGGAACATTTGTTACCCACAACATACATATTGCAGAAACGTACGGTATGGTTGTCACTGTATTACCAATTGGTGATTTTCATTTTTTATGGTCTCCATATGTGGATGATCTATTTGGTAATTGGGATGAATTTGAAAGTGATGAACTATTTAAATCAAAAACAACAGGTACTCCGAGACCTACAAACGAAGTAATACAAAACAAATATCTCGATATAATTGAATCTAATCAATTACAATATCGAACAACTAATTTACTTGATGCTGTTGATAGCGGAAACGAAATAATGATATACTGTGATCGCTGTATTGTATTACCAACAGAAAATAGTACAGTTAAAGATGCATTAGTACAAATACAACAAAATCATGGGAATAAAATATAATATTATTTGTCCCAAATAATCAAATAAATTCGAAAAATACTAATTATTATTGCAGGAAATCCCATATTTTTAACATGGAAAAAGTTGCCTGGTTTTAAAATCTATTATATAATGTCCTTTCATATTTACAGGGAAAGTTATTATGTTAACATCATCAACACAAGGTACACAATCTGATATCTTAAAATCTCTTCAAGATAGAGGGCAACAAATTCAAACATCATTTGAGTCTATAAAAAATAATCCGTTAAATTTCAATATATTAATGTCCCACATTGGGATATTATCTATTACTGTTCATGAATTAATTATAGCTCAATATTCTAATTCTATATCTAAACCTAGCGAACATAATAATGAACAAACAAATAGCTCAATTTGACAAAGTGTTAGTAATGGATTGTGAAACAACAGGAATTCAAAGAGGATCTTGTTTATACCCATGTCGAGCTAAAAATAATGGGTATTATCAACCTATTTCATGGGGAATGATAGTTGCAAATATGCAAACATTAAAACCTATTGAAGACCTTTACGTTGAAATACAATGGGATGGAAAAAGTATTTGGGATAATAATGCACAGAAAGTGCATGGGTTATCTATTGAATATTTACAAGAAAACGGTGTTACTGAAATTGAAGCCGTTGAACAAATTGGAAGTTTGATAATGGATCATTGGGGACCTGAAAATAATATTCATATTATGGGTCATAATCCAAATTTCGATCTCGCATTTTTGGATGATATGTTTAAAAGATACGATATAGAATTAAAGTTTTCCCATAGAATGTATGATACTAACTCATTGGGTGGAATATTACTTAATTGTTTTACTTCAGATCAATTATTCACTGCTATGGGTATGCCTCATCGAAATGAACATAACGCATTAGAAGATGCAAGGTGTACACTAGAATCTGCAAGAAAACTTAAATTACTTTGGAATACTTTCGTATGAAGTATTATAATCCAACATTTGATGAAATAGTTACTGCGTGTGATACATTAGCAACACAAATTTTACAACATTATAATAACACTAAACCTGACTACCTAATAGGCTTACAACGAGGTGGGTTAATACCTGCGGTTAAATTGTCACATTTACTTAATGTTCCACTAAAAGTAGCTGACTATTCACATCCAAATAGTGCTGGAGATAACAAACACACTCATAATCTTGTTATTCCTGAATTTCCTCCACATACAAAACGTATTGTATTAGTAGACGATATTATTGATACTGCTAACTCAGTTAACGGGTTCTTAAATCATCTACAATTACCTAACAATTGTGAAATTATATTGGTTGCACTTTATTATAAAGATAGTGCAATACTATCTCAACCTATTGCATCATATATTTGGAGGTGGTTACAAAAAGACGCTCCTTTCGTAAATTTTCCTTGGGAAAATGATTTCAAACCGATATAAATAAAAATAAATTTAATAATTAATATATCCACGAGGAATAAAAAAATGGAAATAATAACAAATTTAATGTTACAAACACCACCAATCTTATCACAATTAATATTTGTATTAGGTATATACGTACTAACACAAATAATGTATAACTGTGGGTCGGTAATATATAATATCTTACTTGCATCATGTTCTGCTATAAGTATAACTTGTTGTGCTACAATCTCTGCAAAACAGAAATCTATTGCTAATAATACCAAATATAATGCTAGTACGGAAACAATACTTATATTTTTATGGAAAAATTTTATTTTGCATTTATCTGCTGACGGAGAAGTTGAATACGATAGTCCTGATTTTAGATGGAAAAGCATATTCGATTATGACACATATAACATTCACGTTTGTAAAAACATTAATCAAAACAATAAGGTTTAAATTATGATACAATACTTAAATTTACTACAACACATAATCGATAATGGAATTAAACGTCCTGATAGGACCAACACAGGAACAATAAGTGTATTCGGTACACAGCACCGATATGATTTAAATAAAGGATTTCCAATTATTACTACTAAAAAAATATATATTAAATCAGTTGTTAGTGAATTGCTTTGGTTTATAGAAGGCTCTAGTGATGAATTGAGATTACGTGAAATACATCATGGTGATAGGAATACTACAAAAACAACAATATGGACAGCTAACGCAAATGCTGAATATTGGAAATCAAAAGCTAAATTTAATGGTGATTTAGGTAGAATATATGGTGTAAATTGGAGATCGTGGCGAACTGGAATATTTAACAAATTAAATGAACTAATTGGTATAAAATATATTGATCAATTAACAGAA
>Ga0315290_10000823_pt1 | contig 20812 bp, 17 predicted proteins | sample YL17G12_0_MG_FD_203627 | JGI IMG/M metagenome (GOLD analysis project Ga0315290, IMG submission 203627) | Sediment microbial communities from Yellowstone Lake, YNP, Wyoming, USA - YL17G12_0 | ecosystem: Environmental > Aquatic > Freshwater > Lake > Sediment | place: USA: Wyoming | collected... | reverse complement strand
GCACCTTATGAATCTCGGTCGTCGCGAAGACAAAGACGACGTGCCCAGGGGGTTCTTCCAAAGTCTTGAGCAGGGCATTAAAAGCAGCGCCCGAGAGCATGTGCACTTCATCGATGATGTACACCTTGAAGGCCGAGCGCTGCGGCCGGTAGTCGATCGTCTCCTGCAAGGAGCGGACATCGCCGACTCCAGTGTTGGAGGCGCCATCGATCTCGAGCACGTCCTCGTGATTGCCACGACTGATGGCCAGGCAGCTGGCGCAGACGTTGCACGGTTCGGCGCTGCCCTGCGGCACGCGGGCCTCACAGTTGAGCGCTTTGGCATATAGCCGCGCGATGGTCGTCTTGCCGACCCCCCGCACTCCGGTAAAGATCAAAGCGTGGGGTTCACGCCCCATGCTGATGGCATTGGCGAGAGCTTTTGACACCGCCTCCTGACCAACCAATTCAGCGAACTGGCCAGGGCGGTACTTGCGCGCTAGCGGCTGATAGGTCAAGACAGACCCTCTCCCGAGATTGGTTTGCGGGGGTGCAGCAAGTCCGCAGTTCAGGGTGATAGCCAGATGACCCAAACACCCGTCGATTCCACTACCGTTGCTCCCTTCCGGGCCTGGCGGGGTTCGCAGGTCAACGTCACCCAGGATCTGGCTATCACGCTAGACTGCGGACTTGAGACGCCGGTTATACCGTAGCAACGGGGGCCTGTCCACGCTTTGCAACAGCCGACCTCGAAAACCACATGAAGATATAACTATTTGATATATTTTATTTTATTTCCGACCCTTCTTCAGAAAGGGATCGAACGCATAATTGGCAAAGGCGATGAAGCCAGAGCGATAGCCGATCACCTTGCGATCGACCTCAATGGATTTACCCGAAGCATCGAGTTTATTGTCGGCCAAAAGGGCATAGCCGCCGGCGACATCGAGGGTCACGCCGCAGATCCACTTGTTGGCCAGCTGGCTCTGATAGGTGGCTTGCAGTCCCACTTCGTTGGCCGTCAGCTCGAGAGTCGACAAGCCGCGGGCTTTGCCGCCGTCATAGGACAAGACCCACTCGAACTTATCGCCGTCCGCAATCCGCTGCTCGAAGTTGAGGCGAAAACGCAGCAGTTGCGGAATCTGCGCGCGTGGCTCCAGCGCTTTGCCGTCACCTTGCGTGCGGGAGAAAAAGATATATCCGGCACCAGCACCCCAGGCAAAAAACGGCGAGGTGATGTGGCGGTAATGCAGGAGAACCTCGGCCGGCGCCTTGTAGAAACGCTTCTCATAGGTCGTCGTTGGCCTTTGCCCGGACGTTTTCACGTATTCAGCGGAGGCGCCGGCGTTGTGCTCGGTACTGACATCAAGTCCGATCTCCGTATCGACATCGGTCCAAAGCAATGTCCCGATCGGACGTGCCAACGAAAACTGATAGCTACCCTGACTGTCGCCACTGTAGGCCTGGACGATCACCGTGTAGTCGTAGCGGAGTCCAAGTCGCCAGTGAGGCCAGACCTCGACCCAAACACTCGGCGCCAGTTGATCGTAGTGCACGTCCAGGCTCGATGATCCCCCGATGGGCCGAAGCTGGGATCCAGAAGCGCGATGTTCAAAGTCGAGGTTTAAGCCGTAGGCCTCAGAATTGAGCACCAAATAGCCATGGGCGAGAAGTCTTGCGCCCTTTGACAAGTGACTCCCCTTGTTGCCCAATGCGGTCTCTTGGCTCCCTTCAAAGAATCCACCGACGCCGCCCTCTACCATCGGGTGCGTGCCGTTTGGGTACTGCGCCGCCGAGGTGATGATCGGCGATGAGGCGACGTTGAGCAGAAGCGGCAAAAAGCGCACCTGCTGCTTGACGGCAAAGCGCTCGTCGGCATCTGGCAGCTCCACCACCACGGTCTTTTTTACCGCATTGAATTTGGCAAACACGCCACCGGCGATAAACTTAGGATTGGCGACTTCAACCAGGGTCTGTTGGCCCTCTTCGACTTGATTCAATTCGGCCGTGGTGAGTCCGAGCAGTAGCTTGTCATGATCCGAATGAATCTTCAGAATCGTCGCGCCGAACGCCGGCGGGCTACCCAGGCTGAGGATCGCGGCTGCGACCAGCGCAGTAAAAAGCTCGGCCAGCCGCTGGCGTTTGCCGCAAAAGCAGCCTAACATCAAAAGCATGTTTATAAACTCCTACCAAGCTGAATGGGCATACTTCACCGGTGCCGTGGTGACGTTGTTCTTCATTATAGACCCAATTGCCGCCGTCCCCATCTATATGACCATCACGGAAAGGTTCAATGAGCAAGATAAGCGGATGATTCGCCGCAAAGCATCGCTGATCGCCCTCGGCCTGCTCAGCTTCGTCGCCGTCAGCGGCTCACGCTTCTTTGCACTGTTCAATATCACCCTGCCGGCCTTTCAGATCGCCGGTGGCATCCTCTTGCTCAATATCGGCATGGCTCAGCTCAATGCTGTGCGGCGCAGGGTGCAGCCAGCCGAGGAGGGCGAGAGTTTGCACCGCGATGACATCTCGGTTTTTCCGCTGGCAACGCCGCTTCTGGCCGGTCCGGGCGCCATCTCGACGGTGATCCTGCTGGCAACCCGAACGGAATCGGTCCTGCGCCTAGGTGAACTCATCGCCGCCATAGCGACCTGTATGTTCGGGGCCTTTTTGACGTTGCGGGCTGGGAAATACCTCCAAAAAATCCTCGGCACCACGGGACTCAACCTGCTGTCTCGCCTGATGGGAATCCTGCTCACCGCGGTGGCGGTGCAGTTTATTATCAACGGAATTAAAGAGGTCCTACCTCTATTTAAGACTTAGGATCTGCGGACGGCTTTATTGCCTAAATCCTGCCCTCCCACATTCCCACTCTCCCAGTTGCGCGGAATAAAGCCGCAGCCCAAAAACTGGGAGGGCGGGAATGCGGGAGGGCAGGATTTAGGCAACAAAGCCACTGCGGATTTGCTAGAGGCGAACGCCCCAGCTCGCGAGAATGTTGCGTTCATCGGCCTCGGAGATGGCTTTTTTAAAGCGTGCCCCGGAACGCCCCTTGACCCGCCGCTCACATTCCGCCCAGGTTCGATGCCGTTGCGGAACGCCGTCGACGACGCTCAAGTAGGAGTAGGCCGCCTGCTTTTGCTGTTTGGGCCGCTGCTCCGGCAAGTCACCCTTGGCATCGGGCAGATCATGGATGGGGACTTGATACTTGAGTAGCGGACCACGGTATAGATCGACGCGCTGCTTTTTGCTGAAGGCCACAGCGATCTCGTCGCAGCGCTCATTGCCTGCCACGCCGGTGTGACCGCGAACATAGCGCCAGTCGATGCCACCGGTTTTGGGTCGCGCCGCCACCACCCGGACCAATCGCTCCCAAAACTCACGATTGGCGACGGGATTGCCCTCGGCCGTCAGCCAACCGCGTTGGCGCCAGCCCCACACCCACTGCGTGATGCCTTTGATGACATAGGTGGAGTCGGTAAAGACCAGGACTCGCAGCGGGGAGTCGTGCACCATCTCCAGTGCGGCGATGGTGCCCATCAGCTCCATCTTGTTATTGGTCGTCGCCCCGTCGCCGCCACCTAGCTCATGGACCTCGCCGTCGGGCCGCACGATGATCGAACCCCAACCGCCTGGACCAGGGTTACCGGAACAGGCCCCGTCGCTAAAGATCAGGTTGGCCTTAAGGTCATCTGCAGTAAGGGTCATGGCGCTCAGGGTCCGCGGCAGGAGGAAGGTTAACGAGATGCTGCATGCTTGCGCCAATGAATCCAGCGCGAAGCTCCACTCTAGCTAGTTACACCGCCGGCAAGGAGAAGCAAAGCCCGAGCTGGCGGCCATTCAGCGTTTGCCTTGAGCTCGGCCTTTGGGCTTTAATCGGCTCTTGCCGCCAAAGTCGCAACAGGTGAAAGGCCAACCATGAGCACCGACAAGCACCTAACGGGTCCATCCTGGGACAACAGCAGCGAATACCCGACTCTGGATTCGCCCGAACTCCATGCCGACCTAAGCCGTGCCCAAGAGCTTACGGCCAGCCTCGCCGCCTTGGGTAAAAAGCTTTCACCACTGGTCGCCAAAGCCCACCAGCTGAGCGGAGTCGAGGGTGAACAGGGCGTGCGCTGGGCACAAGAGGCGACGATCCTCGGCGAAAAGGCCAGCATCCTCCTGCGCAATGTCGCCACCTACCTGAGCTGCGAGCTAAGTGTCGATGGCAAGAACGCCGCAGCCAAAGCCCTAGCGGGCAAGGCCGAAGCCCTGGAGGCGCAGTTAGGCCAAGCTTACAATGCCCTCGACCAGCTCCTCAAGTTAGCCGACGATCAATTCATCGAAGCCTACTTAAAAGCCGAGGCCATCGCGCCGCACCGCTTCAGCGTGATGCATGAACGCCAACTGAAAGACCACGCGCTGTCGCTCGCCGAGGAAGACCTCATCATCGGCCTCAACGTCAACGGTCCTAAAGCTTGGGGCAACCTCTATGACAACCTCTCGGGAAGCATCGAGGTCAGCCTGGACCTTCCCACCGGCCACCGCCGGGCTGGGTTGGCAGAGGCCGCCTCGCTGTCACAAGATCGCGACGACCGAGTCCGCGAAGCAGCGTTTCGCGGCACGGAGCGGGCCTGGGAGGCGCACGAAGAGTCTGCGGCGGCGATCTTGAACGCCCTGGGAGGTTGGCGTTTGGACCTTTACAAGCGCCGCGCGCACACCAAGCCGGTGCACTTTCTCGACGCTCCGCTGCACACCAGCCGGATCACCAAGGCCAGCCTAGAAGCCATGATGGGCGCAGTCCAGGAGGCGGCGCCCCTGGGCCAAAGGGTGCTGTCGCTCCAGGCCAAGTTGCTTGGCAAACAACGCCTAGCGCCCTGGGACCTGTTTGCGCCATGCCCGCCCAAGGGTGCATGCGCCTGGCACGCGCCAAGCTTTGACGAGGCCATTGCGCTCATCAGTGAGGCCTTTGCCAGTATTCATCCTGACATGGGTGAGTTCGTCCAAATGATGGCAAAAAACCGCTGGATTGAGGGAACGGTCGGCCCCACCAAGCGCCCCGGCGCCTACTGCACGCAATTTGCCAAGTCGCGCACGCCGCGCGTCTATATGACCTACACCGGCGGCATGCGAGAGCTAAAGACACTGGCACACGAACTCGGCCACGCCTTTCACAACTGGGTCATGCGCGACATGCCGGTCGCCGCCACTAACTACCCCATGACTCTAGCGGAAACCGCAAGTATCTTTGGGGAAACCGTCGTCAACCAGGCCTTGATCAACCAAGCCAAGGCAGCCGGCGACCTGCTAAACTTCACCTGGGCCCAAGCCCGCGAAGTAGAGTCGCTGCTGCTAAATATCCCAGCCAGATTTGCCTTCGAGCAGGCCTTTTACGAGCGACGCGCTGTGACCATCCTGCAGCCGGCTGATCTGAAGCAGCTCATGAAAGACAGCTGGGCGTCGTGGTACGGCGACGGTTTATCAGAGGGATCGCCGATGTTTTGGGCGAGCAAACTGCATTTTTCTATTTCCGAGCTCAGCTTCTACAATTTTCCTTATACCTTTGGTTACCTGTTCTCCCTTGGTGTTTATGCTCAGCGCCAGCAGCTGGGGGCTGAGTTCTACCCAGCCTACGTCAGCCTGCTGCGCGACAGCGGCAGCATGAGTGCTGAGGCTGTGGCCCTTAAACACCTAGGTGCCGATCTGACCAAACCTGACTTCTGGCGCCAGAGTTTGCAGATTGCGGCAGAATCAGTCAGGCAGTTTGAGGCCGCCGCATCTGCGGCTTTATAAGAGGCTGTTGGCCGGCTTTGCCGGCGTTTATTCGATGTAAGGTTCGGCGTCCTTCTCCAGGGTTCGCATAAAAGACTCCCAAGTGGACTTGTCTTCGGTGAAGATTTCGCTGATGACCAAGCCAAAGCTCACCTTCTTGCTGCCAGAGGCAGCGTCCTTCTCCAGGATCTGGCGCACGACCTTGGCGAAACCGTGAACCGGATGGGCCAAGAATTTGCACTCCGGATCGACCGTAATATCGATCAGGGTGTTGACAAGAAAAGGTGCGATCTCCTTATGGAAGGTCGTCACGAGAAAGCCGGAGCGAGAAATATTGGCGACGAGCAGCTGGTAGCAAAACTTGGTGCCAAGCGTCTTGGCATCGACGCGCAAGTCCCAGTCAATGGTGTAGCGAGCCGCTCGGTAGTCGACGCCGCGGCCGGTTTTGACCGCTGGAATCACCGGCGCCCTGGCGTCGCTGGCTGCCAAGCTACCGCTCGCCCTGAGGCGGGCTTCCAGGTCCTCGGCAGGATCCGCGGCGGTCAGGCCGTAACGGAATTGCTTTTGGCTTGGTAAGGGCAGTTTTCCCGAAACAACAAGCTTCAATGCATGCTCGGGCAGAGCCAGAACCAAGGCCTCACCCACCTCTAGATCAGTGCCAGACAGCATGCCAATGCCGATGCGCGAGACATCGATAAGGGTGGCAGTCAAAGGCGTATTGCCGTTGGCTCGCAGTAAAGGAGCCGGCAAGTCGCCGATGCAGGCATGACGGAAAGACCGGCGGCGCTCGATCACTTTGACAGCCATCTGCCTCCCCCTCTACTCGTGGTGAGCTTCAATCTTAGCGGTCGGGGATGGACGCTGTAAAGTACGAGGGGTCGGGATCAAGTGCCGACTGGGTCCTTGGCTGATGTTGTGGACCGTAGGACCGCTAAAGGGGCTGTCGCAGTGACTTTTTGTGGCGGATATACAGGAGCTTTTCCACCTCGGCGACGACCTCGCCGGCGGCGTTGAGCACGTTGACATGGAAGACGGGCTCGATCTTCGCCGCGGTTTTTAGCTGCTCCCTGATCTCGGCTAGACGGGACTCTGGCAGCTCAAAAACCGCTCGCACGAGGCCGGTCCCAGGCTTTTTAAAGCGTATGCTGGCGGCCTTATCCCAGATGATATAGTCCTTGCCGAGGTTCTGAATCAGCATCAGCATGAAAAATGGGTCAGTCATCGCATAGAGCGACCCACCGAAGTGGGTGCCGACGTAGTTGCGAGTCCATGGCAGCATGCGCATGCGCACCTCGATGCGTCGGCAATGGGGATCTATGGATTGCACGTAGATGCCAGCGCCGAGATATGGTGGCCACAGGCTCATCAACCGAAACAGATGGTGCCGAAGGGCGGTGACGTTCTTCCGGATCAAAGCCGTCTCCTGGTCTTGACGTGCTGTCTAGGTGCAGGCGCATCTAACCCGCCGGCTTGCTCCCAGTATACTCGCAACCTAGCTTTAGCGTTGCCTTTCTGGCCTGTGCCTGCTATCTGAACCTGACGCGGGTTTAGCTCAGTTGGTAGAGCGACACGTTCCCAACGTGTAGGTCGCCAGTTCGATCCTGGTAACCCGCTCCAAAATTTTCCCAGTTGACGACCGTTGCCGGTACAGAGCCGATCTCCGGGAGTGTCGCCCGCGATCAAACTCAATGACCGAGATACGCCGCCTTGATGCGCGGGTCTGCGGCGAGGTCTGACGCCTTGCCAGACAGCACCACCTTACCCGTTTCGAGCACGTAGCCGTGGTCGGCAATTTTAAGCGCCATATGCGCGTTCTGCTCGACCAGCAAGATGGTCATCTTTTGCTCGGCGTTGATCTTCTTGATGGTGCGAAAGATTTCCTGGACCAGCAAGGGAGCGATGCCAAGACTGGGCTCATCAAGCATCAGCAAACGCGGCCGCCCCATCAACGAACGACCGATGGCCAGCATCTGCTGCTCACCTCCAGAAAGCGTGCCGGCAGCCTGGCTGAGGCGTTCTTTTAAGCGCGGAAAGAGCTGGTAGATCTGCTCAAGGTCGCTTTTGATCCCGGCTTTATCGTGGCGAATATAAGCGCCAAGCTCCAAGTTAGCCTTAACGGTCAACTGAGGAAAGACCTTGCGGCCTTCCGGACAATGGCAAAGGCCGTCGCGCACGATCTTATGGACCGGACGACCACCGATACTTTGGCCGATGAAGTCGATCGATCCGGTCGACAGCGGCAAGAGTCCCGACAGGGCTCGAAGCGTCGTCGACTTACCGGCACCGTTGGCGCCGATCAGAGTGACGATGGTACCGGCTTCAACTTTAAGCGACACGCCTTTGAGTGCATGGATCGCGCCGTAATGAACATGGATATCACGAACGTCGAGCATGGTCATGGTCTCAGGCCTCGCCCAGATAGGCTTTGATCACCTGTTGGTTGCTCTGGATCTCAGGCGGCGTACCGCGGGCGATCTCCTTGCCGTAGTCGAGGACATAGATGCGGTCACAGACCTTCATGACCAAACTCATATCGTGCTCGATAAGCAGCACGGACACCTTGAACTCCTGGCGCAGCCGTTGGATCAGCGCCGTCAGCGTGGCCGTTTCCTGCGGATTCATGCCGGCAGCCGGCTCATCGAGCAAAAGGAGTTTGGGCTCCGTGGCTAGCGCTCGGACGATTTCCAGTTTGCGCTGCTCACCGTATGGTAAATCCCCAGCACGGTCCCAACGCCGCTCGGCAAGGCCGAAGACATCCAGCAGATATTCCGCGCGTTGCCGTATAGCCACCTCAGCGCGGCGATACGGCGACAATCTCAGCAACGCTCCAAGTAGGCCGTAACCAGCCTGACGATGCAGCGCGACGCGCACATTATCTAAGACGCTGAGCTGGCGAAACAGGCGGATATTCTGGAAGGTACGAGCAACCCCGAGATGATTGATGCTCGGCGTTGACTGACCGTCGATGCGTTCGCCGGCAAGCTCGATACTGCCGCGACTCGGCTTATAGACGCCGGTGATCATGTTGAAGCAGGTTGTTTTGCCGGCACCGTTTGGACCGATCAAACCGACGATTTCACCGGGGTCAACCTGCAGATGGACCTCATCGACTGCCTTAAGGCCACCAAAGTTAATGCCCATCCCCGTCGTCTTAAGCAGGGGTGCATTGGTCGTGGTCACGACTTGACCTCCCCGCTTCGTAGAGCAACCCGCAGCGGGCCGCTAGGCCGCCAGTAGCGACGCAGCAACGGCAGGTCCCACAACTCTTTGCGACCGAGAATGCCTTGCGGCCGCACCAGCACCATGACGATCAAAAGCACCGAAAAAACCAGCATCTGGTAGTCGGCAAGATTGACCAGACGCAACACTTCCGGCAGCAGCGTCAGGAGCACCGCGGCAAGGACGACACCAGTTAACGAACCAAGCCCACCGAGGACGACCATGGTGAGAATCTTGATGCTCTGATCAAATTCAAAGCCCGCGGGATTGATATAGGTCGCCGAATTGGCAAACAGCGCTCCGGCCAGGCCGGCCATTCCAGCGCCGAGGACGAAGACCAAAATCTTTAGGTGAACACGGTTAACACCGATCGACTGGGCGGCGATCTCGTCTTCACGCAGAGCCAGAATGGTCCGCCCCAGATTTGAATATTGCAGTCGATAATAGAAAAGCAAAGACAGCGCCACCATCAGCCAAATAAAGCCTTTGCTCACATAAGTCGGCGTGCTCAGGCCGGTCGCGGCCCCAACAAAGTCGAGATTGTACAGCAGACTCACGACGATGATGGAAAAGCCCAGCGTCGCGATCGCCAGATAGTCACCCGCCAAGCGCGAGCACGGCAAGGCCAGCACTAGCCCAGCAATACCAGTCACCGCAATGGCTGCGATGATGCTCAAAGCCAAGGTCACAGGCCACGGGGTGGACAGCGGATCATGCACGGTGATGGCGGCAGCGGTGTACGCACCGACCGCCCAAAAGCCCGCATGACCGATGGAGAACATCCCAGCCATACCGTTGATCAAGTTTAGACCCAGCGCTAAAATCACGTACACGCCGATCAAGTCCAAGGACGAAAAGATCGTCGACCCAAGCGAGGTGAAAAATTCGATCACGGGCGTCATGCTAGGGCTTCCTCACACTTTCACCGGCGCCATACGGCCAAGTAGTCCAGTCGGTTTAATCGACAGCACGAGGATCAGCAGAACGAAGGTGATGGCACCCTGATAGGTGCTAGACAAGTAACCTGCGACTAGATTTTCGATGATCCCGATGAGTAGACCGCCGATCATCGCACCTGGCAGCGAGCCGATCCCGCCCAATACTGCGGCAACGAATGCCGCAAGGCCCGGCTGCACACCCATCAATGGGTCGACCGAATACTGCATGCCGTAGAACACACCGACCGCACCAGCTAAGCTCGCACCGATGAAAAAGGTAAAGGAGATCACAAAATTCGTGTTGATCCCCATCAGCCGAGCGGCGTCGATATCCTGCGAGGTCGCGCGCATGGCGGCACCGATTTTGGTCTTGTGCACGATGAGCCACAAGGCCGCCATGAGCACCAGACTAAGCCCGAGTACGAAAAGCTGTGAGTATTCCACCCACACGCCTAGGGACTCGAGGCCAATACTGCCCTGAGGAAACTGCGCCGGAAACGACACAGCAGAGGAGCCGAAGACGATCCGCCCGAGATTTTGCAGCAGGACCGACACCGCGATCGCCGCAGTGAGCACAAAGATCTTTGGTTGGCGCCGCAGCGGGCGGTAGGCGACCAACTCGACCAGCACCGCTAGCAACCCGGCGGCCAGCATCGAAATCACCAGAGCCACAGCGAGCGGGGTCCCCTGCAAGCGATTCAAGGTGAAGGCGCCGACAAAAGCGCCCATCATCATAAACTCGCCGTGGGCAAAGTTGATCAGCTGGATGATCCCATAAACCATGGTGTAGCCGAGCGCGATCAACGCATACATGCTGCCCACGGCCAGGCCGTTGATCAAAAACTGCAGGAACTCGCTCATGCGACCTCAGTGCGACTTGTTGGCCTGGCCTGGTTCAATCTTGGCTTCAAACACCGCTTTGTTGCCCTCGGTCTTGAGGATGACGGCTGGCTTCACCGCGTCGCGCTGCGCATTGATCGATAAGGTGCCAGCGACACCGACAAAGCCCTTGGTGGCCGATAACGCTTTCTTAAGCGCCGCGGGATCATTGCTACCGGCGCGCTTGAAGGCATCGGCGACGACGAGGATTCCGTCGTAACTGCTCGCGGACATCGCGCCGGGCGCCTTGTGGAAGCGCGCCGTGTAGTCTTTGACAAACTTTTGAACGCGCGGATCCTTGTCGTCGGGAGCAAAGTGCGTCGAGAAGTAGTTGCCTTTGACGGCATCGGCACCGGCTAATTCGTACAAGGTTGGGCTGTCCCAGCCGTCGCCGCCCAGCAGGGTCACCTTAAAGCCCATCTGCTGTGCCTGCTTCATGATCAAGCCGACCTCTTGATAGTAGCCTGGTACCAGCAGCACTTCGGGATGCTTAGCGCGGATCTTGGTGAGCTGGGTTTTAAAGTCCTTTTTGCCGGCTTCGTAGGACTCGTTGGCCACCACCTCACCGCCAGCGGCCTTGAACGCGACGGTAAAGGCCTCGGCGAGTCCCTTGGAATAGTCTGACTTGTGGTCGAGCAGGATCGCCGCTTTCTTTTTATTCAGACGGTGGACTGCGAAATCTGCCAGCACCGATCCTTGGAAGGGATCGATAAAGCAGGTGCGAAACACCGCGTCGCCCTTTTTCGTCACCTCTGGATTAGTCGAGGCGGGAGTCACCTGAACTTTGCCGGCCTCGATCACTGCGGATCCCATCGCCAAGGTGTTGGAGCTGGCAACGCTGCCAAAGACCAAATCCACCTTGTCGACGTTGAGGACTTTTTTAACGGCGAGGGCGGCATCGATCGGATTGGACTTCTCGTCCTCCTTGACCACCGTAATCTTACTCGCTAGGGCTGGGTCTTTGGCCTTCAGATCATCAAGCGCCATCTCCATCCCGTTGATGGACTCTTCGCCGTAGGTCGACTGCGCCCCGCTCAGGCCAAAAACGGCACCGACTTTCAGGGTGTTAGCAGCCAAAGCGACGGCACTGACCAAGCCAAACGCAGCGGCGACGGGTAGAGTTAGGCGGTGCAACTTCATAGCAATCCTCTCAGACGTGGACATCGGGGCGAGCTTAGGATTTATCAGCTACTGTCGGTATAAACTAGCGAAAATGGATGCAGCCAGAGCAGGCATGACGACGATTGCTAGCTTGCCCAAGTGCGGCCAGAGGCGAGATAGTGAAACGAGGGCCCCCAGCCTATGTGCAAAGATGTCAAATGATGGTACCTTAAAAGTACAAATATAGCATTTTTAGGGCCCTTAAACATGCTGAGACATGCGAAGTCAGATCTAACCAACTGGAAAGTATCGAAAAACCGTAAGCCCCTGATCATTCTGGGTGCCCGGCAGGTGGGCAAGACCTATTTGGTTCAAGAGTTCGGTAAGACCGCCTTCAGCGTAACCCATGTGTTTAACTTCGAACGAGAGCCGCGAGCCGCAGCCGTATTCGACCGAGATCTGGTACCACAGCGGATCGTGGCAGAGCTGTCGCTACTGACCGGCAGACCCATCAATCCTGACACCGATTTGCTCTTCTTTGACGAAATTCAGGCGGCGCCAAAGGCGCTCACCAGCCTCAAACACTTCTGCGAACAGATGCCACGACTGGCGATCTGTGCGGCGGGATCGCTGCTTGGGCTAAGCCTCGCACAATCATCCTTTCCCGTCGGCTATGTCGATTGGCTACACCTTCACCCTCTGTCATTCCATGAGTTTGTCCTAGCTAGGGGCAACGCGCTCGTGTGTCGTGCTTTCGACGAAGCCGAACACGGTCAGGACATTTCATCGACCGCGCACCAGATGTTTTGGGACCTCTGGCGCGAATATTTGCTGACCGGGGGACTACCCGAAGTCGTGTCACGATATATCGCAAACTCCCCAGGCTCATTGGAGGCGGTCGCTGATGTCCGCGTCACACAGCAAAAATTGATCAATGCGTACTTGGCGGACGTCGCCAAGCACTCAGGCAAAGTGAACGCACTTCATATCGAACGAACCTGGGCGTCTGTACCGCAACAATTAGCCGTAGCCCAGGACCTGTCCGTAAGCAGGTTCAAGTTTAAGGATGTTGTCCCTGGGATTCACAATTACGGTCGACTTGCTGGTCCCATCGATTGGTTGGCAAAGGCTGGCCTCATTCTCCAGGTTCCGATCTGTGAACACGCGGAAACCCCCATCGCAGCGTTTACCAAGCCGAACCATTTCCGGATCTATCTGTTCGACGTGGGTATTCTCGGCGCCATGTTAGACTTACCTGCTCGGGCATTACTATCGTACGATTTTGGTACTTATAAAGGTTATGTTGCGGAAAATTTTGTCGCCCAGGCACTCAAAGCGTCAGGGCCGCTGCGGCCAATATTCGGTTGGACAGAGGCGAAATCAGAGATTGAATTTCTGCTTCAGGGCTCCACCACAAGTATTCCCGTCGAGGTGAAATCAGCACATCGCGTGAGAGCTCAGAGCCTCAGGGTCTTCAATGAAAAGTATCGGCCCAAATTTAGCCTGATACTATCTGGGCGCCCACCGTCAGAGTCAGCCAACGCCAACGGCGTGACCACCAACGTGCAACTACCTTTGTACCTAGCCCATCGCGCCTGGAAGTATACGGATTGACCACTATACGGACCATGCAACTTCCCATGGGTCACAGGTAAGGCGCAAACAACCTGGTCACGCTATCGCGCAGACGGACCGGAAACGAGCGACTGCTCAAATCCTCGAGGGTCAAAGGCCGCGACCGGCGCAGCTTGTCGTCAAAGACCAGGTGCAGGCGGTCCGCCAAGTCACGACTAAAACACTCGATATTGAACTCAAAGTTGAGACGCAGACTGCGCGCATCCCAATTGGCGGAGCCAATCAAAGCCCACGCATCGTCGATCAGCATCATCTTGGTGTGATCAAACGGCGGAGGCACCAGGTAGACCTTGCAATTCTTTTGCAGCAGCGGCGGCAACGTCGCAAAAGCTGCCCAAGCCACAGGCGGAATGTTGTTTTTTTCGGGTAGCAAAATCTCGACTTGGACGCCGGACATCAGCGCCACACTTAAAAAGCGTACAGCCGTCGAGTCAGGCAGAAAGTAGGGCGTCGCGATGCGAATCCGCGTCCGTGCCGATGAGATGGCCCCAAGCATGGTCCAGAGCACCTTTTCGAAATCGCGGTCGGGACCGTCGAGCACTCCCCTGGCTAGCACGTCGCCGCGACCGGGCTCGATATGCGGCAGCCACTGATCGCCTGCCAGCACCTCCTTCGTGGTGAAGGCCCAGTCCTCGATAAAAGCCTGGCGCAGGTGGGCCACGACCGGACCCACGATCTTGAAGTGCAAATCCTGCACCGGATGCGGATAGCCTCTGGTGACATAGTTGCCTTGGCGGATATTCATACCGCCGGTAAAGCCGATGCGTCCATCGACGACCATGATCTTGCGATGGCTGCGCAGGTTTAGGGCGGCAATGCGCGTAGGCTGCAAATTAGGCATAAATCGCGCGCTGCGCACGCCTGCGGCGCGTAGTTTTGGCACCACCGACGGGAAGGAATAGCGCGATCCCGTCGCATCGATCAAGACGCGGACCTCGACCCCGCGCAGGACCGCTAAACGCAGGGCCTCGATAAATTCACGACCCACAGCGTCGTAGTCGAAGATGTAGCTCGACAGCATGACCGACGAGGTCGCCTCGGCGATTGCTTGCAGCATCGCCGGATAGGCTTGTTCGCCGTTGAGCAAGGGGTCGATGGCGTTGCCTGGCGTCAGCTGCATGCCGGACACCTGATCGCCCAAGCGCGACAGCTGCTGCAGACCCGCATCCGCAAGCAGTCCGGCTGCATGCAGACTCCCAGCTGTGGCCCGGTCCAGACGCACCTTGCCCTCAGCACCCATCAGGGTCACGGCGGAGCGGCGGATCCGATTGATGCCAAAGATGTAATAAAGCAGCGCCCCGATCAGTGGTGACAGCCAGATCAAGCCGACCCAACCCGTCGCCGAACGCGGTTCTTCTTTCGTCATGACCGCATGACAAGACGCAATCAAGGCGACGAGGGTGTGAATGCCGACCACGAGATCCGGCCTTACCCAGGCGTCGTAGAGATGCCAAAACATCGAGACCTCAGACTTCAGCGTCGTAAAAATAATAGGGAGCGCGTTTCATACCAAGTGACTCATACACGGCCACCGCGCTTTGATTGGCCTGCTCGACATAGAGACGCAGCCCCCTAGCCTGCGGATCCTCCGCGGCCAAGGTCTGCACGGCGCGGTACAGTTGCCGGAACACCCCATGCTGGCGCTGCTTAGCCGCGACATAAACGCTTTGAATCCAGTAGATGACGCCGTCGCGCCAGTCGGTTAGCTCATAGGTCAACATGGTTTGACCGATCACTTCACCCTGGGCTTCAGCGACTAGGTAGCGACCTAAGGTCGGCGTGGCCAAAACCCGCGCCACCCCGCGACGCAGAACGGCAAGATCCAAGCATTTGCCTTCGCTCTCCCAGGCCAAGGCCGCGTTGAATCCGACAATTGCATCGATATCCCGCTGTTGGGCGGGGCGAACGAGGACCGACGCCTCCTCTTTGCGCAGAGGCGACGTCGGCACCGGCTGAATAAGATCCTTCATCAATGCTTAGGCCTTGCTGAGCTTGCGCACGGTGTAGTGCAAGATGCCACCGCTGCGGAAGTATTCCAGCTCATCGGACGTATCGATGCGGCAGCGCACCTTGACCGTTTCCGACTTGCCATTGGCACGGTGAATGACCAGATCCAGCTCGCTGCGGGGCGCTAGTTTGGCGGTGCCTAAAATATCGAAGGTCTCGCTGCCGTCGAGCTTCAAGGTCACGCGCGTGGCTGTGCCTTCAAACTGCAGCGGCAAGACGCCCATCCCGACGAGATTGGACCGGTGAATCCGCTCGAAACTCTCGACGATGACGGCTTTAACGCCGAGTAGATTGGTGCCTTTGGCGGCCCAATCACGCGACGAGCCGGTGCCGTATTCCTTGCCAGCGATAATCACGAGCGGCGTCTTTTCCTTTTGGTACTGCATCGACGCATCGTAGATGGTCATCTGCTTACCATCTGGCATGTGCTTGGTGACGCCGCCTTCGATTCCTGCCGTCATCTCGTTGCGCAGGCGGATGTTGGCGAAGGTCCCGCGCATCATGACTTCGTGGTTACCGCGGCGAGCGCCGTAGGAGTTGAAGTCGGCTTTTTTGACACCATGCGCCAGCAGGTACTGACCGGCTGGACTGGAATCCTTGATCGAGCCGGCTGGCGAGATATGGTCGGTCGTCACCGAATCACCGAGCACGGCGAGTGGGCGCGCGCCTTTGATATCGGCAATCGCCGCCGGTTGGGCGGTCATACCCTCGAAATAAGGCGGGTTGCGCACATAGGTGCTGTCTTTATTCCAGGTGAACGAGAACCCCCCCGAAACCTTGACCGCCTGCCACTGCGCCGGCCCCTTGGCGACATCGCTATAGCGCTTGCGGAACATCTCTGGGGTTAGAGCTTTGTCGATGGTGGCGCGGATCTCGGCATTTGAAGGCCAAATATCCTTGAGGTAAACGGGCTTGCCGTCGCTGCCCTGGCCGATGGGCTCTTTGGTCAAATCGATCTTGATGTTGCCGGCCAAAGCATAGGCGACGACCAGAGGTGGCGACGCCAGGTAGTTAGCTTTAACATCGGGGCCGATGCGGCCTTCGAAGTTGCGGTTGCCAGATAGCACGGATACCGACACCAGATCTTTGGCATGAATTGCCGCGGCGATGGTGTCATGCAGGGGGCCGCTATTGCCGATGCAGGTGGTGCAACCATAGCCGACGAGGTTGAAGCCTAGTTTGTCGAGGAAGACGTTGAGGCCGGAGGCCTGGTAGTAGTCGGTGACCACCTGCGATCCGGGTGCCAGCGAGGTTTTGACCCACGGTTTGACCTTCAGGCCTTTTTCGACCGCCTTTTTTGCCAGTAGTCCGGCAGCGAGCATGACCGCTGGATTGGAGGTGTTGGTGCAACTGGTGATGGCGGCGATGACGATGGAGCCTTGCTCAAGCGCGAAGTCTGCGCCAGCGACAGGAGACTTTAGACTGAGGTCGGCATCTTTGACCTTAAAGCCTGTGGTTAGATCCTTTTTGAAATTGGCAGCGACTTGACTGAGCACGACGCGGTCTTGGGGGCGCTTGGGTCCAGCCAGTGCCGGCTCGACCGTGCTTAGATCCAGTTCGAGGACAGCGGTGAAGCTCGGTTCCGGCGCGCTTGGCTCGTACCACAGACCTTGGGCCTTGGCATAAGCCTCGACCAACTTCACCTGGGACTCGTCGCGGCCGGAGAAGCGCAGGTAGCGCGTCGTCTCGCCGTCGATCGGGAAGAAGCCACAGGTCGCCCCGTATTCGGGCGCCATATTGGCGATCGTCGCCCGGTCGGCCAGCGATAGATGCGCCAGTCCAGGGCCAAAAAACTCGACGAATTTGCCGACCACGCCCTTTTTACGCAGGATTTCGGTGACGGCCAGCACCAAATCCGTCGCCGTCGCGCCCTCGGTCAAGGTGCCGGTAAAGCGCAGACCGACGACCTCAGGAATCACCATCGATAGCGGCTGTGCCAACATCGCCGCCTCGGCCTCGATGCCACCCACGCCCCAGCCCAGGACGGACAGGCCGTTGACCATCGTCGTGTGGCTATCGGTGCCGACCAACGTATCTGGGTAGACCCAGTCTTGACCGTCCTTGTGCTCGCGAAAGGCGACTCGCGCTAAATACTCTAAGTTTACTTGGTGACAGATACCGGTACCGGGCGGTACGACGGTGAAGTTATTAAACGCGGTCTGCGCCCACTTCAAAAACTCATAGCGTTCGCCGTTGCGGTCGAACTCCAGATCGACGTTGACCTGAAAGGCGTCAGCAGTACCGGCCTTATCGACGGTCACGGAGTGATCGATCACCAAATCGACGGGTTTGAGCGGGTTGATCTTCTTTGGGTCGCCCCCGACCTTCAGCATCGCCTCGCGCATCGTCGCCAAATCGACGACGGCTGGCACACCCGTGAAGTCCTGCATCAGCACGCGAGCCGGGTAGAAGGCCACCTCGTGCTGCGAGGTCTTGGTCTTCAGCCAGGTTGCCATCGCCTCGATATCGGCTTTTTGCACGATGGTGCCGTCTTCGTGGCGCAGCAGATTCTCCAGCAGCACTTTGAGCGAGAGCGGCAACCGTTGTAGATCACCGAGGCCGTTTTGCGCGGCCTTCTTCAGGCTGGCAAAATGGTAGGTTTTGCCATCGACGCTGAGTGTGTCACGCGCCTTGAAACTATCGTTCGCCATCGTCGCTCTCCATCGTCCGCTGAAAGGTTGTAGGGTATCTGGCCGGACCGGCCCAGGCACCACAGCAGGCAGTGTACAGGAATCAGCCTTCTTTTGAAGCGCCGCCTTCGCGTCCGGTGCGGATCCACTGGCGCGGCGCCCGTTGGCCATAAAGCCACAGCTTCCACAAAACATAGGCCGGCAAAAAGCGCAACGCCAAGAGATAGCGCAAAGGTAAGCCGAGGACAAAAAACGGCGTCAGGGCATAGACAGCCATGCTGAGAAACATCAGCAACTGGATGGAGACAAGCCCGGTCAGGCCAAAAACAACCGCACCGAGGGTGGCGAGCAGCTGCCACGTCGCCAGCTTCGATAGCGGCAGCATATACAGATCAAAGACGTAGTAGGCCTTTTGGCCGAGGCCAAGCTGACGATGCCGCAGCAGCTCGCTGGTAAAGAGTTTGCGCAGGGCTTTGCGGCCATGCTCCCAGCGTTGCCGCTGCGAGGCCGCTGCTGCTCCGCCCTGGCTGACCAACTGGGCATTGATGCGAGCGGCACGGACAAAGTGCGCGCGCTCGCCATTTAAGCGTAGGCGCCAGCTAAATTCGAGGTCTTCGGCCAGACCGAAGGCCGACCACGGACAGCGCCGCAGTCCCGCCACGGAAAAGCACATGCCGTTGCCGCGCAGGGCGACGCTCATGCCGAGCTCCTCTTGCGCCAAGAGCCAGGTGCCGTTGAACAGCGCCAGAGCGTAGTTCATCAGCTGGGTCCGCCACGAGGTATCGGGATTGAGCCCCAAATACAGCGCCTGGGCGAAGTCATAGCCGGCGTGGCGGCCCGCGGCAAAGGCCCAAAGCAGCCCCGGATCGGCACCGATATCGGCGTCGATGATGATCACAGCATCTAGGTCGGTGGACTGGCGCTCCCTGAGCAGGCGCTCGATCGCCCACTCCAGCGCATGACCTTTGCCGCGCAAGGTATCATGGCTTCGCTCCCAGACTTCGGCACCTGCCTGACGCGCCAGCACGGCGGTTTGATCGCTGCAGTTGTCGGCAATCACCAGGACCTGGTAGCGGTCGCTAGGGTAGTCAAGGCTGTGCAGACTACCGACGGTGGCAGCGATCAGCTCGGCCTCGTTGTGGGCCGGGACCAGCAACACGAAGCGGGGCGGTGTCTGCCGTTGCGCTGGAGGCAGGGTTTTGCCCTTGGAGCGCCAAGCGGCAAAGGCCGTCAACGCCAGCAGCACGAAGAACGGCAGCAGGGCCAAAGTCACGCCAATTGAGGCACAGGTGAGGATTGTATGAATCATGGGTAAGAGTCTATGCCACTTGGAAATTTTAGGCCATCACGGAGTCGGCTTAGGGGCCAAACCGAGGCAGCGGCGCCGTTGCGGCCCAGAGCTATCAATTGCAGGTGGTTTTTGCTAAATTCCTCCCATGCATTGGCAACCCGACCCGAAAGATGCCGCACTCAGGTCCCTACAGCTCCCAGCCATAGGCAGCAAGCTGTCGCCTCAGGCGTGTAAAGAACTGGCCGTGCTCGTCGCCGGTCGCGGTGTCGGCCAGGTCGCACCAAATCCCTTGGTCGGTGCCGTGTTGGTCGATGCCGACCACGGCTTTCTCGGCGCTGGATCCCACGAGCGGCTCGGCCAGGCCCACGCCGAGGTCAATGCACTAGGCTACGCCGAGCAGCAGCAGCAGACTGGGCGCATCCGCGGCGGCACCTTGTACGTCACCCTGGAACCATGCGCCCATAGCAACCGCACCCCCGCTTGTGCCACTACCTTAGCGTCAACGGGCCTGGCCAAGGTCGTCTACGGGCTGGTCGACCCCAATCCCAGAGTCGATGGGCGCGGCGCAAAGATCCTCGAACAGGCTGGTATTCGCGCCGAGCTAGATGATACCTGGTCGGCGTCCTGCAGCGAGTTGGCGGAGATTTTTTTGTGCAATGTGCGCCAGCAACGGCCCTTTGTCGCACTTAAGGTCGCGCTCAGCCTAGATGGCCTGATCGCGCTCCCCGGCTCACAGCGAGCCTGGATCACCGGACCGAGGGCGCGGGCCTACGGCCACTTTCTGCGGATCTACTACGATGCCATCGTCATCGGCCGCGGCACGCTGCTGGCCGATGACCCCCGCTTAGATGCTCGTGATTCCCTTTGGCGCGGACGGGCGCCGCGTCGCGTCGTGCTCGACCCCGATGCCTCAGGACTCTTGGCGCAGCCGCCAGACCTGTGGCGCCTCTTGCAGTATGATCCGGCCGGGGTGATCTGGCTGACCGGGGACCGCCTCAGCCACGCCGCACAGCTACAGGTGCAGCATCTGCAGACGATGGGCGGAACCTGCGTCCATCTACCGCGCGACAGTCACGGCGCCTTTTCCCCAGGCTCGATCCTCAAAGCCCTTTGGCAGCTGCAGATCACCAGCGTCCTGCTTGAAGGCGGTGCCGGTGTCTATGACCCGTTCCTTCGCGCCGCCGCTGTGGATCACCTCCATGCCTTTCAGGCAGCGAAGATCCTCGGCGCTGCGGACGGTTTACGCTTCGCTGCTGGGGCTGGCGAGGTAAGCGTGGCTGGCCCTCCACGGATGACCCCTTTGGGCGAGGATTGGTTGGTCGATCTGCCGCTGGCCGCTCGGGAGAGCATCCTTTGAGTACCGGCCTGGGGCCCACGCGTTGC
>Ga0315290_10000821_pt1 | contig 20826 bp, 17 predicted proteins | sample YL17G12_0_MG_FD_203627 | JGI IMG/M metagenome (GOLD analysis project Ga0315290, IMG submission 203627) | Sediment microbial communities from Yellowstone Lake, YNP, Wyoming, USA - YL17G12_0 | ecosystem: Environmental > Aquatic > Freshwater > Lake > Sediment | place: USA: Wyoming | collected... | reverse complement strand
GGGCGGCCGTCACGATCGCGCTGTACCGCGTCGAGGACGCGCGTGCCTTCGGGCTCGTGGACACCGAGGACGACGGCCGCGTGACCGCGTTCCGCGAGAAGCCCGAGGATCCGATCCCCGGGCAGATCAACGCGGGCACGTACCTGCTCGACCCCGCGGCGCTCGCACCGTGGACCGCCGGCGCGAACATCTCGATCGAACGCGAGATCTTCCCGGCGGTGATCGAGGCCGGCCACCCCGTGTACGGCTTCGCGAACGAGGCCTACTGGCTGGACCTGGGGACGCCCGAGAAGTACCTGCAGGCGCACTTCGACATGATCGAGGGCAAGGTGCACGACGTGACGTACGCCGCCCCCTGGATCGCCGAGAGCGCCGACGTCGACCTGCGGGCGCACCTCGGCCGCTGGGTGGCGGTCGGGCCGGGCGTGCACATCGGCGCGGGCGCCGAGATCGACGACTCCGTGCTGCACGACGGGGCGCGCGTGGGCGACGACGCCAAGGTCCTGGGCTCCGTGCTGGCGCCCCATGCGGTCGTGGGGGAGGGCGCCACGGTGACCGACTCCGTGCTCGGCGAGGGCGCGAGCGTCCCCGCGGGCGCCTCGCTCGAGGGTGCGCGGGTGCCCGCGGGGGTCGAGGCCGAGGCGGACTGAGGCGCTGGCTCAGGCATCGGTCGAGGCCGACCGATGGTGGTAGCGTCGTCGATCTGACCGAAGGGTCTTCCCCGATGCGTCGAATCTCCCTGATCATCACGTTCGCGCTCGCCGCGGCCCTGGCCGCCGTTCCGCCGGCGCTCGCTGCCGGCCCCGGGACGTCGGTCGGCCCCGACGGCGCCCCCGGCACCACGCTGGCGCCCGGGTCCCTGCGCGCCCCCGGTCCGTCGGGCAGCGGCACGTTCATCTTCTACGGCTCGGGTTTCGGCCACGGGATCGGGATGTCGCAGTGGGGCGCCTACGGGCTCGCCTCCCGAGGCTGGAGCTCGACGAAGATCCTCACGCACTTCTACTCGAGGTCGAGGGTCGGACGGCCCGCGAGCCCGGTGAAGAAGATCCGGATCGGGCTCACGTACGACCGCACCCTGATCCACCTGGGCGCCCGCCACGGTCCGGTGCGGCTGTGGATCGGGAAGCCGGGCGGCGCCTTCGTCGCGAAGATCCCGAACGGGCAGGACTGGACGGTGCGCTCGCCCGCGAGCGGCTATGCGATCCGCGACCAGGCGGGCAAGCTCGTCGGCGGAAAGACCTGGGGCGGCACCGGGTTCGACCTATACGCCACCTATTCGGACACCGGATCTCGCGTGTTCGTGCCCGAGGCGGACGCGATCTGGGGGAAGGGCTTCACCTATAGCCGGGGCCACCTGGAGTTCAACCTGTACCGGTGCCCGGGCGGGTGCCTGCAGCGGCTGATCATCCCGCTGGGGTTCGAGGAGTACCTGTACGGGATCGGTGAGATGCCGAGCAGCTGGCCGATGGCGGCCCTGGGGACCCAGGCGGTGGCCGCCCGGACGTACGCGACCTACCAGGTGAAGCACTACGGGCTGCGCTCGGGCTGCAACTGTCACCTGAGCGACGGCGCCGACGACCAGGTGTACGTGGGCTGGGGCAAGGAGACCGGCGCCGACGGGAACCGATGGGTCGCCGCCGTGAACCACACCCGCGGGCGCGTCGTGACCTACCGGGGCGCGCCGATCCAGGCCTTCTTCGCGGCGTCCGACGGCGGGCACTCCGAGGACGTCGAGAACGTTTGGCACGACGGGGACCCCGCGTTCGCGGTCCCCTACCTGCGAGGGGTCTGCGACCAGGGCGAGCAGGTGGCCGCGAACCCGTGGACCGACTGGCGTTACTCGTTCTCAGCCGCGACGCTCTCGAGCCGGCTCTCCCCGTACACCGGCGGGATCGGCACGGTGAGGGGATTCCCCAAGGTCAAGCGAGGGTCTTCGGGGCGGGTGATCCGCACGACGGTCAAGGGGACGATCGGTAGCGCGGTCGTGACGGGCTGGGAGCTCCGCGGCGCGCTCGGCCTGCCCGACGACAGGATCTGGATCAACGAGAACCGCAACATCACGGGCGCGATCCGCACGAAGTACGACGGCGTCGCCTGCAAGCCTGGGCTCCCCACCACCTCCGTCGCGACGATGCCAGGTGGCGCGCGCCAGAAGTTCCAGGCCGGCGGGATCTTCCGCAACAACGGCGCCGACGTCACGGTGTGGCTCAAGGGCGCGATCTACACCGAGTACATGGCGGTGGGCGGCACGAGCGGGAAACTCGGTCTCCCCACCTCCTCCATCGGCGGCGTCCCGGGCACGGCGGGCCGCCGCGCGCTCTTCGACGGCGGGAGGATCTACTGGTCGGGATCGACCGGGGCGCGGGCGCTCTGGGGACCGGTGCTCGCCGAGTACCTGTCGCGCGGCGCCGCGCCGGGCGCGCTCGGGTTCCCCACGACGCGTGTGCACGACGTGGGGGGACGCGCCACGGCGGTCTTCCAGCACGGCACGATCTCGTGCGCCGACGGCGGATCCTGCTCGGTCAGCTAGCCGGCGCGCTCAACACTGCGTCGAGGCCTTGGGCTCCGGCGCGATGTTCGTGCATTCGAAGGCCTCGATGAATCCCTGAGCGACGCTGCCGGCCTGGCCGGCCGAGATCGCGCTCGGGCACGTCTGCAGCTCATCCCACGCGGCGAGGGCGAGGGACGTGCCGTCGGGGAGTCCGTCGTACGGCGCGAGGATCGTGTTCTTCGCGCCCTCCACGACCTGGGTGAGCGAGGCCACGACGTCGGCCGGCAGGGCCGCGTCGCCGTCGGAGCGGTAGTAGACCAGGACGCCCGCGTGCTCCAGGTAGTGCACCGCCTGGGTCTCCGGCACCGGCTGCGTGTAGACCTTCGGTGAGTCCGGAAGGACGCCGGGGTCGTGAGGGCCTGAGGTCGCGGGGTGCTGATCGTATGTGTGCGCCTCGCCCGACTGGAGGTGCTGGCCGCCCGGGGCGTCGCCGCCCGCGGGCGAGGTCGGCGTCGTGCAGCCGGCCGCCGCGGCCGCCTGGACCGCCGCCTCCGGGATCGGGCGGGGCGAGGCCGCGCGTTGGAGCCACCAGAGCGTGCCGAAGGCCGCGAGGCCTGCGAGGGAGAAGACCGCAGCCCTGCGGATCGTCGCCGTCCGGGCCTGGCGCTTGCGCTCGGCCTCCCGCGCGGCGCGCGCCTGCTCCTTCTTGTCCCGGCGTGAGGACGAGGACCCGGAGGGCGCCGACGCCTTGTTTTCAGCGGCCGGCTTCGATGCGGCAGCGCCCGCCGACGCGGGCGCGCGGTTCCGGGGCTTGCGCTTCTTCTTGGCCACCGCTACATCGAGGCGCCGGGCTCGGGCGCCTCGCCCACGTACTCACGGTCGGCCGCCGTGGGCACGCTGTACTGCGACGTGAAGTCGAAGGCGGCCGCGAGGTTCACCTGGTCGCACAGCTGCAGGCGGTGCCAGGCGACCAGGGCCATCTGCTTGCCGGCGGGGAGTGATCCCGCGGCCCCCTGGTCGGGGTAGTCGTACGGGGCCACGATCACGCGGTCCTGGCCGACGGCGGCGTCGGAGACGCGCCGCCCGTAGAAGTCCGTGAGCGCCTGGACCTGCGCCGCGGGCGCGTCGGGCGAGTACCAGAGGATCGTGCCGCCGTGCTCTAGGGAGTGGATCGCCTGGTCGATCGGGGGTGGCGTGTCGTAGACACCGGCCGCGAGCGGCGTCGCGTTGTGGGGTCCCGAGGTGGGGGGGATGCTCGGGTAGGTCGACAGCGGAGGCATCGTGGTGAAGTTGGAGTTCGGGCCGACGTGCGACTGGTCGCCGTAGTCGGGGCTGTCCGTCGGACCGGATACCCCGCCGTAGTACCCGACGTCCTGCACGGCGTCGCACCCGGCGGCCGTTGCCGCCCCCGGCGCCTGCGCGAGGAGCTCATCCGCGGTGGGCTGGGCCGAGGCCGAGCCTCCGCCACCGGGCTGCAGGATCACGACGACCGCCACGATGGCCGCGACGGCGGTCGCAACGATCACGATGCCGATCGTGCGGTTCCGCCTGCGGGAGTGCATCTGCTGCTGGATGCGCTCGCGCTCGATACGGGCCTGTTCCTTCTTCTCGGCCTTGGTGGTGCGGCGGTTGGGGTCGCCGCCACTCTGCGTTGACACGTGCGCACTCCTTCGCGGACGGGGTGAAGGGACCACTGTACCGAGGCGTCGTCGACTTGCCCGGAACGCCGCACCCACCTATCCTGCGGACGCCTTCCCCAGGGCTCCTTCGACGGCGATCCGGCGTCGAAGGCAGGAAGGGGGGGCGTTGTCGCAGACGAAGCCCGACACAGTGGTCGAGGTCGGCGAGGCGGGATCCGGCGGTCTCGACCGGTTCTTCAAGATCACCCAGCGCGGATCCACGTTCCGCACCGAGATCGTGGCCGGGCTCGCCACCTGGCTGACGATGGCCTACATCTTGTTCCTCAACCCGGCGATCCTGGGCGCCGTGGCCGATCCCAGCGGGCAGACGCTCGGGTTCGCGCCCGTGCTCACCGTGACGGCCCTCGCGGCCGGTGTCATGACGATCGCGATGGGCGTCGGCGCCAACTATCCGTTCGCCCTCGCGGCCGGCCTGGGGCTCAACGGGTTCGTGGCGTTCACCCTCGTGGGCACGCTCGGCCTGTCGTGGGAGCAGGCGATGGGCGTCATCGTGATCGAGGGCCTCGTGATCTCGCTGTTGGTGCTCACGGGGTTCCGAGAGGCGGTGCTGAACGCGATCCCGATGGATCTCAAGCGCGCGATCGGCATCGGCATCGGTCTGTTCCTCGCGATCATCGGCCTCGCGAACGGCGGGATCGTGATCGCCGGGCAGGCCACGCCGATCACGATCGTGCCGCACCTCGCGACGCTGCGGATCCTGACGTTCGTGGTGGGGCTGGCCATCACGTCGGCGCTCGTGGCCCGCAAGACGAAGGGTGCCCTGCTGATCGGGATCCTGCTCACGACCGTGTTCGCGATGATCCTGAACATCGGGTGGGGCAACGAGCTCATCTGGGACGCCGTGGGCCCGGGCATCGCCCAGTTCCCGTCGAAGCTCGTGTCCTCGCCGGACTTCTCGCTGATCGGCAACTTCGACTTCGGCGTGTTCCAGGCGCTCGGTCTGGCGACGGCGTTCGCCGCGATCCTCGCGGTGATGCTCTCGGATTTCTTCGACACGATGGGCACGGCGGTGGGTCTGGCCGAGGAAGCCAAGCTCCTGCGCGCGGACGGCACCCTGCCCGGGATGAAGCGGGTTCTGTTCATCGACGGGCTCGCGGCGGCGGTGGGCGGCGCGATGTCGGCGTCGTCCAACACCACCTACATCGAGAGCGCTGCGGGCATCGGCGAGGGCGGCCGCACCGGCCTCACCTCGGTGGTGGTCGGCGCCCTGTTCCTCGTGGCGGTGTTCTTCTCCCCGATCGCGGGCATCATCCCGCCGGAGGCGACCGCGCCGATCCTGGTCATCGTGGGCTATTTCATGATGCAGAGCGTCGGGCAGATCGACTGGCGTGATCCCGCGATGGGGATACCGGCGCTGCTGACGATCGTGATGATGCCGTTCACCTACTCGATCACGAACGGTGTGGGGGCGGGGTTCCTGTCCTACGTCGTGATCAAGGTGCTCCAGGGGAAGTTCCGCGACGTGCACCCCCTGCTGTACTTCGTGGCGGCGATCTTCGCCTGGTACTTCTTCCACGGGCTCCTCGCCTGAGGGCGCTCACGAACGGTCGCGCCCTTCCTATCCGAAGGTCGCGACCCCAGCCGGATCCACCGGAGGGCGAGGCCGCGAGGCCCCGCCCTCCGCACGACCGGCAGCCACCACGCCGAACCGGAGCACGCCGCCGTCCGGCGCCTCCACCCAGGCGGCGCCCACGCCCTGGGCATCGAGCGCGAGCATGAATGCCTGGATCGCCGCGCCGGCGCCCAACAGGACGCCGTCGTTCACCTCGCGGGCGGAGAGCACGACGTAGACGGGGGCCTCCGGCAGGCCGGGCACCACGGCCCGGAGGTCCCCGAGGCCCGTCTCGGATACCACCACGTCGAACCGCCAGGGGCGCCCGCCCGGGGTCGCGGCGGCGAACGCGGCGCGCACGGCCTCCTCGATCGTCTCGCGCGGCACCGCGGCGGCTTCGAAGTTCGCCGCTGATCGGCGTGCGTGGATCGCCTGCAGCGGCGTGGTGCGGAACAGGTCTTCCTCGGGCGGCCGGATCAGGTCGGTCGCGGGCCCGTCGGGCGCGTCGGGCGGCACGAGGCCGCGCACCAGCGCCACTGGGACCCGCGCGTCCTTGGCCGTCACGAGCCCGCTCGCTGCCGCGATCTCGTCCGCGTACGCGACGATCGTCGCCTCCAGCACCTGCCCGTGGTGGTCGGTGCGCCCTCGCAGGTCGACCGCCGCCGGGAGCCCCGCGCAGCCGATCGCGACGTTCACCAGGCCGGTGCGCCACGCGCGTCCGAAGGTGTCGGTGATCACGACCCCGAGCCGCTCGAGTCCGAGCGCTGCGGCGAGCGCGTCACGCAGCGCGGCCGCGGACCAGTCGGGGTCCTCGGGGAGGAGCGCCAGCACGCCCTCTTCCAGGTTCGAGGCGTCGACGCCGGCGTTCGCGCAGACGAACCCGTGCCGGGTCTCCGCGATCACCAGGTCGCCACGGCGGGCCACCACCCGGACCGTCTCGGCCGCGACCGCCTCCGCGCGGTCGGCGCCGGACACGAGACGCCCCTCAGCCTTCGACACGATCTTCGAGGTCACGACGACCACGTCGCCGTCGGTCGCCCCCGCCGCGCGGAGCGGCGCCGCGAGCAGACCCGCGAGGTCGTCTCCGGGCCTGAACTCCGGGAGCCCTTCGATCGGGACGAGCTCGACCTTCACCTGGCGACCTGTGCGAGCGCGACGCGGGCGAGCGCCTCTGCAGCCGCGTCGTCGTGCATCACTGAGTCGGTGACCGTCACGCGCACCCCCTGCTCGCGCTGGATCCTCGGCGCGAGGTCCCGGTCGCGCTCATCGATCACCCACGCCGAGAGCAGACCCTCGTAGGCCGAGGCGGCGCCCGCCGCGCTCACCTCGAGGCCGACGGCGGGCATCAGCCGGTCGGCCATCCCCGTGAGCGGTGCGCCGCCGAGGATCCCACTGACGCCCACCACGCGGTCCCTCCGCGCCGCGACCGCCTCGCGGATGCCCGGCACCGCGAGGATCGGTGAGATCGAGACCACCGGGTTCGACGGCGCGATCACCACGGCGTCGGCCGACTCGATCGCCTCGAGCACCCCGGGCGCGGGCCGCGCGGCCTCGGCGCCGCGGAACCGCACGTCCTTCACGTCGTCGGCCGCACGCCGCTGCACCCAGTACTCCTGGAAATGGAGGTCGAGCTCCGCGCCGAACGACACCGCGTCGATCCGCGTCGTGACCACGTCGTCGCTCATCGGGACGATCCGCGCCGCGATCCCGAACCGCGCCGCGATCCGCGCCGTCACCTCGGACAAGGTCGCGCCCTCGGTGAGCAGCCGGGTCCGGTACAGGTGCGTGGCGAGGTCGAGGTCACCGAGCCCGAACCAGGCCTCGTCGGCGTCGAACCGCCGGAGTTCCTCGGTTGCGCGGAACGACTCGTCCCGACGCCCCCAACCGCGCTCCCGGTCGAAGACACCGCCGAGCCAATAGGTCACGGAATCGAGGTCGGGGGAGATCGCGACGCCGTGCATCACGATGTCGTCGCCCGTGTTCACGACCGCCGTCACGTCGGTGGGCGCGACCGCGCGCACGAGCCCGCGGAGGAACTTGCCTCCGCCGATCCCGCCGGCAAGCGCCACGACCTTCATACGGGGTACAGCGTAGTAGGCTCGGCCACATGCCCGAGGGGACCGGCCACCAGCTGCGCCGGGCGCTCGCCCGGGCGGAGTCGGGCAAGGCGCTGTCGCTGGACGAGGCCGAGGCGATGCTCTTCGCCCGGGGTCCCGAGCTCGACCGCCTGAGCGCCCTCGCGGGCCGGCTGCGCGACCTCGGCCACGGCGACGTCGTCACGTACTCCCGCAAGGTCTTCATCCCGCTCACGATGCTCTGCCGCGACCACTGCCACTACTGCACGTTCGCGAAGCCCCCTGCGCATCTCGAGGCACCGTTCCTCACGCCCGAGCAGGCCGTGGCGATCGCCGAGGCCGGAAGGAAGATGGGTTGCAAGGAGGCCCTCTTCACGCTGGGCGACCGGCCGGAGGACCGGTACGACGTCGCGCGCGCGTGGCTCGATCAGCGAGGCTACGCGTCGACGCTCGACTACGTGCGGGCGGTCGCGATCCGTGTGATCGAGGAGACAGGGCTGCTGCCGCACCTGAATCCCGGCGTCTTGTCGTACGAGGAGCAGGCACGCTTGCGTCACGTAGCGGCGTCGATGGGCATGATGCTCGAGACCTCGAGTGCGCGCCTCACGGAACGGGGCGGCCCACACTTCGGCTCACCCGACAAGGTGCCGGCCGTCAGGCTCCGCACGATCGAGGATGCCGGACGACTGGCGATCCCGTTCACCACGGGCATCCTCGTGGGGATCGGCGAGACGCCCCGCGAGCGCGCCGAGAGCCTCCTCGCGATCCGCGACCTCCACCGGCGCTACCGGCACGTGCAGGAGGTGATCGTCCAGAACTTCCGGGCCAAGCCGGGGACCGCGATGCACGCCGCTCCCGAGCCCGACGACGACGAGTTCCTGGCGGCCGTCGCGACCGCTCGTGTCGTGCTGGGCCCGCGGATGCACCTGCAGGCGCCGCCCAATCTGTCCGATCCGGCGCAGCAGGCCAGGCTCCTGGACGCCGGCATCGACGACTGGGGCGGCGTTTCGCCCCTCACGCCCGACCACGTCAACCCCGAGAAGCCCTGGCCGACGATCGGGGCGCTCGCGGCCACCACCGCCGCACGTGGCAAGCAGCTCCGCGAACGCCTCACGATCTACCCGGAGTACGCGACCCGGCCCGACCCATACGTGGCCGGCAAGATGCGCGCGCCGGTCGCCGCGCTGATGGGCTCCGATGGCAGGGCGGTCACGGGACAGGTCCCCGCGCCGATCGCGTGGCAAGACCCCGAGGTCCAGTGGAAGCCCCGGACGATCGATCTGACCTTCGCAAAGGGTCCCGAGGCTGGACTCCGCGACGACGCGGCCGCCGTGTACGGAGATTTCGACGGCGTCGAGGTCACGAAGTTGTGGGCCTCCCGCCCCGTGCCCGAGCGGCTCGACGCCGACATCAAGGTGGTGCTCGCGAAGGCCGCGGCCCACCGAGCGATCACCGACGAGGAGGCGCTCGCGCTGTTCCAGGCCGAGGGCCCGGCGCTCGATGCGCTCTGTCGGGTCGCCGACGACCTGCGCGCCGAGGCGGTCGGCGACGAGGTCACCTACGTGATCAACCGGAACATCAACTTCTCGAACGTCTGCTACGTCGGGTGCCGCTTCTGCGCGTTCGCACAGCGAGAGGTCGACGCCGAGTCGTACACGCTCACGCTGACCGAGGTGGCCGACCGCGCCGAGGAGGCGTGGGGCAGGGGGGCCACCGAGGTCTGCGTCCAGGGGGGGATCCATCCCGAGCTGCCGGGCACCTTCTACTTCGATCTGATCGAGGCGGTGAAGGCCCGCGTGCCCGAGATGCACCTGCACGCGTTCAGCCCGATGGAGGTCCTGAACGGCGCGACGAAGCTCGGCGTGAGCTACGCCGAGTTCCTGACGGAATCCAAGGCGCGCGGCCTCGGGACGATCCCGGGGACGGCCGCGGAGATCCTCGATGACGAGGTGCGGTGGGTGCTCACGAAGGGGAAGCTCCCCGCCGACGCGTGGGAGGAGATCGTCCGCACCGCACACGGTCTGGGGATACGCAGCAGCAGCACGATCATGTTCGGCCACGTCGACGCGCCGCCCCATTGGGTGGCGCATCTGCGGCGCCTCGCCCGGATCCAGGCCGACACCGGCGGGTTCACCGAGTTCGTGCCCCTGCCCTTCGTGCACCGGAACGCGCCGATCTATCTCGCCGGCAAGGCGCGCCCCGGCGCGACCTTCGAAGAGAGCCTGCGGATGCACGCGATCGCGCGGATCCTGCTCGACGGGCTGATCCCGAACATCCAGGTGTCGTGGGTCAAGCTCGGAGTCGATACGTGCCAGGCGATCCTGCAGGCCGGCGCGAACGACTTCGGTGGCACGTTGATGGAGGAGACGATCAGCCGCATGGCCGGTGCCGAGTGGGGGATCGAGATGACGCCCGATCGCTTCGACGAAGCGATCCTCGAGATCGGCCGCACGCCGGCGGTACGCACGACGACGTACGGTCGCGTCGGAGTGCGCGCATCCTGAGTGAACGGTCCGATCTGTCGAGGAACCGGTCAAGTCGCTTGACCGTTCCCGTCAGCCTCCCTGACCGTTGTCGTCAGTCGACCTGACAGTCGACTTTCGATCGGAATCGCTTGTCATCGGGCATCGGCCTCCTGAAGGATGGACATGAGCGATGAAGGAGAGGCAGGAACTACCTCGGAAGTTGGGCTTGTCACCGGGGGTGTTCTTCCTTCAGAATCACACGGATGTGATTTCGGGGGGAGACGTAGCGTGCATCACTACATCCCGTGGCAAGAACGAGCGCGGTGTCGCGAATATGACCCAGAGGTTTTCTTCCCCGAGAAGGGAGGCTCATCGAGGGAGGCCAAGCGGATCTGCAGCGAGTGTCCCGTGCGCATCGAATGCCTGAACTACGCACTCCGCCGCGACGAGCGTTACGGCGTCTGGGGCGGGATGAGCGAACGGGAACGCCGACGCCTGAAGCGCATGGCGTCCTGAAATGAGCGACAGCAGCGAAAGGGGGCAGCATGGCAGCAGCCAAGAAGACCGCAGCCAGGAAGACGGCCGCGCGTAAGCCGGCCGCGAGGAAGACGGCCGCGCGTAAGCCGGCCGCGAAGAAGACGGCCGCGCGAAAGCCGGCCGCGAGGAAGACGGCCGCGCGTAGGCCGGCGGCGCGTAAGCCGGCCGCGAAGAAGACGGCCGCGCGAAAGCCGGCCGCCAAGAAGAAGACGGCCGCGCGCAAGCCCGCGGCGCGCAAGCCGGCGGCTCGCAAGCCGGCCGCCAAGAAGAAGCCGGCCGCGCGCAAGCCGGCGGCTCGCAAGCCCGCCGCGAAGAAGACGGCGGCGCGCAAGCCCGCGGCGCGCAAGCCCGCCGCGAAGAAGAGCGCCGCGAAGAAGCGCTGAACGCGGCATCGCAGCGACGGAAGGGGGGCGGTGACGCCCCCCTTCCGCTGTTCCGGGACCCCGCCGTGCTAGCCTTCGCGCCGCGCAGGAAGCGCGTCGAATGACAGGATCCCCAACCTCCACCGCCGCCTCCGGGCGTGCGCCCTCCGTCCTCGTCGTCCTAGTAGCGCGCGACGCGGCCGGATGGCTGCGCGAGTGCCTCACGGCGCTCGCTGCGCAGACCTACCCCCGCGTGGGGGTCGTCGCCATCGACGACGCCTCCGGCGACGATTCCCGCGAGATCTTGACCGCCGCGCTCGGAGAGAAGCGAGTGATCGGCCTGTCGGAACGCCTCGGGCTCGCGGGTGCGATCGACGCCGCCCTCGAGCTTCCGGTCGCCGCCGAGGCCGACTACATCCTGCTCGTGCACGACGACGCCGCCCTCGATCCCGATGTCGTCATGCGTCTGATCGAGACCGCGGTGGGGATCGGCGTCGAGCGGGTCGGGGTCGTCGGCGCGAAGATCGTCGACTGGGACGAGCCCCGCATGCTACGCGACGTGGGCCGCTCGGCCGACCGCTTCGGCCACCCCTATACCCCGCTGCAGTCCGGCGAGATCGACCAGGGGCAGTTCGACCGGGTGCTCGAGGTGCTCTGCGTCTCATCCTCGGCGATGCTGATCGCGCGCGACGCGTGGAAGCGCGCCGGCGGCTTCGACGAGCGCCTCGACTCCGAGCATGTCGATCTCGACTTCTGCTGGCGCGTGCGTCTCGCGGGCTTCCGCGTGCTCATGACCCCCCTCGCCCGCGCCCGGCACCGTGCCGCGACTTCCGCCGGCGAGCGCGGACCACGGGTCCGCCACAAGAGCACGCGCTACGAGGAAGACCGTGCCGCGCTCGCGGCGATGCTGAAGAACTACGGGTTGCTGAACCTGCTCTGGCTCCTTCCCTTGGCCCTGTTGCTGGGCCTCGTCCGCCTCCTGATGCTCGTGCTCGCTCGCCGGTTCGAGGAGGCCTACGACCTCCTGTCGGCGTGGGGATGGAACCTCGCGCATCTGCCGGGCACGCTCGTGCGGCGCCGGAAGATCCAGAAGCAGCGCCGCACGAAAGACAGAGCACTCCGGCGATTCCTCGAGTCGGCGGGGCTCCGGATCCCGCGATGGTTCCAGACGGCTGAGCGCATCTTCGAGGAGCAGCGGGAGATCGAGGAGGACGACGAAGGTCAGCCCGTCGCACGCCGGCTCCGCGACCGCACCGCGTCGCTCGTGGGCACGCATCCGGTCATCGTGGCGTCGTTCCTGGGGGTGGTGATCGGCGCGGTGGCGATCCGGGGGCTCCTCGGCCCCGAGGTGATCGCGGGAGGCGTGCTGCCGCGGTTCCCCTCGACGCCGGCGGGGTTCTTCGGCGAGCTCGCCTCGGGGTATCGGACCACCGAGCTGGGCGGTGGTCTCCTCGCCAGCCCGGCGCTCGCGGTGTTCGGCGGCCTCTCGGCTCTGCTGTTCGGAAGCACCGGTCTCGCGCAGAAGGTGTTCCTCGCGGGCGTGCCGTCGCTCGGGACCGTGCTCGCCTACCGCGCGTTCGTCCGCCTCACGGGCCGGCCGGGCCCGTCGGTCGTCGCGGCCGCGTCGTACGGGCTCTCGGCGCTCACCCTGTGGGCGTTCTCCGAAGGAAGGCTCCCACTCCTGATGACCCTCGCGGTGCTCCCGCCGATCGCCGAGCGGCTCGAGGTTGCCTTCGGACCGGACGAGCCCGCCGACGGCCGGTGGCGGTTCGCGGCCGGGCTCGGGGTGACCCTCGCGATCGGGGTGTCGTTCGACCCCGGCATCGCGCTCGCGGCCCTCGTCGTCGTGGTGATCCAGACGGTCGGCGGCTCGTCCCGAGGACGCGGGCTGCTCCTCGCGGGCGCGTCGGTGCTCGCCGGCGCGGTGCTCCTGTTCCCCTTCGTCCCCGTACTCGCGGCCGATGGCGGGGCGGCGTTCCGCTCGCTCGTCGGCACGACGCACGTCTCCTCGCTCGTTCGGCTGACGTTCGGGCCGGGGCCCGGCTCCTGGGAGATCGCGGCGTTCCTCCCGATCGCGGCCCTGATCGCCTTCGCGCTGACCGGCGCCGGCTACCGGGCGCGGTCGATCCGCGCGGTCGCTACCGGGCTGGCCGGGCTCGCGCTGTCGTGGCTCGCGGCCGCGGGGTATCTGCCCGAGGCGCTGTCGAATCCGACGGCGTACGGGGCGCTCGCCGCGGTGTCGATGGCGATGATGGTGGCCTACGGGCTCTCGTCGGTCCTCACGGGCATCGGCCGGGAATCGTTCGGGCTCCGCCAGGTGGGGACCGCGATGCTGACGGCCGTCCTCGGCGCCGGTATCGCGCTCCAGGTCATGGCCTCCATGATCGGAGGCTGGGCCGTAGGCGGCCTCGACAAGATCCCGCCCTCGTTCGCGGTGATCTCGAGTGGCGCGAAGGGCGACTACCGGGTGCTCTGGGTCGGCCGCGCAGACGGCGAGCCGTTCCCGCCGCCGGGTGGTGACCCCGCGGGGATCATGCCCGCCGGCGACGATTCGCTTCGGTACGCGCTCACCGGCCGAGGCGGCCTCACCGCGCTCGACACCGGGCGCCCGCTCGCCGGCCCCGGTAACGACGCCCTGCTCGCTGCGATGAACGAGATCCTCTCAGGCACAACCTCGCACGGCGGGGCCCTGTTGGCGCCGTTCGGCGTGCGATTCCTCGTGGCGCCCGACGCGCAGCTTCCTTCCGGCGACCAGGCACGATTGGAGGCTCAGCTCGATCTCGATCGCATCCCGGCCTCAGAGCTCGTGATCTTCCGCAACGCCGCGGGGCTCCCTCCGGCCGCCGCGTTCGCGTCGAACGACCTTGCGGACGTGGTGGCATCGGGCCGGCCCGTCGACGTCGCGAGGCTCGGCAACGCCGCCGTCCAGCCACTGCAGGCCGTCGGAGGCGGGTGGGAGGGAGACGCCGCCGGCGGGCCGGTCGTGATCTCCACGGAGTTCGACGGCGCATGGGAGCTCGATGGCAGTGACGTGCCGCCGGAACGATCGTTCGGATGGTCGACGTCGTTCCGCGAGGTCACCGAGGGGCCGGTCGTCGTGCGCTACGGGGCCCAGCTTCCGCGGACGATCGCGATCGTCCTCCTCGCGGCCGTCTGGGCCGCGGCGCTCTGGATCACCAGGAAGCCGGTGGCGCGATGAGGGCACGGGGGCAGGGGTTCCTCGCGCTCCTCGTGGCGCTCCTCGTCGTGGCGGGCGGCGTGGCGTTCACGCGCCTCGGTCCCAAGGCCGAGCCCGCCGCCACCGCCGGAACGGCGTCGTCGGGCGCCTGGCTCTGCCCGCACGGCGGCGGTTCCGACTGGAAGGGCTGGCTTTACGTCGCGAACCCCGGGGAGGCCGCGGTCACGGTCCGGGTCGGGTCGCTCGCGAAGGGCCCGGCCGATCCCGCGCGGACGCTCTCGGTCGCGCCGGGCTCGACCGTCCGCCTCGACATCGCCGTCGCGGCACGTGAGGCCGCCACGTACGTCGAGTACTTCGGGGGATGGGTCGCGGCCGCCTGGGTCACACAGGGCGGCGGCGGGCAGCTGGGGGTCGGGGCGGAGCCATGCGCCCCCGCGGCCTCGCGCACCTGGTACATCTCCGACGGCAGCACTCGGCGCGGGGAGCAGTCGTACCTCGTCGTGATGAACCCGTTCGGGAGCGACGCGGTGTTCGACGTGGCGCTCTACACGGCGGACCGGGCCCCGATCCGCGACTCCGACCTGACCGACCTCACCCTGGGACCTCGACGCAGCATGGCGGTCAAGCTGAACGATTTCGCCGCCGACGAAGCAGCGGTCTCGGCGGAGGTCGACGTGAGGGCGGGGCGCGTAGCCGTATCGTCGCTCGATCTCTCCGAATCTTCGGGGATCCGCAGCGTCCTCGGGGCGACCGAGCTATCCGACGCGGCGTACCTGCCGGTCGCGGGCGGAGCGGGACAGACACAGCTGCTCCTCGCGGTCCCCGGGGCACGGGGCGCGCGGTTCGGCGCCACGCTTTTCTCGAAGAACCCGCCGCAGTCAGCCGGCGGGCTCACCGCCGTCGACCAGAACCCGGCCACCTCGGCAGCCTATCCTGTGATCGTGGACGGGCCCTCGGCCGTCGGCGCGCTGTTGCAGGACGGCGACCCGTTCGCGGCCGCGCTCCGGGCGACCGGCCTGGGGAACGACGCCGCCGCGACCGGCGGGGCGACGGCTCCCGCTGACGCGTGGATCGTGCTGCCGACCGTCGCAGGGGAGCCGGCCCGGCCCGGCATCGTGCTCGCCAACCCGTCGGACCAGCCGTCGCAGGTCCAGGTCGTGCGCCTACCGCGCGGGGACGGACCGGCGGGACAGACCCTCACGATCGACGTACCCGCGAACGGAGTGGCCAGCGTGCCGGCCGACTTCCTCTCGGAGGCGCTCGACGCGGGAGTCGCGATCACCGTCGTGGACGGCGCCCCCGTGATCGCCGTAGGCGCCTCCACCTCGCTCGGCACCGATGGACGCTCGGTCTTCGGCCTGGCGACCGGCGTGGCATGGCCCCTCGCCGATCGCTGAGTCGCCGATCGCTGACCGGGAGCCTGACTCGACCCGGGACTTCGCGTATCATCGAGCGGTCTGCATCCGCGGACACACAACCCTCATGGCCCAAGGCAAACACTCTCGTCGACGCCACACGCGTGCCATCGCGATCATCGCGATCGTCGCCGGCGCCGTCGTGCTCGTCGCCGGCGGGGTGGCGTTCGCCGCGTACCGCTACGAGCAGTCGCGCGCCGACCGTATCCTTCCTGGGGTCTCGGTCGCCGGCGTCGACGTCGGCGGCATGACGCGCGGCGAGGCGATACGCGCGGTCCGGCAGGGGGCCGCCGACCACCTCGACAGCCCGATCACGGTGCAGGTGGCCGGGAAGACGTGGACCGTCACGCCGCGCGAGCTCGGTCAGAAGGCGAACGCCGAGGGTGCGGTTGACCGTGCCCTCGCGATAAACGGTTCGATGGGCACCTTCTCGAGGTTCTGGCATCGCTTCCGCGGCGACCCCGTCGATGCCCAACTGCAGCTTCGCTACACGAAGGCGCGCCGTCTCGACGGGTTCGTGATCGACACGGCGCGGGTCGTGACGGTCAAGCCCACGAACGCCGCGATCACCTATGCCGACGGCGGGCTCGTGATGCAGAAGTCGAAGCCCGGGCGCACCCTCGACGCCGCGGCCGCCTCGGCGGCGCTCCGCGCGGCCCTGTCCGACGGGTCGCCGAGCGTCGACCTGAAGACCCAGAAGGTCGCGCCGAAGGTGACGCCGGAGAGCCTCGGCAAGACGATCGTGGTCCGCGTCGACCAGAACACGCTGTACCTCTACGACGGCTTCCAGGTGGAGCGCACGTTCAGCGTAGCCACGGCCAAGCCGGGGTACACGACCCCCAACGGCGACTGGAAGATCTACCGCAAGGCCGAGAACCCGACCTGGTACAACCCTGCGCTCGACACCTGGGGCGCGGACCTGCCCGCGGTGATCCCGGGCGGGCCCGGCAACCCGATGGGCACGCGCGCGCTCTACATCACGGCCCCCGGCCTCATCCGGATCCACGGGACGACGAGCGACGACTCGATCGGCCGCTATGCCTCGCACGGCTGCATCCGGATGCACAACGCCGAGATCGAACAGCTGTACCCCCTCGTGCCCGTCGGCACCCACGTGATCGTCGTTGGCCTGCGCCCCTCCTGGGCGCAGGAGTGGGACACGCCGATCCCCTCCGACATCTGACCGGCCTTCAGCCGATTCTTGTCACACGTTCTGCCCGCTGGCCCTTGCGCTTCGCGCCGGCCACCCGGTAGGTTGAGGTCGTGGTCCGCGGCGACGCGAAGGGGCAACCCGGAGCGCCACCGCGGATCACATCTTTCTTCCCCCATCTCCGCAGATCGCGGGCCGCGATGCTTGGAAATCACACGCGTGTGATCTAGGCTGCGCCCGATGCGAATCTGCGCGAAGATGCGATGCGATGCGGAACCCGTGGTCACCGTCTCCCTCGGCTATGCCGAGCGGGAGGTGGTGATCGTGGGTCTCCTCACCGAGCGTGACCGGAACCTGCTCGATCTGTGCCGGGAGCACGTCGACCGGATGACCCCGCCCGTCGGCTGGACGGTCCGCGACGAGCGGACCCAGGTCCCCGCCCTCACCTAGCCGGATCGTCGAGCGACCGAGGGACCCCCGGTCCATCGGCCACGGGTCCGCCGAAGGGCCGAGTGTTGCATCCCCCGAGTGGGGTCGGTACGCGCCGGGTGGGGGCCAGGGAAATGGCCGCTCGGAAGGTGCAGTCCGATGGGTGCCTCGTGCTATGGTCACGCCCCCGCTCTCGTCGGAGACTCATCTCATGCCTGACAGCACCGGTACCTGCCCCAACTGCAACGTCGGCGACCTCATCAAGATCACGATGACGGTCGGCGGTCGCGACCTCGCGTTCGCCACCTGCCACCACTGCGAGGCCAAGTGGTGGTTCCGCGAAGGCGAAGAGGTTCCCCTCTCCTCGGTGATCGGACTCGTGGTCGAGAAGTAGCCGACCCGCCCGGGTCGTCGGCGACAGCCTGACGCCCCCGACCACCCCTGCGTAGGATGCGGGCATGCCCTCGCAGCCCGATCTCGGCCGTATCTTCAAGGCCTACGACGTGCGCGGCGTGGTCCCCGACGAGCTCGACGCGGACCTCGCCAGACGCATCGGGGCCGCCTTCGCCGAGTGGACCGAGGCGCGCGCGATCCTCCTTGGCCGTGACTGCCGACTCTCCTCGCCCGAGCTCGCCGCGGCGATCTCCGCGGGCGCGATCTCCCGAGGTGTAGACGTGATCGACCTGGGCCTCGCCTCCACCGACCTCCTGTACTTCGCGGCCGGATCGCAGGACCTGCCCGGGATCATGCTCACCGCGAGCCACAACCCCAAGCAGTACAACGGGCTGAAGTTCTGTCTCTCCGGGGCGAGGCCCGTGGGCGAGGACACCGGCCTGCGGGATATCCGCGCGCTCGTCGAGGCGGGTGAGCGGCCGCCCGTCGCCACGCCCGGGCGCGTCGAGCCTCGGGACCTCCTCGAGGCGTACGTCGAGCACGTCCTGTCGTTCGTCGATGTCGGGGCGATGCGTCCGCTCACGGTCGTGGCTGACACCGCGAACGGGATGGGCGGGCTGGTGGTCCCCGCCGTGATGGCGCGCCTGCCGATCACGCTGCACCACCTCTACGCAGAGCTCGACGGCACATTCCCGAACCACCCCGCCGACCCGATCGACCCCGAGAACCAACGGGACCTGAAGGCCGCGGTCCTCGGGCACGGCGCCGACGTTGGCCTCGCGTTCGATGGCGACGCCGACCGGGTGTTCCTGATCGACGAGCAGGCGCAGGACGTGAGCGGGTCGCTCCTCACGGCCCTCGTCGCCGGCGCGATGCTCGACACGGAGCAAGGCGCGAAGGTGGTCCACAACCTGATCTGCTCGTGGACGGTCCCGGAGGTGATCCGCGAGCACGGCGGCGTGCCGGTGCGCACAAGGGTCGGCCACTCCTTCATCAAGCAGGTGATGGCGGACACGGGCGCCATCTTCGGGGGCGAGCACTCCGGGCATTACTACTTCCGAGAGAACTATCGGGCCGATTCCGGCCTGATCGCCGCCGTGATCGCGCTCGGGGAGCTCTCGAAGGCCGACGTTCCGCTCTCGACGCTGCTGCTGCCGCTGCGGCGGTACGTGGCGAGCGGCGAGATCAACTCCAGGGTCGACGACCAACGAGGGCGGATCGAGCAGATCGCGGCCGCGCTCTCCGACGGACGCCAGGACCGCCTCGACGGCCTCACGGTAGAGTTCGACGACTGGTGGTGCAACGTGCGGCCCTCGAACACCGAGCCGCTCCTGCGCCTGAACGTGGAAGCCCGAACTCCCGAGCTCCTCGAGGACAAGACCGCCGAGGTGCTGGAGCTGATCAGAGGAGAGGCACCGTGAGCGTGGACGCCGAGCTGCTCGAGATCCTGGTCTGCCCGAACGACCGGGGCGAGATCGACTACCTGGAGGCCGAGCAGGTGATCGTCTGCCGGACCTGCGGGTACCGCTACCCGGTACGCGATGACATCCCCGTGATGCTGATCGACGAGGCAGAGAAGCCGGGGGCCAAGTGATCGACCTCGACGACGTCGGGGCGCTTCACGACGCCGACCCGTCGGACATGCTGGGGGCCGTCGCCGACCTGCCCCGGCACTGCCGCGAGGCATACGACGACGCTCGCGCGCACACGTTGCCGTCCGCCGAGGGCGTCACGGCGGTGACGTTCTTCGGGATGGGCGGGTCCGCGGTGGCCGGCGACATCGTCCGCTCGGTCTTCCGCGACCGGCTGGGCATCCCCGTCGATGTGAACCGAGGTCCTGTGCCTCCCGCGTACTGCGGGCCGCACACCCTGGTCGTTGCCTCCTCGTACTCCGGCAACACGAGCGAGACGCTGTCGGCGTTCCGTGAGGCCGTGGCCCGCGGGTGTCGGATCGTCGCGATCACGTCGGGCGGGACCTTGGCCCAGGAGGCGGGCGCCGCAGGCATCCCCGTCGTGCCCGTTCCCGGGGGATTCCAGCCGAGGGCGGCGCTGGGTCACCTGGGCTTCGCGTCGCTCGGTGCGCTCGAGGCGATGGGGCTCCTCCCGAAGCTCGCCGACGACGTCGACGAGACCGTCGCGGAGCTTACGCGCCTCGTCGGCCTGCTCGGTCCGGACTCGCCGCTCGCCGGGAACCCCGCGAAACAGCTCGCCGGCCTGATCGACGATCGGATCCCCGTGATCTGGGGCGCCGAGGGCATCGGTGCCGTCGCGGCGATGCGTTGGAAGTGCCAGATGAACGAGAACGGCAAGGTGCCGGCGTTCGCGGCATCGATGTCGGAGCTCGACCACAACGAGGTGGTGGGATGGACCCGGCCCTACGGCGAGCGGTGCACCCTGATCTCGCTCCGTCACGATGGGGAGCACCCCGAGCTCGCGGCGCGGTTCCCCCTCTCCTACGACATCGCACGCGACGCGGGCGTCGCGATCGAGGAGGTCCACGGGACCGGCCGCTCCACGCTCACTCGGCTGATGGCGCTGATCCTTGCGGGCGATTTCGCGAGCGTCTACGTCGGGATCCGGCGCGGGGTCGACCCTACGCCGGTCGCTGCGATCGACCGCCTCAAGGCCGCCCTGGCGGGGGCGTGAGGTGACGCTCGGACACCCGGGGCCCGGGGACGATCTGCCGGACCAGGTGGCTGCCGTCATCCGCGCCCGCACCGACCTCGTGCCGCGCGCCGGGATCGTACTGGGCTCGGGGCTTGGCCCTGCGCTGGGCGACGCCCTCGAGGAGGACGCGAGCTTCGCGTTCACGGATCTCCCCGGGTTCCCGCCGCCGGGGGTGCCGGGGCACGCGGGACAGCTGGTCCTGGGGCGCCTCGCTGGGGTACCCGTGGCCGCGTTCTTCGGACGGGTGCACTTCTACGAGGGGCACGGCATGGATGTGCCGGCGCTACTCCCACGTGTCGCGTCCGCGCTCGGCGCCGACACGATGGTGCTGACCGCCGCGGTGGGCGGATTGGTCCCCGGCGAGGCGGCGGGCACCGTCGTCGTGCTTCGTGACCACCTGAACCTGATGGGC
>Ga0315290_10000818_pt1 | contig 20857 bp, 19 predicted proteins | sample YL17G12_0_MG_FD_203627 | JGI IMG/M metagenome (GOLD analysis project Ga0315290, IMG submission 203627) | Sediment microbial communities from Yellowstone Lake, YNP, Wyoming, USA - YL17G12_0 | ecosystem: Environmental > Aquatic > Freshwater > Lake > Sediment | place: USA: Wyoming | collected... | reverse complement strand
CACTTGTTAAATCAACAACGTTTTATAGAATGGCTAGTATTGGAGGTGCAACCATTATACTACCATATTAACAAACAATTATTTAAACAAACATACTTTCACTTGAAACGTGAAACGTACATAATTGCATATCACCCACAAATATACATTATATTTAAAAAATACATTTTGTTCATTTCTGTATTTTTTTTTTCTTGTTATATCTTATAAAAAACATATATGGGCTGTGAAAATATTATTAAACTTTTTTTTCACATGACAACAACTATCAAATTATACCATTGGCAAACCACAAGCTTCGCTAGACATAAAGCCACTTGCGAATTGCACGGAGCACTTCAATCTTTAGTAGATGATTTCATAGAAGTATATATGGGTAGATATGAAAGACCTATTTTTGAAAATGGATTCAAAATGAACATTCAAGAATTGACTGATGTTTCAGCTGTAGAAACCATACAACAATATATCAATTTTCTTAAAAATGACCTTCCAAAAAATTTAGAATCCAGTGATACTGATTTACTCAATATACGAGATGAGATGTTGTCTAATTTGAATAAAACATTGTATCTATTCACCCTCAACTAATTTTTTTGTTTTTTATTATAAAATGAATCCCAATACTTATCCAAATCTACCTGAAACAGTAGTTGAAATAACAACACGATTTTTTAATAAATTAGATACTAATAATACAGGAAACGTTTCTATCCAACAAATTTTAAACGCTCTAGCATTGCAAAATAAACCAGCTACTACTAAATTACCAATGTGGTTTAGTTCATTCGTTTCCTTTTATAATTTAGATGAAACTTCACAAATTACACTGGAAGATTACACTAATTATAAAATTAGGTTTCCAGAATTGTCAACCGCATTTGAATCTATTGATACAAATAATAATCGATACATTACTATAAACCAAATCAGTTCACTTTATTCTGAAATTGTTCCTCTGCAAATATCTCTGATTGTATTTTGGTTTGAAAATATTGTTTCCGTTGAAAATTTGACAAATGAAACCACGTTAACCGTTAATCAATTACTCGAATATGAAAATCAATACAATACAACTCATTTTTGGAATGTAGATTTATTATAAAAAACTAATTCTTAATCTCTTTTTAAACATATATTATTTAAAAATAAGATTCTTTTAGATTCCAAATGTCTCTTGACGCATATACATCTGATGTAGAAGGCTTATTAACAGATACAAATATTATATCTTACTTTTCCTCTAATAACAAAAATATTGTTCATTTTGTAAAAATGTACATTGAAGTAGATAAAATATTAGGATCAAGTAACACTGAATCAAATGTATTGTATAATAAATTAGACGAAATAAAATCTGCTTTAAATAACCATGGTAATCAACTAACAAATCTTTCAACTAATGTTTCAACAGCAAATACTGTACTTCAATCTAAAATTGAAAATATTAAAGACATAACAAATAATGAATTACGCAAAATGTTTTTAGATTTACAATCACAAATTAATAGAGGCAAGGATACATCAGAATTAAAATCCATATTTGATAACTTTCGTGATCGTATTGAAAATCTAAATAATCAAAAACTAAATGATATTGATCGTAAAAATTTAGAAATATTTTCCAATATTCAAACCACATTTGAAAAATCACTTGATTCACATCAAATTAGTAATAAAATTGTATCAATTGAAAGCACGTTGTCAAGTATTAATGAAAACTTTTCTAATAATTCATCTAAAAAGGGACAAGTTGCCGAAACTGTTTTACTTAATGTTTTAACTGAAGCATTTCCCGATACAGAAATGTTGGATACATCACATCAAGCAAATTCAGGAGATATTCAAATGGTACGCGAAGATAAACCCACTATATTGATTGATTCTAAAAATTTCGGAAGTAAAACTGTACCGAAAAGAGATCTTGATAAATTTTACACTGATATACAGCAAAATAACTGCTCTGGTATATTATGCAATGCATTTGGTGGTATTGCAAATAAACAACACTTTGAAATAGATATCGTTGATAAAAATATACTAGTATTCATACATTCACATCAATTTGATGCAAATATGTTCCGTTTAGCCACAAACATTATTTATAATATGCACCAAGAATTACGAGATAAACAAACCGATAGTATTATACTCGATCAACGACTTTATCAAAATATTAAAATCGAATACAATTATTACATTCAAACGTTTAGGCATCACCTTGATATTATAAAATCAAATGTAAATTCATTATCACAATTAAGCTTTACATTATTAGACAATTTCTTTAAAAGGAAAGCTACAAATGTAGAATTAAAACAATTTAGTTGTCATATCTGCTCTGCTCAATTATCCACCGAAAAAATTCTAAAAACACATCTCAAAAAACAACACCCTAATATTTTACCACCACCAAATAACACACCCTTAATAAGTTCTGCTATACCAACACCAAGAGGACGACCAAAGAAAAAACAAGAAACACAACAAGAAACACAACAAGAAACACAACAAGAAACACAACAAGAAACACAACAAGATTATTGTAATAATGCACATTCAGATTCCAATTCTAATTCCAATTCAGATTCCAATTGTTAATTAAATTTGTTTATCAAAGAAATTTAATTTAAAGTATATAATTTAAAGTATATAATCAACGAATGAATCAAGAAGATTATATAACATATGTTATTAGTTTAAAATATCCAGAAACTGTATTAAATACATTATCTAAACATTCGCTAAACCCAATTCTATTTAACGGAATTAATGGTAAAACTTGTTCACAAAATACTATTAAAAAACATTGTACATCATTATATGCAAAATTTGGTCCAAAAAGTTCTATAGGATGTGCATTGTCTCACCTTAATGTATGGAAAACCTTCTTATCATCAGATAAAAAATACGCTATCGTTTTTGAAGACGACATTATACTAGATTCACTTGGTACAGATAATTTGTTATCAACTATAAAGCATTATGTATCAAAAACACCAAATGCATTTGATATATTATATCTTGGATGCTTTGGAAGTGAAGACACCCCGAATTTCTTTACAATGTCAATGAAAACATTGGGGTTGTCCTCTGAATCTAAATATATTAATGGTTTTATTAAAAAACCAAAAGTTGCATTAGCTACACACGCTTACGTTATATCTAAAAATGGAGCTGAAAAACTCGTAAAACACATAGATGGTAATATACATAATCATATAGATTATTGTATACAAACTTTGTACAGTAGAGGTATTTTAAATAATTATGTAACCATACCTCGTTTAATTTATCAATCATCTACTGATACAACAGTATCAAATAATGCATCAAACTCTTATCCGATATTATTAAATAATATCTTGTCAAATTATTACGTAGATAAACATGTAAAAGCTAGTTATATAACTACGTTGTCTGTTTTTAGATTAGGAGACTTTAATATTACCATTTCTAGTATATTATTAGTCATCTCTATACTTACTTGTATAGCATTTAATATTGATTATCGGTATATATTTATATGGACTATTTTATTATCATTCCCTGATTTCTTTAAATATACACGGAATGAAATTGATTAACTTCTGAACCTGTAGATAAAGTATCAGTATATGAACTACTAGAACTACTGGAACTCGAACTACTTGAACTCGAACTACTTGAACTAGAACTACTTGAACTAGAACTACTTGAACTAGAACTACTATCTGTACTGGATGATCTAGAACTACTAGAATCACTAGAGCTTGATCTACCTCTATTCTCCGAATTTATTTGAATTCTTATATTTGTATTAGGATTTACCTCTACATCATCATCTTGTAAATTTAAATTTGCGTCAATTACTTGTTGTACTTGCCCTTGCTGTTGTTGTTGCGACATATATTCTCTTTGGAATAATATATACCAAGAAAAAAAAAATTCGTAAATAACGGGCTTTTAAAATAAAATAAAATACTTGTATAATTCGTTTAAACCGTGTTATTTTTAAGTTTTACTAGCAACTTAACTAGAGCTAGAACTAGAGCTAGAACTAGAGCTAGTTGAACTTGAACTATCTGATTTACTCGAACTATCTGATTTACTCGAACTATCTGATTTACTTGCCGATTCTATTTCTATTTCTATATTTGTATCAGGATTTACTTCTACATCATTGTTTTGCGATAAAAAATTTAAATCGATTACTTGATCGATTTGGCCTTGCTGTTGTTGTGACATATTCTCTTTGGAATAATATACACCAAGAAAAAAAAAATACGTAAATAATGAGTTTTTTAAATAAAATAAAATACTCGAATAAATCGTTTAAAACATCGTTTTATTAAAAATCAAAATCAATATCGTCAATGTTAATTTCAAGATTTTCATCATCAATAAAATCCAATTCAATATCAATTTTGTCATCAATCTCTAATAGCTGTTCTTGTTCAGGTTGTTCTTGTTCAGGTTGTTCTTGTTCAGGTTGTTCTTGTTCAGGTTGTTCTTGTTCAGGTTGTTCTTGTTCAGGTTGTTCTTGTTCAGGTTGTTCTTGTTCAGGTTGTTCTTGTTAAGGTTTTCCTACATTAATATATTTTTTCAAAAAAGGTTGTTCTTTAGTATTTTCTTCAGTACCACCAAGATACCATTCGCAATCTTCAAAATTATCAAAACAACCTGTATCATTTTTCCAATTGTAAATAGAAAATACTTTGGTACCAACTACAAGTCTCCATTCATATTGAAATTCTGTTTCATCTTTAAAGAACATAGGTTGACCAAACAAATTAATCAAATCCTTTGTATAACAATCAAGAGTGTCCAAATTAAAAGTTTCTGATGTATCAAAATCACCCACTGAAATTTTAAATGTTTCTTCTGGCTTTGCATTTTTTTGAGTTTGCTCTGGCTTTGCATTTTTTGTAATTTTTGTATCTTTTGTATTTTTTTGAGTTTTTGTATTTTTTACTTTAGCTGTTCTGAATTCATTTGCCATAAATTTTACATCATTTACTTCTTGTTCACCTTTAGTAATAAAGTAGCCCTTTGACATTTCTCTAATATAGGATTCTAACTTATTACGACCAGGTTCTTCAAAATTAGTTAAAACGGAATCTTTCCATTCTAATTCGCTATTATCAACAATATCTTTGATTTTATAATCAGTTGTTGGCAACCAAGCGATAAACTTTACTAATTCTTTTTCAAACTTTTCACTAAGAATAATACCAGACATTTTTAAGTACTTTTCTTATATTCTCAAAAAAAATTCAATTTTTTATTTTTTTTTACCTTTTATTATTTTACTAATATAATATAAGATATGGCACAATCCCAAAATATAAATTATTACTTAGGATCTGTGAAGGTAAAACATTTTATAGACACTAACAATGCTAGATTAACGAATGTAGGAAACCCAGTTGCTGACACAGATGCTGCAACTAAACAATACGTTGATACTAATGTTTTAACATCAGGTATCAATGCAGGAACTGGTATTAGTAGAGTTGGTAGTACATTTAATGTCAGTAATGATTTAACACACGTTACTGCTATAGGAAATGTTAATATAGGTTCTTGGTCTGCTAATACTATTAATGTTCCATATGGTGGTACTGGTAAATCAAATTTTACAGCAAACAAATTAGTTATGGGAGATGGAGCTAACCCACTTGTATCATTATCTGAATTGTCATTTGAATCAAACATTTTTAAATCAACTTGCCCAATTTATATTTCTAATACTACAAATTCTATTGGCCTTGGATCAGGTGGGAGTTTCACAACATTAGGTGGTGTTTCTGTAGCAGGTAAAGTTTTTATAGGAAACGATTTAGTTGTTTCAAACAATACATATATTCAAGGAGATATGACTGTCGGAAATGTTACTGTTAATGGATCTTCTAATTTTGGATCAGCTACCTTTTCAAATTCTACAGTAACAAATATAACTTGTTCTAATATATTAACAACTAATATTACATCAACTAATATTACATCAACTAATATTATATCAAATAATATCACCTCAAATAATATAATATCATCATATATAACCAATGCAAATCTATTAACTTCAAATATATCAACTACTACACTTATTAGTAATAACATAAATACAAATAATTTTATTACAACTAATATATCAGCATCTTCTTTTATTGTAACACCAAATATATTATCAACAAATACAACAACTTCAAATTTAGTTTTAACAAATTTAACAGGTTCTTCTGCCATCTTATCAAATTTAAATATTTTATCATCAGTCACATCACCGTCAGTTGTATCATCTTCCATTTCATCCGTAAATATCAATTCTACAAATTTATCTGTATCATCTATTACCTCGAATAATTTAATTGTAAATACATCCAGTGTTCTTAATAACGTAACAACTTCAAATTTGTTTGTTAATAATATAACAGGCTCAAATCTACTAATAACTAATGTTTATAATACAAATACCACAACTTCAAACCTCGTATCTACTTCTATCAATACTATTAACTTTACTTCAAGCAATGTAAGATCAACTAATGCTACAATATCAAACTTACTAACAACAAACGTTACTACAAATAATTTAGCTAGTAACAATTTGATTTCAACAAATATATCTACCGGATTTTTAAGTGTATCTGGTACAAGTATCTTTACAACAATACAATCATCAAATATAAGTACCGGACAAATATATATAAGTAATATTGGTATTATCAATAATGCAAGTATCATTAATATAACATCATCAAACTTATTTAATACAAACAGTACTATATCTAATATTGTTAATGCAAACCTTACTACTTCAAATCTTTATGTAAACAACACAACAACTCTTGCAACCGTCGCTAGTATGAATTTGAGTACAGGTAATTTACATTCTGCAAAAACTGCATTTTTAAACAACCAAATTGTAAATACATCCACCATAGGAAACTTGACAGTTACAAATATATCTCTTTTAGGAACATTTAATAGTGATAACATTAGCACCAGTAATATATCCGTAAGTACAAATTTAATAGTACCATTTGTAAATAATACAACCCAAACAACAACTAATTTATTATCAACAAATGTTAAATCTACTAATATATCATCATCTAGTTTACAAATTTCTGGTATTTCTATTTTGGGAACAGTTAACAGTAATAATCTAAGTACAGGTACTTTATTTGTCGGGACAAAGAGCAACTTGACAAATGTAATCGCAACTAATGCCACAGTATCATCTATACAAAATACACATATAACAACATCAAATATTATTATAACAAACAACGCAAATATTAATAAAAAACTAACCATAGGATCTAATTTTTCATCTGCACCATCTACAACATCTGGTAATATTTTAAACGTAGCACCTTGCACATACACTGACACCACTACATCTGAATCCGGTGTTGTTCCATTTTGGACAACCAATTTTTTTGGTAGTACAACACTTTCAGCACAAAACAATATAACAATTGAAAAAACATGTAGTATATACTTACAAGGAGATCCCATTTTAGGAGTAAACCAATCAATAACTAATTCTGCAGCCTTGACAATTGGTTATGTAAATAATCAAACTGGTGGTAATATGACTGGTCAAATAATGTTGGAACGTAATGATGGAAATTGGTATGGATCTATATTCACAGAAAAATCATCTAATCGTATCGTTATTGCAAATGCCAGTTTATCTGGAGGTGGTGGTATAGGTCTTTATACCTACACCGGTACAAAAATAAGTTTTGCTGATATCACTGGACCTTTAAACTTTACTCCTACCACATTTTTAGATTTTTCAAATACTACATCACAATTCTATTCAACATTAGATTCCACCAGTAAAAGTACAGGAAGTGTCGTTATCGACGGTGGTTTAGGTGTTGTTAAAACTATTACTTGCAATACAATTGTACCACAAACTATTGATGCTAGTATCACATCATTACAAGATGTTGACTCTAGTATTATACCAATAACTGGTCAATCTCTCGTATGGAACGGTTCTTTATGGTCTCCTTTTACAATAACTGGCGGAGGTGGTGTAAGTACTGGCCCAATTTCTATAGAAGTTTATCCTATGGAGTTAGTTATACCCGTTATGGATTCTAATGGACCTGTATCAGGAACAGATGGTGATTATTATGTAACATCTAGTTCTGAAAATAACAGTACATATGCTGCCTATAAATGTTTAAGTAGCATTACAAATCCATCTGATTGGGCAACAAATGGAGAAAATACTAATTTTTGGATAACTGTACAATTACCAACTTTGCAAAATGTAAGATATATCGTATTAGAAGGACGTCTTAATAATGAAGATCCAAATTACATTACAGTACAAGGCAGTAATGATAATTCTACATTTACAGATATCATTGGAAACGAATATTTTACCGCACTAAATTACGACGGGTATTTTGCAGCTAGAATCCCAGAATCTAGTATTTCATATACTTATTATAAATTTCTTTTTGCAAATGGTTCAGGTCCTAATCCTGGTATAAATATGCTTAGATTATTTAAATATGACAATTCCACTTATACAGAAGGTATAATGGATAATTCATCATTAGAAGGTAATGGTATATTTAATTCAGCAATTGTTAATGGAAGATGGCCTATGGCATTTGAATTAACAGACTCTGGAGTTGTAAATATAAGAGCTCAATTTACATGTTATACAACACTATCATATGTTTATAGAAAATTCGCAATGTATATAGATGGAGCACCATTTAGTAATTCTGGATCAGCCTTTATTAAACAAATGATTCATCAAAATCTTCATATGGCAACACAAACATTAGAATGGACTGGTAACCTAACAGCTGGAATACACACATTATCATTTTTCGTAGATGGTGGAACCGGTATTGTGTTTGATACAAATGACACAATACAAGTTAACGTAATCAAATATTAAATACCATCCATTAAACAAATAAAACAAGTATTACTAAAAAAACATTTTATTATAAATCACAACATTCGTAACCTTCGTCTTCATATCCACAATCAAAACCATATCCTGTATCAAACCCATATCCTGTATCATAATCTTCTCTTTCATCGTATATTTCATCGTATATTTCATCGTATATTTCATCGTATATTTCATCGTATATTTCATTGTCAATTTCTGTGTCAATTTCTGCGTCAATTTCTGTGTCAATTTCATCGTCATCAATTTCCGTGTGATCAATTTCATCGTCATCAATTTCCGTGTGATCAATTTCGTCGTCATCAATTTCCGTGTCAGTTTCAGAATCAATTTCTTTGAAAATTTCAAGATTTTCAAATCTGTGTTTACAATTTTCAGAATGATCAAGAAATAACACACCAAAATCATCTGCAAGAACGTCGCAACTACAATAATTATCTCCTGTATTTTCATGTTCCTCGTCGTCATCACTTGTTTCAGGAATTTTTACTACAGCGTATACATGTTTTTCATAACCTGTCCCTTCTGTAAATTCAATAATACAGTTATCTAATAACATCTTTTTAATAATTACGTGATCCATTATAATAGAATATTTGTCACAAGCATATTTTTTAGCACTATTTATAGCCTTTGATAAACTCGAAAAAGTTTTCAAAATCTCAACAGATTGATTTGTGCGATAATTAAAATAACAAACAACAGCGTACATTACAAGCTTTTATTTTATTATAAAACTCAAAAAAAATTCAATTTTTTATTCAATTTATCACAAATTATTCAATATATCACGATTAATGATTAAATGTGTCTTGATATCTTGTAAAGCATCGTTTACAATAGGAATTGTGCTAGAAAATGTTTTTGTCTCAATTGGAATTTTATAATATCTATTATAACATTCAATTGCATCACATAATACTTTTAAAAATTCAGATACTAAAACTTTATCATTACGATTACATCCAACATACCATTTTTTTGTACCTAACAAATTGTTATTATTATTCCAATCATATATAGAAAAAACAGCATCAGAATCAACGTGACAAAATTTCCATTCGTATTTACATTTACCAGATTTATATACACACGGTAATTCTTTAAAAATACTCCAAAGTTGATAAAAATTTAAGTTAACCTTTGCTACAAAATAACTATGATTTGTATCTACACCGTTATCCAAGAAAAATTTTTGAGTTTGAGTTTGAGTTTGTATATTCTCAATCGACATTTTTTCCAATTTAGAAAAAACATAACCCAAATCGTCATTTGTATTGTCAATATCCATATCCATATCCATATCCATATCAGTTGTATTTTAACGAATTTAAATTCTATTCAATTTTTAACAACAATCTGTTTCTGATAATCTTGTAATTAAACTGTCTTTAAATAAATGTATAATATCACGTTTACAAGTATTGCTTGCTATATGCCAAAAAATATCGTGTATATCATAAAATTCATTGTTGTCATTTAGATAATCGTATAAACTAAACTTGTATTTTTTACCACGTGTTTTAAATTCAAAACGATATTCATAACGAAAACTATCTTTGTTAGTTCCAGTCTTTAAAAAATCACCAAATGCGCTTTGTAATTGATGTGTTGTTATTGTATCCAATGAATCTATAAAATATGTATCGTTTGTATCTATTTCATGATTTATCTTTAAATTCTCCCTTTTAGAATTACTATTTAAAGATTTGTATTTTTTATAATGCAAATAAATCATTTCAGTCACATCCAAGTTTAATCTACTACCAAAGCCTCCGATTTTATCTTTTATATCAATGTTATAAAATCTAAACTTTGAAAACACTGTTTTTGTTAAACCAATCATATTGTCATCAGTCAATTTTTTTATATCATTTGCAATATCTCGCTTTAAAATAACAATATCATCAATCGTATTTGCTTCATCCAATTCTGCTAATTCGTGAAATACAAAATATTTTTCAACCAAATATTGCAAATAACTATCAATTTCTTCAATCACACCAACCATTCTAATAAATATCAATTTTATAAATAAATTCATTTTATTTATAAATTTGATATTTTATGCAATTTGTCGTCTCATTTCAATACATTTTTGTAATTCTTACCGCGCACCGTGCACCGTGCAACTGTGTAACCGAATTTATTCTATTTTCATTTCTCTTTTTTTAGCCTTTTCATTTGTACGTTTTATTGTAACATACATGCACATTACACCAAAACACAATACCCAAATACTAGATACAACAATTATATACAAAAAATCACTAAAAGTACCATTTATCCCTCTCAAAATATTTGAAACTAAACCACCAGCTAAAATCAAATTCCACAAAATAGGAACTATTATATCAAATGATACATTCGTATTTAACACTTTTCTTGATGAAGTCCCCCACGAATTGTCATTTATATTTAACATTGCATATATCTTTGCCGGAAATACTATCGTTATATACACAAACACGTATAAAAAATAAAACATATTCTCTATTTTTTTACCAAATATACTACCATATATAGACTTTAATAAACCTATTAAAAACAAAATAATAGTATAAAATCCCAACTCAAATACCGTCCCCCTGTATAATATATACAAAATATAACTCATAACTATATACGGAAACACCAATACATATACCAAATCAACTGTCATCGTTAAACTGTGTTTGTCTAAATTACCAGCACTCCAAAACATTTCCCTAAATGCAGATTTACTCCACCTAGTCTGCTGTTGAAAAAAACGATACAAATTACTAGGAGTTTCAGTCTCTGCATATGCATTTGATGAATATATAACCTTTTTTTTTAAACCCAAAATCTTGTTTGTCAAATGTCTATCATCACCATATGTACATAATTTACCAAGAAACACTTGTTTACTCCAATCTTCAATTATCATTTCTAAATAATCTAAATTGTACATACCTATCGGACCAGATACACACATTACACCACCCGTAAATGACTGATATGCTCTTTCTAAATTAAAAGCATACCAATACCTAATTGAACTTAAAAACGACACCACAGAATCATATTTATTATAAATCCCTAAATTACCAGCCACAGCACCTATTCTTGTATCTTTAAAATATTCACACATCTCTACTATACAATCAGGCGTTATCACTGTATCACTATCTGTACAAAATATACTACCTATATCTCTATTATACAATACATTTTCTAATAATGTAATTTTAAATCCTGTCATCATCGCACACCTTTTTCCACCATGTTTTTGAGCAATACATATTATATCGTTTTCTTTTATTGTCTCCATATGATTTATTGTCAAATAATCATCCGTATTTGCATTTTCCGGTAAATTTATATGAATACATTTATTACCAGCAAATGTAGTATAAAATAAGTCTACCATATATTCATCTTCTGTATCATTCCCATCTATAATTATATACACCTTATTTAAATTAACTACATTCAAAAAAGCTGTTTTTATAGATTCTAAACACATCTTATAATACACCGGGTTTTCTCTATATCCAACTACCATTATATTGACCTTTTTTAAAAGCAAACCACTTCTTTTATCAATTTTCCATGTATTAAATCTATTATTAATAACTGCTAATATAAATTGTAACAACATATATGCAAACAAGTAAAACCCATACACACTAATATTATAACGTTTGTCATTTATAAAAAAAAATACATTCCATCCAAAAATATACTGTAAAATTATCGGAACAACTAATAATAATACCAGTATTATTATCCAAATATGATTAATATTAACCTGCATAATTTTTAATATTAGTTTATTTTTAAATCAATTTATTTTAGACTTTACTTAATATATAATCAAGAATTACCGGCACATTTTTTTTATCTGACTTAAATGATTTGTACTCTATACCAAATTCATCCAATAAATCTAATAACTGACTTGATATCACTTTCGATTGCTCTTCATTATGAATTCTTCCTTCTATTTCATACGGAAATTCTTCATTTCTTTCCAAAAATATATATACATTATCAAATTCTGACATCTTTGACAATATCATTTTTTCTGTCTTTTCAACATTACACACATTTTCCGGATGGTCTCTATTATAAAATAACCCTAATAACAAAGGTGAATCTAAACAAATATAATTCACTTTTCCATTCACAGATTTTATCATACGATATTGCTCCAAAGATACATTGTACTGATTCGCTAAATCATCTAAACGATCTTGCCATACCAATGTCTTTGCATACTCTTGAACATACTCTGCTTTATAATGTCTCATTTTTAACTCTGAAAAAATTAAAGCCGCCATCAAACTCTTCCCCGTAGATGGAGATGCAACAAAATTAATAACCTTTGTCTTCATTTATACCTTTATTTATACCTTTATTTATACCTTTATTTATACCTTTATTTATACCTTTATTTATACCTTTATTTATACCTTTATTTATACCTTTATTTATACCTTTATTTATACCTTTATTTTTTATTACAAAATTCATTTTTTCTTTAAACAATAACAATAACAACTTAGTTAAATTTAACTATAATTTAAATTTACCTTTATTTACAAAACAGAAAATCCAATTTTTATTGTTCCTGTAAGAGGATTGATCCAATCAACGTTTCTCAAAACGACTGAAAAAGATCCATCGGCAACGGATCCAACACGGATATTTGGTACACCTGCACCACCAAAATTGACAATGTTACTAAGAACAATTGAATCTGATCTAACATGTACATTATTAACAGTAAAAGCTGCACTACCCAATGTTGTTAATAATCCACCAGAAGTATTAAAAGTAGTTATAAAGCCACAGGGAGAATCCAAAGTAACATCTGTGGTCAAACTAGTACCTTGTGTAATAGAAGATTTACTTGTTAATCGAATTGAATTTAAATTAGAGGGACCTTTAACTGTAAGAGCACCCAGTGTATAACTAATATTTCCTGATTCTGCCATTTGTTTATAAATATACACAATAAAAAAAAAACAAAATTAAAACAAGTAAACAAAATTAAAACAAGTAAACAAAATTAAAACAAGTAAACAAAATTAAAACAAGTAAACATATTAAAACATATTAAAATATCCTTGGTAAAAATTTATCTGTAAAAAAATGTTTTAATATTTCCCGTTAAATACTTTACGATTGACATTATATAACCGTAAATCGTCTTTTCTTGTGTTAATAATACATAAAGTATTTTATCATCTTTATTTCTATTATTTTTATATACTATACCTAATTCCATATTCATATCTGGAATTGTACCATCCTCTAATCCAATTGCTAGGTTATCGTAATTATAATCTTTTCTTAATAGTTCTATTTTAATTTCTTTCATTAAATCCGAAACCTTTAAATCCATATGAATCATTATTTCACATCCATATTTTATATACCTTGGGTAATTTTTATCTGTTTTTGCTAATGCTTTACTTATTTCTGTATCAACCGAATCTACTATTATAGGAATATATCCTATTCCTTTTGATCTAACTCCGCTACTAAACTTAGTTCTTTGTTGTTTGTCAGTAGTTTTTCTATAATTTACAAACTCCTGACCTAATATACTACTTTTTAACATCTTAATTATAATATAGAAATTTAAATTGTAGAAAATCCATATTAAGTAACGCCAATTTTTAAATATTTTTTCTTGGTTTTTTTTATAAACAATGAATCAAATTATTAGTTTAGCTTTAGTAGTATTAGGACTTGTTATCTTGTTCGCTCCAGAATATATCTTGCAAAAAGATAACTCAAATTATATATCATCAAAAATTCACGAGTATAACCAGTTTATTGGTATTGGATTACTCGCTTGCTCTTATTATTTATATTCCACATCACAAAAAACAATTGCAAATGAACTCCCATCAACCGTAGATTCATCTCAAGAAAGCCCTAGTCCAAAAAAAGATTTACCTACCTATGACGAAGCTACTTCTGAATAAATAAATTTAAACTTGCAAATCAAAATTGCATAAAACGTTTAATTAAACATTTCTACCCAATATACCAATTTGTCATTACAAATATATATATATATATATATATTTATATTTTTAAACGCATTATCGCGTTTTTTTATTTCTATAGGTATATTATAAAAACATGGCAAACTTATACTCTAATTTATTTTTTAACCAACCAATATCTATTTTGGATTCTACTGCTAGTAGTTTAAGTTCCGCTTCACTTTTCTTATACGGCGGAGCAACTATCCAAGGCAACTCTAATTTATTTACAACCAATATATCAGGTATTACAACCATCACTAACTCTGCAGTAGGTGTAAATGATACTACTGGTGCGCTGATAGTTTATGGTGGGATCGGAACCTCAGATAATTTATTTGTTAAGGGAAATGCTGTTATCTCTGGATCTCTCACTGCAGGATCTTTTGCCGTACAAGACCTCATTGCTTCTAGTATCACTGCTTCTAATATTTTAGTAAATACAAAAGTCAGTTCCGCATCGATTTATGCACCACTTGCTACCATCAGCAACATTGTCGCAACTGCTACTAGCACTGGATCCATCGACGCCACTGGTATGACTGTTGGTAAAATTCTAGCCACTCTTGAAATTAGCGCCGGAAATGTTTACTCTGTTAGCGCAAGTTCTGGATCACTCGACCTTTCATTAGGTCTCACTTCCGGATCTGCTTATATCACCGGAGTACTCAGAGCAACTAATAACTCTAATACAGTAGGAAGTATCTATACAACTGGTGGTAATGTCGGTGTAGGTAATGTATCGCCATCTTACACCTTCGATATCACTGGTGACTTGCGCGCTACTAACAGTATCACTACTTCTACACTTCTCGCCTCCACAAGTGTAAGCTCTGGACAACTTAACGCCACTAATGCAACTATTACCAATGTCGTCTCAACTAATTTATCCGCTGGATCTTTTGCCGTAACCGACCTATTGGCCACCAACATTACCGCATCAAATGTATTAGTAAATACCAAAGTCAGTTCTGCTAGTCTATACGCTCCACTTGCTACCATCAGCAATGTCGTATCTACTGCTACCAGCACTGGATCCATCGACGCTACTGGTATGACTGTCGCAAGTATTCTTGCTACAAGTCAAATTAGTGCCGGATCTGTTTACGCACCACTTGCTACCATCAGCAATATCGTCGCTACTGCTACCAGCACTGGATCTATTAATGCTACTGGTATGACTGTCGCAACAATTTTAGCTACTTCTCAAATTAGCGCTGGATCTGTTTACGCACCACTTGCTACCATCAGCAATGTCGTAGCTACTGCTACAAGCACTGGATCCATCGACGCTACTGGTATGACTGTCGCTACCATTCTTGCTACTTCTCAAATTAGCGCTGGATCTGTTTACGCACCACTTGCTACTATCAGCAATATCGTAGCTACTGCTACCAGCACTGGATCCCTCAATGCTACTGGTATGACTGTCGCAACAATTTTAGCTACTTCACAAATCAGTGCCGGATCTGTTTACGCTCCTCTTGCTACCATCAACAATGTCGTGTTTACTGCTACAAGCACTGGATCTATCGATGCTACTGGTATGACTGTTGCTACCATTTTAGCTACTTCTCAAATTAGTGCTGGATCTGTTTACGCTCCTCTTGCTACCATCAGCAATGTCGTCGCTACTGCTACCAGCACTGGATCTATCGATGCTACTGGTATGACTGTTGCTACCATTTTAGCTACTTCTCAAATTAGTGCTGGATCTGTTTACGCTCCTCTTGCTACCATCAGCAATGTCGTCGCTACTGCTACCAGCACTGGATCTATCAATGCTACTGGTATGACTGTCGCAACAATTTTAGCTACTTCACAAATCAGTGCCGGATCTGTCTACGCTCCACTTGCTACCATCAGCAATGTCGTCGCTACTGCTACCAGCACTGGATCTATCGATGCAACTGGAATGACTGTCGGGAGTATTCTTGCTACTTCTCAAATTAGCGCTGGATCTGTTTATGCTCCTATTGCTACTATATCAAATATTAAATCCGATTCTATTACTGCTGGAAATATCCATGTTACAAGTGGTTCATTTGCTACATTAGGAACTTCTTGGATGACTGCTAGTACTATTACTGCTGGTAATATTTACTTATCATCTGACTTGTTTGTAGCTGGAACTATTACAACTGTTAATATCACTACTACTAACCTCGTCGATACAAACTTTTCTGCTGGTATAGCTTATGTAGGTAATAACTTGGCTGCTATAGGAAATAGCAACACTATTGGTAGTATCTTTACTACTGGTGGAAACGTAGGTTTGAACACATCTGCTCCATCTTACTTATTAGATGTTAATGGAAGTGCAAGATTTGTAGGCAATGTTATTCTTGATAAAGGAATTACTACAGGGTCTCTTAATGTTACTGGTGAATCTTTACTTCAAGGAGCTGTTACTGCCGGTGCTCTTAATATCACTGGAACCAGTATTCTTCAAGGAACTGTCACTGCTGGTGCTCTTGCTGTTACTGGAGAATCGTTTTTAAGAGGTGCCGTCACTGCTGGTGCTCTTAATGTCACTGGAACCAGTATTCTTCAAGGAACTGTCACTGCTGGTGCTCTTGCTGTTACTGGAGAATCGTTTTTAAGAGGTGCTGTCACTGCTGGTGCTCTTAATGTCACTGGAACCAGTATTCTTCAAGGAACTGTCACTGCTGGTGCTCTTAATGTCACTGGAAACAGTATTCTTCAAGGTGCTGTTACTGCTGGTGCATTATCTGTCACTGGTGAATCAGTTCTTAGTAGCAATGTTACAATGGGATCTAATGTAGTTATCTCTGGACCTTCATTCAAAATTCCAACTGGTGATATTGCAGCAAGACCAGCTGTTCCTCAAAATGGTTATGTTCGATATAATTCTGAAACTCAACAATTTGAAGGTTATGGACCAGGTAGTGCTTGGGGGTCTCTTGGTGGTGTTATTGATATTGCTCAAAGTACCAAAGTTCTTGCCTCCGCAAATCCTAGTGTAACTGATGGTAATCTTTACTTTGTTAATGTCGGAACTGAAACAATGAGAATCAATAGTGCAGGTAATATTGGTGTTGGTACTAGTGCACCTAGTTATAAATTAGATGTTCAGGGAACTCTTGGTGTTACAACTGGAATTACTGCTGGTGCCCTTAATGTAACTGGAACCAGTATTCTCCAAGGAACTGTCACTGCTGGTGCTCTTGCTGTTACTGGAGAATCATTCCTTAGAGGCGCCGTCACTGCTGGTGCCCTTAATGTCACTGGAACCAGTATTCTCCAAGGAACTGTTACTGCTGGTGCTCTTGCTGTTACTGGAGAATCATTCCTTAGAGGCGCCGTTACTGCTGGTGCCCTTAATGTCACTGGAACCAGTATTCTCCAAGGAACTGTTACTGCTGGTGCCCTTGCTGTTACTGGAGAATCATTACTTAGAGGTGCTGTTACTGCTGGTGCCCTTAATGTAACTGGAACCAGTATTCTCCAAGGAACTGTTACTGCTGGTGCATTATGTGTCACTGGCGAATCAATTCTTAGCAGCAATGTTACAATGGGATCTAATGTAGTTATCTCTGGACCTTCATTCAAAATTCCAACTGGTGATATTGCAGCAAGACCAGCTGTTCCTCAAAATGGTTATGTTCGATATAATTCTGAAACTCAGCAGTTTGAAGGTTATGGTCCAGGAAGTGCTTGGGGATCTCTTGGTGGAGTTATTGATATCGCTCAAAGTACAAAAGTTCTTGCCTCCGCAAATCCTAGTGTAACTGATGGTAATCTTTACTTTGTTAATGTCGGAGCTGAAACAATGAGAATCAATAGTGCGGGTAATATTGGTATTGGTACCAGTGCTCCTACTTATAAATTGGATGTTCAAGGATCTCTTGGTGTATCTATTGGTATGACAACCGGAACTATTGTTGCTACAACTAGTGTCAGTTCTGGTCAATTAAATGCTACTAATGCAACCATAAGCAATGTCGTTGCTACTAATATTAGTTCTGGAAACTTTGCTGTAACTGATCTCTCGGTTACCAACATTACTGCTTCTAATATTCTAGTCAATACTCGAGTAAGTTCTGCATCGATTTATGCCCCACTTGCTACCATCAGCAATGTTGTGTTTACTGCTACAAGCACTGGATCTATCAACGCCACTGGAATGACTGTTGGAAGTATTCTCGCTACTTCACAAATTAGCACCGGATCTATTTATGCACCACTTGCTACCATCAGTAATGTCGTATCTACTTCTACAAGCACTGGTTCTATTGACGCCACTGGAATGACTGTAGGAACAATTTTAGCTACAACTCAAATTAGTACAGGAAATGTATTCTCTCCAAGTGGAACTATATCTAATATCGTCGCCACTAATATAACATCATCAAATATTATTGCTAATACAATTAATATTACACCAAGTTTAGGTGATATTTCTAAAGAAATATCGTTTTCAGCAGCAAATAATCAAACTCCTGAAGCTAGTATCACTGGTCTTGCTTTTGATAATACAATTGTTAGATCATTTACTTCTTATATATCCGTATCTATTTTATCAGGAAATGGTAACCTTTATGCTAATTATAATATCAGAGGTGTACAAAAAGACACAGGTGACTGGGCCGTAAATACTACATTTGTTGGAGACAATACAGGAGTTGTATTTACTATAAATAATGTAAATAGTAAAGGACAAATTCAATATACTTCTACAAATATTCCTAGTTGGTCTTCTACTACAATTAAATTTAGAGCACATACTACATCTAAATAATCTAAAATAAGGTCCTTGCCAAAATGTCATCGGTAAGGTATTTGTCTTATAAAATTAATCATTATATATTAAATAATGATTAAGTTGAAACGATCTTTATTTTTATTTTTATTTTTATTTAAGCAGTAGCTTTCTTTGGAAAATGAGGAGACAAATATCTTTGAAGTTTAAGATAAGTGTAAACCAAAGGTGACTTTGGATCATTAGGATCCTTTGGCTCAATTGCAGGTCCAAATAACTTGTCAAGAGCTGCATCCGGAATAATTTCACGTCTATGTTCCGGATTTTGAAGATCGTGTTCCTTAATATAAGAAGTAATGTATCTAGTAACATCAGTTCTAGCAATAGGATCCTCCTTTTTAACTCCAAATTGAGAAAGGAAGCTGTAAAGATCATCAGATACAACTACTGGAGAAGCAAATCCAGATGGTTTTCTAGGATTCGCATCATCACGTTGACTCTTCTTTCTCTTACTCTTCTTAGAAGCTTCCTTGATTGCATGTTCGTGATCTCGTTGCATCTTTCGCAATTCTTGAACTTCACGTTTCAATTCATTCATAAGATCTTGCTTAGACTTGATTAAACGTTCAAAACGTTGTTTCATAGAATCAGTAACAGTTTCGGTTTCAACAGGTACAGTTTCTGTTTCAGTTACAGTTACAGTTTCAGGTTCAGTTACAGTTACAGTTTCAGTTACAGGTTCAGTTACAGGTGCTGCTTGTTCGACAACAACATTTTCCTTAACTTTTGGAGTTGCCTTAGTTCTAGTTGTTTTAGTTGCAGTTTTAGTGGAAGTAGTTACTTTGCTCATTTGTTCTTTTTTAATTTTAATATAGGAATTAATTTATAATTTTTTACGCACTAATGTTGTAATTAAAAGCATTAATTAGTATAAAATCAATTTTTTATAATTCGTTTTTTACAATTCGTTTTTACAATTCGTTTTTTACATTTTTTTTACATTGTTTTTTTATCTGTTTTTTTATCTGTTTTTTTATCTGTTTATATATTCGTTTTTCCTTATATTCGTTTTTCCTTGTATTCGTTTTTCCTTGTATTCGTTTTTCCTTATATTCGTTTTTCCTTATATTCGTTTTTCCTTACATTCGTTTTTTATATATTTTTTTAATACTA
>Ga0315290_10000817_pt1 | contig 20865 bp, 17 predicted proteins | sample YL17G12_0_MG_FD_203627 | JGI IMG/M metagenome (GOLD analysis project Ga0315290, IMG submission 203627) | Sediment microbial communities from Yellowstone Lake, YNP, Wyoming, USA - YL17G12_0 | ecosystem: Environmental > Aquatic > Freshwater > Lake > Sediment | place: USA: Wyoming | collected... | reverse complement strand
GCACCCCCGGGGGGGGGGGCCGCGCCACCCCCCCCCCACCACCATGAGGGCGCGGGTGGGCGGGGGGGCCCCCCTCCCCCCCACCCACCCTACGAACTCGACCCACCCTACGAACTCCCCTCTCCCGCGTGCGGGAGATGCACGAGCAAGACTGATACCTAACGGAGGATAACACCCATGACGTCGCGCTTTCTCGCAAGAGCGGGGGTGATGATCGGCTGCTTGGTGCTGGCCGGCTACGCGGTCGCGCAGGACACGGGCAGACCCTCAGTGCGCTATTTTGCCTTGGATGCCCCGGCAGGCACGTCGCAGGCCGTGGTGGTCCAGGGCATGCCGCTGGTGTACACGCGGCAGCTCTTGGCGCTGGATCGCGAGGGGAAACTCGTGGGCGAGGGCTCGGCCGAGAAGCAGATCGAGCAAGTTCTGGCCAACCTGGAGACGGTGCTGGGCGCCGCCGGATCGGGCCTCGGCCACCTTGTGAGACTGAACGTCTACGCCCTTTCGCCCCAGACGGCCGACCGCGTGCGCGAGCAGTTGCGCAAGCGTCTTGACCCGACCGTCCGCCCCGTGATCACCGCGGTCCTGACGCCGCTGGCGCATCGCAAGGCGCTGGTGGCCGTCGATGCGGTCGCGGTGGACGCCGCCGAGAAAGACCGGGCGGTTGCCCTGAAGCGATGCCCGTCCGTGGCCGGCGACAAGGACTGCGCCGATGCCGCGGTGCTGCCGCGGGGCGGCGTGGCTTATCTGTCCGGCGTGCCGGCAACGGGCGGACTCACCACGTCGGCCGTCGCCCAATCGCTGTCCGCCCTCTCGCGGACGCTCGCGCAGTTGAAGCTCTCGCCGGCCAACGTCGTCCAGGTGAAGGTGTTCCTGACACCGGCCTCGTCGGCCGAAGAGGTCCTCCGCGAGATCAAGAAGCACTTCCCGGGCCGGCTGACTCCGCCGGTGGTCTTCGTGGAATGGCTCGCCTCGGCGCCGGTTGAGATCGAATTGGTCGCGCAGTTGCCGCCGGGCGACAAGCCGGGCGAGGGCCTGCAATACTACACTCCACCCGGCGTGCGGCCCTCGCCCGCCTTCAGCCGCGTGGCGCTGGTGCGTGCGCCGCGGCAGATCTTCATCTCCGGCCTGTCGCCGCGCGGCGAGGGGACCATCGGCGCCCAAACCCGCGACGTGTTCAGGCAGTTGCAGCGGATCCTCGGCGAGACGGGCAGCGATATGGGTCATCTGGCCAAGGCCACGTATTACGTATCCGAAGACAATGCGGCCCACGCGCTCGACAAGGTGCGTCCCGAGTTTCTCGACCCGCAGCGCCCCCCCGCGGCGTCGAAGATCATGGTGCACGGCGTGGGGCAGCCCAGGCGCACGCTGACGATCGACATGATCGCCGTCGGCAGCGGACGCTAAACGACCGGGCGCGATTCCAGGAGGAGTGCTCGGATGGGTCAAGGGGTGGCTGGGGCATAGCGCAGCGGTGCCCCGGCAATCCGGGGTCTGGGGCTTCGCTTCGCTGCGGCCACCAGCCACCCCGGCCGATATAGATGGGGTGGGCGCCCAAGGAGAACCATCGTGACCAGCCGCAAGATGACGCGCCGACGTTTCGTGGGCGGAGCCGGTGCAGCCATTGCCGCCCCGCACGTGATTGCCGCAACGGCCCTGGGGGCCCAGGGCCGGCCGGCGGCCAGCGGGCGGATCGTCATGGGAGCGATCGGCATGGGCGGCCGCGCGATCGGCCAGCAGGTGCTGCACAACTTCCTGGCCGAGCCCGAGGTGCAAATGGTCGCCGTCTGCGACGTCCAAAGCCAGCGCCGCGCGGTCGGCCAGGCGGTCGTGAACGACGCCTACGCCAACCGGGATTGCACGGCCTACCGCGATTTGCGCGAGATGCTCGCCCGCAAGGACGTCGACGCCGTGCTGATTGCCACCGGCGATCGCTGGCACGCGCTCGCCTCGGTGATGGCGGCCAAGGCCGGCAAGGACGTCTACTGCGAAAAGCCCATGTCCTTGACGATTGCCGAGGGCCGGGCCGTGGCCGACGCCATGCGCACCTTCGCCAGGGTGTACCAGGGCGGCACGCAGCGGCGGAGCGTGCCAAAGTTCATCTATGCCGCGCGGCTCGCCCGCAGCGGGAAGCTGGGCCGCCTGCGGAACATCTACGGCTACACGCCCGGCTTCGTGTACAACGTCGGGGCTTTCCAGGCGCGACCCTCCCAGCCCGAGCCTCCCCGTGAGATCGTCGACTGGGACCTGTGGCTGGGGCCGACGGCGTGGCGTCCCTACAACGCCGAGTACATCGCCGGGCTAGGCGGCTGGAGCTACGTCCCGGACCTCGGCGGGGGCGGCGTCACCGATTGGGGAACCCATCAGGCCGATCTGGCACAGTACGCCAACGACGCGGAGGCGTCCTCACCGGTCGAGTACGAGCAGCAAGGCGCAAACGACGTCGTGGCCCGGTACGCCAACGGGGTTCGGCTGGTGTTTCACGCGGGAATACCGGACGGCGCCTGCCTCATGGCCCGATTCGAAGGGACCGAGGGCTGGATCTCCGTGGACGACAACCTGGGGCTCGACGCCGATCCGCGCTGCCTGCTGGGGCCCTACAAGCCGCGGGAAAGGGGCTCGTACGAGAAGGCGGCCAATCACATCCAGGATTTTCTCAAGTGCATCAGGACGCGCAAGCCGCCGGTGTGCAACGCGGAGGTGGCCCACCGGGCGACCACGGCGTGCCACGCCGCGAATCTCTGCCTGTGCCTGGGCCGGCCTCTGACGTGGGACCCGGCCAGGGAGGAGTTCGTCGGCGACGACGCCGCGAACCGGATGCGCAGCCGCGCCCTGCGCGAGCCGTGGCGATTCTGAGTCCATGAGAAAGGAGCGGCGCCGTGATGCAGCAGCGCATGACAATCTGGTTGGTGGCGGCCGTCGTCACGGGCTGGGGGGCTTCGGCGCTCGCCGCAGCGGAGGAGGACCTGAAGGCCCTGGCCACGTACGAGTGGGGACAGCCGGACACCGTGCTGAAGTCTCTCGATGCGGCCGTCGCCGCCGCGACGAAAAACGAGGCCGCGCGCAAGGACCTCGAAGTGCGGCTGTCGCAACTCCTCGCCGCGCCGGCCACGCGGCCTGCAAAACACTACGCCTGCCAGAAGCTCGCTCTCGTCGGCCGGAAAGACTGCGTGCCCGCGTTGGCGGGCCTGCTGGCCGACAACGACCTCTCCCACGCGGCACGCCACGCGCTGGAGGCGAATCCCGACCCTTCGGCCGCAGGCGCCCTGCGCGACGCCCTGCCCAAACTCACAGGCGCGCTGAAGGTGGGCGCGATCAACTCCCTCGGGGTCCGCCGCGATCCGGCGAGTGTGGCGGCGCTGGCCGCCGTTCTGGGCGATGCCGACGGCCAGGCCGTCGCGGCGGCGGCCTCGGCGCTGGCGAAGATCGGCACGGCCGAGGCGGTCCGCACCCTGTTCGATTTTCGCGCCAAGGCACCGGCCCAGCTTCGCCCTGCCGTGTCCGTGGCCTGCATCGAGGCGGCGGAAGCCCTCGGCCAAGGCGGGGCTGGGGATGAGGCCGCGAAGCGCTTCGAGGAGCTGACCGCGCCGAGCGAGCCCCGCTGGGTCCAAATGGCCGCGTTCCGGGGACTCATCGCCGCGCAGCCGGAACGGGCCTTTGCGCGGGTGATCGGGGCCCTTCGGGGCGACGACCCGCTGCGTCGTGCGGTGGCGGGCGAGTCGATCCGCACGACGAGAGACCCGCAACCCTACGTCGAGGCCCTGGGCACCCTCCCGCCGGCCGCGCAGGTGATCGTGCTGACCGTGCTGGGCCAGCGCGGGCACGCGGCGGCACGCGGCGCCGTTGTGGCGGCGCTCGGGAGTGGGGATGAATCGGTGCGAGCCGCCGCGCTCGGGGCGTTGGAGCACGTCGGCACGGTCGACGACGTGCCACGGCTGGCTGCGGCCGCCGCCAGGTCCGGGCCCGAGGGCGACGCCGCGCGAACGGCCCTGGTGCGCATCCAGATGCCCGGTGCCAACAAGGCCATGGTGACCGCCATGTCGCAGACCGCGGCGGCAAGGCCGGCCGTCCTGGGAGCGCTGGCGGCCCGCTGGGCAATCGAGGAATTGCCGGCCGTCGTGCGGTGTGCTGAAGACCCTCAACCCGAGGTCCGGACCGCCGCGCTGGCTGCCATCGGCACCCTGGGCGAGCCGCAGCAGGCCGGCGATCTGGTAAGAATCCTCCAGAAAACGCAAGCTCCCCACGAGCGTGCGCTCATCGAGAATGCTCTTGTGGCGATCTGCGGCCGCCGCGGACCGGCCTGTGTGCCGCACGTGGCATTGCTGGCGCAAAGCGGCGACGGCGGCCTGCGCGTGATCGCGCTTCATGCGCTTGTCGCCTGCGGAGGGCCTCGCGCGCTGGCCGCGGTCGTCTCGGCGATCGAGGACCCGGACAAGACGGTCCGGGACGAAGGGGTTCGGACCTTGAGCTCCTGGCCGAACCGTTGGCCGGAGGACTTCGGTGCGGGGGAGCCGCTCCTGGCTCTGGCCCGGTCGGCCAAGAATGCCTCGCACCAGGTTCTGGCGCTGCGCGGTTACCTGCAATGCGTGCAAAACGACAATCGCCTCTCCGGCGAGCAGAAGGCGGCCAAGGTCGGCCAGATCCTGCCGCTTATCACCCGCGCCGAGGAGAAGCGGCTGGCCATCGCGACGCTCGGCTCTGTGCCCACGGCCGGCGCGCTGGAGATGTTGGCCGGCTTCGCCGCGGACCCCGCCGTGTGCGAGGAAGCGTGTTGGGCCATCGTCAACCTTGCGGGCAGGAGCGACTTGAAGGACGTTTCCAGCCCACAGCGTCAGAAGGCCCTGCGCACGGCGGCGGAGCACGCAAAAGCCGAGGCGACGAAGAAGAGGGCCGGAGAGATGCTCAAGGCAATGCCATAGAGGGTTGCCGAGTGAACCTGTGGAAGCGAAGTCGGTTGGGAAGACTGTGCCGGCCGTTGCCGTTGTTGGGTCCATTCCTGCGGGGGGTGTCGCTTGCACCCATGTTCGGGGTCCGGCCTCGACAAGGCAGTCTACGGGTAATACGATGAAATGGATGCCCTGAACCGCTCGGATGGGAGGATGTCGATGAATCTGGCACTAGACCTGACGCAAGACGAACTCTCGGAGTTGCGTCGGCACACTCGGGTGACTGACGACGCCGACGCCGTTTCCCGTGCAGCTCGGGAATTCCTGCGGATTTGTCGCCTGCGGGAACTGACGTCCGTCGCTGGTAAGGTCGATTATGAGGAGAACGCCTGGCGAGAGCTGGATCAGGCCGAATTGGCGCAGCCGGAGTTGAACCTCGACCTTTAGGGGCGGCACCATGGCTGATCGAGTGCCGATCGCGAGTTCGGCGCAGGTCTCCCGACCTCGCCGAAACGTTTGACCGCAGGTCTCCCGGCGATTCGGAGACCTTCGGTCGGGCCGTGCTCCTTTTTGCTTTCGGCCGATCACGCTGTATATTACCGGGACCATGAACCCGCTCAATCTCAAGCCGACACACAAGGGCGTCGTTGCATACTACGACGCGATTGCACAGTTTGACACGCTTGGCGTCAAGCACGAGGGCGCGGTGCGCTCTGCGTTCCAGGCCCTCCTCGAACACTGCGCCCGTCAGGCTGGGCGCACACTGGTGCCCGAGTACCAACTGAAACGAAAGGGAGGGAAGCCACTGCAGCCTGACGGCGCCATCGTGGACCCCCTAAGCCAGGTACTCCGGTACGGCCTCTGGGAGACAAAGGACACGGAAGACGACCTGGAGAAAGAAATCAAGCTCAAATTCAAGGCTGGGTACCCGCGCGACAACATCCTGTTCCAAGAACCGCGCCGCGCAGTCCTCTACCAAGATGGCGACCTCTTCTGCGACGCCGACCTCACGAAGCCCGATCAGCTCGTTCACGTCCTCCAATTGTTTTTCGGCTGGCGACCGCCAGCGTTCGACGAGTGGGAGAAGGCGGTCGACGAATTCAAGGACCGTGTTCAGGAGCTGGGCGAGAACCTCGCCCGGCTGATCCGAAACGAGCGCGAGACCAACACCAAGTACGGCGCCGCATTTTCCAGTTTTCTGGGTCTGTGCCGCGCCTCGCTCAACCCGAACCTCTCCGAAAGCGCCGTCGAGGAGATGATCATCCAGCACCTGCTCACGGAGCGAATCTTCCGCAAGGTGTTCGACATCGGCGACTTCATGCAGCGCAACGTGATCGCGCGCGAAATCGAGAGCGTGATCGTCGCGCTGACCTCGCGGGCTTTCAGCCGCGACGATTTTGTCAAGAACCTCGATCACTTCTACGTCGCCATCGAACAGGCCGCCGAGACGATCAGCGACTTCAGCGAGAAGCAGAGGTTCCTCAACACCGTTTACGAGCGGTTCTTCCAAGGCTTCTGCGTCAAGGTCGCCGACACTCACGGAATCGTTTACACTCCCCAGTCGCTGGTGGATTTCATGGTCGCCAGCGTCGCGCACGTGCTTGAGAGCGAGTTCCAGACCTCGCTGGCGGAAGAGGACGTGCATATCCTTGACCCATTCACCGGCACCGGCAATTTCGTCGTTAACTTGATGCGGCTGATTCCGAAGAGCGACCTTCCCCGGAAGTACGCCAACGAGTTGCACTGCAACGAGGTCATGCTCCTGCCTTACTACGTGGCCTCGATGAACATCGAGTACGCCTACTGGGAGGGGACCGGCGAGTACCAGGCGTTCGAGGGCGTCTGCCTGGTGGACACCTTCGAAACAGCCGAGAAGCAGCAGCTCGAAATGTTCAACGAAGCCAATGCGGAGCGTGTCGAACGCCAGCGAAGGGCGCCAATCAGGGTCATTATCGCCAACCCCCCCTACAATGCCGGTCAGCTCAACGAGAACGACAACAACAAGAATCGCAAGTACAAGGAAATTGATCGGCGAGTTCGCGTGACGTACGGCGCTGACTCCAAGGCCACACTCCTCCGCAAACTCAGCGATCCCTACGTAAAGGCGATCCGCTATGCCGCCGACCGGATCGGCCATGCGGGCGTGATCTGCTACGTGAACAACGATAGCTTCGTCGCCGAGAAGACTTTCGACGGCATGCGCAAGCACCTCGCGCAGGAGTTCGACCTGATTTACGTCCTGGAGTTGGGGGGCAACGTGCGCAAGAACCCGAAGCTCTCCGGCACGACCCACAATGTTTTCGGCATCCAGGTCGGGGTCAGCATCAATCTCTTCGTCCGCCTGCCGAAAAACGCTGGCACCAAGCGGCGGGCGAAGGTTCTCTATCACGCCGTGCCGGTCAATTGGCGACGGGAGCAGAAGTACGATTACCTCAAGAAAGTGGGGTCGGTTGCTGGCGTCAAGTGGCGAAGGCTTCGCCCGGACGCAGAAAACAACTGGCTGACGAACGAGAGCGATGGCGATTTCGCCAAGTTCATCCCGATCGGCAGCAAGGAGGTCAAGGCGCACGGCAATTCAGGGCTGCCGACGATCTTCCGCACCTACTCGCTGGGCGTGTCCACCAACCGGGACTCGGTGGTGTACGGCTTTGACGCCGAGCGGCTCGCGAAGCGAGTCGAGCAGTTCGTGGATGACTACAATGCCGAGTTGGATCGATGGCGCAAGAAGGCGCTACCGCCAGAGGATCCACAGAAGTTGGCCGAGTACGTTGACGGATTTGTCAGCTACGAACGGGTCAAATGGAGCCGGGACTTGAAGCTGAGACTCGCGCGCGGGCTTCCGCTCGAGTTCTCCCGGACGGCCATTCGTGAGAGCCTATATCGCCCTTTCACCAAACAACTCCTTTACAGCCAAAGAGGGGTCGTTGATAGAACGGGACCAACGGAATGGTTCCCGGACGCCAAGAGCCGGAAGAGGAACATCGCGCTGGCAGTCAACCTCTCGCCGGAACGTCCATTCTGCTGCATCGCCTGCAGCGACATTCCGTCTAAGGACGTAGCGGGTGGGTTCGGATCACCGAGTTATTGCTTTCCGCTCTACATCTACAGCGAGGACGGCAAACACCGGGAGGAGAACATCCCGCTTTCCGCGCTCCAGCGATTTCAGAAGCACTACGAGGACGAGGGAATTACGCGGGAAGACGTTTTTCACTACGTCTACGCGCTGCTGCACCACGCTGATTACCGGAGCCGCTACGCGGAGAACCTCAAGAAGCAGTTGCCGCGCGTTCCGCTGTCCGGCAACGCCGCGGAGTTTCACGCATTCGCCAAGGCCGGCCGCAGGCTCATCGAGCTGCACGTGAACTACGAGGAGCAGAAGCCCTATCCGCTGAAGCGCGTCGAGAATCGCGAGGCACCGCTTGACTGGCGCGTCGAAAGGATGAAACTCAGCAGAGATCGCGACGCCATCTACTACAACGACTTCCTGACGCTGGCCGGAGTTCCTCAGGCCGTGTTCGATTATCGCCTCGGGAATCGATCCGCGTTGGAATGGGTGATTGACCAGTACGCCGTGAGACGCGACGACCACGGCAAGATCGTGAGCGACGCGAATCGGGGCGACGATGAGGAGTACATCATCCGCCTGATCGGTCAAGTGATCGGTGTCAGCTTGGAGACGGGTAGAATCGTCGCTGGCCTGCCCCCACTTAAAGCCTGAGCACCTGCGGTCGCGTCGATTGTTGGCCGAGGGGGCGCCCGCGCGGTTCGTTACTGGCGGCATGCGGCACCACGTCACGCAATGTGCCCACGGGTCGTCGAGGGACCTTCTTTGGCGACCACGACTCGGCCTGGTTCCGCAGAGGGAACAGAGGGCTGCGGCGAGCGATCCGCCGAGGCCCATCGTCGGCACACGCGGCGACTACACCTTCGCGAACCTTTGGCGAGGACACCTCGAGCTCCCATCGGTCTGCCTCGTTGGCGACGGTCTTGTCGCTCAAATGGGCTGGAACGGCGAATCTCGCCAGGCAAGACAAGGGAACGCAGGGGTACAGAAACGGATTGATGACGCTGACGGACTCGTACTCAGCGCCCGGGCCGAGATCCTCGCTGTAGAGCGTGCGCAGGCCCGCGGCTACGCACGCCGCTAGCAACATGCTGTCCCAGAACGAGCACATTCGTGTCAACGGCGTTCATGCAGTTCGTCCCGCGTGTAGCGGCGACCACCCGAGTGAACCGGACGCTGTTCGCAGAAACCCTTCCATGACGCCAGGCCCGCGCTGAACCTGGCCTGCCAACTCTCCAAGGGCTCGATTGCCACGCGCACGCGACTTTGGTCCGGCAGGTCGAGGGGGTGGTCGAGTTCCAGGCCGCCGTCCATCACCGTTGCTGTGGTTTCGGTTCTCATGGGTCATTCTCCACAAAGGCCATCCAATGTCGAATCATACTTCGGGCTCGCCGTCTTTACCATTCCGATCCTCCTCCAGGTGAACGAGGATCACCCTGCCAACCGCCTGGGCGTAGCGCATCAGGGTGTTCATCGTCACGTTTGGATCTTCCTCGTTTTCCAGCTTGCTCAGGGTGCCGCGGTCGATGCCCGAGCGCGCATGGACGTCGGCAAGGCTCAGTCCCTGGCGATGCCGTTCTTCGCGGAGCTTCTTCAGCACGTGTTTGAGCAGTATCCGCGGCTTGGCCGCCCTATCCGGATAATCCTCCAAGATGGATCTTGACTAGGACCGGATCGCAGCGCATGGTAACATGGAGGGAGCTGGGGCTGGACATTCGGGGGGGTACGGGCCCTCCATTCGGAAGGCGGCTGCAAGGTAGGAGTTGTCCGCTGGCCACGAACACCCGCAACACACCTTCCTCAGAAGGGGGGAATCCATGAGATCGGCTGTTTCCGCGACACGCGGGGCGGTACGCTCCAAGCGGGGCTTCACTCTGGTGGAGCTCTTGGTGGTAATCGCCATTATCGGCATCCTCATTGCGCTATTGCTGCCTGCGGTGCAGGCTGCCCGCGAGGCGGCGCGGCGATCGCAGTGCTCGAACAACATCAAGCAGATCAGCCTAGCCCTGCACAACTGCCACGACACGTACGGCCTGTTCCCGCCGGCTTGCGGGCCCTACCCGCCGCCGGGGGTCCCGGGTGACCCCGGGAGCACGGTCTTCTACTTCGTCTTGCCCTTCATCGAGCAACGCACGCTGTACGAAAGGTCGAAACTCGCCGGCTATTGGCCGGGGATCTACACCGTCAGCAACTGGCTCGAACTCGGCGGCAACCAACTCCAGTACATCAGCAGCGTGCAGATGAACGGCTACCTCTGCCCCTCGGACTCCTCGGCGCCGGACGACGGACTGTGGCCGCGCGGCGGGATCCCTTCCGGATACACCGAAGTCGGCGAATGGGGATTCGGCAACTACGCGGTCAATTTCCAGTTGTTCGGCAAGCCGGAGGCCGGCGACAACGCCGGGGCCAACTTCCACGGCAAGCCTAACTTCTCCACGATCACGGACGGCACGAGCGCTACGATCGCTTACGCGGAGCAGTACCGCGTCTGCGGCAACAACGGCAGCCTTTGGGGACACGGCACGTGGAACGTCCCGTGGATGTCGCTGTTTGCCTACGGCAGCCGGGACGGCCTGACCGGCTACGCCTCGAACTGCAATCCTCCGGGCACGGTGGGATTGGCCGCCAAGCCGCAGAGCAATCCGAAGCCCTTTTATCCGGACTGCGACCCCACCCGGACTCAGAGCTACCACCCCGGCGGGCTCCAGGTGGGCCTGGCGGACGGCAGCGCGAGATTTGTCAGTGCCAGCGTCGATGCGAGGGTCTGGTGGGCCGCCGTGACCGTCAACCAGGGCGATGCGCTCATTCTGCCGTGAGCCGATCCTCAGGAGTCCAAGCCATGTCCGGCAGACCTCTGCGTCGATGGCTCGCCGTGCTGGTGCTGATGCCGGCGACACTCGTGTTCAGCGCCTGTGGCTCCGGCGGCGCCACCGGCGACGTCTCGGGCAAGGTGACCTACCAGGGCAAGGCCCTCCCCTCCGGTCGCATTACCTTCGTGTGCGAAGGAGCGGGCCAGCCCGTGCTCAGCAGCGAGATCAAGAACGGGCAGTACTCGATCCAGAAGGCGGCGGCCGGCCCGGCCGGGGTTGCCGTGGAGACGTTCCAGTTCAAGCGGGTGGCGATCCCGGGCGCGCCGAAGACGTCGACGCTGCCGGGCAGCGATGCCCCGCCGCCGGGCCCATACGTGCCCATCCCGCAGAAGTACCGTGTGCCCGACTCGTCCGGCCTGACGTACACGATCACCAAGGGCACGCAGACGAAGGACTTCGACCTGACGCCGTAGTCTCGACCAGTCTTGAGGTTCGGCGAGCGGCCAAGTCGTCTTCCTTGATCTTTACGGCTTCGGCTTGCCGAGCGTGACGTCGAGGGAGTTGATCGCCACGTGGGCGCCGACGTCGGGGTTGTCGGTGTCGCGCTCGACCAGCAGGCAGAAGGTGGCCACGTAGGGGGCGTCGGCGGGTATCGTCCCTTCGATCCGTTTGTAGAGATCCTCTTTTTTGCCCTGGGACTTGCCGAGGTCGATGAGCGTGGTCTGGCCGGCGGCCCGGAAGATCAGGATGGTCAGCTCGGCGAGAAAGCCGAGGCGGTCCGTGATGGTCTTGGCCGCATAGGTGTCGTTCGCCTCGGCCTGCCGCTCCGTGTCGTGCAGGGCCGGGTCCTCAAGGACCTTGGCCAAGGCGCTTGCGGGAATGCCGTAGGTCAGTCCGGCGCCGTATTCCGCGCTGCCCAGGCGCGAGCGGAAGCCTTCGTCCAGCTTCCCCATGGCGTTGCGGATCTCTGCCACGGCCTTGTCGTCGGCCTTCATGGCCACGACGGCAATCACCCGGTGTTCCGCGTCGAGCACCGGTCCGCCGCTGCAGCCAGGGTTGACGGTTGCCTCGATCTGGTAGTAGTCCTGGCCCTCGATCCGCACCAGGCTACTGAGCCGGCCGCGGTTGACGACGTTCCGCATGAGAATCCCACCCCGCACCGACGGATTGCCCAAGAGGGTCACCGTCTTCCCCGCCCGCAGCACGTAATCGCCGCGGACCTTCAGGCCCGGCGCCTTGGTCGGGACTTCCATCAGGCACAAGTCCCGCGACTGATTGAAGTACAACATCCGCGCGATCTGCTGAGCAGCGCTGTTCTCCTCGCCAGTCTGGACTCTAATCTCCTCCGGGAAAGCGCCTTCGACGACGTGGGCATTGGTGACCACCAGTCCGTTGCCGATCGCAATACCCGAGCCCGAGCCGAGCGGATGCTCGATCAACACCACGCACCGGAGGCACTCGGGCGGCAGGGCGGGCTGCGCGACCTTGGAAGCCTTCTCGGGGGCAGGGTCTGCCGGGGTGTTCTCGACGCGCCGGGACGGTTGCGAACGGACTTTGGACGCGGCCACTGCGGCTGGCGGCGGCTCCACCGGAGGCGGCTCGCCGGTCAACGCGAAAAGACAAATCCGGCGGATGCGGAACTGGCCGCTTGAGACGCCCAACGTCAGGCCCTCCTGGTACTCCGGCGCGCTCATCGGGTCGGGGGAGAGAAACATGCTCGGGCCTGTCCAGCGGACCACCGTCTTGCCGTCGGCCGTTGCCTCCACGCTGCCCGGCCGCACCGTGCACACGATCGTGACGTCATGCGAGCCCAGGAAGACCGTGCCGTTGTACAAGGTCTCGTTCAGGTCGGGCCTCTTGCCGTTGACGAGAGATAACCCGCTGACGGTCCCACTCCATCCATCCAAGATGAGCAGCACGGAACGGCCGCCGACCAACAAGCCGACGTCGAAGGAGCTTCTGCCCGACATGCGCTCGGCCACGAAGGTCAAGCGATACTGCTGGGGAGGCGCAACGGGGAGTCTGAGGATGCTCTTCTGGTTCCTCGGGTTCACGAGGGCAGTCCCCTCGAATCTCCACACGCCGCGCGAGGAGTCCCGCAGGGGGTTGATCACCGGGAGCAGGTCGATGCCCTCGCCCGGGCGCAAAGCCGCCGCCAGCGCGGGCAGAGCCGAAGCGACGGGCGATTGCGGAGTCGTCGCAGGCGCCTTCCCTTCAGGCAAAGCGGACGCAACCGAACCGCCTGCCGGCGCTTGGGGCTTCGCGAGGACTGGCGGCGCCGCCTTCTCCGGTTTGGCGGCAGGGGCATCGCTCTCCGGCCTGGTGGCCGCGGCGACGGGTGGCTTGGCGTCACCCTCTCGATCCGTCGGCGCCCCCTGGCCTCCTGGAATCGACCCTCGGCCAGGCCCCCAGATCGCCACGGCGACCGCGATGCACAACAGCACACCGCCGCCGAGGCCGCCGTATACCCATGGCCAGTTCTTCTTCCGCCCTGCGTCTCTCGTGCGGCGAGAGGAGTCGCGCGCGACAATTGGGGGAGCCGGAATTCGCGTCGGCGCAGCCGCCGCGGGCGAAGAACCCTGGGAAGAAGCACCCCCAGGACGCGCATCGCGAGGCCCCGTCGCATCGTCGGCGAGCGCGTAGATATCGGCGATGCCGTCCGGCTCGGATCCGACCGCCGCTCGATCGCCCGGGGCGGCTGGAATCGCCCCAGTCAGTGGTGCGAGGCGGCGAGGAACCACCGAGTCTGCCAATGGCTGGCGCGGGGGCTTTGCCCGAGTCGATCGCGGTGGTATGCGTTTGGCGGGCGGATTACGCCGTGGATCGACGCTTGGAACGCTCGAGTTGTGTCGATCGCAGTGCAGTCGGGGGTGACGCCGGCCACGTGGGGCGTCCAAGACGGCACCCTCATTGCGGCCAACGCAACGCGGCACAAGTTGGTCGGCCCGAAGAAGATTACGGAGCGTTTGGCGGCCCTCACCCTGGCTGCCGCCGCAGTCCCGACGAATTCGGTTGCGTCGGCTCAGACGGCCCCGGCGACGTCGTCCGTGGCTTGGATGGCCAAGATGATCTCGACTCGCCGCTGATTCTGGCCTACGGCGTTTTCGCCCAGTCGACTCGAAATACACCACGCCCGCCGACTTGGCGGTTTTCGACAGGGCTGGTGTGACGGTGTACGGCTATACCCAAGAACAGGTTAGCGCCTCGCGCAAGGCCCCCGGCCGACCATCGCGCTGCCGGCAGCTCCCTAAGAGCGCGTTTGTTTGGCTGGAGGGGGAGCAGCAGTATCAGTGTCCGGAAGGACGCCGTTTGTCGCGTCGCGCGATCCGCACGAAGCGCTGCGCCGGCGGCCAGACGGTATGCACGACGATCTATGCCTGTGCGGCGAACGATTGCCAGAGTTGTTCGCGTCGAGCCGAATGCATGCCCAGCGGCGAGGGAGGCCGTGAGATCCGACGCAGCGAGCACGAACAGCTCGTGGAGGATCTGGCGGCGCGCATGCAAAGCCCGGAAGCGAAGGCCCTCTACCGGCTTCGCTCGCAGACGGTCGAACTGGTCTTCGCCGACGTCAAACAACACCGCAACCTCACTCGCCTCTGCGGCCACGGCCTCAGCGCCGCTGGCGCGGAAGTCGGCCTGAGCGTGCTCGTCCACAACGCCCTGGCGCTGTTGGCCGCGCTGGATGGCTCCGCCTCACCGCCCCGCCCCCCGCCAGACCCGTAAAAAACGAGACGGTCTCGGGAGACCCGCGCCGAACCGAGGCGGGCTAAAGTCGCCCAAGCGGTGCACCCGATTCTCCTGGAGGCCAAGAACTCAGAATCCGTATGTTGGGATAAATAAGAAGGCCAGGAAGACTGGGTGGCATAGGAAGACATCATGCGGTCGACCGGCGCTAAGTCGAATGCTCCTTTAGGCTTCCTGACGGTAGTCGAAGATCCGGAGCACGGGCTATTCGGGGGGTACCTGATCCTTAACCGGGCGGGACGGCCGTTGGAGTTTCATTGCACGGCCCCGGTCAAGCCGACCCGCGCCCAGCAGATCCTCTACGGTCCGACGCTGGAGCCCTTCCTGTACGGGGAGCAGATCGGCCAGACGCTGCTGGGAAAGGCCCGCAGCGAGCCGGCGATGGTGTCGACCGACCGGGAGCCGGTCCTGGCGGTCCGGGAATTCAGCAAGGTGCCGGTGGTGCTGGTCTTCCCATCGGACGGGGCCGTGGCCCAGGAGGGGGGCTCCCAGGAGGAGCCCAACGCAGCGGACCCGAGCCCTGCCAAGCGGTACCGGTGCGACGCTGCGCACGGGCGTGTGGGCTGCGGGCCGGTCTTCCTGCTGGGGCGCAACCGGCTTGCGGTCTCGGTCATGGCGGCCGACGACCGCGAGTCGATCGTGGCGTGCCTGGGCGAGCTGGCCGAGTCGTTCGATCTGGCCGAGCCGTTCGGCCGGATCCGGGAGGCGATCGATGAGGCCCGGCGGGGCGGGCGGTAGGCGAGCATGATGCGGGGTCCGTGTGCCGGCGGAAAGCGATGGGAAGGCGGGAGCTGGCAGCCCGAGCCGCCGCCGGCCGCCTTCGAGGTCGACCTGGCAGTGCCGGTCCAGCCGTTCGTCACCGGATGGAACCGGGCCCTGGCCCGGCCGTCGGCCGTGGAAGTGCGCGGGCTGGCGCCGGCGGAGAAGCCCCCCAAGACCGTCTCGATCGCCTTGCGATCGCCGGCCATCGTCGCGCAGAGCTTCGCGTTCGAGCAGCCGATCGAGCCGGCCACCGCGGTGCCCGCCGCGCCGGCCGGCGTTGGCCTGCTGCTGGCCAGCGGCACCTCCGGCCGCGGGACCCGGATCAAGCCGCCCGGCGACGTGATCAAGCTCGAGGATCGCCTGCGCTACGTGTTGCAGCCGCCGCTGGAGTCGCTCTTGGGCGCCCGGTCGCTGGCGTTTCCGTTCCGTCCGTTCCCGTATCAACTGGAAGGGGTGGCCTTCCTCTACCCGCGGCACGCGGCGATCCTGGCCGACGAGATGGGGCTGGGCAAGACGATGCAGGCGATCACGGCGATCCGGCTGCTCTTGCACGGCGGCGAGCTGCAAAGCGTGCTCCTGGTCTGCCCGAAGCCGCTGGTGTCGAGCTGGCTGCGGGAATTCGGTCTTTGGGCCCCGGAGATCCCGGCGGTGGCCATCGAGGGGGACCAGGCCCGGCGCCGCTGGCAGTGGCAGTTGGCCGGCGTGCCGGTGAAGCTGGCCAACTACGAGCTGGTCCACCGGGACCGGGAGCTGCTGGAGAGTCGCGGCGCGGGGGGCCGGCCCGTGGTCGAGTTCGACCTCGTGGTGCTCGATGAATCGCAGCGGATCAAGAATCGAGCGGCGGGGACGAGCGAGTCGGTCCGCGCGATTGGCCGGCGACGCAGTTGGGCCCTGACCGGCACGCCGGTGGAAAACGGCCCGGAGGACCTAGTGGGGATCTTCGAGTTCCTTGCCCCGGGCTTTCTCTCGCCCGAGCTGAAGCCCCGGCGCATGGGCCGGGCCGTGCGCGACTACGTGCTCCGCCGCACGAAGGAGCAGGTGCTCTCCGACCTGCCCCCCAAGCTCGTGCGCGACGCCGAGCTGGAGCTGACGCCCGAGCAGCGGGCCACCTACGAGCTCGCCCGGGACGCCGGGGTCCTGCGCCTCACCTCGCTGGGCGAGGAAGCGTCGATCCGGCACGTCTTCGAGCTGGTCCTGCGGCTGAAGCAGATCTGCAACTTCGATCCGGCCAGCGGCGCCAGCGCGAAGCTGGAGCGCCTGGAGGCCGACCTGGAGGAGGTGGCCGCCAGCGGCCGCAAGGCGATCGTGTTCAGCCAGTGGGTCGAGACCCTAAAGCGCCTTTCCGGCTGCCTGCGGCGCTTCGGACCGCTGGAGTACCACGGCCGCATCCCGGCAGGCCGGCGCGACGCGGTCATTCGCCGGTTCCGCCAGGATCCGCGCTGCCACGTGCTGTTGATCAGCTACGGGGCGGGGGGAGTGGGCCTGAACCTCCAGTTCGCCAACTACGTCTTTCTGTTCGATCGCTGGTGGAACCCTGCGGTCGAGGACCAGGCGGTCAATCGGGCCCACCGGATCGGCACGGCCGAGCCGGTCACGGTCACCCGGTTCCTCCTGGTCGATACCATCGAAGAGCGGATCGATCGCATCCTCCAGGAAAAGCGGGACCTGTTCGAGCTGATTCTCTCGGGGGCCCAACAGCAGCGGAAGCTCGGGCTGACCCAGGAGGAGCTCTTTGGCCTGTTCGAGCTGCGCGGTCCCGGCGGCCCGTTGCACCTGGCGGCCTGAAGCGGGTGATTGACTTTGCCGCCGCTTCCACGATAATGAGCGGTCGATCGCGGGGCGTGCGGACGTTTCACAGACCGGCCTTGAGAACGTGAGGGGAAACGCGATGGACGGCAAGTTCGTTCCGGCGGCGGAGGTGACGAGAGAACAGCTCGATTGGGGCTCGCTGGCTTGGTCATGCCGGCCCGCCGACACCGGCGCTAACGACCTCGTGGTGATCGAAGTCACGCTGGCCCCCGGGGGCGGCCACGCCTTCCACAAGCATCCGCGCCAGGAAGAGGTCATCTACTGCATCGAGGGCGAGGTCGAGCAGTGGCTCGACCGCCAGATGCGGGTCCTTCGCTCGGGGGACGCCGTCTTCATTCCCGCCGACGTGGTGCACGCCTCGTTCAACGTCGGCCAAAGCCACGCCAAGATGCTGGCGATTCTCGGTCCCTGCGTCGGCCGGGAGAACGGCTACGAAGTGACCGAAGTGGCCGACCAGGAGCCCTGGAAGGGGCTGCGGGGTTGACGGCCTGGAAAGGCCGTCCTACAGTTGGGTGGCACGCCCAGAGCGCAGCGATGGGCGTGGTGAGTCGCGCGTGACTCGAGCCACGCCCTTCGTCCCTCAGGGCGTGCCACCCCGCCGAGAAATCCCGGGTAATAGTGTCTATCTCTCGCAAGATCCCGCCCCGGCCGACGAGCGTTCTGCCAGCGGTTTCTGGATGTATCGAGTCGTGATGGTTCCCGTCTTTCGGAGCAATGGCTATGAAATCTCAAGTCGCATTCGTCGCGTTGGGCACCCTTATTCTCTGCACGTGGGTCCGGGCCGATGGACAGGCCAAGTACGCGGGCCTGTTCCTGAACGACCGCATCAGCGTGGAACTCAAGGAGGCCGGGGACAAATACACCGGCACGATCCGCATCGGGCAGAAATCCTATCCCCTGACCGCCCGAGATACCTGGCGCTATCTGGAAGGTACGTTCGTCTCCGACAACGAGAGCTTCGAGTTCACCATCACCATCGCGGATGACCAGATCAATCTCCGCTCCGGCAACGCCAGCTATGACCTGAAACGCGCCGCCGTACGCACCGTGCCGGCCAATCGGCTAGCGCCGGATCCGCGTAACCCGCTGGCCGGCGCTATTCCGCCGGCCGGCGCGGCAGCCGATCCGGCCAAGCTCAAGGCGCAGATCGAGGAAATCCTGCAGGCCGTGCGCGATGACAACGTCAAGCTGCTGCGGACGCACGTGGACAAGCTGAAGCTGCCCAATCACAAGGCCTGGTTCGCCGAGACGTTCGGGCCGGAGGTGGGCGGCCGAGCGGCCAAGGAATACGCCGCGCATCTGGCCAAATTCCAGGAAGAGATCCAGGGGCTGTTTCAGCAAGCGGTCAAGGAGGGGCGCACGGTGATCCAGGTGGACGCCGTGCAAAAGCCGGACGATCGCGAGGCCACCGGACTCCAGGACGATGCGTTGAAGGCGATGAAAACTCCGCGGGCGCTGTACACCCTGCATTTGAGCAAACGCGGCAGAGAATCGCCCATGAGCGTTCGGTCGTTCGTGCTGGTGGATGGCGCGTTTCGGCTGATCGGTGACATGCGATCAATTTCCGAGCCTGCCGGCGGGCGCCCGTCGCCTGCGCCGGTCGGGCCGCCCGTAGCTCCGCCGGGTCCCGCGCCCGGTCCGGGTGTGGTGGCGCCAGCGCCTGCGGTCGCGCCGCGGGCGCCGGCGGGAGCGACGGGCGTGCTCCGCTTCAAAAAGCTGCACGTGAAGGATGATCTCATCGGCACGGAAGCGTTTAGCATGCTCATCCCCGCCGACTGGAGGGCTCAGGGTGGCGTCGTGTGGCGGCGCAACCCATTCAAGCCCGCCACGGCCGCCATGCGCGTCGCCAGCCCGGACGGCCTGACGCAGTTCGAGATCCTGCCGCAGATGCCGTTCGTGGACGGCGCCCGCGAAACCAACATGCAGGCGGTTCGGATGGCCGGCCCCGCTGCCATTGCGGCGATGGCCGAGCGTTTTGCCGAAGGGCAGCTCTACTTCGGCAATGAGGTCCGCCAGCGGGTCGACGATCCGGCGCTCTTTGTGCGCCAGTTCGTACTCCCACGGTTCCGCGCGGAATTGCGTGATCTCCGCATCGTCAAGGTGGAGGACATGCCCAAGGTGGCCGAGGCGATCGCGGCGGCCGAGCCCGCCGAGGAGGGCAGCCGCAAGACCGTCCGCGTGGGCCGGACGCGCATCGAGTTTTCCCTGGGCCGACAGGCATTCGAGGAGGACGTCTATTGCGTGTTGCTGCTGGTGGAGATCCCGGCGATCCGCCAGACGTACTGGAGCGCTGAACACCTGCTGGCCTTCCGCGCCCCCAGGGGGCAGCTCGACGGCCGGACCCAGGTGCTCCGGACCATCTGCAACTCCTTCCGGATCGACCTGAAGTGGTACAACAAGTATTCACAGCTCGTGGCCACGCTGGTTCAGGGACAGATCAAGGAAATCCAGGCCGTGGGGGAGTTCAGCCGAAAGTGGGCCCAGATGAGCGATGAGATCAGCCGGGATCGGCAGAAGAGCTGGGAAGACCGGCAGGCCCGCCAGGATGAGATGAACAGGCGTTACAGCCAGTACCAGCGCGGGTTGCAGGATTACAGAGACGCCGACGGCAACCGCGTGGAGTTGCCGGCCGGCTACAACAATGCCTGGATCAGCCGAGGCGGCGAGTACATCATGACGGACAACCCGAATTTCAACCCGAACGTGGAATTGAACGGGACCTGGACGCCAATGGCAAAAGCGAACTGAGGCCCGGCACGCGCCATGCGGCAGATCTCCGTCTGGCTCCGGCACCAGGTGGCTCTTGGCTCCGGATTCCGGGGACACGAACTGATTATGGACGTTTGAGTAACTTGGGCGGGCGGCCTGGTCTTCGCGGACGCAGGGCGCGACCTGCGGCTTGCTCCAGACATTCCCCCAACGTGGCGATCCCCAGCGGGCAGCCCGAGCGGCCATGGTCGCGCAGCTCGCGCAACTGCGTTTCGCCGAGAACGCCGTCCAATAGGGCACGCCAATCGGCGACCATCGCCAGCAACGGAGCGACTCGGACCAGTCGGTCGTCGCGGCCCGACAAGTGCGCTGTGGCACTGCTCCAAGGCCAATCTCGCCATGCCCGGAATCTGCCGAATCCCTCCCAGAATGCCAATATTGGTTCGTGTCCCCAGAATCGAATCGCAGAATCGAATCGCAGAATCGAATCGGAATCGAATCGGGCCTTGCGTGCAGCGCGATACAAGTTCTCGAAACTCGTCAGTTCCTCCCAAAGGTTCCCGTAACGTCGCACCATTCGCTCCTCAAGGGAATTGGAGCGTCACGTCGGGGATTGCCGGTGCCAGCCGCCTGCCTGCCGCCCGATGTCCGTAAGCCTCTCGGCGGCCATGCCATAGCTTTTCAGCGACAGGCAATGCTGATCCTTGGCCAAGCGGATCTGGAATCGCAGGATGTCCAGGTCGAGATTCACTTGATCCAAGATGGCCCTCCGACTCCGCGTGTACTTGGCACGGATCAGGTTTTCCAGGACTTCGTAAAGCTGCCTTTCCATGCGCTCCCCCAGCACGAAACGCTGGTCGCGGGGAAACTTGGCGATCTTGGGATTCAACCACAACACGAAATCGTAGAAGGCGCGGATGATTGGCAGCTCTTCATCGCGGGGCACTGCTGGATCGCTCCTGTCAAATCCCACAATTATGGTTCATCCGGATCTTGCGTACTTCGTCGCAACGCATTGCCACGTGAGAGTTTCCCGACATCCTCGATAAGCCTGTCCATCAGAGGAACGTGCGGAGGGGTGGGG
>Ga0315290_10000816_pt1 | contig 20865 bp, 19 predicted proteins | sample YL17G12_0_MG_FD_203627 | JGI IMG/M metagenome (GOLD analysis project Ga0315290, IMG submission 203627) | Sediment microbial communities from Yellowstone Lake, YNP, Wyoming, USA - YL17G12_0 | ecosystem: Environmental > Aquatic > Freshwater > Lake > Sediment | place: USA: Wyoming | collected... | reverse complement strand
CGGCCGGGTCCTGGCCGAGAAAGTCGCGGTGGGGCACGTCGTGCTTGTGCTCCCCTTCGCCGGCCGTGGTGATGGCCGCCCTGGTCAGGGCGTCGACCTCGCGGGCACTGAGCCGCACGGCGCCGGCCCGCTCCATGGCGGCCATCAGGGCGTCGAACACCGCGGCGACGGCGAAGACCTGCTTCTCGCCGATGCACAGGAGGTTGTTGTCGTAAGCCCCGCCGCGGATGATCGATCGGGCGGCGCGATTCAGATCGGCGGTCTCGTCGACGACCACGGGCGGGTTGCCCGGCCCGGCGACGATCGCCCGCTTGGCCTGGTGCATGGCCGCCCGGGCCACCCCCGGCCCGCCCGTGACGCACAGCAGGGCGATGTCCCGGTGCTTGAAGATCCGGTTGGCCGTTTCCAGGGTCGGCTCGACGAGGATCGTCATGAGGTTGTCCAGGCCGAGGTCGCGGGAGATGGCCTCGTTGAACCGCCGGATCCCCTCCGCGGCGATCCGCTTGCCGGTCGGGTGCGGGTTGAAGACCACCGTGTTGCCCGAGGCGATCATGCTGATGGCGTTGCAGGCCGCGGTCGGGAGCGAGTGGGTAACTGGAGTGATCGCACCAATCACGCCGAACGGGGCGTGCTCGATCACCGCCAGCCCGTGGTCCCCGCTGAACACCTGGCTCTCGAGGAATTCCACGCCGGGGATGACCGTGCCCACGGTCGTCATCTTCTCGATCTTGTGGTCGAGCCGGCCGATCTTCGTCTCCTGCATCTCCAGGGTGCCCAGCTCGACCGCCTGCTCGACGCAGATGCGGCGGACGTGGCCGATGATCCGCCGGCGGTCTTCCAGCGTGCGGCGGGAAAGCTGCTCGTAGGCGTCTTTTGCCGCGGCCACCGCCTCGTCGGGATCGGTGAACAGCCCGTAGCGCCCCTCCGCCTTGGGCGGGCCGGCCGCCACCGCGGCCCCGTCGCCTCCCAGGCGCTTGAGCACTTCCTGCACCACGTTACGAATCGTCGCCTCGTTCAGTTGCATGGCCACTGAGCCCTTGTGCTTTCGGGTTCTCGATTCCCTCGACTCCGCCTACTGCCCTCTGCCTACTGCCCTCTGCCCTCCTTGTCGTACACGCACACCTGATCCACGTGGATGGAATCGACGATGCCGATGATCACCGTGTCTACCGGGAGGCTCTTGGTTTCGGGGGTGAGCCGGGCGCTGGACCCCTGGGTCACCAGCACGAGCTCGCCCTCGCCGGCGCCGACCGTGTCGACGGCCACGAACGTGCGCCCCGCCGACTTCAGCCCGCGGCGGGCGTCGTCGAGCCGAAAGGGCTCGATCACCGACAGCTTGTGGCCGACCATCGCCGCCGTCTTCTGCGTCGAAACCAGCGATCCGATCACCTTGGCGACGAACATCAGGCGTTCTCCAGGAGTCTCTTGGCCAGCCGGGCGACGACCAGCTCTTCGTTGGTCGGAACCACCCAGATCTGCACCCGGCTCGCGGCGGCGTGGATCGGGGCCTCGCTCCGGGTGCGCTCGTTGACGGCCGGATCGAGCACGATGCCCAGCTCCTCCAGATCGTGAAGCACCATCTGCCGGAAGCGGTGCTGGTTCTCGCCGATGCCGCCGGTGAAGACGATCGCGTCGGCCCCACCCAGCTCGACCAGGTACGCCCCGAGGTAGTGCCGCACCGCGGAGGCGAAGACCTCCAGGGCGAGCCTCGCCCGGGCGTTGCCCTGGTCCATGGCCGCCATCAGGTCGCGGACGTCGCCGCTTAGGCCGCTGAGGCCCAACAGCCCGCTCTTGGCGGAGAGCACGGCGAGGACTTCCGCGAGCGACTTGCCGGTGAGCTTCATCACCACGGGCAGGGCGAAGGGGTCGAACTCGCCGACGCGGTTGTTGTGTGGCAGTCCGGTCTGGGCGCTGAAGCCGAAGCTGTTGGCCACGCTCTGGCCGGCGCGGATGGCCGAGACGGAGCTCGACCCGCCCAGGTGGCAGGAGATGACCCTCAGGTCGCTGCGGCCCAAGAGCTCGGCGGTCCGGGTGGCGATGTAGCGGTGGCTGGCGCCGTGATAACCCCAGCGGCGCACGAGGCCCTTCTCGGCCCAGTCGAACGGGACGGCGTAGTACCGGTTGCCGTCGGGGATGGTGCGGTGGAAGTCGGTCTCGAAGGCGGCCACCAGGGGGATCTGGGGCATCTGCTCGGCCAGCATGCGCATGGCGGTGAGGTACGCGGGGTTGTGGGCCGGGGCGACATCGGCGGCCTCCTGCATGGCGTCGAGCACGTCGGGCGTGACCCGCTGCACCCCATCAACCCGGCCGCCCACGACCGCCTTGAACCCGATCGCCGACACCTCGGAGGCGTCCTTGAGGCAGCCGTGCTCGGGATCGGTGAGCTGGGCCAGGCACTGGCGCACGGCCTCGGCGTGGTCGGGCACGCGGAGGGTTTTCTCCAGGCGCCGGCCGCCGACCTGGGCGGTGCAGCGGCTCTCGGGCGAGCCGATCCGCTCGATGCTGCCGCGGGCCAGCGGGCGCTCGCCGTCCATGTCCAGCAGTTGGTACTTGAAACTCGTCGATCCGAGGTTCGCGACCAGGATCTTCATGGCTTCCTACTCCACGGCGGCCGCAGCCGGCGCAACGCGCCCGCCGCGGCCCGCTTGAGGTTCCTTCCTTTCGGGTCCGGCTACGACAGGTAGGCGGCGATCACGCCCTCGGCGGGCCGAGGGATGATGTGGCTGGCCACGAGCTCGCCGACCTGGGAGGCGGCGTTGGCGCCGGCCTCGACGGCCGCACGCACGCTGCCCACGTCCCCGCGGACGATCGTGGTCACCAGCCCGCCGCCGATCTGCACGCGCTTCATGATCTGCACGTTGGCCGCCTTGGCCATGGCGTCGGTGGCCTGGACCAACGCGACCAATCCTTTGGTTTCCAAGAGTCCGATGGCGTCGTTCATTGCAGGTACTTCCCTTCTCGTTACAGGCACTGGAATCGTTTGTTGGGTCTGGGGGGCAGGCCGTGCGCGCTGGCGGCTGCGTCTTCGCCCGTCGGCAGTCCTCGCGGTCATGGCGCTACCCGGTACGGTCGGTCGGCCTACTTCGACGTCGGGGAAGGAGGCAGCACGACGTCGAGGTCCTCGTGCGGCCGCGGAATGACGTGCACGCTAACCACCTCGCCGATCCGGCCGCCGGCTGCGGCCCCGGCGTCGGTGGCCGCCTTGACCGCCGCCACGTCCCCCGTGACGAACACGCTGACCAGGCCGCTGCCCACCTTGTCCCAGCCAAGGAACTGGACGTTGGCCGCCTTGAGCATCGCGTCGGTCGCCTCGACCAGGGTCACGAAACCCTTGGTCTCGATCATCCCCAACGCTTCCATCGTTTTTGCCATGGTTGATGACTCCCGCTACAATAGGACTACGGTTTGAAAAGCTCCACCTTGGTTGCACGATCGATGTCCGCCGCGTTTCCCTCGTCGGTGTCGAGGTGGACTTCGAGCTTGACGGTCTCCTCGGCCCGGACCAACAGTCCCTCGAAAACGGTCGGGCACGACGACTCGACGCGCAGGCGCATGCGGTCGCCGGTCTTCACGCCGTAATGGGCGGCGTCGCGCAGGTGCATGTGGACGTGGCGCTCGGCCCGGATCGCCCCCTCCTTGAGTTCCACCACGCCCGCCGGACCCACCAGCACGCACCCCGGCGTGCCCTCGATCTTGCCGCTGGGGCGGACCGGCAGGTCGATGCCCAACGAGATCCCGTCGGTGATGGCCAGCTCGACCTGGCTCTTGGGCCGGGTGGGGCCAAGGATCCGCACCGTCGGCAGCATGCGCCGCCGGCCCGGCCCGACCACCATCACCGTCTCTTCCGCCGCGTAAAACCCCTCCTGATAGAGATCCTTCATCGGGGTGAGCTTGTGGCCGGGCCCAAAAAGCGTCTCGACGTGCTCGTCGCTCAGGTGGACGTGCCGCGCCGACACGCTCACCACCAACTGCGGCTTGCCCGGCGGCCCGCCCGCGTGCTCCAACACGATCTGGCGAACGATCTGCTCGACAAAGGCTCGGTCGATGGGAGGGGCAATGCTCATGGCCATCTGATGTGTATGTCCCCGGCCTCCGCACGGGCCGGCGGCCGTACTGTCCTCAGGTCCCGGCGGTCCGGGGAACCCGAGCAATTCTAGGTCATTCAGGTCCGCTCGTTCTCCGGTAAGTCGGCAATCACGAGGTTCACGCCGGCCGCTTCGATCCGGCCGCGCCACTCCGCTGGGATACGCCGATCTACCACCAGATAGGAGATATCGGATAACCCACACAGGTGGGTCAGGCTGCGCCGGCCCAACTTCGAGCTGTCGGCCACGACGATCACCTGGTCGGCCGCCTTCATCATCGCCCGCTCGATCTCCACCACCAGCAGGTTGTTATTGAAAAACCCCTCCTCGGTAATGCCCGCGACGCTAAACACGGTCTTGCGCACGCGGAGCGTTGAGATCATCGTGCCGGCGTACGGGCCTTGGGAGATCCCGGTTCGTGGGCAGATGTTGCCGCCGATCATCACCAGGTCGCTTGCCGAGTCGGCCACGAACAAGTTGGCCACGGGCAAGGAGTTGGTGACTACGTGGATCGGCCTGCCGACCAGCAGCCGGGCGACTTCGTAGGTGGTCGTGCCGCCGTCCAAAAGCACGGTGTCGCCGTCCTCAATCAGCCGGACCGTCTGCCGGGCAATCGCCTGCTTGCAATCGCGATTCAGCGGATGCTGGGCATCGAAGTGCGCCAACTTCGGGGCAGCCCCAGCGTAGATCAGCCCCCCGTGGATGCGGCTCGCAGAGCCTTGTTCTGCCAAGAGGTCGGCGTCCCGGCGGACCGTCGACTCGGAGACCGCCAACGCCCCGGCCAGCTCGCCGAACGAGGCGGACCCCCGGGCTCGCACCAGCTCCAGCATCTGAACTCGTCTGTCTTGGGCCATCATGGGTTTGTCTCACTGCCAGGCCATCCGATGCCACACCCCTTAAGTATCCTCCATGGCGCGAAAGAATTCAATCACGGACTTGGCAAAAAGTGGTCAAAACAACGCCATGGACTGCGCAGCAATTGCGATCATTTGAACGCCGTTGTGACATTTTTTTCGCAACTCCCTGGCGCACAAGCCCTTGTGCGAGATTGTGCGAAGTCTGGGAAGAGTTTGCCGGCCAAGGAGGAGTGTGGAGTCGGCCGGATTGGCCCGTAGAAACGGCTGGTAACAAGCCCCACACAAGGATGGATTGGCAATCCGTCCTACGGTCGCTCGGGGGCGATCTTCACGCGCCGGCCGCGGACGCTCACCCGGCCATCTGCAATGAGTTGCAGCGCGCGAGGGTACGCGTGGCACTCGGTGGCGAACACGCGGGCCTCGAGGCTGTCCAGGGTATCGCCCTCGAGCACCGGGACCTCCATCTGGAGGATGACCGGGCCGTGATCGTACTCGTTGTCGATGAAGTGGACGGTGCACCCGGTGACCTTCACCCCGTATTCCAGGACCGCCTCGTGGACGCGGTGGCTGTAAAAACCCCTGCCGCAGAAGGCGGGGACCAGCGAGGGGTGGATGGCGACGACCCGGTTCGTGAAGTCGTCCGGCACGAGAATCCGCCGGAAGAAGCCGGCCAGCACGACCAGGTCGGCTCCGGCGGCGCGTGCGCGCTGGAAGATGGCCTCGCTGTAGTCTTCCAGCGAGGAAGAATCCTTGCGCTCGACCATGGTCAGGGGGATGGCGGCTTTTTCGGCGTACTGGAGGCCGCGGGCGCTGGGCGTGCTGGCGATCACCACGGGGATTTCCGCGTGGAGCTGGCCCGAGGCGACCCGTTGGAGCAAGTTCCGCAGCGTCCGGCCGGTTCCCGAAATGAGCACCGCGATCCGCAAGGGCCGGTTCTGGTTCGGATCGAAGACCTGCATGGCTGAAAGCTCCTGGGATGCCCGTTGTGCAGTGCGCGGTCAGGCGGTCCTCCGCCCGGAAGGGGACACCTGGAGGTAAAGCACCAGAGGCTGGCCGGCCAAGGCGACGTCGAAGCGATGCCCCTGCTGCCCGGCCTTCCCGGGGCTGTCGCCGGGCACAAGCAGGCACTCCAGCTCCACCGTCAAGGTCTCCTGCTCGACGTACTCCCGGAACGACCCGATGGCGGCGTGCAGCGATTCGGAGGGCGTCACGGCCACGATGCGGATCCGATCGGTGTACTGGAGGCCCATGTCCTTGCGGGCGTTCTGGACGGCGTGGACCACTTCGCGGGCGAGCCCTTCGGCAATCAATTCCGGCGTCAGCTCCGTGGAGATGACCACGACCGCCAGGCGTCCCTGGGCGGCGGCCCAGCCCTCTTTGGCCTGGAGGCGGACCTGGAGGTCTTCGGCGGTGAGCACAACCGGCTCGCCCGCGACGGTCAAGGTGCACTGGCCCTCGGCTTCCAGGGCGGCCAGGAGCCGGCCCGCGTCGCTCTCGGCCAGCGTCTTTCGCAGCTCCGGCAGCCGGCGCCCCAGGCGCGGGCCGAGCCGCTTCAGGTCGGGCAGCACGGTGTAGGTGATGTACTGCTCCGCCCGCCGGATGACCTCCACCCGCTTCGCGTTGAGCTCTTCCCGGATCAGTCCGGCGTGCTCTTCGAGCCAGGCCTCGTGGGCGGGGTCGACCAGGACGACCTCGACCCGGGCAATCGGCTGCCGCACCTTCAGCTTCGCTCCCATCCGCGCACTCCGCCCCAGCGAGACGATCTCCCGCACCAGGGCCATCTGCCGGGAGAGGGTCTCGTCGACGCAGGCTTCGCTGGAGTCGGGGTAATCGCACAGGTGGACGCTCTCGGCCACGCGGGCTTGGCCCGTCTCCGAGTCGGGGAAGGCCTCCACGGCCAGCTTTTGCCACAACTCCTCGGCCAAAAACGGCACGAACGGGGCGATGAGCTTCGACGCGGTGAGCAGACACTCGTACAGGGTCCAGTAGGCGTCGCTCTTGTCGGCCGAGGACCCGCCGGCCCAGAACCGGTCCCGGCTGCGGCGCACGTACCAATTCGACAGCGCGTCGACGAACTCGGTCAGGCGGCCGCAGGCGGTGAAGGCGTCGTAGGCGTCCATCGCGCGGACCACGTCCGCGGCCGTGCGGCTCAACTCGCTTAGGATCCAGCGGTCCAGCTCGCTCCGCTCGGCCGGCGGGCGATAGCCTTCGGCCGTGGCCAGCACGGATGCCGTAAGCTGGCCGGCGTCGCCGGGAATCGCGGCGCCGGGGTCGAAGCGGTCGATGCCGGCGTAGATCACGAAGAAACTGTAGACGTTCCACAGGCGCAGGAGGAACTCGGGGATGCTCTCCTTGATCGCCGCCTCGCTGTAGCGGATCGTCGTCCAGGGGGGCTGGTTGGCCAGGAAGTACCACCGCATGGCGTCGGCGCCGTAGCGATCGAAGATCTCCTGGGGCTCGCGGTAGTTCCGCTTGCTTTTGGACATCTTCTCGCCGTCTTCGCCCAGGATCAGGCCCAGCACGACGCAGTTCCGATAAGGGTGCGGATAGCCCACCGTGGGAGCACTCGAATCGAAGAAGCTCCCCGAGTCGTCGCGGCCCGGCTCGCTCGGGTCCTTGCCGAACAGCAGCGTGCTGATGGCGAGGAGGCTGTAGAACCAGCCCCGGGTCTGGTCGAGGGCCTCGCTGATGAAGTCGGCGGGGAACTGGTCGGAGAGCTTCTCGGCCGAGCCCGGCTCGTGCGGGTAGCCCCACTGGGCAAAGGGCATGGCCCCGGAGTCGAACCAGCAGTCGATCACCTCGGGCACCCGCCGCATGCGGGCACCGGGGTTTCTTGGGCAATCGTAGGTGATGGCGTCGATGTACGGCTTGTGGACCTTCAGGTGCTCGGACAGTCCGGGATGGGCACGCTTGGCATCCTCCCAGACCTCGGTCCCCTGGAGGTCGGGCTTGGCCAGGAGGTTCTCGTAGCTGGCTACGGCCTCGGTGCAGCCGCATTCGTCGCACACCCAGATCGGCAGCGGCGTGCCCCAGTACCGCTCGCGCGACAGGGCCCAATCGACGTTCGTCTCCAGGAAGTTGCCGAACCGCCCGTCGCGGATGTGCTCCGGCAGCCAGGCGATCTGCCGGTTGTTGGCCAGCATCTGGTTCTTGAACTGGGTGGTGCGGATGAACCAGCTCTTGCGTGGATACTGGATGAGCGGGTCATCCTGGGCCCGCCAGCAGAACGGATAGTCGTGCAGGTACTGCTCCTGATGAAAGAGCTTCCCCTCGGCTTTCAGTTGGCGGATGATGTCGCGGTCGCAGTCTTTGACGCAGCGGCCCTGGTAGTCGGATACCCTGTCGGTGAAAGTTCCGTCCGGGGCTACAGGGCAAAACATGTCAAGCCCCTGGATAGCGGGATGGGGGAAACGCGCTCGCTCGGCAAGTAGCACATCGTAGTCCACTTCGCCGAACGCCGGGGCTTGGTGGACAACGCCCGTACCCGTGTCCACAGTGACGAAATCGGCCGCGACGACGCGCCAGAACAAGACCTGCAAATCATGGGGGCTGCCGCCTTTGGGTACGCCCGACACTCCCTCCCAATCTTTGCGGTAATAATCGAAGGGCGGCACGTAGCGCAGGCCAACCAGTTGCTGGCCCGGCAGCGTGTCCAACACCCTATGCTCGCGGCCCGTCTTCTTGGCGATTTCGGCGACCAGGGCCGAGGCCACGACCAGCTTCCCCGGCTCTCCCTCGAAGGAGACGACCGAGTATTCCAGCTCGGGCTTCACCGCGGCGAACTGATTTGACGGCAACGTCCACGGTGTCGTTGTCCACACCAAGAGCGACGTATCGGTCACGTTGCCGGCGTCATCAAGCAGCGGAAACTTCACATACACGCTCGGGTCGGCCACCTGGCGATACCCCTGCCCGACCTCACCGGCCGAGAGCGCCGTGCCCCCCTGCGGCCACCACCAGACGATCTTGTGCCCCTGGTACAAGAGCCCCCGGTCGAAGAGGTTCTTCAAGGCCCACCACACGCTCTCGACGTAGCTCTGGTGGTAGGTGACGTAGGCATCGTCGAGCTCGATCCAGAAGCCGAGTCGCTCGGTCAACTGCTCCCACTCTCTGGTGTAGCGGAACACGCTCTCGACGCACTTGTGGATGAACGGCTCGACGCCGTAGGCCTCGATCTCGTCCTTGGCGTGGATGCCAAGCTCCTTGCAGACCTCGACCTCGACCGGCAGGCCATGGGTATCCCAGCCCGCCTTGCGCAGGCAGCGAAAGCCGCGCATGGTCCGGTAGCGGGGGAAGAGGTCCTTGATGGCGCGGGTGAGGCAGTGCCCCGGATGGGGGAGTCCGTTGGCCGTCGGCGGCCCTTCGTAGAAGACGAACGCCGGGGCATGGGCCCGGGCCGCCAGCGATCTTTCGTAAATCCCCCGGTCCTTCCAGAACCGGCCGATCGCTTCCTCCAGTTTGGGGAAGGAGACGGAACTCTCAACAGGGTGAAACATGATCCGACGGCCAATCCCTACAGGACGATACCCGCGAAACCGCCAGTAAACCCCAGGCGAGCCCTGATTTCAACCCCGGTCCCCCAAGATGCGGGGATTCGCAGCCCAGGACTACGCCGACGCCTTTCTCACGGACAGGACGAGCACCCCTGAGGCCCCGAGCCTGAAAGGCTCGGAGCGAATTGCCGTCCTCTACGCCCGAACCAGGGTGCTGCCGGGTTTCCCCTACTTCCCCGGCGGCTTGGGCTCGGGGATCGGGCCGTACTGCTTTTCCAGCGCTTCGGCCAGCGCGTCGGGGTCCAGGCCCCGGGCGAGGACCTTGCCCTCCTTGTCGACCAGCCACATCTCCGGAATGCCGAAGACGCCGTACTTGGTGCCCATCGAGGCATCCTTTTCCGCGCCGATCGCGTCCGTGTCGGCCACGATGACCCAAGGCAGGTCGGCGTCCTTGAGGAACGCATCGAGGTCCTCCCGCTCCTTGTCGACGCTGATGCCGACCACCTCGAAGCCCTTGTCGTGGTAGGCCCGGTAGAGCGGGCGGATCCGGGAGATGGCGGCGCGGCACGGGCCGCACCACGTGGCCCAAAACTGGACCAGGACGGTCTTGCCGCGGTACTTGGCCCAATCCAACGGCTTGCCCGCGACAGTCTTCCCCTCAAGGTCGGGCTTCTGGCCGACCAGGGTCAGCCGGCGGGCAGCCCCCTGCATCTTCGCCGCGAGCGCCGCGATTCGCTTGTCGGCGGACCGGGCAAGCTGGGCACCCAGCTCTCCGTAGGCGACGGCGGCCAGGTCGTCGTTGATGTCGGAGGCCGTCATGGCGGCCTCGTGGGCCAGTTGGGCCTCGTCCTGCTGGATCGGCCCGTCGGCCAGGTGCTTGCGAATCCTCTCCAGGAGCTTCTTGAACGCTGCCGGCTCGGCGCTGGCGGGCTGGCCCAGCTCGATCTGAAGCAGGGCGGTTCCAGCCAGCCGGACGAGCTTGGGCCAGCCGGCCTTCTCCAACGTGGCGGGCATTTCCTGGAGCTTTCGGGCCGCCTCCTTGTCGCCGAGCTGCCCGAGGATGCTGTAGGCGAGCATCGTCGCCCGCACGCCCGTCGCCGCCTGCTCGTCGTTGGGCCTCGGCTTGGCCGCCAGGATGCGCTGCCCGACTTCCAGCGCCGTCCGGGCCACCTTGGCGGCAAACGCCTTGACCGTCGCCGGGTCCCTGGCGGGGGGCTTCTGACCCAGCAGGTCCTCCAGGAATCGCTCCAGTTGTTCCGGGGTCCCGTCGGGCACGGCGAACAAATCGCTTTCGATCTTGGCGCCCGCTTGGGGAGCCTTCCCTTTCGGCTCGGGCTGGACTGTTTCGCTCTCCGGTTTTCCCGTTGCGCCCGGCGGTTGGGCCTGGCAGCTCGGCATGGTTCCCAGGAAGACGACCGACAGTGCGGCCAGGGCCGCCATCGCCGAGAGACTCCCAGGCCGACACGAATGCGCTTGGCGTTTCATTCCTTTCCCTTCTTTGCTGGAGGCAAGTACATAATCATGCCGCACGGCGGCCGGAAGGCAATCCCCCTCGCATGGGGCAGACCCTACCCTCGGCGAAGCGGTCTGTTGAGAGAAGTCGTGCAACACCAGCCAGTCGGAGCCGGGCCGTGTCGGCCCGGATGTTACGGGGCGACACGCCCCGGCTCGGAGAGAGCGTGATGCACTGTTTTGCTGAGGGTCAGCCAAAGGCGGCCTGCTAGCCCTCGTGGAACTTGCGGATGATTTCCCAGGCTTCCTCGGGGGTCTCGGCGTATCGGAACAGGTCGAGGTCGCCGTCGTCGATCGCCCCCTGGTCGGCGAGGAACTGGAAGTCGACGGCCTGGTCCCAGTACTCGCGGCCGAACAGGAGGATGGGGATCTCCTGCATGCGTCGGGTTTGGCGGAGGGTGAGGGTCTCGAACAGCTCGTCGAGCGTGCCGAACCCGCCGGGGAAGGCCACCAGGGCTTTCGCCCGCATGACGAAATGGAGCTTCCGAACGGCGAAGTACTGGAACTGGAAGCAGAGGTCGGGCGTGATGTAGGGGTTGGGGCGCTGTTCCATGGGGAGACGGATGTTCAACCCGACCGACTTGGCGTGGACGTCGTAGGCCCCGCGGTTGGCCGCCTCCATGATGCCCGGCCCGCCGCCGGTGACTACCACGTAGTGCCGCTCGCCGTCCTTCTGCGACTCGGAGGAGACCAGCGCGGCGAACTGCCGGGCCAGGTCGTAGTATCGGCTTCTGGCCGCCAGCCGCTCGGTGCGGGCGAGGGTCCGCTGGCGGCGAAGCTCTCCGGGGGCCTCGGCCAAAAGCGCGCGGGCCTGCTCCAGCTCGCGCTGGGCGACCGCCGGCTCCGCGATCCGCGTGCTGCCGAAGACCACGATCGTCGAGGCGATCTGGGACTGCTCGAAGGCCAGCTCGGGCTTGATCAGCTCCAGCTCGATCCGGTTGGGCCTCAGCCGCGGATCGGCCAGGAAGTCCACGTCCCGGCAGGCCAGGCGGTAACTGGGCGAATGGAGGATCTTTTGCAGGTTCTCGTGGCGCTGTTGCTCGTCGTCCATTGCAGACGCCCCCGTTTCGATAGTCCGGCCCGCTCGAAGGTCCGTCAGTATTCCCGGTCCCCCCTTTCCAGCGTAACCGCCGGGGGGCGAATCGACAAGCGCGAACTAGGCCGGCAGCGGCCAGCATCGGGCGAGGGGTTCCCGGGCGAGGATCCAGGCCAGGTCGGCCGCGAGCCACCAAAGGCCGGGTCCAACCCGATCGGGCCAGCGCCACCGGATGGCGAGGGCCCGGGTCGCCGCGTGGACCGCCATGACGGCCAAGGCCAGTACGGCCACGGCCTGCCAGCCGAGGAACAGGCCGGTCAGGGCCGGCCCGATCATCAAGCCCCGCAGCCTCGCCGGGCCAACAAGGCGCCACCAGCCCAGGCCGATCGCCGCGCCGCAGGCCAGTCCGGCGGCGCCGTCGATCAGCCCGGCCAGGGGGCCGCCGCCGGCAACCAGCGCCGGCACCGGACGGAGATAATGCCCGAACAGCGGGGCGATCGCGCCGACGGCCGCCGCCGGCAGGGCCAGTCGCCACGGCAGGCGGGCCTGGTCGCCCTCGATCAGCCCGGCCGCCAGCAGCGTGCACAGCAGCACCAGGTGATAGGCCACGATCGCCGCCGCCGCCGCCGATTCCAGGGAAAGCCCCTCCACCAGGCCCAACACGAGGAACAGGGCCGCCGAAACGGCCTCGACCACCAGGTAGCGCACCGAGATCGCCGCCCCGCAATCGCGGCAGCGGCCCCCGAGCACGATCCAGCTCAGCACCGGCACGTTGTCGTGCCAGCGGATGAGGTGCTTGCAGGCCGGGCAATGCGACCCGGGTTGGATCAGGCTCATCCCCGCCGGCACGCGGTAGACGACCACGTTCAGGAAGCTCCCGATCGCTCCCCCCAGCGCAACCAGCCACACGGCCAAGAGCGACTCCTGGGCGGTCAGGGCGAACACGGCAAGCGTCATGGCGAATGAATGATTGTACGAGCTACTTCACGTTGGCCAGGAACTCCTCCATGTCGACACTGGCGTCTCGCAAAGCTCCCCGGAGGGTGGAGCGGTCCAGCTCGTCGTGGAATGGGAAGACGATCTTTCTGCCATCCGGGTGCTCCATCTTCACGTGGCTGCCCCGGCGATGCACCTCGACGAACCCGACACGCTGCAACGCCGCGAGCACCTGACGGCCAGAGAGAATGGGAACATTCATAGGGCCAGCTCGACAATCTCACGGCCGGCCGCCACCTCGATGTCTGCCGCTTCCGGCTCGAGATAGAGGGCAATCGCCTCGCGGATGTTCGCCAGGGCTTCTTCGCGCGTCTTCCCCTGAGACCAGCAGCTTTTCAACGCGGGGCAGTGCGCGACGAAATGCCCGTCTTCACCGCGCTCGACGACCACCTTGATTGTCATGGTTCACCCTCGAATGACGAACCCACCCAGCCCTGATTATAGACGATCGCTCGGGGACCCACAAGCCACCCGCACGGCCTAAGTGAGGAGAAGGCGAGCGGCTTCAAATAATCCCATGGAGCGGTCCCCCGGGAGCGCCCAGGGCGTCGACGCGGCGGCTCACCACGGGGTCTTCGACCAGCGGCGGGGCGTGATGGGGCTTGGCACGGGCGTCGATCACCACCGACCCGTGACACCCCCAGTGCTTCTCGTGCACGAACGATTCAATCCCGTAGACGTCGGCGGCCGGATTGCTCCGCGTGAACGTGGTCCAGAGGAAACTGCCCAGGTTCCGGGCGGCGAATTCGCTGTCGTCGACCACGACGATCAGGGGAAAGCTGTTGACGGCGTCCTGGCGCGTGAACGACTCGCAGAACCGCTCGACGGCCGCGTCCCGGCCGTCGGACGCCGGCTGGTACGGCGGCCCCTGGATCACCAGGATCCCGGGCAGGAAGACGCGCGGGTCGGAGAAGCCCAGGGCGGCCGGGATGCGGATGCGGCTGTCGATGGCCACGGGGAGAATGCGCCGGGCCGGGCCCGCCGCCGCCACGATCACCTTCGAGCCCTCGTGCAGCCCTTCGCCGGTGTAGTCGAGCGTGTCGATGGTGGTGCAGGTCTGGAAGTGGAGGTCGCGGCGCCAGTCGACCCGCTCCAGCACGTGGCGAAGGAAATCCGGGACCGAGCGGACGTCGAGGTCCGGATTGTCCTCGGCGGCGGCAATCCACAGGTACTTGGCCAGCGACAACTGCCCGTGGCCCAACAGGGCGTTGGCCAAGGTGAGAAGCTCCATGGGCCGGCGGTCCTTGGCGTAGGGGACGTAGCGCTCCGTGCCGACGGCCAAGAGCAGCGGGTGGACGCCGGCGGCGTCGACGGCGTGGACGGCCCGCACGCCGGGGATCGCCTTGGGGACGATCGGCCCGACGATCTCGTGGATCAGCCGGCCGAACATCGAGTCTTCCTGGGGCGGCCGGCCCACGACGGTGAACGGCCAGATCGGCCGATCGCGGTGCCACACCCGCTCGACGCGCATCACCGGGAAATCGTGCTGCCGGCTGTAGTAGCCGAGGTGATCGCCGAAGGGGCCCTCGGGGAGCTCCCGCTTGGGCTCGATGTAGCCGGTCAGGGCGAAGTCGGCGTCGGCGTGGATCGGCAACTGGCCGGGAATCGACAGCATCCGAATGCGCCGCCGACCCAGGATTCCCGCAAAGGCCAGCTCGCTGATGCCCTCGGGCATGGGCATCACCGCAGCGACGGTCATGGCCGGCGGACCGCCCACGAAGACGTTCACGCGGAGCTTCTCCTTGCGGCGGATGGCGGCCGCGTGATGGGCCCCCATCCCGCGGTGCAACTGGTAGTGCAGCCCCACCTGGAGGTTCGGCTCGAACTGGCCGCCGGAGATCTGCACGCGGTACATGCCGAGGTTCGAGTGTTGCAGCCCGGGGGCGTCCGGGTCCTCGGTGTAGACCTGGGGGAGCGTGACGTAAGCCCCTCCGTCCTCCGGCCAGGACTTCAATTGCGGCAACTGGTCGATCGAGGTCTCATGGGCGAGGATCGGCCCCCGGCCCACGACCTTCGGCCGGGCATGCCAGGCGGTCCAGGGGGTTTTCAGGTAGAGGCGGGGGCGGCGCAGGAAATCGCCCGGATCGACCGCCAGCTCGACCAACCGCTCGAGCAAGTGCAGCGAGTCCCGGAACATATGGCGCAGCCGCTCCATGGTGCCGAACAGATTGCTCACCATGGGGAAGCGGCAGCCGACGACGCTGGCGTAGTAGACGGCCGGCCCCCCTGCCTGGAACACCCGCCGCTGGACCTCCGCCGCCTCGAGGCTCGGATCGATCGGCTGCTCGATCCGCACCAGTTGTCCCGTGGCCTGCAAGTCCTCGACGCACGCGCGCAGAGAGTGATATCCCATTCGGGCGCTATTTCTTGATCCTGGGCAGCGGGCGGCTTGGGCCCTTGGTTCGCCGCTTCTGCAGGTGCGCCAACCGCGTGGCGGGAGTGCGGACGATGCGATTTGGCTTTCGGCGCTGGTGCTTGTGCTTGGTCATCGCCCTACCCCAGCCCGCAGTGCTAGCCCCCCGTCTTTATTCTAATCGTACCGGGACTACGGGGACAGACAGGATAGCCCTGAGGGCCCCTCGCACGAGGGGCTCTTCTCGGGCAGTTGCTTCACCCGGTCGCCGCAGGACGGATGGACCATGGGTGCAACCCGAGCAAACGGCACTGGCTAGGCAAGCCCCGGGTTCTCGGCGCGATGCCCATTGCCCAAGCCAAAGCGCTGCGATAGCCTACGGAGAACTCGAACCACCGAAGGAGGTGCTACCATGTCGCGCGCACTCTGGCTGGCGCTGGTCTTGGTGTTGACGTTGGTCCTGGCCCCGCAGGTCCTGGCCCAGGAGGCCAAGGACCTGGACAAGATCCTCGAAGAAGTCCGGGCCCACGGGTATCTGAACGTTCCCGTGGAGCACGGCCGGTTCCTCCAGTTGATGGTCGAGCTCAGCGATGCCAAGCGGGTGCTGGAGGTCGGCACGTCGACCGGGTACTCCGGGCTGTGGATCGCCCGGGGGCTGCGTCGCACGGGCGGGAAGCTGGTGACCATCGAGATCGACAAGGACCGCGCCGCCACGGCCCGGGCGAATTTCAAGAAAGCGGGCGTCGACGATCTCGTCACGCCCCACCACGGCGACGCCTTCCAGGTCGTGCCCAAGCTGGAAGGCCAGTTCGACCTGATCTTCCTCGACGCCGGGAGCTTCAAGGCCTTTTTTGACGCGGTAGCCCCGAAGCTTCGCCCCGGCGGGGTCCTGCTCTCGCACAACGCCCTGCTCTTGAAGGACGACACCCAGAAGATGCTCGACGCCGCCAAGGCCGACGGCCGGTTCCTCACCAGCGTCGTGCAGATCGGCAGCGACGGCTTCGCCGTGCTCCACAAGCGCCGGCCCGAGCTCAAGTAGGGTGGGACGAAGTCCCACCTCAAGCCACGTTCCACGGAGGGAACCGCAGATAAACGCAGATAAACGCAGAGGAATGGAGAGGGGGTCTCCGGCCGCGGGGTGGAAAAGTTCCTGACCCCCGTTCCCACGCGATGCCGCTACCTCCCCCAAGAGCTGCTGCCGGCCTCATGCAGGTCCGTCACCAGCTTGGGCCACAGGACGCTCAGGTCGGATTCCATCGCCAGAAGTTGTGCCTTCTTGCTCTCTCCGTGCTCGCGAACCTCCTGGACCCACGCCGAATAGGCTTGGTCGGCTTCCTCCAAAGCGTGCTGCCCTTTCTGGATTTCGTCGGAGAGCGCCGGACCCTTGGCGAAGAACTGGCGCAGCCCTTCGATCTGCCTGTTCAGATCGACGACCCTGCGTTGCCGCTCCACGTGGTCGTCCAGGTTTTCCCTGGTCCGCCGGGTGCCCTTCAGGGTCTCGGCGATGACCGCCTGGGAGACGATTTCACCCCGGGCCAGCTTCACGACGATCTCTTTGTAAGTCAACACGGTCTTTCTCCTGTCTTGGGATGCACTGGTGTCAGGAACCGTCTTCTGGCCTCCTCATCGGCCGGCGCGTCGGCGCGTCGAATCAGATCTCGGTGTTGATGAACGCGGGGGCCTCGGCCGGCGCGGGAGCGCCGATGGGCGGAGGCGCCGCAGCGGCCTCCGGGGCCATCCGCTTGATCAGCGGCACGAACTCCCGCTCCGGAGAGCCAAGGTAGAGCTGCCGCGGCCGGTGGATCCGCGGGTTGGGCGCCGACTGGAGCTCCAGCCAATGGGCGATCCACCCCGGCAGCCGGCCCAGCGCAAACAGCGCCGTGAACATGTTCTTCGGGATCCCGATCAGCCGGTAGATGATCCCCGAGTAGAAATCGACGTTCGGGTAGAGCTTGCGCTCGATGAAATAGGGGTCCTTCAGGGCGACCTCTTCGAGCTCCTGGGCCAGATCGAACACCGGGTCCTTGGCCCCGTGCCGCTCCAACAGGCGGTGGCAGACCTCCTTGATGACCCTCGCCCGGGGATCGTAGTTCTTGTAGATGCGGTGGCCGAACCCCACGAGGCGGAACGGGTCGTTGGGGTTTTTCGCCCGATCGATGTACTTGCCGAGGTTGTGATTGTCGGCCAGGATGGCGTCGAGCATGTTGATGCACGCCTCGTTGGCCCCGCCGTGCAGCGCGCCCCACAGGGCGCAGACCCCCGCCGAGATGGCGGAGAAGAGGTTGACCCCGCTGGAGCCCACCATGCGCACCGTCGAGGTGCTGCAATTCTGGCCGTGGTCGGCGTGGAGGATCAGCACGAGGTTCAGCGCCTCGACGAACTCCGGGGCCATCTGGTAGCGCTCGCTGGGCACGGCGAACATCATCTGGAGGAAGTTCTGCACGTAGGTGAGGTGGTTCTGCGGGTAGACGAACGGCTGGCCCACCGACTGCTTGTAGCTGAACGCCGCAATCGTGGGCATCTTCGCCAGGATGCGGTAGATGGCCAGCAGGCGCTGTGCCGGATCGCGCGGGTCGAGGCTGTCGCGGGAATAGATCGGCAGCGCGCCGACCACCGAGCTGAGGATCGCCATGGGGTGGGCGTCGGGGGGAAAGCCGCCGAAGAGCAGCTTCATCCCCTCGTGGATCAGCGTGTGCCGCCGGATGCTCATCCGGAACTCCTCCAACTGCTCCCGCGTGGGCAGCTCGCCGAAGATCAGCAGGTACGCCGTTTCCACGAAGTCGCACCGCTCGGCCAGCTCCTCGACGGGGTAGCCCCGATACCGGAGGATGCCCTTCTCTCCATCGATGTACGTGATCCGGCTGACCGTCTCGGCGGTGTTGCCGAACCCCTCGTCCAGCGTGATGTGGCCGGTCTGGGCAAACAGCTTGGCGACGTCGATCACCTGGTTGCCCTCCGTGCCGACGCGCACGGGGTATTCGAAGGTCTTGCCGCCCAGTTGCAGTCTGGCCGTCTCACTCATGGAATTCATCCCAACGCCAAGCGTGCCAAGAAGATCGGATTTGATACCGTATTATTGGCCGGCACCTTGGGGAAGTCAAACCGGCCGGGCGTACCAGATCCGTTGCGACGTGTGCCCGTCGATCTCGCGCAGCTTCGGCCGGCCTCATCGCAGCCGGGTATCGAGCGGCGTGACGTGCTTGGCGGTGAGGATCTCCCCCTGCCGGTCGGGCACGCTCGTGCGCACGCCGTTGATCCCCACCCGGCGGCCGAGGTAGTAGCTCATGTTCACGCCCGGGGCGGGAGTGACGAAACAGCGGACCTGCCCCCGATCGTCGACCAGCGCGTAGCGCGGGGCGCCGAGCTTGGGCGGCACCACCCGGGTCAGCCGGCCCGAGCCGTCGAAGCGATCGTCCTCCGCCGGCACGCCGGCGACCGAGGCCCCCCCGCGCGCCAGCGAACCGGACGACGGCTCGCTGCGGCGCTCCGTCTCCAGCCGGACCGCGCCGGCCGAGTCGAAGCGTCGCTGGACGTCCTCGGCCTGGGCGAGGCGATTGCCCAGCAACCGGGCCCGATCCCGCTCGTCCGCCGTCTGCGCCCGGCCTGCCAGCGCCTGCGTCCGGCGGCTGAGCTCCTGGCAGTTCCACACGGTCGGCTCCTCGGCCAGCATGATCGACAACTGGGAGTTGATCTCGTCGAGCTCGGCCTGGAAGTCGGCGGGCGACAGGGCTCGCCCGGCCGGCAAGGGACCCGGGGCTGGCCCAGGGGCCGCCGAACCGCCGTCAACCCCGAACGACGAGCCTCCGGTTGCGCCGACCGCGGGCGCACCAGCACCGTTGTTGGCCACAGCCCCGCTGCCTGGCCCGGGCGCCTTCTCGGGGAGCGGGTCCAGGTTACTGGCCAGGACCCAGCGGAACTCGCCCGAGGGAGGGGAGATCCGGTACCAGGTCTCCGCGCCGAAGCCAAGGTCGATCTCTTTCTTCCCGAGCACCGCGACCAGCTCGCCCCGATCCAGTCGCACCTGAGTTGCGTGGCGGATGTCGCTGAAACGACTCCCCACCCCAACCGGCACGCGGTCGCCGGTCACCTCGGCCAGGTCCTCCTCGCCCGGTTTCAAGTGGCGGCCGGGGACCCAACTGAAGCTGCCCTGAGGAGGGCGGATCGCACACCAGCCGCCGGGGTCATGGCGATGGACCTCGACCTGCGTGCCCGCGTGGACCTTCTCCGTCGGATAGTAGTTGTTCCCGGGGCCGCTTCGGACATAGACGTTGTTGGCCGTGACGCGGGCCTTGTACGGAAACTTGCGCTGCGGGGCGGCAGCCGGCTCGGCCGCGGCAGCCAGCGCGGCAAGGCCCAAGAGCGTTGCGATCGACGTGGCCACGAGGCTGCGCATTGGCTGTTCCCGATCGGCGCGAGAACAAGAACCCAGGAGGACCGGCTCGCGGGGGGCCGCAGGACTCCCGCGGCACGTAGTTCGGGCCGGCTTGAGCCACCAATACGGGTGAAATCCATCGCTGGGAATCCGCCCACTAAGGGGGCCCGGCGACTTGTAACGGAAATCGCCGGGCGGCTCAAGAGCAGTTCACCGGGGCTTGCTCGCTACGGACAAGCGCCGCCGGAAGGTGCGGAGGTTGTCCTGAACCGCCAGAGAGAGCTTCGAGCTGACTAGGCCCGTCCCGCCGAACCATGCGTGGGGCTCCTCGTACACCATGTGGAACTCGAAGAAGATCGCCCCGGCCGGCTCTGCCAGGGGGATGGCCAGCCCGTAAGAGCCAGCATGGACGTATTCTTGGGGGGTGCCGAGTACTACCTTGCCGTCTTCCCCAATCGTTACCGACCGCCATTGGTTGGGGTAGTCCGGGTCGTTGGTGAAGCGGGGGTCGATCTTCTCGGCCATCAGGACCATGTCCCCCCGCCGGGTGACCATGGCGTGCCGCGTGGAGCTGAGCTGCACCTTTTCAAACAACACCGCTCTGGCGAATCCATAGCGATCCTCCAGCCCCGGCCGCGTCTCGAGCCGGACGTCCCGCCGGGCGAGCTGGTCCTCCTTCAGGGTCACCGGCTTGGAGGCCAGCGGGTCGTTGGTCCGGGGCTCGACGGACTTCCACAGGTTTTCCAGGAACTCTTCGGAGGTGGCCTTCTTCCAGTCGCCGTGGGCGATGAAATAGAGATCGATCTTTCGGGCGGGGGATTTCTTGTCGGTGGTCGGCACTGCGGGGTTGTCCAAGACGAACGGTGCCTGGAGCGACTTTTCGGCCAGGTCTTCGTAGGTATGCTTGGCGCCGGCCAAGGGGGTGATGGCCGCCCGCTGGGCTGCCGCGGTCATGTCCTCGCGCAGCGTCGGCGGCGGGAGCGTGATGCGCGAGCCGTCGGACATCAACACCCCCTTCTGGACCAGCTCGTCGAACAAGGGATTCTCGATCTGGGGGTCTTGCCCCGCCACGACCATGGCCGCCAGGCCGATGAGAAGAAGATTCATTTGGCAAATCCTTGAACGGGCTCGAGTCTACGTGCCGGCCTGACCGGGGAGATG
>Ga0315290_10000813_pt1 | contig 20896 bp, 16 predicted proteins | sample YL17G12_0_MG_FD_203627 | JGI IMG/M metagenome (GOLD analysis project Ga0315290, IMG submission 203627) | Sediment microbial communities from Yellowstone Lake, YNP, Wyoming, USA - YL17G12_0 | ecosystem: Environmental > Aquatic > Freshwater > Lake > Sediment | place: USA: Wyoming | collected... | reverse complement strand
GCCTGGCGGCGGGGGCACTGCTGGGGGGCGCGACGGCGGGCGGCAGTGAGTCGCGCCGAGAAGGGCAAGCCCAGGAGTCGGGCGCCGGGCAGCAGGGAAGCGGCGGTGCCTGGGGGGGAATTGTCTTGAGGCCCTATCAGCTCCTGTGCATCTTCTGTGCCTTCGGTGAGAACGAGTCCGGACCGAAGGACGAGCGGCTGAAGCGGGCCGTGGAGGCCATTCGCTCCGACCCGGACCTCCCCCTCACCCTCCGCTCCAACGCCGGCGACGTGTACGTCTACCAGGACCCGGGCACCCAGCTCGACACGCCCGAAGGGAGCGACTTCAACCGCAAACGGGACCTGGACGTCCTGGAACGCATGAATTGGGCCCCGGGAACGACCTTGCCCGCAAGAACGATGCTCCTGTGCCTGTTGAAGAGGATCACGACGGTCTCCGGCCTGTGCGGGTATGACACGGTGACCTCGGATGCCTGGAAAGGTTGTCCGAAGGCACGAAGCGGAAACTACGAGAAGGGGCGGCAGCGGGGGATCGAGGCCGTCATCCCGCCGCGAAGCGAGCAGGAGATGGCACGCGAGAAGGAGAGGTCGTTGGCGGCGTTGTACTCGGCCAAGGCGGTCACGATCCGGCCGCACATCCTGCTGTGTGCGGTCTGCCAGTACGGCGGCGGGACCCGGCCCCCCTTCAAGGCCGACAACCTGCCCGAGCTTCTTGACCTGATCCTCCACAAGAACCCCGACCTGCTGATTACCATGGCCCGGGGGGCGGACTGGATGATGTGTGCCCCCTGCCCGGCCCGGGCCTCGAAACGGAACGCCTGCGTGAACGTGCTGGGTTCCGGCGGCCTGTCGAACGAGAAGCGCGACCTGGACATGCTTCAGAAACTGGGCCTTTGCTTCGGAAGCACGATGAAAGCCGGTGACCTGTTCCGCCTCATTTTTGCGAAGATCCCCACCACCAGGGACATCTGCAAGCGAGATCATCCCTGCCCGTCCGTGTGGTGGGATCCCTGCGGTGAAGACAATCGGACCAAGGGGAACCCAAACTACGAAAAGGGCCGGCAAGAGCTCATGGAGAAACTCGCCCGGGCACCGGCACCTCAAGGGAGCAGGTAGGCGAAATAGGCGAGCATACCCGCGCAAACGGCCAGCAGGGCCACGATCGTGACCAGGACCCGCCAGTTGAAGGTGTCCGGGGGCGCCGGGTGCCACTGGCGTCTCGCCAGTGCACCGCCACCTCAAGGGAGCAGGTAGGCGAAATAGGCAATCACCACCGCGACAACGGCCACCAGGGCCACGATCGCGACCAAGACCCGCCAGTTGAAGGTGTCCGGGGGCGGACCGCCGGAAGGGTCGAAGCCGTCGGGGAACTCGTGGCCGCACTCGTGGCAGCGGCGGGCGTACTCGGGCACGAACGGCTCGTCGCACTCCGGACAAAGGACCAGCGGCTCGGCCGCCGCCGTGTCCGTCGGCATCTCGGCCGGCGAGAACTCACTGCCGCAGGTCTGGCAGGCGGGACAGCGGCTCAGGCGCGGCGTCTGGCACCCCGGGCATCGCGGCCAGGAGGCCGGCCCGGCCGGCTCGAAGGCTTCGCGCTCCTCGCGTTCAGCCTCCTTGCGCCGGGCCTCCGCCTCGGCCGCGGCCCGTTGCTGCGCTGCGGCGGCCGCCTGCGCGGCCACCAGGGAGTCCAAGCCCATCGCGATCCATCGGGCCGCCTCCGCGTACGGCTCGTCCACCGCCACCCGGATCGGAACCGGCAGCCCCCAGACGTCGCTCCCGGACGCCTCCTGCAAGTCGGCGTCGACGAGCACACCCGCGATCCCGGCCTCGGCGAGCAGCTCCTTCAGACGCTGCGCCTCCGGCATGGTTCGGGCTTCATAGATGACCGTGGGTTTCTCTGCCATGTCCGCCTCCTTGGCCGCTGGCCGTCGTGATCGACCTGACGCAATGGCCCCTTGTCATTCTACCCAGGTTTGCACGATTCGGGGAGGGCGCGGGTTGGCAGGCCATCGGCGGCCACGTATAACGGAGTCCGGCCGCCGAGTGAGATCCTTCCTGATCCTCCCATCCGGAGAGAAACACGATGAACCCTCCCGTAATGTCCGCACCCTCCTTGGTCCGATCCCTTCTCCGGCTGACCGCCTGCCTGGGGGCGGGACTGTTGCTGGCGGCGATCGCCCGGGCGGAGGCGCCCCGGGTGCTCCCGCCCGGCCAGCTCCCCCACGATCGCCGCCTGGGAGACCTCAAGGACCTGAACGGCTATTTCCCCTTCACTCCCTGCCCGACCAAGGAGGCCTGGGCCGTGCGCTCGGAGCAATTGCGGCGGCAGCTCCTGGTGGCCAACGGGCTGTGGCCCATGCCCACCAAGACGCCCCACAACGCCGTGGTCCACGGCCGGGTCGATCGCGACGGCTACACGGTGGAGAGGGTGTTCCTGGAGAGCTTCCCCGGGCATTTCGTCACCGGCAGCCTGTACCGGCCCAAGGGGCGCACCGGGCGCCTGCCCGGCGTGCTCTGTCCGCACGGCCACTGGCCCAACGGCCGGTTCTACGACGCCGGGGCGCAGGCCATCCGCACCTCGCTCGTCGAGGGGGCGGAGCGGTTCGAGCTTTCCGGGCGCTATCCGCTCCAGGCCCGCTGCGTCACGCTGGCCCGCATGGGATGCGTGGTGTTCCACTACGACATGGTCGGCTACGCCGACAGCGTGCAGCTTGGGCACGGGCCCGGCTACCGGCCGGCGATGAGCACCCCGGAGAACTGGGGCTACTTCAGCCCGCAGGCCGAGGCCCACGCCGAGAACATGATGGGCCTGCAGACCTACAACTCGATTCGTGCGTTGGACTGGCTCAGCGGGCTGGCGGACGTCGATCCCCAGCGGATCGCGGTGACCGGGGCCAGCGGCGGCGGCACGCAGACCTTCATCCTCTGTGCCCTGGACCCCCGGCCCGCGGTGGCCTTCCCCGCCGTCATGGTCGGCACCTCGATGCAGGGGGGCTGCACCTGCGAGAACGCCTGCCTGCTGCGGGTCGGCACGGGGAACGTGGAGATCTCGGCGCTGATCGCCCCCCGCCCCCTTGGCATGACCGCCGCCGACGACTGGACCAAGGAGATCATGACCAAGGGCCTCCCCGAGCTGAAGCGGCACTACGGGCTTTTCGGCGCCGCGGATCGGGTCATGGCCAGGGCCCTGCTCCATTTCCCCCACAACTACAACTACGTCTCCCGGGCCGTGATGTACCAGTGGGTCAACAAGCACCTCAAGCTGGGGCTCAAAGAGCCGATCGTCGAGGAGGATTTCAAGCCCCTGTCCGTGGCCGAGCTGACCGTCTGGGATGGGAAGCATCCCAAGCCCAAGGGCGGTGAGGCCTACGAGCGGTCGTTGGTGAAGTGGATCACTGAGGACAGCCGGCGGCAGATGGCGGCCCTGGTGCCCGGCGACGCCGAGTCGCTGAAGAAGTACCGCGAGGTGGTGGGCGGGGCGATCGACGCGATGATCGGCCGCGGCCTGCCCCCGGCCAACGCGCTGCGGCCCACCATGGGGCAGGCAACCGACCTGAGCGACTGCCGCATGAACACGCTCGTGCTCTCCTATCCGGCCCAACAGGAAGCGATTCCGGTCGTCCGCCTGGAGCCAAAGAAGGAGGTCAAGAAGATCGTCATCTGGCTCGACGGCCGGGGCAAGCAGGCGTTGTTCGACGACGCCGGCGCACCGAGGCCCGAGGTCCGCCGCCTCCTGGCCGACGGGGCCACGGTGATCGGCGTGGACCTGTTCGGGCAGGGCGAGTTCACCCCCGACGGCAAGCCGCTGGCCAAGGCCCGGCTGCTCAAGGCCAGCAACTGGGACCGCTACCTGGGCTACACCCTGGGGTACAACCATCCGCTGTTCGCCCAGCGGGTACACGATGTCCTCTCGGTGATCGCCTACGCCCAGGGGAGCCGGCGGGGGTCGGAGCGGATCGTGCTGATGGGCATGCACGGGTCGGGCGCGTGGGCGGCCGCGGCCCGGGCCCAGGCCGGGGCTGCCGTCGACGAGGCGGTGATCGACACCGGCGGATTCCGCTTCGCCAAGCTGAGCGCCCTGGACGACCCCGAGATGCTTCCCGGCGGGGCAAAATACCTCGATCTGCCCGGGATCCTCGCGCTTTCGGCCCCGCACAAACTCGTGCTGGCCGGGGAAGGCGAGAAGGCTCCCGCCGAGGTGGCCGCGGCCTATCAGGCCGCGGGCCACCCGGAGAACCTGTCGGTACCGGGCGGCAAGACGCCGTGATCGACGGGTGGCTGCGATCAGGGGCGACGCGGAGCGTCGTCGGCCGCACCGGCTTGTTGGGCAGCCCTCTTGGCCAATCGCTCAAGCCGTGGATCGGAGTATCGGTGCGTCCGAAGCCAGCCGGCGAGGTCTTCATACGGCATGTCGGCGATCTCTTGGCTCAATCGATCGCGAACCTGGCGCATGTGTGCCACGCAGTCGAAACGCTCAGTCCCGCTGTTCATCGCCAAGCAACTCCCGAGGAGACCGGATCTCCAGCAACAGATACCCTCTTTTCAGGTTGACGGCATTGTAAGCGCGAATGCGGCGCAAGTTCACGATATGACGGAAGTTCCAGCTCACCAGCACGTTCACGCGGGCCACCGTGGCCAGGGCGATGTGGAGGGCATCTGCCCGCATCCGCGAACTGACCGCGCCTTCCTGAATGTACGAGGCTGCGAGTTCGTCCACTTCCGGGGAAATCGCGACGACCTCCACGTTGGATTCAGGCACGGCGTCGAGCAGGTCGCGAACGGCCTGCGGCGCCGTCTCAAGCTCGCGGATCGTCAAGTCCGAGAGGACCAGCGTGTAGTCGCCTCGCATAAAGGCATCTAGCAGACGGCGCGAGTAGTCGCGGAACTCCTGGTCCTCGCACCCGCCAAGCACCGAGGTATCTGCATAGATCCGTGTCTTCATGCTCGAATCCTACCGCAGGTCACGCGCTGACGCCAATCGAAACCTCCTCCCGCAAGTGCCCGCCGAAACCAAACACAACGGGACATCACCGACTATCAGGCCTCGGTATTGGCCATGTGCCCTCCGGTTCCCCCTAGTTCGCCGCTCCTTGTTTCGTGTACTGGACCGGTAGGAGCAACCTAACGCTGAACTCGACGAGCGTAGGGCCCGGCTCAATTTCCCGCGCGAGATTCTTGCTGGGAATGAGTTGCGTGGCCGTGTCTTGTCTTCTCTACCGCCAACAACGATTATGGGGTCCCGCATGACGGCCCGGCAGGAACCAAGCCGGTCCAGTACCTGTCCTGCGCAACCATCCTACCAGAAGCAGTCCTCCGCGGGCAATCGCGAGGGCCATGGCAGGGCCCCCCTAAAGAAGGGAGTCTGGCGTCGGGATCTTCGGCAAGCGGCTGGCCGGGTCAGGTTTGCTGTGTATTCCGCGGGCGTGGTAGCTGGAGCGGATCACGGGGAGGCGCTCGCCCCGGGTTATGCTGGAGCATAACCTACATGCTCCATACTGCACGCCTTGACAAAACGGCGGCGTCGGCTCCAATGGATTTGAGAAACTGATGCCGGCTCCGGGCTGGCTGAGGGACGGAAGGAGGTGGGGTATGAGAATCGTTTCTTGGCTCGGGTTCCTGGGTCTGTCCGTGCTGCTGGCCGGCTGCACGGATCACGACTGCTACACGATCGAGATCACCCCCGAGGGAGAAGCCTTCCAGCGGAAGCTCACGTGCTGGCACCAGACGGACGGAGACAAGCCGAGAGTCGCCGCCGTGTCGGCGGGCAAGGTCGCCGCGCTGGGGAAGCTCTACAGCCACCGTGAGACCCTCAAGGGCACGAAGAAGGAGGTCTTCTCCGGCCGATTCCAGGGGCAGATTCCCAAGGACCTCGGCGGCGCCGGGTCGTACACCCGTTTCTCCTCCTCCCTGGGGATGCTGTCGATCTACGTCGAGCGACTGCGCGGCAACGATGACCCAAGCGCGGTTCTCGCCCGGCGCTACGCCGCGGTGGATCAGATCGTCGACCTGCTGGTGGGCTGGTTCCAGAAGGAGATGGGCGACAGCGGCGATTTCCAGCGCCTGCGCCCGTTCCTCGCCGTGGACCTCCGCCGGGACCTGAAGAACCTCTCGCTTTACTGCTGGCAGGCAACGGTCCCCAATGGCGAAGGAGGCGGCCCGGGAAGCCTGCTGGCCCGCGCCGGGCAGTACCTCGTCGAGCGGGGCTACTTCAACGTCAAGGATCTGCCTGCGATCGTCCGTGTCTGGGAGTGCGACAGCGCTGAGCGGCTCTACGCCCTCCTCCAGCGGCTGCTGGCCCGGAAGATGGGAGTCCCTGACGACCAGCCGATCCCCCAATCCCTGGCATTCCTCGGCGATCCCAAGCGAGCCAACAGGTCCCTGGGCGAATACGCGCCCACGAGCGAGGTCTTCCGGAAGCGGCACCCGGGGGCCCGGAAGGATGACTTATTTCCATCGGACCCTACCGGGCCTGAGCCGGATCGATTGCAGTTCCTCTTCGAACTCGGTGAAGAGGCGTTCTTTCACTTCGATCTGTTCTCCAACGAGGATCAGGTGGAGGTCCGGCTCGCTTGTCCGGATCAGCCTTTCTCCACCAACGGCAAGTGGGACCCACAGAAGAAGACTGTGAGTTGGTCCGCCCGCTTGTTTGAGCACGAGAGGACGCCGATGCTCTGTTTCGCCTCGTGGAGCACGCCCAACCAGGCCGCCCAAGAGAAGCACTTCGGCAGGGTCATCCTCCGCGGAGAAGAGCTTTCCCGTTACGTGCTCTGGTATCGTGGTCTGAGCGGGGAGGAGGCCCGGCAATGGGACCAGTTTCTGGCGGGCCTGAAGCCGGACGGGAAACTCAAGGAGTCCGTGGAGGCGTTCCGCTTCGCCTCCACAGCCAAACCGGTCTCTCGCCAGCCCGAGCACTCCCTCGAGGTTCTCGCCCGCGTCCCCCAGGAGCTGATCCTCGAGGCCCTGAACAAGGCCAACTGAGCGGGCCGCCTCAGAGGGGCCTCATCGCGGGAGACGCTTGATCCGGCGCTTCGGCGGGATCGGCCGCGTCGCCGGGGCGGCCAGATGGGCCCAGCGGGCCTCCAGCTCGGCCAACTGCTTGTCGAGCCAGCGGCTGAATCGCCGACGGGACTCCCCGGGGAGCCGCACCGGAACGTCTGCGCGAAAGAGCCTCTGCTCCTCAGATAGATCGCCGCTTGGGAAATCGTCGTCGCTCACAGCCAGATCCTGTCTGAGGCCCGGTGCGGCTCCCCCGCCGTCACCCTCTACCTTCGCTACGTAGGACACTCGGCGCGGGTTCAGGTTCGCCTCCGAGCGGTCGGGCCCGGGGTGCAATAAAACAAGAAAACCCGGCGGGGTCCCGCATGACCCGCCGGGTGGAGTTCCTGTAGGACGGGTTGGCAACCCGTCCTACGGCAGTGAGGAATGCGGGCCAAAAGTCGGTGGCGTCCAGCCGGTCACGGCTTCGGGGGCTTGGGCCCGTCCGGATGCTTCGGTTTCGGCTTGGGCTTCCCAGGCGGGAATCCCTTCTTGTCAGGCTTGGCCGGCGGGGGTCCCTTCTTGCCGGGCTTCGTCTTGGCGCCCTTGGACGCCTTGGCCTCCTTGTGCTTGGCGGCCTTATTCTTGCCATCGGCCTTCTTGTGCTTGGCGGCCTTCTTCTTGGCATCGGCCTTCTTGGGGGCCTTAGCGTGCTCGGGCGTCTTGGCCCCCTTGGGGGGCTGGAACGCTGGCCCGGGACCGCCTCGCGCCGCCATGCCCGGCAAGATGCCTCTCATCCCCTCAACAAACTCCTTGATGCTGAGCGAGCCGTCGCCGTTGCGGTCCAGGCGGACGAACAGGACGCCGAGATCGGGGAATTGCGGCCGGCCCATCGGCCCTCTGGCCCAGGGAGGCCCTCCCCCAGCAGCCCAAGGCGGCCCGGGGGGGACCGGCTTTGCGGCCAGGGCCCCGACCGGCCCACGGCCAGGGCCTGGCGGCACCGGCGGCTTGGGCCCGAAGCCCGACTTGCCTGGCGGTCCTTTCACGAAAGGTGGCGGACCAGCGAAGGGGCCCTTCGGACCGGGGCCAAACCCAGGCGGCCCGAGGGGCATCGGTGGCTTCTTGGCCATGGGAGGCGGCCCCGGAGGGCCCTTGGGCCCCCCCTGCATGGCGCCAGGCTTTCCTGGAGGGGCTGGTTTCTCCTTGGCCTTAGGGGGTGGTCCGGGAGGGGCTCCAGGACCTCCTCTGCCGCCCTGGAAACCGGCGCCCCGGGCCTTGACGAACGCCTGGAACTCCTCGAACGTGACCTTCTTGTCCCCGTTCTTGTCGGCCTGGGCCAAGATTTGCTTGATTCGCTCGGGCGCACCCTCGGGAATCTCGTCCGCGGTGATCACCCCGTCCTGGTTCTTGTCCAGGCGCTTGAACATCATTTCCGGGCCTGGGCCGAACGGGCCCGGGCCGCCCGGCCCCTGGGCCGCCGCCCAGTCGGGCAACAGCACAATCGCCAGGATCGTCGCGACACCAAAACACACCTTTCGCACCATAGGAAGCTCTCCCTTAACCGAGGTAGGGCAACTTGGCCGACTCAATCCACACCCTCTTCCCTACTAAACCGGTCTGGTCGGTGCCGGTTTCGCAGGAGGGGTGCTTTTTGCAGGAGGCGTCTCGTGGAATGAAGCTTGACCTCTGGGAGGGCCTTTGGCAAGACGGGCCAGTTGCGAGCCTGTCCGGCAGGCCGCTCGAAATGGGGGTGCCACGGCATGGCGGCCGGAAAACGGGAAGTTTGTGGAATCTAGGGAGTTTCAACTCCGTGCGCCGACCGGCCTTGCCACAGCCCGCCCGCCCGCCTAGAATCCTTGCCCTTGGCAGAGAACCTCCCAAGGTGAAAATCCGTATACTATCCCAGACCCGACTTCACCGCCAAGGTCGCCTTGGCACGCGGCCCCCGCGGGCGCGATAATGATGTTCCAGGGCATCAAGGCGGTGTTGTCAGGAAGCGACGTACTGACCGGTAAGGAGACGGTTTTCCGGCAGACGCGCCCCAGGTTGCACCTGAGGGCGCGAATGCGCCAACACGGCGCTGGGCGGTTTGGCTCAATCGGGCGTCGGCCGCGGGACGATGAGACGGGTGCCACGGCGGACCAGACGGTCCGGTTCCGGGTCTCGCGAAACCGTGCTCGGCGGACTATAATTCAATAGAGAGCAGGGCCGGCTTCGACCAAGGCCGGTCCTGCAGGCAAAGGGAGGAGTGGGATGCAAATTTACGGTCCGGCTCATCTGCACGGAGCTCAGCCGGTGGGTCCGCCGCACGCGGCTCGGGTCTCCAAGCCCTCGGCGCCGGATGCCGGCGGCCCGATCCAGGACGAGCTGCAAATCTCCGACGAGGCCCGGCTCCTGGAGAAGGTTCACGACCTGCCCGAGGTCCGCCAGGAGCGAATCGACCAGATTCGCCAACAGATCGCCGCCGGCACGTACGAAACGGAGGAGAAGCTCCGTGTCGCGCTGGGCCGGCTGCTGGACGAGATCGGCTAGTCAAGATCAGTCAAGATCGATGTCCGGGAGCTATTCACTGGGACGGGTGGAGGTCGCTCTGCCGCCCTTGGAGCGGTTTGCCCAGTTTCTCCAGTCTCGGGGCAAACGGCTCACCCGCCAGAGGCGGTGGATCGTCGAGCAGGTCTTCAGCCACCACGATCACTTCGACGCCGACGAGCTGATGACCCATCTGGCCGAGCCGATTGCGCGCCGCCAGCTCAGCCGGCCGACGATCTACCGGACGCTCGGGGAATTGGTGTCGGCGGGCCTGCTCCGCAAGATGACCTTGAGCGGAAGGAGCATCTTCGAGCACGACTACGGCTATCCCAGCCACGATCACCTCTTTTGCCAGCAGTGCAACCGGCTCATCGAGTTCCACAGCGGCGCTTTGGAGCGGCTGCGGGACCGGGTGGCCCGGGACCACGATTTCGAGGTCCTCGGCCACCGCATGTTCGTCACCGGCACGTGCTCCGCGTGCCGTCGCCGGCAGAAGGCCCGCGGTGGGAAACGGCCCTCCTGACTGCCCGGGGCCTTGACGACCTCCGTAAGATGGCGCGAGAGTCGTTCGAGGCGGCATCGGGTGACGTCCCGGGAGAGGGGAGAGCCATGGTCGATTGCTTCAGGCCCGTCCGTTTCGGGCCGTTCTTCGTGACGGGGACATTGGCGGTTCTGGTGCTTGGCCCTTGGGCCGGACCCGTTGTGCAGGCCGCGCCCGGAGGCCGGATACGGGGCGAGGCCTGTGCGGGCGAGCCGTTCGGCGTGGGCCGGATCGAAGTGGAGCTGCCGGAGGCCCTGCTGCCGGAGCCGCTGGGGATGGCCGGGCTGGGGGTGGCGGCACGAGACGACCGGCTGTTCTACCCGGCCCTCGAGCCGCGGCTCGACGTCGGCGTGGTCAGGGACGTGCTCAGCCAGTCGCGTCGGCCGATCTTGAGGATCGTCGGCGAGGTGCTGCCGGACGGCGGCAAGACGAACGTGTTCTTCCTGTTCCGGGGCCGTGAGGCGCTGGAGCTCTCCGTCCGCTCCCGGCGCGTGGATCCGCTCGTGCTCCAGCCCGTGGCCGACCCTGCCGCCCACCGCCGGCTGCTGGCGGGGTGGTGGAAGAGCTACACGGCCGGGCCGGGGCTGCTCCAGCGGTCGGACTATCCGCCGTTGGTCGAGAACTACCTCCAATCGATGCTGGCGCGGCGGCTTGGCCTGACCCTGCCGCGCCAGCCCAACGCCCGGCCCTGGGAGCAGCAGTACGCGGAGGAGCTGCGCCTGGCAGGTCAGACGGAGCTGCTTCGGATGGTGTACCAGCGGGCGCGGTTTCTGGGGCCGCCCCCGGCGGACGAAGCCGCCGACCAGCCGCTCCCCGAGCCGATCGCAGCCCCCGAGCTCGACGTGCCGGCGCCGGCCGGCAACATTGACATTAAGGTCGAGCCGCTGGCCATGCGCGTCCCGGCCGAATGTCTCTACGTCCGCTTCGGCAGCTTCAGCAACTTCCTCTGGTTCCAGGACACCCTGGCGCGTTGGGGCGGCGATCTGGCGAACCTCCTGGCCGGCCGCGGCCTGGACCGCGGCCTGCGCGATCGCTTCGAGAAGCAGCTCGTCCTCCAGACGACCGTCCTGGCGCGCCTGTTCGGCGAGCAGGTGATCGGCGACGTGGCGATCGTCGCCACCGACCCCTTCTTCGTCGACGGCGGGGCCTACGGGGTCTTGTTCCAGGCCCGAAGCTCTCTCATCCTCGGCAACGACTTCAGCCGCCAGCGGCAGGAGCGGGTCAAGGCCGGCGGCGGGGTCACCGACGAGCGCGTGAAGATCGGCGGGCACGATGTCTCCGTCTCCTTCCTCTCCTCGCCCGACGGCGCCGTGCGATCGTACTACGTGGCGGACGGCGACTATCACTTCGTCACCACCTCGCGCACGCTTGCCCGGCGGTTCCTCGAGACCCGGTCGGGCAAGGGGAGCCTGGGGGCCACGCGGGAATTCCGCTACGCCCGCACGCTCATGCCGCTGGAGCGGAACGACGCGGCGTTCGTGTGTCTTTCGAGCCGGTTCTTCGAGAATTTCGTGTCGCCGGCGTACCGGGTGGAGATGACGCGGCGGCTGGTGGCCCAGGCCGACGTGGAGCTGGCCCAGTTGGCCCTGCTGGCCTCGGCGGCCGAGAAGCAGGAGGAGGACAGCGTCGAGGCGCTGGTGGGCGGGGGGTTCCTGCCGGCCGGCTTCGGCGTCCGGCCCGACGGCAGCCGCACCGTCATCGTCGAGGACGAGGCCTCCGACTCCCTGCGGGGCGAGACCGGGGCCTTTCTGCCGATCCCCGACGTTCAGGTCGGCCGGGTCACGCGGTCGGAGGCCCAATCGTACCGCCGGTTCGCCGAGTATTACGCCTCGCAGTGGGAGCGATTGAACCCGATCTTCGCGGGCATCCAGCGCAAGGCGCTTCCAGGAGATCGCGAGCAGGTGACGCTCGACGTGCGCATGACCCCTCTGGCGCGGCGGCAGTACGAGTCGCTGGCCGGGCGGGTGGGCCCGGCCGACAAGAATCGTCTGGCGCCGATCCCGGGCGATGCCGTCGCCCTGGAGGTCGTGCTTCCCAGTGCCCGGGTGTTTGGCGGGATCCAGTCGCTCGGCCCGGCGGTCGAGCTCATCCGCGGAGAGCTGGTCCCCTTCGGCCGCTTGCGCAACCTGGTGGTCGGGTACGTGGGGACAACGGGAGACCTGGGTCTGTTGAGCTTCCTGAACCGCCGGGTGACCGGCCCGGCCGACGCCGACGGGTTTGCCCGGGGCGAGGCCGGGCTGTGGCGGCGCGGCCAGGAGCCCTTCAGCGTCTTCTCGTTCCAGCGCGATTTGCTCGAAAAGGTCAGCGCGGAGCTGCACTTTGTCGAGGCCGACCGCCCGGCGCAGCTCCGGCTCCGCGTGGCCGATCTGTCGGAGACCAAGATCGCCCCGCTGGCCAACGCCTGGGGATACGCCCGCTCGCGGGAAACCTCGCTGGGGAACCTGCGCCTGTTGGAGCAGATGACCGGTCAACTGCACGTGCCGGCCGACCTGGCCAAGGACGCCGCGGAGCTGCTGTTGGGCGCGAAGCTGATCTGCCCGCTGGGCGGCCAGTACGTCCGGCTCCAGGCGCCCGAGGGGGCGAGCTTCTGGACGTCGACGGCCCTAACGAGCGAGCCCAAGACCGGCTCGCCGCTGGCCCGCACTCCCCCCGGCTTCCACGCCCCGCCCTTGAACTGGTTCCGCGGCCTGGACCTGGAGGCCCTGTTGGAGCCCGAGGCGGTGTCGATCCACGCCCAAGTGCTCATGCAAATGCCTCGGAGTGCCCCTTCCGCCCCGCCCGCCCCCAAAAAGGGGGGCTGATAGACTGGGGCAGCCGTAGGCTGGGGCAGAGCGAAGCGGAGCCCCAGCGGTCACCCGCAAGAGGCGCTGGGGCTTCGCCCCAGCCTACCGCGGACTCTGGGACGACCTATACTTCCGGGGGTGGCCGTGCGCCATGGGGAGGTTTGCGCCGCGGGGAGCTTTTGCGCCGAGCCATTCGCCGGGCGCGTGGGTCGGGGGAAGAATATGGGTCGATGAGCACGGGCTTGGAGACGACGTTCCGGGTGTTGGCTGCGACGGAGACCGACGCGGTGAGCCGGCTCCTGATCGAAGGGCTCGACTCGCCCCACGCGGCCATCCGGCGCATGGCCCTCGAGACGATCCTTGCCCGGCGGAATCTCGTCGGGCACCGGGAGATCGTCTCTCGGCTCCACCGGTTTGACGCATCGTGGCAGGCGATCGTCCGGGAGAACCGCGATCGGATGACGCCTGCCCTGCGGGAAGCCCTGGTGGGGGACGACCGGCAGGCGTGGTCCAACGCGTGCACGGCGGCGGTGTGGTTCCGGCAGTACGACCTGATCCCGGCGCTGGTGGGCGCGTTGGAGGAGCCGGGCCATCCCGGCGTCGAGCTGCTGAGCAGGACCCTCCTGGAGCTGGTCGGGCTGCTGGGGGAGGATCTCTCGGCGCCGGAGGAGCCCGGCCGGCATCATGCGCCGGAGCGGGTGCGCAGTCACGTGCTCGGCTCGCTGGAGCTTTCGGTGGGCCGGTACGCGGTGCACCGCCGGCGGGCGGTGATCGAGACGCTGGTCGACGTGGCGCCGCCCGACGCGGCCGTCCTGCGGGAGATCCTTGCGAATCCCTACCATCCGGTCTTCCTCGTGCTGGTGGACGTTCTTTCCCGGGGAGCACGGCCGGCATCGATCGGCCTGCTGCTGGGCCTGCTGGAAGACCCGCGCGCACCTTCGGCGGCGCTGTCGGTCATCGGCCGGCGGAGCGACGCGGCCTTCGTCGAGGCGCTCTTGGCGAAGATCGGCCGCGATTTCTCGGCGGTGGCGCAGAACCTCAGGCGGATCGAATCGGTGACGTGGGCGAGTGACGGCGCCTGGGGCCTGATCGATCGGCTCGACGAGCAGTCCCAGCGCGCGGCGGTGCGCCTGGTGATGACCTCGAACACGCCGCGCGATCATGCCTACGCGCTGGTGGAGCGCCTGCTGGACCGGGGGAAGCCGGGGGGGCGTCAGGCGGCGGCCGAAGCGCTGGACGAATTCTACGGCTCCGCGGCCAACGCGCGGGCCCTGCACGCGCTGGAGGACGCCGATCCCGGCGTCCGGGCCGCCGTGATCCCCCACATCCGCCGCCGAGGAATCCCGGGGGCACTCGCCCGGCTCATCGACATGCTCGACGACCCGCATCCCGCCGTTTGCAGCGCAGCCCGGGAAAGCCTCGGCGAGTTCAGCTTCCAGAACTTCCTCATAATGTTCCAGACGCTCGACGAGGAGAGACGCCGCAGCACCGGGGAGCTGGTCAAGCGGGTCGATCCGCAGGTGGCTTCGCAGCTCGCTGCGGAGATGGAATCCCAGGTCCGCCGGCGGCGGCTGCGGGCCTTGGCGATTGCCCAGTTGCTCGACCTGAGCCGCCAGGTGGAAGCCTCCCTGCTGGGCCTGCTTCACGACGAGGATCACGTCGTGCGTGCCGAGGCAGCCGCGTGCCTGGGCCAGTGCCGATCGCCCGAAAGCCGTGACGCGCTCTTGGCAGCGCTGGACGACCGCAGCCTGACCGTCCGGGAGGCCGCCCAGCGAAGCCTCGACCAGCGTGGCGAGCCGGCGGCAGGTCCCGTGGCCGGTCGCTCCGGAGAGGGATGAGGATGCCCATGATCGACCCGCAAACGACGCAAGGCGCGATGTTGCTCGGCCAGTCCTCCCTGAACGAGCTGGCCAGCCGGATGGGCGACGGGTTCCGACCCGGCGGGACCCCGTCGCATTCGAGCGGGTTGTCCCTCGGCCTGCTGATCGTGACGGCCCTGACGATCGTGCTGTGGCTGCTGGGCCGATGGGCGAACAGGGCCTTCCCGGGCGGTGCCAACGCCAGCCCGGGGCGTCTGTTCTTGCGTCTGTGCCGTGCCCATCGTCTGGGATGGTCCGACGGGTGGCTGCTGTGGCGGCTGGCGCGGGCCCTGCGGCTTGACTGCCCCGTCCGGCTCTTCCTGGAGCCGCATCGTTTGGACGGGGACGGGCTGCCCGAGCCGTTTCGGCGCCATAGGGCACGCCTGGCGGCGCTCAGCGCGCGGCTGTTTGCCGGGCTGGCCGCCGCGCCGTGAGAGCAGCCCCGATTGCGAATCCGGTGGTGGGAGGCGACAATGGGCCGTGCGCGGCTCCTGCGGACAGGCCCTGCCCCCTCGATCTTCTTCACGGTTCGATCTTCTTCACAGTGGACGGCCCTCATGCCTGACAAACGGTTCGTCCTCGTGGTGAACCCGCGGGGCGGAACGCGCCGAGGCCCGGCGATCCTGGAGCGGGTCAAGCCGGTCTTCGCTGAGGCCGGGGCGGCCCTGGACGTGCACCTGACCGAGTATTCCGGTCACGCCCGCCGGATCGCCCGGACGCTCGACCTGGCCGGTTACGACGGCTTCTGCCTGATCGGCGGAGACGGCACGATCCAGGAGGTCGCCGAAGGGTTGTTGCAGCGCGGCGAGCCGGTGACGACGGCCATCGGAGCCATCCCGGGGGGAACCGGCAACACGCTGCTGGAGCACCTGGGGTGTTCCAGCCCCATGGAAGCGGCGCGGCGGATCCTTGCGGGGCGGACGTGCCCGCTCGACGCGGTTCGGCTGACGATGGGGAGGGAAGTGGTCTATTGCGTCAACCTCGTCGGCTGGGGCGCGGTCGCCGACATCAACCACACCGCGGAGAGGCTGCGGCTGCTGGGCCCGCCCCGCTACGCCGTGGCCGCCCTCTGGCACATCCTCCGCGCCAAGCGACGCAAGGCGAGGCTCATCCTCGACGGCCGTGCGATCGAGGACGAGTTCACGTTCGCGATCGCGTGCAACACCCGCTTCACGGGATCGGGGATGATGGTCGCGCCGCGAGCGGAGATCGACGACGGCAAGATCGACGTGGTGGTGCTCCGCAAGGCTTCACGCCTGCGGATGCTCAAGGTGCTCGCGAAGGTGTTCGACGGATCGCACGTGGACCAGGAGTGCATCGAGTACCACCAGGTGCGCTCGTTTGCCATCGAGTCGGAAGGAAACGAGCCTCTCAATATCGACGGAGAGATTAGGGGCACGGCCCCCGTCTCCGGCGAGATGATGCCCGGGGCGCTGCGCGTCTTCGCGTGAAAGGGGTCAGATCTGTTTTTGCGCCTGCGGCACCGCCTCTTACGATTGGGTGGCACGCCCTGAGGAACGAAGGGCGTGGCAGGCCGGCAAACCACGCCCTTCGCTGCGCTCAGGGACGTGCCACCCTATTTGAGAATTGTAAAGGTTGTCCTTTCGCGGGCCGGCGCAGCTCGTCGGACGGGTCGGGTTGCCTACGGGAGCCCGGAGCGAGCCGCCAGGTACTCGGCCAGGGCGTCTTGCCAGGGGGGCAAGGCCGGGCGGCCGGCCAGCGCAAGGTACTTCGACGTGTCCAGCACGCTGTACGCCGGGCGCGGGGCGGGCGCGCCGTACGCGGCCGTCGTGATCGGGGTAATCTCGACGTCGAGCCCCGCGAGGCGAAATATCTCGGCCGCGAATCGGCACCAGCTCGTCGTGCCCGTGTTGACCACGTGATAGATCCCGGTCGCCCCAGCGCCGAGCAGGAAGCCGATGGCCCGGGCCACGTGCGGGACGTAGCTGGGCGTGCACTCCTGGTCGTCCACGACCCGCAACGGCTTGCCCGACGCGCCCAGCCGAAGCATGGTCTCGACGAAGTTCCCGGGCGAGCGGGGGCCAAGCCGGCCGTACAGCCCGCTGGTGCGGACCACCAGGTGCTTGTGCCATTGGGCGGCAATCCGCTCGCCTTCGAGCTTCGTTCGGGCGTAGACGCCGTTCGGGCTCGGCTCGTCCGATTCGCGATGCGGCCGCCTGGGTCCCGGATCGCCGCCGAACACGTAGTCGGTGCTGACCTGGACCAGCGTGCAGCCGGCGCGGCGGCAGGCCTCGACCAGGTTGGCCACGCCGCCGACGTTGGTCGCCTCGCAGCGATCGGGTTCCTGTTCCGCCCGATCGACCAGCGTGTACGCTGCGGTGTTGATCACCGCGGTGGGCCGGATCTCCGCCAGGACGGCCAGGACGCGGTCGCGATCGGCAAGATCGAACTGCGGAAGGTCGAGGCCGATCGCTTCGCCGCCCAATTGCCGGCACAGCTCGCCGCCCAGTTGCCCTTCGGAGCCGGTCACTGCAATCGTCATGATCGTTCCCCTCGCGCGGACTTCCCGACGACCTCCCCGGCGCCACGCAGCGCTCATCAGTCCAGCACAAACGGGCTGCCGGGGAGGTCTTCGTGGCGGATCTCGTCGACCGGCTCCTTCTTTCCCCAGCCGGCGTAAAGCCGGTTGGGGCTGTTCAACACCAGGCCGGCCACGGTGCTGACGTTCTTGTAGGCGTGGACCACGCCGGGCGGCACCACGACGCGCTGCCGGTTCGACTCGCCCGCGATCAGCGTCTGCCGGTTGCCGAAGGTCGGCCGATCCGGCCGCGTGTCCCAGAGGTAGAGCTTGAAATCGCCCGGCCCGAGGAAGGCGAAGCAGTCAACCTGCCGGCGGTGCTCGTGCGGGCCTCGCGCGACGCCGGGGAGCGTTTGGCTGACGTAGGCCATGACGGGCCGGAGGTCCGCCTCGAGGTCGTCCTGGCGGAAGATTTCGACGAGCCAGCCGCGGTCGTCGGCGTGACACGTCAAGGGGCTCACCAGGACGCCTTCGATCGGCCCTTCGCGGAACTGTGCAATCGGCGGGTTCATGAGAAAGGGCCTCCTCGCTCCAGACCCGGTCGGGCCAGAAGGTCGAGCATGTAGCGGCCGTAGGAGTTGTCCTGGGCCCGGGCGAGGCGCTCGAACTGCTCGGGCGTAATGAACCCCTTGCGCCAGGCGATCTCTTCAATGCAGGCGATCTTCAGCCCCTGGCGCTCCTCGACCGTCTGGACGAAGTTGGCGGCCTGGAGGAGCGATTCATGGGTGCCGGTGTCGAGCCAGGCGAAGCCGCGCCCGAGGATCTCGACGCTCAGCTCGCCGCGCTCGAGGTAGTCGCGGTTGACGTCGGTGATTTCCAGCTCGCCGCGGGCGGAAGGACGAAGGCCGGCGGCGACGTCCACCACGCGGTTGTCGTAGAAGTACAACCCGGTGATCGCGTATCTCGACTTCGGCTCCTTCGGCTTCTCGACGAGCGAGAGGGGCTGGCCGCGGCCGTCCAGCTCGACGACGCCGTACCGCTGGGGGTCGCGGACGGCGTAGGCGAAGATGGTTGCCCCGCTCGGGCGGCGCACGACCCGGCTGAGCATGCCCTGGAATCCGTGGCCGTAGAAGATGTTGTCGCCCAGGGCCAAAGCCACGTGATCGCAGCCGATGAACTCCCGGCCGAGCAGGAAGGCCTGGGCCAGCCCTTCCGGCCGATGCTGGACCTTGTAGGCGATCGACAGACCCAGGTGAGACCCGTCGCCCAACAGACGCTCGTAAAGCCCGATGTCCTCGGGCGTCGAGATCACGAGGATCTCGCGCAGTCCGGCCAGCATCAGGACCGACAGGGGGTAGTAGACCATCGGCTTGTCGTAGACGGGCAGGAGCTGCTTGCTGACGGCCCGGGTGACGGGATGGAGCCGGGTGCCCGCGCCCCCGGCCAGGATGATCCCTTTGTTGCAGTGTCTGACTTCGCTCATCGGATAGGTCCTCTCGTGCGCCGCGTCGGCCGTCTTGGGGAAGTGCGGGAGGTGCCCTTTCTACGTGCCCAGTCCGAGCCGCTCCCGCCGGTACTTGCCCGACGCGATCCGCTCGACCCATGCCCGATTCTCCAGGTACCACCGGACGGTGCGCCGGAGGCCGGACGGAAAATCTTCCCGGGGCACCCAGCCGAGCTCGCGCCGGATCTTGCCGGCGTCGATGGCGTAGCGGCGGTCGTGCCCCGGCCGGTCGGCCACGAAAGCGATCAGCGACGAGGAGGGCCGGTGGGGCAACTCGGGGCAGAGGTCGTCGACAATCGCGCAGATCGTGCGCACGACGTCGAGATTGGTCCGTTGGCAGTCGCCGCCGACGTTGTAGACCTCGCCGGGGCGGCCCCCGGCCAGCACCGCCCGGATCGCCCGGCAGTGGTCCTCCACGTACAGCCAGTCGCGCACCTGCTGCCCGTCGCCGTAGACCGGCAGCGGCTTCCCCTCCAGGGCGTTGAGGATCATCAGGGGAACCAGCTTCTCCGGGAACTGGTAGGGGCCGTAGTTGTTCGAGCCGTTGGTCACCAGGACCGGCAGGTCGTAGGTGTGATGGTACGCCCGGACGAAATGGTCGCCGGCCGCCTTGGACGCCGAATAGGGGGAATTGGGGGCATAGGCGGTGCTCTCCGTGAATTCGCCCTCCGGACCCAGCGACCCGTACACCTCGTCGGTCGACACGTGGAGGAACCGGAACTGCGACCGCTCCGGCTCGGGCAGTCCGGCCCAGTGCCGGCGTACGGCCTCCAGAAGCCGGAAGGTGCCGACCACGTTCGTCTCGACGAAGGCCGCCGGGCCGTCGATCGATCGATCGACGTGCGACTCGGCCGCGAAATGCACGACGAAGCGGGGGCGGTGCTCGGCCAACAGGCGGCTCACCAGCCGGCCGTCGCCGATGTCCCCCTCAACGAACACGTGCAGCGGACTGCCCAGGACGTCGGCCAGCGAATCCAGGTTGCCTGCGTACGTGAGCTTGTCCAGGTTCACCACCGGCGTGCCCTGCTCGGCAATCCACTGCCTGACGAAGTTGCTGCCGATGAATCCGGCGCCGCCGGTGACAAGGATCGTTTCCATGGTATGATCGTACCAGGTTTCCGGCCGGCTTGCCAGCGCAGGAATGGGGCCAGAAGAAGTGGCAGAACCCGTGCGTCTTGCTTTGCTCGTGGGAACCTTGTATCCTGGCGACTATGGCACGCCCCCTTCAACCCGTTGTCGATAGGCTCGTGTACCACGCCCCATGCAAGTCCGACTGAGCCGTGCTGAATACTGGTTGCTAGAGATAGTCGTGGATTCGAGGTGTCCCCTGAGTCTGGTCAACGCCAGCACGCATAAGGACGCTGAGGGCATCGAGCAGATGTTCGACAAGCCGGGGCATGGCTTGAACCGCGATGAGCTGATCGACGTGTTGACGCAGCTTGCTGGACAGGGCTGGATCGAAGGGTCTCGCGATGGGCGGCCGATCAGGCTGGACGGGCAAACCATCATCAGCGCCCTGACAGAGCCGCCACCGAGCCGCAACTCGTCCTGCACTTGTTACCAACTCACCGAGGAAGGCGGAAAAGTGTGGGAAGCGTTCGCGGCACCGGATTGGTCGCAATTGGTGAGAGAAGAACTCGACGATGACACGCAAGCCGGTACTCTCACGGGGATGGTGTCCGGGCGAGTGGAGAAGTACCTGCGGTATCTGGGCATGGTACAATGCCAACTTGATCTCCAGTCGATCCAGGTTGAAGAGATTGGCCCTTGGGAGGCAACCTACTGGAAGATGCTGCCGCACGGCCATCGCGCGCGGTTTCACTGGTGGCATCAATGGGAGCGCAGTGGGCTACCGTACGAATTCTCCGATCTTGCATTCTCGGGCTTCTGTGAGTTCAGAGATCGGTGGTACCGTTGGCAATGATCGGTGGCCCACCCAAGACCGGGCCAACCAGCTCCGCCTGCAGAGTCGCCTTTCGCTCCGCGAAAGTGGCGCTTCTTTCGCAGAGCGAAAGGCGACATTCGAGGGCAAGCCGCGGACACGTCGCCAGCGGCCCGTGAACGTTTACCCAGCAGGTGTCCTCCGGCGACGGGGACTATCCGTCCCCGCAAGAGCCCCGAAAGAGAGACCTGTCCCAATCCTGTTCGGCACGAGATTTGCGCATTTCAACGAACCCCACGCAAGGGGTATTGCGCTGCCTGGATGAGCGCGGATAATCGTCGGCAT
>Ga0315290_10000812_pt1 | contig 20932 bp, 22 predicted proteins | sample YL17G12_0_MG_FD_203627 | JGI IMG/M metagenome (GOLD analysis project Ga0315290, IMG submission 203627) | Sediment microbial communities from Yellowstone Lake, YNP, Wyoming, USA - YL17G12_0 | ecosystem: Environmental > Aquatic > Freshwater > Lake > Sediment | place: USA: Wyoming | collected... | reverse complement strand
GCGGCGATGAACGAGAAGCTCTTGGCGAACAGCTCGGCGTTGTCGCGGGACAAGTACCTTCAGATCGCGGCGGAGATCGGCCTTGACGTCAAGAAGTTCACGAACGACATCGACACGCACGTCTACAAGCCGTCCATCGACGCTCAGGCCGCGGAGGCCATGAAGGTGGGCGCGACCGGAACCCCGGCAAGTTTCGTCAACGGCCGTTACCTGTCCGGCGCACAGCCCTACGAGGCTTTCAAGAAGCTCATCGACGAGGAAATCGCCAAGGCGACGAAGCCCAGTTCACCAGGCCCTGTCACCCCGTAGATTCCGGAGCCGGATCACATCCCTCGCGATCTCCTCGACCGCGAGGTACGACGCGTCGATCGAGGGCCAACCGTGCTCCTCCATGAGCCTGTTGGCGTAGAGCACTTCGCGGGCGATCGCGCGGCGGTCCAGGTAGGGACCCAGGCCGACGCTGCCGAGGTGGTCGGCTCTCGCGCCGCGCACCGTCAGCAGGCGGTCCACGTTCACCCGCAGTCCGACGACGCGGTTGGGGCGCAACGACAAGAGCTGACGAGGCGGAGGAATCCCGGGGATCAGAGGGACGTTCGCCGCGCGAATTCCCGCGTACGCGAGAAAAAAACAGGTCGAGCTCTTCGACGCCCGGGAGACGCCCACCAGCACCACGTCGGCGCGAGACAGCTCGTGCGGACGCTGCCCGTCGTCGTGGGCGAGCGTGTAGTCGATGGCGTCCATCCGGTCGAGGCGATCGCGGTCGCTCTCGTAGAGGAGTCCCGGGGTCTCGCCGTGCTTTCCCTTGAACTGCTCGTTCAGGGCCGTGAAACAAGGGCCCAGGATGTCGACCGTCGGGACGAGGCGTCGCCCCGAGACACGGCGCATCGTCTTGCGCATCTCGTCGTCGACCAAGGTGTAGAAGACGACCGCCTTGGCCTTCTTGGCTTCCTCGACGATGCCGGCGACGTCTTCCGGCGTCGAGACGCCGGCCCGCCGGACGGTGCGATAGCGGCGACCTTCGAACTGCACCGCCGCCGCCTTGAGTACCTGCGCGGCCGTGTCGCCGCGGCCGTCCGAAACGATGAAGATCGTGGGGGTCCGCAATCTCGCCATGACGCCGCAGAGTGTAAACCCCGACAGGCACGCGTCGATGCGCTACCATCCGCCGGTGCCGAATTCCTGCGAATACAAGCGGACGAGGGGCGTTTCCTACTGCGGGTCGGACTGCACGGCGCTCAAGAGCGGAATTTTTGAGCACGTGAGGCTCGCTCCGGGGGCCTCGCTTCCGGAGCGTGACCCGCGCATCCTCGACGTCGCCATCCTCGACATGAACCACGGATGGCCGAACGTCGGCCACGAGGGGGTCACGGCGGCGTTTCAGGATGCGACCTGCGAGTTGTCGATACCGTTAGCAGCCGCGGGAGTGACCGTCCGCACGATCTCGTTCGACGTCCGTCGCGCCCTCCAGATCCCAGACGCGAGGGACGACCGGTTCTCGATCTACGTGGGCACCGGAGGCCCCGGCCACATCGACCCTCGCCTGAACGACGGGAGCGACCCGCGCGCCCAAGGGGTCGTGGAAGACCCGTCCTGGGAGGCGCCGCTGTTCCGCCTCTTCGATGCGATCACCGAGCGCGACGACGCGGCGCTCCTCGCGGTGTGCCATACCTTCGGGCTGATGTGCCGGTGGCTCGATGTCGCAGACCCGGTCGCGCGGGGACCGGAAAAGGGCGGGAAGAGCGAGGGCGTGCTCGACAACCTCCTCACCGAATCGGCGCGTGAGCACCCGCTGTTCGCGGCGTTCGCGCGGAGACTCGGGCCCCCGGGACGGTTGCGCGTCCTCGACAGCCGGCTTTACGACCTGATCCCGAAAGCCGGTGCGCCGCGGCACGTCGCGATCATGGCGACCGAGACCCTCGGGGTGGACGGCCCGCCCGGGGACGCGATGACGATGATGGAGGTCGCGCGCGACGCTTCGGGCAGGATGCCCCGCGTCTTCGGCGTCAACCACCACCCCGAGATCATCGATCGGTCCAACTTGATGGGGATGCTGAGAGTCAAGCTCGAACGCGGGGAGATCACCAAGGAGTGGTACGACCTGCGCATGAGCACGCTCTCCGAGCACTTCCCCGACGAGCGAAGCGACCGCCACTTGCATGTGACCTCGGATTTCACCTTCCTCGGGCCGCTGCGCTTCCACGTGACGCGTGCCGCCCGCCTGCGCGCGGAAGAACTCGGGCGCGACTTCTTTCGCCACGAAATCGACGTCGATCGCGCGCTGACCGGGCTTCCGACGCTGCCCTGACCGCGCGCGCTATCCGTAACGGAATGTGCTGTGGGGACCGACAACGTCGCTCTCCCCGGATCCCGTGTCGTCCAAGCGTATCGGAGAGGTTGCAGGATCGCTCAGGGCAAACCGAACAGCGCATTCCTCGCCAGCGCCTTGTCGAAGCTCAATGTCGTCTGGCAGCCGGAACGCTGGTTGCGGCGGGAGATGAAGCCGTCGGCGAAATCACCAATTCCACGCTGCCAGTCGGCAAGTGCCCGCCGAGCGAGATCCGCATCCTCGACGACCACCTCAGGCGTTTCCAGTAGGGCCTCGATCACGGGGGCGATCCTCTCGCGCGTTTCTTTGTAGGCGCTGCGAAGGACCCAGACCAGTTCACACAGGACGATCGCGTTGATGAAGAGCTTGTCTCCGGTGGATGCGGCTGCAGTGAACACGGCATCGGCCCGTCGGAACTGCTCGCGATTGTCCTGCGTGACATAACGGACGATGACGTTGGTGTCGAGACCTTGCATCATCGCCGCGAGTGCTCACGCTCGAGAGCGGCGTCCATTTGCTCGAGGCTTACAGGTTTCCGCTTGCGGTCCCGGAGCATCCCCCGAAGATGCCTGAGCCGGGAGCGGGCCGGACGCACCACGACCAATCCGTTGTCCTCCACCACGAAGTCGATTCGATCCCCGGGGGCGACCTGCAGGCGTTCGCGGATTGTCTTCGGGAGGGTAATTTGCCCCTTGCTCGTGATGGTGCTGGCGGGCATGGCGCGTCTCCTTACTGGAGGTAAGGATACGTCGGTCCCGCCCGACCGGCAACGCCGATCGGCAGTCCGCTCGGCGTTGTGATGAATGGCTGCCCCGGTCAAATCTCCCGAGGCCGGAACGATCCCCCGGCCCATGCTGTTTTCGCCGTTTTTTCGTCGATTCCAGGGGGTCCAGGAACCCGGCCGGGGTCGCGATCGCCTCGCCTGGGCCGTCCTGCACGGCCGTTTCTGGCGCCGACGGCCTTCCGGGCGCGCTCGAGCGATCATTCCGCTTGGAAAAGAGCGCCAAATCGACGTTTACACTCAGGACGGGAGTCCTGACCGCGCCGCGGGGGCTTTTGACCTCCGATCGGCGGGAACTTCCGGGCCCCGTCCCGGTCACATCTTCCGAGGCCGGAACGATCCCCCGGCCAGGAGGAATCGACCATGAACCCCTACCAAGCGTTTCGAGTCGCCGGCCTCGCTCTCGTTTCCGCCTTCGGCCTCGCCGCCATGATCGCCATGACCGCGATCCCCGGGAGGGCGGAGGCGTGCCGGATACCCGCGCCCCCATCGGCGTATTCGATGGAGGTCGTAGTCGACGGCAGCCCCCTCGCGGTTTACAGCGCGAAGGGGACCACCTACGTCGAGGCGTTGAAGGGGCGCGAGTACGCCATTCGCCTGACGAATCGAACGGGCGAGCGCGTCGCCGTCGCGCTGGCGGTGGACGGCCTGAACTCGATCGACGCCAAGCACACGTCGTCCCGGGAAGCGCGCAAGTGGATCCTCTCCCCATGGGAGACCGTCACCCTTTCCGGCTGGCAGACGAGCACGGGCACCGCGCGCCGTTTCGTCTTCACGTCCGAGTCGAAATCGTACGGCACGTGGCTCGGGCACACGGGCGATCTGGGCGTCATCAGCGCAGCCTTTTTCCGGGAGCGTCCGCGTTGGGACGAGATCGCACCGGCGCCGTCGCTTGCCGAGCCCCGAGCCAAACGCAGCGCCGAGAACGAATCCGGCGACGACGCGCCGCGCGAACGGGCGCTGGGCGAGACGAAGAGCGCGGCCAACGACGAACTGGCCGCCACGGGGATCGGCCGCGAGGTCGAGCACCGCGTGAGGCAGGTCGACTTCGACGAGGAGGACGCCCCCGCGTCGACCCTCAGCGTGCGCTACGAGTACCGCGACGCGCTCGTGCGCCTCGGCGTCATCCCCGCCGGCGACGACGCCCTCGCACGTAGAGAACGCGCCCGCGGCTTCGTGGAACCGGGCTTCGCCCCCGATCCGTTTCGCGGAGGGAGGTAGCATTGGGGACAGGCACCGAATCGGTGCCTGTCCCCAATGCTACGAAAGCAGGGCGAGCAGGTCGTCGCGGGTGAGCGAAGCGGCGCGCGCGGCATCGCCCAGGGCGGCGTCGGCGATGCCGCGCTTGGCCTCTTGAAGGAGGAGGATGCGCTCCTCGACGGTCTCTTCGGCGACGAGGCGGTACACCAGCACCGGCCGGTCCTGCCCGATCCGATGCGCGCGGTCCGCGGCCTGGTCTTCGACGGCGGGGTTCCACCACGGATCCATGAGGAACACGTGATCGGCCGCGGTGAGATTCAGCCCCGTTCCGCCGGCCTTCAGTGAGATCAGGAGCACCGGCGGTCCCGCTACGTCCTGGAACTGCGCGACGACACCCGCGCGGTCCACGGTCGAACCATCGAGGCGGGTGAATCCGATCGCCGCCCCCCGCAAGTGCGGCTCGATGAGGTCGAGCAACGAGGTCCACTGCGAAAACACGAGCGCCTTGTGACCCTCGGCGACCACCATCTCCAAGCTCTCGCGCAGCCGTTCGACCTTGGCGCTGGTTTCCGCCGTCTGGCCGGGAACGAGCGCGGGGTGGCAGGCCGCCTGCCGCAGGCGGAGCAACGCCTCGAGGGCCGCGAGGACGCTTCCCCCTTCTTGGAACTTCGCCACGACGTTCTGGAGCGTCGCCGCGCGCACGGCGTCGTAGACCTGGCGCTCCGTGTCGCTAAGCTCGCAGTAGAGGATCGAGTCGGTGCGCGGGGGGAGTTCGGGCGCGACGTCCTGCTTGAGGCGGCGCAGCACGAACGGCCGGATGCGCTCACGAAGCCGCGCGGCCACGCCGTCCACTCCTTCCGCCACCGGCTTCGCGTAGCGATCTTGGAAATCCCGGCGCCCACCGAGCAGCCCTCGGTTCAGGAAGTGCATCTGGCTCCACAACTCGTCGAGCCGGTTTTCGACGGGCGTCCCCGAAAGCGTCAGACGCCAGCCCGCCTTCATCCGGTACGCGGCCTGGGCGACCTGACTCTCGGGGTTCTTGATCAGCTGCGCTTCGTCGAGCACGACCGTGTCCCAAGAGGAGGCGGCGAGGATCTCCTCGTCGAGCCGCAAGAGGGCGTAGCTGGTGATCGTGACGTCAGCCGTTGGGTCGAGCGCGCGCTTCGGGCCGTGGTAAACGCACGCGGTCAGCCCGGGGCGGAAGCGGCGGATCTCGTCCGACCAGTTGTGCACGACGCTCGTTGGGGCGACGACCAGCGTCTTTCCCCGGATCGCGCACAGGGCCTGAACGGTCTTCCCGAGACCCATGTCGTCCGCGAGGAGCCCGCCCAACCCCGCCTCGCGCAGGAAGTGGAGCCACGCGACGCCATGGCGTTGATACGGGCGCAACTCCGCGGTGAGGTCCGGCGGGAGCGACGGTTCGCCAAGGCCCTCGAATCCGGCGAGGAGGGCCGCGACACCAGCAAGGGCCGGAGGGCGTGGTTGGTCGAGATCGTCGCAGAGGCGGGAGACGTCCGGGAGCATCGCCTTCGAGATCGTCCCGGACTCGTCACGCGCGGCGAGGAGGTCCGCGATGCGCGCGCCGAAGCGTGACAACCAGTCGAGCGGGAGCGGCGCGTACCCGCCGCCGTTCAGCGCGACGAGAGACTCCCCCGCCCGGAACGCCGCAAGGACCGCGCCGGGGGAAGCATGGCGCGGGACGCGCCCGCCCGCAGCTTCGGTCGCGAACAGCACGTCCACCTCGCCGCCGTCCCCGATGCGCACGGTCGGTCGGAGCGGGCCGGCCAGTTCGAACGCCTCGCGTCCCCCGCCTTGTAAGTCGCCTTCGAAGGCCGAGAGTTTCGCGACGAGCGCGACCGCATCTTCTCCGGAGACGAAAGCGGCGACGCCGGGGGCCAGTCCGAGCCTCGCGGCGAGGTGCCGCACCTCGCGCTGCTCGGCGCGCTCGTCGCGCAGCGGCAACGATCCCTGAAGGTGCACGAGCTTGCCGCCGTCAACGCGGGCCTGCGGCGGATCGCCATACACGAGCACGGCGAGGACGTAGAGAGACGGGCCGTCGCGGCGCGTCTCGATGGCGATCCGCGGCGGGATGCGCTCGATGGCCGGGAGCCGCGAGGTGCGGACGTCGACGGCGACCCGCCCGCGAAGCGCGGGGAGAACCTCGGTGACCAGCTCGTTCCACGACCCCGGCCCGAAGTGCCTCCCTGCTGCGAACTCATGGAGCTCACGTCCGGTCAGCTTGGGCTCCGCCGCCGGCCGGAGCGTGTCGCCGCACCGGGCCATACCGTTTTGAAAGACCTCCGAGATCTCGGGATCGTCCTCGAGCACCACGCGGAAGCCGTCCCCCTGATCCTCGACCGCGACCCGCGGCCCCACTGGGGTCGAGGACGTCCGCACGGGAACGCCGTCCAACGCCACGTCCTCGCACCCGGCGAGGGCGCGCAGGAGCTTGTCGACGATCGCGCGCGGCACCGGCCCGCGCCGGTGCGTGCTCAACGCCAGCTCGGCCGTCAGGTCGTCCTGACGGGCGGTGAACGGCGGAGCCGGGACCCTCCCCGAAGAGAGCGCCGCGAGCGTCGCCTCGAACGGATGGAAGGCATCGCCGACGCGGACACCCCGCTCGAGCGCTAGGCCTCCTGCCCCTCTGAGGAAGCGGTAGGCGATCGTGCCCGTCCCATGCGAAGGCGAAGGCAGGGCGCGCCCCTCGTCGTGCGCCCGCTTGAGGGCGATGACCGCGGCGGCGGCGTGCTCGCAGATGGCCGCGCCGCACGTGCACTCCCACTGCGCATCGTCGAGGAAGAGACGAACGCTCCGCGCGATCATCCCGCCTTTCGTCGCAACGCGGACGGCGACCTCGTCCGACTCGGCACGCTCGCCGATGACGGCGTCGGCGCGAACGAGCTCGATGCCGCGGGACCACAGGTGCGCCGAACACGCCTTGCGAACGGCCTCGAAGGTGGATGTCACACGCGAAGGATACTGTGCTGCACAAACTACGCGGAGGTGGGCTGGCGAGAGACCGCGGCGCGGAGCGTCCGGCGGGCGCAGAGACTGCCGCCGGTTCCGCGGACGGAAGCGAGCGCACCCTCCGCGAGGCGGAACAGCTCCTGCAATTCGACCCCTGCTGCGGGATCTTCGATCGTGACCGCGCCGATCGCGACGTGGACGGCGCTCGCGCTGTCGCCGTCCGATGTGGAGTGCAGGGTCTGGAAGATCCGGTTGATGGCAGGGCCAGGATCATCGCACTCGTTGAGCACGATTCCGAACTCATCCCCCTCGAGTCGTCCGACGAAGTCGGTCCCTCGGGTCGCTTCCTCGAGAGCGTGGGCTACCCGTAAAAGCGTGGCGTCGCCCCCGATGCGGCCGCGCTCGATGTTGATCTCTTTGAAACCCTCGATGTCCACGAGCAAGAAGGCGACCGCTTTGCCGAGCCGCCCGTCGCGCGCGATCGTCTCGTTGAGCCGGAGGAGGAGCCCGGCGCGGTTCAGCACACCGGTGACGGCGTCGCGCGTCCTGACGTCTCGCAGCTCCCGAGCCTGGGACGCGACCGTCTCCTCGAGCGACGACAGGTCGCTTCGAAGCACCGTCTCCTTGAGCTGGAAATGGTGCCCGTCCGCCACGAGGCGTGACACCCACACGACAAAGGCGACAGCCATCGCGGCGCTCCCCGCGGCGGCGATCGCCACGCCACGACTGGGTGCTACAACGAGCGCCGCGACTCCGGGAACGAGTCCGATCGCGAGGAGGACGGCGATCCGGAGGAGTGTATTCGTCTGCTCTTTCATCGACGGGATCCTCTCCCCCTGACCGGCGCTGGAGCCGTAGGTGGAAGATGATCCTCGTAACGCCCGCGTCAAGTCCTGCGGGTAGTGAGGCGGGGGCGCAGCGCAAGGGACAAGGGCGGAACCCAACGGTACCGCTTTAGATCGAGCGTTCCATTGGGCCGAAAGGCGACCCCCTCCGCCTCGAGCAGGGCGCGCTGCAACCCTTTGGGCATGTCGGGAAGCCGGTCCGTCGACGTGCCGCCCGAGGCGTTGACCACCCGCTGCCAGGGGACGCCCGGTGGACAACCGTGCATCGCCCACCCGACCGCTCGCGGGGAAAGACGACTCTCGATCAGAGTGGCGATCTGCCCATAGGTCATGACGCGCCCCTTGGGGATGCGTCGGACGAGGGCGTACACCTGCCGGAAGACCTGCGCCTTCCCCCCGGTGACGTCGCCGTGCACTCGCGGCATGCGCCTAGACTAGCAAGACCGATCGGTTTCTTGACATCCTTCGACGCGCTGTAGATAGTCGCGCGCGATGATGGAAGGTCAGCGCGTCGTGGTCGTGATGCCGGCGTACAACGCCTCGCGCACGCTCGAACGCACGCACGCGGAAGTTCTCGCCCACGGATTCGTCGATCGGGTGATCGTCGTCGACGACGCGAGCCGGGACGACACGGCCGAGCGCGCGAAAAACCTCCCCCGGACGACCGTGCACGTGCACCCCGTCAATCGCGGGTACGGCGCGAACCAGAAGACCTGCTACGCGCTGGCGTTGGCCGAAGGCGCCGACGTCGTGGTCATGGTCCACCCGGACTACCAGTACACGCCGAAGCTCCTCCCGGCCCTTGTGGCGCCGATCGTCTGGGACGTGCACGACTGCATGCTCGGTTCGCGGATCCTGGGCGGCCGCGCGCTCTTCGGGGGTATGCCCGTTTACAAGTACGTGGCGAACCGCGCGCTGACGTTTGCCGAAAACATACTGCTCGGTGCGAAGCTCTCCGAGTACCACACCGGCTATCGCGCCTTCTCGCGCGAGGTCCTCCTGGCGCTTCCGCTTTCTCACAACTCCGACGACTTCGTTTTCGACAACCAGATACTCGCGGAGATCCTCTGGCGGGGTTTTCGCGTGGGCGAGGTCAGCTGCCCAACGAAGTACTTCGCCGAAGCGTCCTCGATCAACTTCGTCCGCAGCCTGCGCTACGGGCTCGGGTGCTTGGGGACCGGCGCGGCCTTCCGCCTGGCCGCTTGGGGGCTCGGCGCGGACGCGCGCTTCCCCAGACCGCGCCCGAACGTGCGATGACCCTAAGGGGTCAGAGCGCCGGCCCTCGCGCTTCGCCCGCCATCCTCGCGGCCATCCGCCCGCCGGCCCGCCCGGCGAACAACTTCATCAAGAGTGCGACGACGTAATACACGGCCTGGCCGGGCGCGCCGAACACGACCCCGAGCCCTGTCAGGAACCCCGCGGAGGCACCGGTGATCAATCCGTGCGTCTCGAAGCGGCCTCCCGCGCGCCTGGCGGCCCACCACCCCAAGACGAAGCAGAGCGCGGAGCCGATGGTCGCTCCCATCACCGCGCCGATCCTCTGCGCAACCGGGTCGATCGGTTCGCCGCTCGGCCCGGGCCCGCCGTGCCCGATCATCGCCACGACGAGCGCGATGAACGCGATCGTCAGCGATTCCGCGATGATTCCGCCGACGATCGGGTAGATCCAACGGATGGGCTCTCGCTCGCCCGCCGCGGACTCGCCTTCACTCATGCTCGCCTCATGAACGGTGCGTTACGCTTTGCCGAGTTTAGCAGGCCGATAGAGGCCCTAGATTCCCTGCCGATATAGAATCGGCCGACGCAATACGAAACGGGGGACGACGTGGGACTCAGCTGGTGTTCGGTCTGCGGCGGAAGCCACCAGACACCGCAAGAGTGCCCGGGCGATCTTCGCGCGACAGGCCCCGAGCGTCACGGTTGGCGCGTCGCCGTCGACACCCCCTACGGCATCGAGGCTTACGGCGTGTTGGTCGCGCCGTCGCTCGATCTGTGGCGCGCCCGGATCATCACCTACCCCAACGTCTTGTGGACGGTTCCAGGCGGCAGCCTCACGCTGAAGTTCGCCGGGGACACACCGCAAGAAGCGGAAGCGGGTGCCGTCTCGTTCGTCGAAGGGCACATCAAAACGCGCGGATACGTGCGGCGCGACACACCGGACGCCCCCGAGGTTTCGCGGTACCGCGCCGAGGCCCAGGCCAGGGCCCTGGCGGCCGCCGGACCGGCGCTGCGCAAGATGCGGGCGCTCCCCGTTCGGTTCGGAAGCGGGCCGACGCTTTTCGCCGCGATGACCGGCAACCTCTCCGAGAGCGGCCTGTTCCTGATGACGCTGGCACCGTTCGACCCGGGAACCGATCTACGCGTGCTGATCGACCTCGACACGGGGCCGGTGGGGCTCAAGGGACAGGTCGTCTGGCAACGCCCGCGCCCCGTTTCCGGGCGCCCGGTCGGCATGGGAGTCCAGCTCATCTCCCCGCCCGGGTCCTACCGGGAGTTCGTCATCGAGCTTCCCTGAGCCCTACCTCTGGCGACCGTCCCGTTTCGGTTCGGTAATCCTTGCTGCACTCCCGTGACAGTTCGGACGGAAGAGGCGCCGAGATTGCGCGTCTCGGCGCGTGGCATCGCCCTTGCCCTGTAATCGAGCCGGTCGCTAAGTGACCAGGAGGCGGCCACCGCGTCGGGGTAGGAGGAAGGTCATGGGTCTCGGGGTCATTTCTCAACGCTTTTGCTGTGTCTGCGGAACCGGGCACTCCGGACCGGCGACCTGTCCAGGGGAGTTGCGCGCCACGGGGGCGGAACGACCCGGCTGGCGCGTCAACATCGAGACGCCGTTCGGCCACGAAGCCATCGGGGTTCTTCTGGCGCCCTCCCACGACCAGTGGCGGGCGCGCATCGTCACGTACCCCAACGTGCTGTGGAGCGCGCCGGGAGGGCGGGGCGCGCTCAAGTTCGTCGGCAGCACGCGAGAAGAAGCGGAGGCGCAGGCGATCGTGTTCGTCGAGCAGCACGTCCGCGCCAAACGGTATCTGCGGCGCGACGGCCTCGCGCCGGCGGACGTCAAGCTCGCGTCGAGGGCGGCGGGCTCCGCGCGGTCGCTCGTCGCCATCGTACCGCGCAAATCGAGATGCCTGCCGGTCCGCTTCGGCTTGGATCGCGCCATCGCGCGCGGCGTGACCGTCAACTTGTCCTGCGACGGGATGTTCGTCGGCGTCGCTTCACCGGCGGACAGCGGGAGTAATCTTCTGATTCATCTCGACATCAACGGGCACACGTTGGCCCTGCACGGCCTGGTCATGTGGAGCCGCTGGCACGCAGAGCCCGAGCGTCAGATCGGGATGGGGATCCGGCTCTCCGAACCGCCGCCGTTCTATCAGTCGTTCGTCGCCGCCCTCCCGTAGGAGCCCAGGGAACCCGGACACGGTGAGCCTGGGCGTCAAGAACGGATGGGCTTACCATCCGGACGACTTGAAGCCGCCCCCTCGCTGATCGCACGAGGGAGGTCGGGAAGCGCCATTCCTACGGTCCCCACCAGCGTCTCGGACTTGAACGGCTTCGGCACGAATCGCGGGGTCCCTTCGAGAGATCGGCGCAGCTCTTCGGTCGAGAAGTGGCCGGAAACAAAGACGGTGCGACCCCACAACTCGCGATCGATGAACTTCACCTTGGAGTGGAGGAGCAAACCGGGCAACTCAGGCATGTAGAGGTCGAGAACCATCGCGTCGTAGCGCGTCCGTTTGATGCGCTGCAACGCCTCGGCCGCGCTCGAAAGCGCGTCGATCTTCCAGCCGGCCCCCTCGAGCATCTCGGCCATGACCTCGAGGACCGGGACCTCATCGTCGACCACCAGGATGTGAAAGTCGTTCTCCGGGCCCTTGTCGTTCGCGCTCATAGACGAGACACCTGCGCCCTTCCGCCGACGATCACCCTCGCCGGATGGTGGAGAATGTACGCCTCATGGGACGGCGCGCCAGTCCGTTCACGAACCCGCAATCATCCCCTGGCGTTTGGTATTCTCCCCTCCATGAGCGCCTCCGGCAACCCCCAGGAACCCGAATCCGTCCACCGGATCGAGCGCCCGGACCCCGCACTCATGACGTATTACACGCTCGTTTGCCTCCTGACGGGGCCGTTATTCCCGATCGTCATCATCCCGAACTACTTCCGCTACCACACGATGCGCTACCGGTTCGACGAGGACGGAATCTCGATGCGCTGGGGGATCCTCTTCCGGCGGCAGATCTACCTGACTTACACGCGCATCCAGGACATCCACCTGACCAGCAACCTGATCGAGAGGTGGCTCGGCCTCGCGCGGATCCAGGTGCAAACCGCCAGCGGAAGTTCCTCGGCGGAGATGACGATCGAGGGGATCAAGGAGTACGAGTTCGTCCGGGACTTCCTCTATTCGAAGATGCGAGGGCATGCCCCCAGCCCGGAGATTCAAACCGTCGATTCGGCGCAGTCCGCCGACGTTCTGGCCGAGGTCGCCGCCACGTTGCGCGAAGTCACCACGGAACTCCGCGCTCTTCGGCACGATCTCGACGCGCGGAAGGACCGCGGTGTTTGAGCTTCTAAAGACGCTGGCCCTCCGCTTCGCGAAGATCCCCGCGGAGCCGCACGCACCGGCCGGGACGCCGGGATCGATCCGGATCTTTCGCGCCGCGCCGAACTACTGGAAGTATCTGCTCGTCACGTGGGGGCTCAGGCAGATGGCAGGCGCTTTCGCCATCGTCGCCTTCCTTTCGATGACGGCCACCTGGCAGGCGGCCGCCGGCAGGGACGTTCTGGACGACAAGACGGCGGCAACGCAACGTGGCCGGCGCCACTTGGGCCTCGACCTGGAGCGCCTCCTGCCGAACGCGATCCACACGCTGGAGCTCATCGGCTTGGGGTTCTTCCTCGTGCAGATGCCCTTCTCGCTCGCGGCGACCCGGCTGAACTACGAGATGCGCTGGTACATCGTCACCGACCGGAGCCTGCGCTTGCGCGAAGGGATCTTCCGCGTGCGCGAGATGACCCTCACGTACGCGAACGTGCAGAACATCGGGATCCAGCAGGGGCCCTTACAGCGGCTGCTGGGCATCGCCGACGTCGTCGTGCGCACGGCGGGAGGCGGAAGCGCGACGGACGCGCACGGTCACGAAGGGCGCGGGCCCGGCGCGACCATGCACACCGGCACCCTGCGGGCCGTCGACAACGCGGAGCAGGTGCGCGATCTGATCCTCGACCGGCTGCGACGCCTGCGCGATGCGGGCTTGGGCGATCCGGACGATCGCGGTCGTCACGTAATGACGGCAGTCCCGGGCGGCTCCGCCGAGTTGCTCCGCGCCGCCGCCCACGAACTCCTCGACGAAGTGCGCGCCCTGCGGGGATAGGGGACACGCCCCCTATCTCACAACGATTGCTCGAGGTCGGCGATCAGATCGTCCGGATGCTCGATCCCGATCGAGAGGCGGATCAACTCCGGAGGGGCCGTCGAGCCCGCGCCCTCGCTGGTCGCCCTGTGCTCGATCAAGCTCTCGACGCTACCGAGCGATGTAGCGCGGACGAACAGCTTCGCCCGCGAAACGGCAGCGATCGCGGCGTCCCGCCCTCCGCGGACGCGGAACGAGAGCATCCCGCCGAAGGCGCTCATCTGCCGCGCGGCGATCGCATGCCCCGGATGATTCGTAAGCCCGGGGTAGTGAACCGCGGCGATCTTGGGGTGATTCTCCAACGCGCGAGCGACGGCCATCGCGTTTTGCGCATGGCGTTCCATGCGCAACGCGAGCGTCCGCAGGCCCCGCAGCACGAGCCACGAGGCGAACGGACTCGCGACGGCGCCCAAGATGTGGCGCGCATGCTCGACTCTGTCGAACAGCCCATTGCGCCGGGCGAACACGAGCGCTCCGCCCATCACGTCGCTGTGGCCGCCGAGGTACTTCGTGGAAGCCTGCAGCGTGACGTCGGCGCCTAGCTCGAGCGGACGCTGGAGCGCCGGGGTCGCAAAGGTGTTGTCGACGACGACGGCGGCTCCGGCTCTCTTCGCAAGCGCGATAGCAGCTGCCAGATCGACGATCTTGAGAAGCGGGTTCGACGGGGTCTCCAGCCACACGACACGTGCGGGCCGTGAAAGGGCGCGCTCGAGGTTGGCGAGATCGCCCATGTCCACGAGATCGGTCACGATCCCCCACTTCGCGAGGAAGTCGCGCGAGGCGACGTGGAAGCCGTAGTAGGCGTCGTCCGGGAGGATCACGCGGTCGCCGGGGTTCAGCCCCTCTAGGATCGCCATCCCCGCCGCCATGCCCGAGGCAAAAACAAGCGCCGCCTTTCCCCCATCGAGGCGCGCAAGCGCGGCCTCGAGGAGCGCGTGCGTCGGACCGCCCTCGCGCGCGTACTGGAAATCGCCGGTCAGCGCGAGGTCGGCATCTCTCGTGAACGTCGTGGCGAGGTGGATCGGCGGCGCCACGGCCCCCGTCAAGGGATCGGGCTCCGTCACGTGCACGGCGATTGTTTCGAACTTCACCCGCGCATTATGCGGGAGATTCAGAAGGGTGCCGTCTGGAATTCTCCACGAATCGGCGCCCATCTGGTTGTCCACCGCTTCCACCAGTGTCCCTGGTTTCCATGCTGGTGCGTGGAGTTTGCGTAGAGTTCGGTCAGGGCCAGAGCTTGCCCGGCGCGACCGCGTCCAGGAATCGGCGGACCGGCCAGACATCGATGCCGTCCGGGGTTACGAGCGGGCGAGGTCCAGTGAAAACGAGGACGCGTCGCGCGAGATGCGGAAGGTCGGAGATCGCTCGCAACCCGGACGTGAGCGCCGACGAATAGCGCGCGCTGGATTTCACCTCGATCGCAAGAAACTCCCGGCCCCGACGCAGGAGGAAATCGACCTCCGTCGCGGAGCCCGCGGGAGGAGACCAGTAGAAGATCTCGTCGTAGAGCTCCCGCTCCTCGGCGTACGTTCGGAGCAGCGCGAACACCCAGCCTTCGAACAACGCTCCGCGCTCCTCGCCCGCGAGGGGGCCGAGTTGCCTCTTCACCGCGCGCACCAGGCCGGGATCGACCCAGTAGAGCTTGGGATGCTTTCTCTCGCGCACCCTGAGGCGCGCCTCGTAGGCGGGCAGGCGCGTGGCGAGCAGCGTGTCCTCGAGAATGTCGAGGTAGCCTGCGACGGTGGTGCGCGCGGTCCCAGATTCGCGAGCGATCCCGGCGACATTGATGACTTGGCCGTGGAACAGGGCTGCGATCGGAAGGAACCTGACGAAACCTGGGAGGTTGCGCACCAACGCCTCGCCTCGGATCTCCTCCTTGAGGTAGAGCTGGACGTAGGCTTCGAGCGTCTTGCGCTTGTCGGCCGAATTCCACACCAGCGGGATGCTCCCGTAGCCGAGGACCTCGTCCAACGAAAAGTCCCCGCCGAGCTCCTCGGGAACCAGGGGGAACATCGTCTTCCGGGTCGCACGCCCAGCGAGCAGATTCGTCCCCGCGGTCTTGAGCTTCCGGGCGCTCGACCCGAGCAGGGCGAAGCGCAGGCCACGCTCTTCGATGAGCCGGTGAACCTCGTTCAAGAGACTCGGAATTCTCTGGACCTCGTCCACGACGACCCACTGCCCTCGCCGCAGGTCCATGAGTTCGGCCGCGAACAGGGAAGGGTCCGCGAGGAAGCTGTGGTGCACGCCCTCGTCGAGAAGGTTGACTCGCCGTGCCTCGCGGATTTTGGACTCGGCCCAGGTGCTCTTGCCCACCCCTCGCACGCCGAACAGGAAGAAGCTCCCGCGCGGGGATTTCAGGAGGCGAGGATAAATCGTGGTGCTCACCATGTCGTCATATTACCGCGAAAAATGACGACTAGGTGGGCTCTATGCCCAACGAATCCGGCACCTCCGCAATCACTTCAGTCGTCGTGGCGGCGCGCGAGGCGAACCCCCCAGTCCAGAGCCGTGGCAAACCATCCTTGCATGCAGAGACGATATAGCTATAAATTGACCTCATGAATAGCGACAATCTTAAGAGTGTCCTTCAGCAGTTCGCGACGAGGCCTCTGCCGCGAAGCAGACCCAGGGAATGGGCCCTCCCCACGGGGTCGGGGAAGGTGATCGCCCTCGCGGGGGTCCGGCGCTCGGGGAAGACGTACCTTCTCTTCGACACGATTCGCCGATTACAGGAGCAAGGGATCGGTCGAGCCCGACTGATCTACCTGAACTTCGAAGACGACCGTCTCCAACCCCTGCGGGCAGAGGAACTGGATCTCGTTCTGCGCTGCCACCGGGAGGTGTTCCCCGAATCCGCGCGGCAGCGCTGCTACCTCTTCCTCGACGAAGTCCAGAACGTCCCGGGCTGGGAGCGCTGGGTGAGGCGTCTTCACGACACCGAGGACATCGAAGTGTTCGTGACCGGCTCCTCGTCGAGGCTTCTGACCCGCGACCTCGCCTCGGCCCTGCGGGGCCGAAGCCTGACCCTCGAGGTGTTCCCGCTCAGCTTCCCCGAATTCCTCGATTTCCGGGGTATTGCCTGGCAGCCGTCGCACCCGGACAGCGAGAGTGCGGTGCGCGCCGCACTCGAGGATTACCTCCGCTGGGGGGGATTCCCGGAGGTCGCGCTGGCGGAAGAGGCACTGAGGCCTCTGATACTCGGCGAGTACGCCTCGCTGATGCTCTACCGCGACGTCGTCGAACGCTACGGCGTCCGGAACGAGGCTCTGATGCACGAGCTGTTTCGGTTTGCGTTCCGGAACACCGCGTGCCTGGTCAACGTGAGCAAACTGCACCGCGATTTCTCCTCGCTCGGCTTCAGCGTGTCGAAGAACACCCTCTTCGAATACCTCGGATTCCTGGCCGACAGTTACTTGCTCTTCCTGATTCCCAAGCACGAGCGCTCTTTACGAAAACAGGCGCACAACCCCAAGAAGCTGCACGTCATCGATCCCGGCCTCGTAGCGGCTTTCCAGGGAAACCCGGACCGGGACGTCGGCCGCAAGCTCGAAACGACCGTGTTCCTGCACGTCCGGCGCGAGCGGAAGGACCTCTTCTACTTGGCCAACGGAGGCGAAGTGGATCTTTTCGACGAAGACGGAGAGGCGTTCTGGAACACCTGCTGGAGTTTGACCGATCCGGATACCGTCCACCGGGAACGGCAGTCCATGTCCTTGGGCCGGTCACTCCGCGCCGGAGCGAAGGGCCTCCTCCTTTACCACGAATTCAACCCCGCCCTGGTCGCCAAGCTGCCCGATGCCAAGCCCGCCTGGCGATGGCTGCTGGAGCGAAAAAAACGGAAGCGCTCGTCATGAATATCGAGATCCGCCACGTCCGGAACGGTGTGGTGCTGCGCGTCGAGCCGGGCGACAAGTACGAACCTCCCGACGACCAGGAGCGCACGATGTAAGGACTCGTCGCTCCGCGCAGAGCGGCGCCCCGTGTCACTCCGGCAGGATCGATTTGGAGAATGCCCCCGCCTGGACTCGACGCCGAGGCGCGAAGCGCCGAGCCGCGCGAAGCCGAAGGCGAGCAACCAGGGACCAACGGATCATGAGTACGGTTCGCCATAGGCCGCGGCGTAACGGGAGGAGAGGGTCTTCGCGAGCGTCGCGGCGACGATGACCGCTCCCCCCGCAAACGTCCACGCCGAGGGCCTCTCGCCGTGAACGAGCCACGCCCACACCGGGTTCAACACCGGCTCGGCCAGCAACAAAAGCGACGCCTCGAGCGCGCCGACGTGGCGGAGCCCGTAGTTCAGCAGAACGTAGGCGAGTCCGATCTGAAAGATGCCAAGGAACGCGACGATCCCGACATCGGCCGGACGCGCGGACGTGACGGGCAGCGCGAACGGGAGGCATAGCAAGAAGGCGAACAGGTTGCCGAGGACCACGGCGGCCGCCGCCCCCCCGCCGTGCCCGCCCTGTTTTCCCATGAAGCGGAGGCCGGTCACGGCCAGGGCCCAGCACAGGCCCGACAGCGCCGCGAGGATGTTCCCTTTGAACGGATCGGGGGCGGTGAGGCTTCCGGCCTCGTGCCCCACGAAGAACAGGGCGAGCCCGGCCGCAAGCGCGACCATGAACGCCAGCTCGCGCCGCCGGATGGGCTCCTTCAGCAGCCACGGTCCGAGCAGTACCAGGTAGATCGGCGCCGTCGCCTGAAGGAAGATCGTGCTCGCGGCCGTCGTCAACTTGTTCGCGAGGACGAACAGGATCATCGTCGCCGCGTAAACCACGCCGACGAGGGCGGAGAGCTTGCCGAAGCCGCGCCGCGCGGCCGGTAACATCAGAAGGAGGGCAACCCCGGCGACCGCCGAGCGGAACGAGGCGACCTGCCACCCGGTGAGGTGCGTGGCCTTGATCGCGGCGCCGCCCGTCGAGAAGAGGATCGCCGCGGCGAGAATCGCCAGCCGAGAGCGCAACGGATGATCGATCTCGGAAACGGCGTTCTCCGACACGGCGCGCACTGTGAACGAAGACGCCCGATTCGTCAAAAGCCGCTGGACGCGGCGCTCGTTCCCGCCGCGTCGTAGAATCCCGCCGTGGTCGCTCCCCTCCTGCTGTCGATGACGCTCGCCGCGGTCCCTGCCGAAGCACCCGTCCGTCCGAGCGTCGTCATCATCACGCTCGACACCACGCGCGCCGATCACCTAGGCTGCTACGGTGGCGCGCGCACGGAGACCCCCCACCTCGACGCCTTGGCACGGAGCGGCGTGCGCTTCGAGCAAGCGCTCTCGCCGGCCCCCCTCACGCTTCCCGCGCATGTGAGCCTCCTGACCGGCCTCGTGCCGCGCCACCACGGCGTCCGCGACAACTCGGGGTTCAAGCTGGACCCGAAAATTCCCCTGTTGACCGAGCGCTTGAGCGCCGCCGGCTACACCACCGCCGCATTCGTCTCCGCAGCGGTGCTCGATCGGGACGGCGGCCTCGCGCGCGGCTTTGCGACCTACGACGACATCGTGCGCGTGGGGGACCGGCGCGCGTTCGATTACCAGGAGCGCGCGGCCAACCAGACCGTCGACGCGTTGCTGAAACAACTCGGCGCGTTGAGGCCGCCGTTTTTCCTCTGGGTCCACTTCTACGACCCGCACTTCCCCTACGTGCCGCCCGAGCCTTACGCCTCGCGTTTCAAGGACCGCCCCTACGACGGAGAGCTCGCGTTCATGGACGCGCAGATCGGACGAATTCTCGACGCGTTGAAGCGCAAGGGAGCGACGGTCTACGTTGCGGTCGCCGGGGATCACGGCGAGAGCTTGGGCGAACACGGCGAGGACGGGCACGGCGTTTTCCTGTATCAGGCGACGCAGCACGTCCCGCTGATCATCACCGGCCCCGGCCTCTCCCCCGGGACGACGGCCGCGTCGACCGTCGGGCTCATCGACGTCGCGCCGACGATTCTCGACCTGCTCCGGCTCCCGTCCCTCCCCGGTACGGACGGGCGGTCGCTCGTGCCGTTGCTCCACGGAGCGCGGCCCGCGGCGCCGGATTACGAGATGGAGACGTTTTACCCGGAATTTTCCTACGGGTGGGCGCCGCTGCGCGCGCTGTGCGCCGGCCCCTACAAGTACATCGCGGCGCCCCGTCCCGAGCTGTACGAGCTGCCGACCGATCCCCGCGAGATCAAAGACGTCGTACGCCAGAAGGCGAAGCACGCGGCCGAGCTCTCTCAGGCCCTGGCCGGGCTCACGCGCGGCGATACCGCGATCGTTCCCGACGACGACGCCCTGAGCAACGAGCGCCGGGAGAAGCTCTCCTCGCTGGGGTACGCCTCCGGTTCGATGGCGCAAGGAAGCGGAGTGCTCGACCCGAAAGACGGCGTCAAGCTCCTCCCCGACCTCGACGCGGCGCGGCGCGCGATCCAACTGGGAGACCCGAAAGACGCGCTGGCTCCCCTGGCGCGCCTGCTCGCGGGAAACCCCGGAAACGTCCCCGCCCGCCTCGCGCTCGGGCAGGCGCAGCTCGCGTTGGGGCGCACCGACGAGGCCGTTGGCACCTATCGCGCCGTGGCGGCCCTCGCGCCGAACAACGCCCTGGCGTGGTTCGACCTCGGAAACGCCTTGGCGGGCAGGGCGGTGAAAGACCAGGCGGCGTTCGCCGACGCGAAACGCGCCTACGAACGCGCCCTCAATTTGAGCCCGCGGCACGCGGACGCGTATTTGAACCTCGCCGCGCTCTATGCCACCCGCCGCGATCCGGCGCAAGCGCGGCAAACGCTCCTGCGCGCGCGCGCCGCTTCGGTCTCCGACCCGACGATCGAGACCGAGCTGGGCCTTCTGGACGGGGCGCGCAAGGACACGGCCGGGGAGCGCGATGCGTTTACGCGGGCCTTAGCCCTCAACCCACGTCAGCCCGAGGCCCTCATCGGGCTCGGACAGTCGACGTACGCCGCGGGAGACTTCGCAGCGGCCGCCGAGTATTACGAACGTGCGCTCGAGGTGCGGCCCGTCGCAGCACTCGCCAAGACGCTCGGCGCGATTCGCCTCTACCAGTTGAACGACCGCGCCGGGGCGCGCGCCGCGTTTACGCGGGCCCTCGCCCTCAGCTCTCCGGACGATCCCGACGTCGCCGACCTGCGGGCCCTCGTCGACGAGCTTCAGAGGTAATCGTGGATCGCAGATCGCTCACGCGCTTCGCCTGGCTCTCGATCGCCGCGGCCGTCGGCACGATGGGGCTCAAGGGCCTCGCCTATCACCTGACCGGCTCGGTCGGCCTGCTCTCGGACGCGCTCGAGTCGCTCGTCAATCTCGCCGGGGCCCTCATGGCGCTCGCCATGCTGGTCGCCGCCGCCCGCCCGCCCGACGAAGATCACGCCTACGGCCACAGCAAGGCGGAGTATTTCTCGAGCGTCCTCGAGGGGACGC
>Ga0315290_10000810_pt1 | contig 20938 bp, 20 predicted proteins | sample YL17G12_0_MG_FD_203627 | JGI IMG/M metagenome (GOLD analysis project Ga0315290, IMG submission 203627) | Sediment microbial communities from Yellowstone Lake, YNP, Wyoming, USA - YL17G12_0 | ecosystem: Environmental > Aquatic > Freshwater > Lake > Sediment | place: USA: Wyoming | collected... | reverse complement strand
GAGCTCGATGGCGTTCGCGGTCGGCAGCAGGCGCGCAGCATTCGTGTACTCGACGAGGTGAGCGCCGCGCAGCAGCTCCATGGCGATGTACGCGGTGCCGCCGTCCTCGCCTGCGTCGTAAATCGTCACGATGTGGGGATGCGACAGCCGGCCCGCCATTTCCGCTTCACGGAAGAACTTCAGGCGGGCATCCTCCAGCTCGTCTCCTGCGAATTCCTCGGCCAGGGGGATCGCCTTGAGTGCGACCTCGCGGTTGATCATCGGGTCGCGGGCCCGGTAGACGACGCCCATGGCGCCCTTGCCGATCTCGTCAACGATCTGGTACCGGCCGAGTTTCGGGGGCAGTACCGTCCTGCCGGGCACGGGCCGCGACCGGCCGCCGGTGATGTCGAGCATGATGGTCTGGTCTGCGGATGAACGCATGATGTGCGCGCAAGTATAGGGTGGCCCGCGGCCCGTCTGTGTCGTCTCCGTCACAGTCCCGGTGTCATAACGCGCGCGTGCTAGGATCTGGCGGCTCCCCGATTTTTTCGATCCAGGATTGCGCCGGATGGCCCGACCGAAAACGAGTTACGTCTGCGGCTCCTGTGGCGCCCATACGCCGCAATGGCAGGGGCAGTGCCCTGCCTGCCAGGCCTGGAACACCCTCGAACTGGCGGTCCCCGTGGCAGGCCGCGGCGGGGAGCGCCGGGCTGCGACAAGTGCTCGGACCAGCAAAACCGTGATGCAGGTCACGCAGGAAACGGACGTCCGTGCCCTGACCGGCATTGGCGAACTGGACCGTGTGCTCGGCGGCGGGCTGGTGGCAGGGTCCGTAATTCTGCTGGGCGGCGATCCGGGTATCGGCAAGTCCACGCTGCTGCTGCAGGCGGCGGACGCCCTGACCCGCGAGCGCCCGGTGCTCTACGTGTCCGGCGAAGAATCCGTGCGGCAGGTGGCCCTGCGCGCCAGGCGCCTCGGCCTCGAAGCGACGGACCTGCGCCTGGCGGCCGAGACTCGCGTCGAGGCCATCATCGACGAGGCGATCGCCGCTCGCGCGCAGGTGCTCGTCATCGATTCGATCCAGACGATGCAGACGGAATTGAGCGAGTCGTCCGCCGGATCCGCGGTGCAGGTACGGGAGTCGGCCGCCCGGCTCGTGCGGTTCGCGAAGGGCAGCGGCGTCACGGTCCTGCTCATCGGCCACGTCACCAAGGAGGGCCTGATCGCGGGCCCGCGCATCCTCGAGCACATGGTGGACACCGTGCTCTATTTCGAGAGCGACCCGGGCAGCCGCTATCGCGTGATCCGCGCCGTCAAGAATCGCTTCGGTGCCGCGAACGAGATCGGCGTGTTCGCCATGGCGGAGCAGGGGCTCCGCGAGGTGCGTAATCCCTCGGCCATCTTCCTGTCGCGCCACCCCACGCCGGTCGCGGGCAGCGTCGTCACCGTGGTGCGCGAAGGCAGTCGCCCGCTGCTCGTCGAACTGCAGGCGCTGGTGGACGAAGCACAAGGCATGAACCCGCGCCGGGTCGCGGTCGGATTCGAGTCGAGCCGGCTCGCATTGCTGTTGGCGGTACTGCATCGGCACGGGGGCGTCTCGACCGCGGGCAGCGACGTGTTCGTGAACGTGGTCGGCGGCGTGCGCATCGGCGAGACCTCCGCCGACTTGCCCGCGGTACTCGCCGCACTCTCCAGCCTGCGTGATCGACCGCTCGCCGCCGACACGGTGTGTTTCGGCGAACTTGGCCTCGCGGGCGAGATCCGGCCGGTGCCTTTCGGCGAGGAGCGTCTGCGCGAGGCGGCCAAGCAGGGTTTCAAGCACGCACTGGTGCCGGCGGGCAACGTGCCGCGCAAGCCGGTCGAGGGGATCGAGGCGCACGGCGTGAGCCGCCTGCAGGACGCGCTCGAGCGCGCGCTTTGACCGCGCCGTTTACTCGGCGACGGCGGCCGGCGTGATCGGCCGCAGGCGAACCGTCTTCACGGCGTTGTCGCCCGTCTGCAGGATCTCGAGCGAATAGTCGTTGATGCGCAGACTCGTCCCGGGCTCCGGGATCGTCTCCAGGTATTCGATGATCAGGCCGTTCAGCGTGCGCGGGCCGCTCGTTGGCAGCGTCCAGCCCATCTTGCGGTTGAGCGTGCGCAAGCTCGCCGAGGCGCTCACGACATAGCTGTCGCCGCGCTCCTTGTGCACGGCCTTGTGGAGCGAGCTGATGTCGGACGTGAATTCGCCCACGATTTCCTCGAGCAGGTCCTCGAGGGTGATGAGTCCCTGCACGTCGCCGTACTCGTCCACGACGAACGCGACGCGGCGCCGCTGGCGCTGAAACTGCAGGAGCTGGGTGTTGAGCGACGTGCCTTCCGGGACGTAGTAGGGCTCGCGCTCGCGTGCCAGCGCCACGAGCCGCTCGCGATTGAGCTCGTCGCGTGCCAGCAGGCGCGCCACCTTCTTCATGTGCAGGATGCCGATCAGGTGGTCGACGTTGCCCTCGAAGCACGGGATACGCGTGTGCCGGCTCTCCTGCAGGTGCTCGAGCACGTCGTCCCATTCGTCCAGGACGTCGATGCCGGAGATCTCGTTGCGCGGCACCATGATGTCCTCGACGCTGATGCGCTCGAGGTCGAGGATGCTCATGAGCATCCGCTGGTGGCGGTGCGGGATGACGGTGCTTGCCTCGGCGAGCACGGTGCGCAGCTCGTCCGAGCTCAGCGAGGTGCGATTCGCCTTCTCTTGCGAGATCCCGAGCAGGCGCAGCACGCCGTTGGCGATCAGGTTGGTCAGCCAGACGATCGGGTACAGGATCTTCAGCAGCACCTGGTAGACGAGCGCGGCGGGCAACGCGAGCCGCTCTGGATAGAGCGCGCCATAGGTCTTCGGGGCCACCTCGCCGAAGATGATCAGCACGACCGTGAAGATGGTGACGCTGATCGCCGCGATGCCCTCGCCGCCGACCGACAGCGCGATCAACGTCACAAGAGCGGCGGCCGCCGAGTTCACGAAGTTGTTGCAGATCAGGATCATGCCGATCAGCCGGTCCGGCCGCTCGAGCAGGCGCTCGGCCGCGCGCGCGCTGACGCTGCCCTCGCGCGCGAGGTGGCGCAACCGGTAACGGTTGACGCTCATCAGCGCCGTTTCCGTGCTCGAGAAGAACGCGGACAGTGCAACGCAGAGGACGAGGATGCCGATCAGGGCGCTGTGGGGAAGATCCTCCAAGGCGCATCAACCCCAGTGCTTGCCCAGGATGTTCTCGAGGATCAACTTGCTGCCGAAATAGGAGAGCCCGAGCAGGACGTAGCCCGCGAGCGTCCAGTGCAGGGCCTGGCGTCCGCGCCAGCCGAAGCGCAGGCGCCCGAGCAGCAGCACGCCGAATACGATCCACGCCATGATGGCGAGGGCGACCTTGTGCACGAGGTGCTGCGCGAACAGGTTCTCGATGAAGAACGCCCCGGTCACGAGCGCGAGCGTGAGCACGGCGAAGCCGGCGAGGATGCTCTGGAAGCAGCCGGATTCGAGCGACTCCATCGGCGTGAGGATCCTGAGCCAGCCGAGCGGCTTGCGGCTGCGCAGGCGCCGGTCGACGATCACCTGCGCGATGGCGAGTGCCATGCCGATGGTGAGGAAGGCAAAGGCGGTGGTGGCCATCGCCACGTGAAACGCGAGTTCCCACCCTGGCCGGCCGACGGAAAACTGGCGCGCTCCCTCCGAGAAGGCCGCCTCCAGGACGGCCGCGATGGCGAGCAGCAGGGCCGCCATGCCGCGAAAGCGTGGGCGCAGCGCCATGACGATGGCGGTCACCGCGATCACGAAACCGACCAGAGCCGCGGTGTCGCCCAGGGACAGCGCCGCGGACGGCAACGTCCTGTGCTCGTCCAGCAGCGCCGCGGCGTGGACGATTGCGCCGACCACGGCAATGGCGACCGCTGCGATGCGGCCACCCCGGTCTTCGTGGGAGTTGGTCCGGTAGGCGGTCACCCCGAGCCACACGGCCCCGATCAGGTAACAGGCAACGGCAATCAGTGGCAGCAGCAAGTGCGGGGTCCGAACGGTGGCTGAGGAACGCACGCATGATGCCATGCCGGGGGCCGCGTGAGGAGGCGCGACGCGCGCGCGTGGCTCTCTCTATAATTCTCGTCCCCGCGTCCCGTTGCCGCCGCCGCGTCTGCGAGGTTACCCGTGTTCGACAAGCTGTCCACCCGTCTTGCCGCCGTCGTCGAGGGCCTGCGCGGCCGCGGCCGTCTCACGGAAGAGAACATCGGCGACACGCTGCGCCAGGTGCGCATGGCGCTGCTCGAGGCCGACGTGGCGCTACCGGTGGTCAAGGATTTCATCGATGCCGTCAGGGCGCGCGTCGTCGGCCAGGAGATCCACAAGAGCCTGACCCCGGGGCAGGCGCTCATCCGGATCATCCACGACGAACTCGTGCGGGTCATGGGCGAGGGAGTGCGGCCGCTCAACCTGCGCACCCAGCCTCCGGCCGTCATCCTGCTGGCGGGCCTGCAGGGCGCGGGCAAGACCACCACCGCTGCCAAGATCGGCCTGTGGCTGAAGGATCGGGACCGCAAGCGGGTGCTGATGGTCTCGACTGACGTCTACCGTCCGGCCGCCATGCTGCAGCTCGAGCGGCTGGGACAGCAGTTGGGCATCGATGTGGCCCCTGCGGATGCGTCGCAATCGCCCTTGCGGATCGCCGCCAACGCTTTGGAAGAGGCCCGGCGTGGCGTTTACGACGTGCTGCTCGTGGATACTGCAGGCCGCCTGCACGTGGACGAGGAGATGATGCGGGAGGTGCGCGACCTGAGCGCAGCCGTCCAGCCGATCGAGACGCTGTTCATCGTCGACAGCATGGCCGGTCAGGACGCCGTGAATGCGGCACGGGCCTTCGGGGCGGCGCTCGACCTGACCGGCGTGGTCCTGACCAAAGCGGATGGCGATGCCCGGGGCGGCGCTGCGCTGTCGGTGCGCCACGTGACCGGCCGGCCGATCCTGTTCATGGGCGTGGGCGAAAAGCCGGACGCGCTGGAAGCGTTCCAGCCGGAGCGCATGGCAGCGCGGATTCTCGGCATGGGAGACGTCCTTTCCCTGGTCGAGGAAGTCACGCGCAAAGTGGACCGCGACGCGGCCGAGAAACTCGCCCGCAAGGTCGCCAGGGGCAAGGATTTCGACCTCGACGACCTGCTCGGCCAGTTGCGCCAGCTCGAGCAGATGGGGGGCATGGCGGCCCTGATGGACAAGCTGCCGGCCCCGTTGGCGGCTAAAGCTGGCCAGTTGCCCCAGGGGAACGAGAAGGAAATCAAGCGGCAGATCGCCATCATCTGCTCCATGACCCCCAGGGAACGCCGTTGGCCGAAGAACCTCGACGGCTCCCGCAAGCGCCGGATCGCGGCGGGATCCGGTACCCACGTGGCCGAAATCAACCGCCTGCTGAAGAACTTCCTGCAGATGCAGAAGATGATGAAGGGCATGGCCGGCAAGGGCGGCATGCGGGGGATGCTGCGGGCCATGGCCGGGCGGATGCCGCCGGGTCTCCGCTGAGCGCCCCACAAGCATTTCTTTTGCCTAAGAATTTGGGTATAGTTCGCGGCTCTTTTTTGGCCGGGCGCGGCTCGTTCGCCCGCGGCCCCTACTGAGGCACTGGCACAAGATGGTGACGATCCGATTGACGCGCCGCGGCGGTAAGAAGGAACCCTTCTACCACGTGGTGGTGACCGACAGCCGCCGTCGTGGTGGCGGCACGCTCGAGCAGGTGGGTTTCTTCAATCCCGTGGCGCGCGGCGGCAGCGAAGAGCTGCGCCTCGACATCCCGCGCGTGGATTATTGGATTTCCGTGGGCGCGCAGCCTTCCGACCGCGTGGCCCAGCTCGTCAAGGGCTACCGCAAGACCCACGCGGTCGCCGCTGCGGCCTGATCGAATCCGGCGCGCGCAATGACTGCGCGATCCGGTGGCGATGGCCGGCAGCCCGTGGTGCTCGGCAAGGTTGGCGCCCCTTTCGGGGTGCGGGGTTGGGTGAAGGTCTTTTCCTATACCGATCCGCCGCAGGGCATCGCGAGCTACCCGGAATGGGAAGTCGTCCGCGGGACCGAAATCCGGCGCATGACGGTCCTGGAATCGAAGCGCGCTGGACAGGCAATTGCGGTGCGCCTCGAGGGCGTGGAGACGCGCGAGGCGGCCCAGATGCTGACCGGGGCCGAGGTCCGGGTGGATCGCTCAGAACTGCCTGCGCCCGAGCCGGGAGAGTATTACTGGCACGATCTCGTCGGCCTCGCCGCGTTCAACCGCGAGGGGCAATCGCTGGGTCGGGCCACCGAGGTCATGGAGCTGCCGGCGCATCCGGTGCTGGTGTTGCAGGGCGAGCGGGAGCGACTCGTGCCGCTGGTCCCCGATCGGCTGGTCGCGGTCGATCTCGAGGCGGGCAAGGTGACGCTGGACTGGCACGCCGACGATTGAGCGGGCGTCCGGGACGGATCGCGAAGGTGGACCTGGCGTGAAGATCGTGGTCGTCACGTTGTTTCCGGAGTTCGTCCAGCATGCGCTGCAGTTCGGCGTGCTCGGGCGAGCCCTGGAGCGAGGCGTGCTGGCCGTCGCGACGGTCAATCCGCGGCAGTTCGCCACGGACGTGCACAGGACGGTGGACGATCGTCCGTACGGCGGCGGCCCCGGGATGGTTCTGAAGGCTGAGCCCTTGCGGCTCGCCATGGAGGAAGCCGCGCGGCGAGTGCCGGCGGCGCGCCGGGTGTACCTGGCCGCGGACGGCGCCCCGCTCACGCAGCGGAAAGTCGCCGAGTTCGCGGACCTGCCGGAGCTGGTGCTCGTGGCGGGAAGGTACGAAGGCGTGGATGAGCGCTTCGTCGATGCGTGCATCGACGAGTCGGTCTCGGTCTGCGACGCCGTGTTGAGTGGCGGTGAACTGCCGGCGCTGGTGGTGGTCGATGCAGTGGCGAGGCTGCTCCCCGGCACGCTGGGGGACGCCGAGTCGGCGGTGCAGGAGTCGTTCACGGACGGGCTCCTCGACTGGCCGCACTACACGCGGCCCGAGGTGTGGTCCGGTCGCGAGGTGCCGCCGGTGTTGAGCGGCGGCAACCACGCTGCGATCGCCCGCTGGCGGCTGAAGCAGGCGCTGGGGCGGACGTGGTGCAGACGGCCCGAGCTGCTGGCGGGCAGAGAATTGAGCAAGGAGGAGCGCGGGCTCCTCGACGAATACCTGTCTGAGAAGGGTGAGTTATGACCAACATCATTGCCACGCTCGAAGCCGAGCGCATGAAGCGCGAAGTCCCCGACTTCGCCCCGGGCGACACCGTCGTCGTCGACGTCAAGGTCAAGGAAGGCGACCGCGAGCGCGTGCAGGCCTACGAGGGCGTGGTCATCGCAAAGAGCAACCGCGGCCTCAACTCGTCGTTCACCGTGCGCAAGATTTCGCATGGCGAAGGCGTTGAGCGCGTGTTCCAGACCTACAGCCCCGCGCTCGGCGCGATCACGGTCAAGCGCCGTGGCCACGTCCGCCGCGCCAAGCTGTACTACCTCCGCGAGCGCACCGGCAAGTCCGCGCGCATCGAAGAGAAGGTCTAGGCCTCTACGGGCGCGCGCATGCTGCGTGCCATCGGCAGGTTCTTGCGGTGGCTCTGGAGCGGCCTCGACGGGCTGCGCAAGATCCTCCACCTGGTCCTTTTGCTGCTGATCTTCGCAGGTCTGGGCGCGCTGTTCTCGCGCCCCATTCCGTTCGTTCCCGACAAGGCGGCGCTCGTCATCGCACCTGAGGGGCCGATCGTCGAGCAACTCTCCGGCGACCCCATCGAGCGCGCCCTGGCCGAAAGCCTGCGGCGGGCGCCGAGCGAAACCCGCCTGCGTGACATCGTCGATGCGATTGCGGCTGCGAAGGACGATTCGCGCATCAGTGCGCTGTATCTCGACCTTGGCGGCATGAGCGGAGGCGGGGTCGCGAAGCTGCAGGAAATCGCCGCCGCCGTGGACGCCTTCCGCGCCGGCGGCAAGCCCGTCATCGCCTACGGCGATTTCTACGACCAGCCGCAGTACTACCTCGCCGCGCACGCGGATGAGGTCTATCTCGATCCCCAGGGCATCGTCTACGTCGACGGCTTCGCCAATTACGGCTTATTCGTCAAGGAAGCGCTCGAGAAGCTCTCGATCGACTGGAACGTCTTCAGGGTGGGACAGTACAAGTCGGCGGTGGAGATGTTCACCCGCAACGACATGTCGCCCGCAGAGCGTGAGGAGAGCCTCGTCTGGCTCACCTCGGTGTGGGGCACCTACAAGGCGGACGTCGCCAGGTCGCGCGAGATGAAGCCCGAGGCCGTCCAGGCCTACGCGGACGACGCGGTCGCGGCGCTGCAGCGCGCCAACGGCGACCTCGCGAAGATGGCGCTCGATGCCGGGCTCGTGACTGCGCTCGAAGGACGCTTCAAGGTCGAGGAAAGGCTCGCCGCGCTCACGGGCGAGGACGAGGACGACCACACGTACAAGGGCATCGATCACCTGTCGTATCTCGCCAACGTGCGCTCGACGAACGCGCTCGGCAGAAAGCCGGGCGACAAGGTGTCGGTCATCGTCGCGAGCGGCGAGATCGTCCCGGGCGAGCAACCGCCCGGCATGATCGGCTCCGATACGCTCGCGCAGCTGTTGCGCGGCGCGCGCTTCGACGACGCTGTGAAGGCCGTCGTACTTCGCATCGACAGTCCGGGTGGCAGCGTCTTCGCGAGCGAGGTGATCCGCCGTGAAGTGGACGAGCTGAAGAAGGCAGGCAAGCCGGTCGTCGCCTCCATGAGCAGTCTCGCGGCCTCGGGCGGTTACTACATTGCCATGGATGCCGATCGCATCGTCGCGAGCCCCGCCACTCTCACCGGCTCCATCGGCATCTTTGCGATGTTCCCGACGTTCGAGCGCACGCTCGGCCGGATCGGCGTGCACGTCGACGGTGTGGGAACGACGGCATTGTCCGGCGAATTCCGTCCCGACCGCTCGATGGGCGAGCCGACGCGCGAGATCCTGCAGCAGAACATCGAGCACGGGTACCAGGAGTTCATCGGTCACGTGGCGCGCGCCCGCAAGCAGGAGACCGCGCAGATCGACGCGATCGCGCAGGGCAGGGTCTGGTCCGGTGCGGATGCAAAGCGCCTCGGGCTCGTCGACGAACTCGGCGGATACCGGGACGCGATCAGGATTGCCGCGAAGCTGGCGAAGCTCGGCAAGGACTACGATGTCGTGTACGACGACCGGGAGCCCGGCTTTGGCGAGGCGCTCGGCCTGCGAGTGCGCGCTGCGGCTGGTCGCGTCGCGGCGCCACTGCTGCGGCAGCATTCCCTCCTGCAACTCCCGCATGCCGTTGCCCCGGTCGTCGCTGAGATGCAGCGACTGGAGCGCCTCGCGGACCCGCGCAGCGTCTACGCATATTGCATCGCCTGCAGCGTGGACTGACGCGTCGTGGATCTCCTGCTGCTGTTGAAGGCGGCCATCCTCGGGGTCGTCGAAGGCCTCACCGAGTTCCTGCCGGTCTCCAGCACCGGGCACCTGATCGTCGCTGCGAGCCTGCTCGATTTCAACGACGCTCGCGGCAAGCTGTTCGAGATCGTCATCCAGTCGGGCGCCATCCTGGCCGTCGTGTGGGAGTTTCGCGCGCGGATCGCCGCGGTGCTCGCGGGAATGACGCGCGACGCCGCGGCGCGGCGCCTGCTGGTGAACATCGCGATCGCGTTCCTGCCCCTCGCCGTGCTCGGCCTGCTGTTCGGCAAGGCCCTCAAGTCGCACCTTTTCAACGCACCCACGGTGGCTGCGGCGTTCATCGTCGGCGGCTTCGTCATCCTGTGGGCTGAGCGGCGCAACCACAGGATCCGCGTGACCTCGGTGGACGACATGAGTGCGCTCGACGCGCTGAAGGTCGGGCTGGCGCAGGCGCTGGCGCTGGTGCCCGGCACCAGCCGGTCGGGCGCCACGATCATCGGTGGCATGCTGTTCGGGTTGTCGCGGCAGGTCGCGACCGAGTTCACCTTCTACCTGGCCATTCCCACGCTCGGTCTCGCGTCCGTGTACTCGCTGTACAAGGAGCGCGAGTTGCTGTCGTTGGACGATCTCGGCGTGTGGGCAGTGGGTATGCTGTCCGCGTTCATCTCGGCCTTCGCCTGCGTGCGCTGGTTGCTGCGCTACGTGGCGACGCACACGTTCGTGCCGTTCGCGTGGTACCGCGTCGCCTTCGGCGGGCTCGTGCTGGTCACTGCGTGGAGCGGTGTCATCGACTGGGCGGGGTGAGGTGGCACTTATACCTTTCCCGCTTGCGGGAGAGGTCGCCCGCAGGGCGGGTGAGGGTGGGATCTAATCCGCGACGAACCCCTTCCAGGTGCGCAGGTAACCGACAAAGGCGGGTCCCAGCCCCTCGCTGCGCAGATAGTCCGCCGTCACCGGGATGGCGACTGACTCGAAGCGCGGGTTGGCACGTACGCGCTCCGGAAAATCGTGATGCAGGATCGCCGCCCGTCCAACGGAGACGAAGTCGGCGCCCGCCTCGATGCAGCGCGCAGCGGCCGCGCCGCTCGTGATCTTGCCGGCCACCCCCAGGCGCACCGGGCCCCGCTCGAGGTCCGTGAAATGCGACATCAGGCTGCGCCCCTGGAATGCGACGTCCAGCGGCTCCTTGAATGCGTCCCAGAGCGACATGTCGATGTAGTCGACCGTGGCGTCGGTCATCAGCCTTTGCGCGATGGAGCGGATGTCCTGCAGTTGCAGGCCGAAGCGCTCCGGTGACAGTCGCACGCCCACGCCGAAGCCGGGGCGGCAGCGCTCGCGGATGCCGGCGATGATGTCGAACACGATGCGGGAGCGATTTTCGAGCGAGCCGCCATAGCGGTCCATCCGTTGATTGACCTCGGGGCTCAGGAACTGGCTGAGGACGTAGCCATGCGCACCGTGGACCTCGACGCCGTCGAAACCCGCACGTTCCGCGCGCACGGCCGCCGCGATGAAGTCGTCGGCGAGTTGCTCGACCTCGAGGAGGCTCAATGCGCAGGTGCCCGTCTCCGCGTCGGCCGTCGGACCGACGGGCGAGCCGCCGATCAGGGCCGGCGGCGAGCGCATACCGGCGTGATGCAGCTGGACCACGGCGAGGCTACCCTCGGCCTTGATTGCGGCTGCCAGGCGGGCGAGGCCCTCCAGATGAGCATCGGCAAAGATGCCGAGCTGGCCGGGAAACCCGCGACCCTGGGCCTGCACGTGCGACGCGCACGTCATCGTCAGCCCGAAGCCGCCGCGGGCGCGCAGCGTCAGCCAGTGAAATTCGTCATCCGAGAGCCGCCCGTCATCAAGGCTCTGGCAGTTGGTCATCGGCGCCAGCATGAAGCGATTGCTCATGGCAGGCCCGTGGCGGAACTCGAGGGGTGCGAACAGGCTGGTCATGGTCGGGTACTCACGACATGCTGGCGAGGTACTTGCATGGATCTGGCTCCGACGGCTTCTCCGCCATGCGCTTGCGGATGGTCTCCAGCCATTCCTGCGGCAGGCTGCTCGAGCTGTGCATCATCAGGTGCGTGTTCGGGACGTGGACGTGAAATTCCTTGATGCGCTGAATGGCGAGTATGTCGCCCGTGGGTTTGCGCGTGAACCTGCAGGCGCCGTGGCCGTCCTCCTTTTCGCCGCGCATCGGGACTGTACGCAGTCAACGCAGCAGGTGGTGCCGCGCCAGTTTCGCCTTGCGGGCATGGCCTGATTCGCGATCACCGCAGAGGATGGGAAGGGGCATGCAGGACTCTCCGCAGCATGGACTTGGGTCCGGCTGCCCGGTCCCGTAGACTCGGCCACACCTGGGCGGGAAAAGGTCATGCCAACGTGCAGCAGTGGTTCCATCGCGTGGTGCTGTCCCGACGCTGGGTGACCTTCGTCGTCATGGGGCTGTCGTTCTTCGTCTTCGGCGCCGGAACGCTGAACCTGTTCATGCTGTTCAAGTCCAATGCCGAGCTGCTGGCCAACTTCGGCTGGCAGGCCGTCATGGACGGCGGCCTGCTGCAGCTCGTGCAGCTCCTGCTCGCCGGATTCGCCAGCCTCGCGGCGTACCTGGTGTTCAAGATCTGCGAATATCGACTCGTGCAGTCGATTGCGAAAGATCCCGGGTGATCAGGCGGCCCAGTCGAGGATCACTTTGCCGGACTGGCCGCTGCGCATGATCTCGAAGCCCGCGCGGAACTCCGCGATCGGCAGCCGGTGCGTGATGATCGGCGTGATGTCGAGGCCGCTCTGCAGCATCGCCGCCATCTTGTACCAGGTCTCGAACATCTCGCGGCCGTACACGCCCTTCAGCACCAGGCCCTTGAAGATCACGTCGTTCCAGTCGATCGCGGTGTCGCCGGGCGGAATGCCGAGCAGCGCCACGTTGCCGCCATGGTGCATCGTGCGCAACAGGTCGCGGAACGCCACGGGGTTGCCGGACATCTCGAGCCCGACGTCGAAACCCTCGACCATGCCGAGCTCCTGCATCGCGCTGTCGAGCGACTGGTGGCTCACGTTGATGGCCTGCGACGCACCCATCTTGCGGGCGAGGTCGAGCCGGTAGTCGTTCACGTCGGTGACCACGACGTGGCGTGCGCCGACGTGCCGCGCGATCGCGGTGGCCATGATGCCGATCGGTCCGGCCCCGGTGATCAGCACGTCCTCGCCCACGAGATTGAACGACAAGGCCGTGTGCGTGGCATTGCCGAACGGGTCCAGGATCGAGGCGACTTCGTCCGTGATCGAGTCTGGCAGCTTGAAGGCATTAAACGCCGGGATGACCAGGTACTCGGCGAAGCAACCCGGGCGGTTGACGCCCACCCCGACCGTGTTGCGGCACAGGTGGCGGCGCCCGGCGCGGCAGTTGCGACAGTAGCCGCAGGTGATGTGGCCTTCGCCCGACACGCGGTCACCCACCTTGAACCCCTGCACCTCGCTGCCGATCTCCACGATCTCGCCCACGTATTCGTGGCCCACGTGCATCGGCACCGGAATGGTCTTCTGCGCCCACTGGTCCCAGAGGTAGATGTGCATGTCGGTGCCGCAGATCGCCGTCTTGCGCACCTTGATCAGCACGTCGTTATGGCCGACCTTCGGTTCGGGGACGTCCTCCATCCAGATGCCGGGCGCGCGTTGCGACTTCACCAGTGCCTTCATGAGCCGATGCCTCCGCGAGGAAATTTTCTCAGTGAATCACGCCGAGCTCGCGGCCGACCGCGATGAACGCTTCGATCGCCCGGTCGAGCTGGGCGCGGTCGTGCCCGGCGCACATCTGCGTGCGGATGCGCGCCTTGCCCATCGGCACGACGGGATAGGAGAAGCCGATCACGTACACGCCTCGGTCGAGCAGCCGCTCGGCGAATTTCGCCGCCAGTGCCGCCTCGCCCAGCATGACCGGCGCGATCGGGTGCTCGCCCGGGGCGATGTCGAAACCCGCCTCCGTCATGCGGCTGCGGAAGTGGCTCGTGTTGTCCCGCAGGCGCTCGCGCAGCTCGTCGCCCGATTCCACCAGATCGATGACACGCAGGGTGGTGGCCGCGATCACCGGCGGCAAGCTGTTGGAGAACAGATAGGGCCGCGAGCGTTGCCGCAGCCACGCGACGATTTCCTTGCGGGCGGACGCGTAGCCGCCCGCCGCGCCACCGAGAGCCTTGCCGAGCGTGCCGGTGAGAATGTCGATGCGGCCCAGGACTTGGCGATGCTCCGGCGTGCCGCGGCCGCTGCGGCCGACGAAGCCGGTGGCGTGCGAGTCGTCCACCATGACGAGCGCGCCGTAGCGGTCCGCGAGGTCGCAGATGGGCTTGAGTCGGGCGATGACGCCATCCATCGAGAACACGCCGTCGGTGGCGATCAGCTTGACGCGGGCGCCGGACGCTTCCTTGAGGCGCGTCTCGAGTTCGTCGAGATCGTCATTGGCATAGCGCAGCCGCTGCGCCTTGCAGAGCCGGATGCCGTCGATGATGCTCGCGTGATTGAGCGCGTCGCTGATCACGGCGTCCTGCTCGTCGAGCAGGGTCTCGAACAGCCCGCCGTTGGCGTCGAAGCAGGACGAATACAGGATGGTGTCGTCGGTGCCGAGGAAAGCGCTCAGGCGCGCCTCGAGTTCCTTGTGGACGCTCTGCGTGCCGCAGATGAATCGGACCGAAGCCATGCCGTAGCCGTAGCGGTCGATGGCGCGGTGTGCGGCCTCGCGGATCGAGGGATGGTTCGCCAGGGCGAGGTAGTTGTTCGCGCACAGGTTGACGAGTTCGCGGCCGTCTGCGAGGCGCACGACCGGCTGCTGGGGCGAGGCGAGCACGCGCTCCGGCTTGTAGAGGCCGGCGGCGCGCAGCTCGTCTGTCTGCCGGGCCAGACGGTCAAGGAACGGTCGATCCATGGACATCATCTCCGTCGAGGCCCGGGATTATAGGCGGCCTATAATCGGCGCGTGGGGAAGCAGCACGACAACGATCGGGACGACGACGGCGAGCCGGGCGGCCGGTCCGGCGCTGATCTGCGCATTGACAAGTGGCTGTGGTGCGCCCGGTTTTTCAAGACGCGCGGCCTGGCCCAGGCCGCCGTCGAAGGCGGGCATGTGCAGGTCAATGGGGAACGAGTGAAGGCGTCCCGGCACGTCAAGGCCGGCGACCGGTTGCGGATCACCCGCGAGCGCGAGCGCTTCGAGGTCGAGGTGACCGGCATTCCGGTCCGTCGCGGCCCGGGGGCCGAGGCGCGGCTGCATTACACCGAATCCGCCGAGAGCGAGGCGGCGAGGGCGCAGGCGCGGGAGTTCAACCGGCTCGCCGGCCCGCTTTCCGACAGGCGGCCGGACAAGCGGGACAGGCGGAACCTGTTGCGCGTGCGGCAAGGCCAGGACTGAGCCCGGCACTGCCGGCAACCTGTGACGGGGGTCGCAGAGACTGGCACATGCTGCGACTAAGGTGGCTGCTGGTTGTACGGGAGTCCACCGCCTTGGCCGCACACGATACAAAAGACGACTGGGAGTCCATCACGCTCAGGCGCGTGACAAGCCGGGCAGAGCCGGTCGCCACACCGGCTGCCGCAGGCGGTCCGCCCGCGGTGGACGGCAAGGTCGTGGCCGATGACGGCTACGGGTGGGAGGAATCGGTCCTGCCCAGGCTCCGCAACCGGCTCTTTGGCGACGACAGCCTGGGTTGAATCCGTTTCGGCGGCGGAACGCCGCAATCCCCGTGTATCCTCCGGCCAGAATCCGGGCCCGAGGATGCTCCCGATGTCCGCGTCTCTTTCATCGCGCACCACGCGACTCTTCGTGCTGCTCACCGCGTTCTTCGTCGGCAACGCGGTCGTCGCCGAATTCGTCGGCGTCAAGATTTTCGCGCTCGAGAAGACGTTCGGGTTGCCCCCGTTCGGCTGGGACTTGTTCGGGCAATCCGGTTCGCTGAGCTTCACGGCAGGCGTCCTGATCTGGCCGATTGTCTTCATCATGACGGACGTCATCAACGAGTTCTTCGGCAAGCGCGGCGTGCGCCTGATCTCGTACGCGGCGATCGGCATGATCTCGTACGCCTTCCTGTTCGCCTATGCCGCGATTCACCTTGCGCCGGCCGACTGGTGGGTGACGGTGAACGCGGAGCGGGGCGTCCCCGACATGCAGGCCGCGTACCACAGCGTGTTCGGGCAGGGGCTCTGGACGATCGGCGGGTCACTCACGGCGTTCCTGGTCGGTCAGGTGATCGACGTCGGCATCTACCACCGCATTCGCAAGGCGACCGGCGAGCGCTGGATCTGGCTGCGCGCGACCGGATCCACGGCGTTTTCGCAACTCGTCGACAGCTTCGTCGTGCTCTACATCGCGTTCGTGCTCGGCCCGCAGCAGTGGCCGATCTCGCTCTTTCTCGCCGTCGGCACGGTCAACTACTGCTACAAGATGGTCATGGCGGTGCTGCTGAGCCCGCTCATCTACCTGGCGCGCGCGCAGATCGAGCGCTACCTCGGGCCTGCGGAGGCCGAGCGGCTCAAGCGAGAGGCAGCGGCGGACTGACCAAGGCAACGCGATATTCGCTGAGCGCGTCGCGATTGGCGGCGACTCTTTTTCCAAGCCCTCACCCGGCCTGCGGCCGACCTCTCCCGCGCGAGCGGGAGAGGTGACGACGCTACTTGACGAGGTCGTTGAGCTGGAAAATCGGCAGCAGCATCGCGAGCACGATGAGCAGGACGACGCCGCCCATCACCAGGATCATCAGTGGCCCGAGCAGGCCGACCACCGCCTGCAGCACCGAGTCGAGTTCACGCTCCTGGTGTTGCGCCGCCCGCTCGAGCATGGTGTCGAGTTCGCCGCTCGTCTCGCCGCTCGAGATCAGGTGAATCATCATCGGCGGGAAGAGCCGGCTCACACCGAGTGAGCGACCGATCGGCGCGCCTTCTCGCACCCGCACTGCGGCATCCGACACCGCGCCCTTCATGGGCAGGTTAGTCACGACTTCGCCCGAAATACGCAGGGCTTCCAGCACCGGGACCGTGCTGGCGGTGAGCGTGCTGAGCGTACGCGCGAAGCGCGCCGTGTTGCTGCCACGCACCACTTTACCGATGAGCGGCAGACGCAGCAGGAACTGGTGCCAGCGGCGCCGGTTCGACTCGATGCGCAGCCAGCGCGTGAAAAGCCAGGCCGATGCCGCGACACCGACGACCAGGAAGACCCCGTACTTGCGCATGAAGTCGCTGCCCGAGATCAGGATCTGCGTGAGTATCGGCAGCTGCGCCTCGCTGGTCCGATAGACCTCGACGACCTTCGGCACGACCGACACCAGCAGGAAGAACACGATCGTGATGCAGACGCCGAACAGCAGCACCGGGTAGAGCATCGCGCCCAGCGTGCGGCTGCGCAGCGCCTGTCGATTCTCCGTGTAGTCGGCGAGGCGCTCGAGCACGGCGTCGAGGTGCCCGGACTGCTCGCTCGCCGCTACCGTCGCCCGGTAGATCTCCGGGAACGAATTAGGAAACTCGGCGAGGCCGTCCGCCAGCGTGTGCCCCTCCATGACCTTCGAGCGCACGCCCAGCATGATGTTGCGTACGCGCGGCTTGTCGGTCTGCTGGGATACGGCGAGCAGCGCTTCCTCGAGGGGAAGGGACGATTTCACCAGCGTCGCGAGCTGGCGGGTGATCAGGGAGAGATCCAGTGCGCTCAGGCCGCGCTGGAACTTGAACTGCATCCGGCGCCCGCTGCGCTCGGCTTCCTGCTCGACCACTTCCTTGACGGCGACGGGCAGGAGACTCTGGTCCCGCAGTTGCTGACGGACCTGGCGCGGCGTGTCGCCCTCGATGACGCCCTTGCGCTCGCGGCCGGCGGCATCGACCGCCACGTATTCGAAAGCTCCCATGATGCTGCGTCAGTCCTCGCGCGTGACCTTGAGGACTTCCTCGATGGTCGTGATGCCGGCGAGCACCTTCGCGCGACCGTCGTCCCGAATGCCGGGAGTGCGCGTGCGGGCGTACCGTTCGAGCTCCAGTTCGGACCCGCCGTCGTGGATCATCGTGCGCACGTGCTCGTCGATCAGCACCAGCTCGTAGATGCCGGTGCGGCCACGATAGCCGCCGGACGGGTCGCGCGGATTGGGCCGGTACAGGGTGGGCGAGGGCGCGTCGTCGGGCAGGTTCAGCAGCCGGCGCTCGTACTCGCCCGCGACATAGGCTTCGCGCGTCGCCGGGTTGAGCACGCGCACGAGGCGCTGCGCGAGCACGCCGACCAGACTGGACGAAAGCAGGAAAGGCTCGATACCCATGTCACGCAACCGGGTTACGGCGCCGACGGCGGTATTGGTGTGCAGGGTCGAGAGCACGAGGTGGCCGGTCAAGCTCGCCTGGACGGCGATCTGTGCGGTTTCGAGGTCGCGGATTTCGCCGACCATCACCACGTCCGGGTCCTGGCGCAGGATCGCGCGCAGCCCGCGCGCGAACGTCATCTCGACGCGCGTGTTGACCTGGGTCTGGCCGATGCCGTCGATGTAGTACTCGATCGGGTCCTCGACCGTCATGATGTTGCGCGTGCGGTCGTTGATCCGGTCGAGCGCGGCATACAGCGTCGTGGTCTTGCCGGACCCGGTCGGGCCAGTCACGAGCAGGATGCCGTTCGGCTTGTGGATCAGTTCATCCACCAGCCCCTGTGTGACGGAATCCATGCCGAGCGATTGCAGGTCGAGCCGGCCGGCCTGCTTGTCGAGCAGTCGCAGCACGACGCGCTCACCGTGGCCGGCGGGAATCGTCGAGACACGGACGTCCACGGCGCGGCCGGCGATGCGCAGCGAAATGCGGCCGTCCTGGGGCAGGCGCTTCTCGGCGATGTCGAGCCGCGACATGACCTTGATGCGCGAGACGATCAGCGGTGCCACGGCGCGCTTGGTCTGCAGCACCTCGCGCAGCACGCCGTCCACGCGGAACCGGGTGACGAGGCGGTTCTCGAACGGCTCGACATGAATGTCGGACGCGTTCTCCTTGACCGCCTGCGTCAGGAGGGCGTTGATCAGGCGAATGACCGGCGCCTCGTCCTCGCTCTCGAGGAGGTCCGAAACTTCCGGAATGTCCTGCGCCAGGTTGTTGAGGTCGGTCTCTTCCTCGAGGCCGCCCATGGCGTCCATCGTCGTGCCCGACCCTGCCTCGTACACTTCACGCAGCAGCACCTCGAACCGATCGGCGTCGGCGCGCTCGATCCGCAGCGCCCGCCGCAGATGACGGCGCACTTCGGCCAGCGCGAGCGGCGAAGCGCCTTCGCGCACCACCACCACGGCGACGTCGTCCTGCACCTCCCGAACCAGCACGCCATGCCGCTTCGCGAACGTGAAGGGCAGCGGACGCAGCGGTTCGGTGACGCGCCCCGCGGCGGCCAGGATGGCTTCGTCCGTTGCCGCCGTGTTCACGGCGTGGTGCCCGGGCCCGGCGGCGGCGTGGCCTCGCCGAACGGCGCAGTGGGCGGCGGCGCGGGTGCCGCGGGTGGCGGCGCGACCGGCGCGGCCGACTGGTTCGCATCAGAGGAAATCTGTGCCCGCTCCGCAGGAGTAGTGCCGGGTGGGGCGGCAGCGCGCGCCGGGTTCAGGAGCTCGGACGGCACGAGCTGTTCGAGCGTCGGCAGGGTCGGCTGCCGTTCCCCGTACATCAGCGGCACCCTGCCGTTGTACTTCTCGAGCTGCTGCTGGCGGATGAAGTTGTACTTGGCGTTGCTCTCGATCGCCGCATCGACGCCGTCGCGCAGGATGCGGGGACGGATGAAGACCATCAGGTTGGTCTTTACCTTGTCCACGCTGCGGGTCTTGAACAGTTCGCCTATGACCGGAATCGAGCCGAGGAACGGCACCTGCGACTTGCTCTCGCGCACTTCGTCCGAGATCAGGCCGCCGAGCACGATGATGCCGCCGTTCTCGACCATGACCTTGGTCGTGATCGTGCGCTTGTTGGTGATGAGGTCCGTGCTGCTCACCTGCTGCGAGCTGGCGGCGATGCTGGACGCTTCCTGCGATATCTTGAGCATCACCGAGTCGCCCTCGTTGATCTGCGGCGTGATCTTGAGGATGTTGCCCACTTCCTGGCGCTGGACCGTCGTGAATGGGTTCACCGAGCCGGTGCCGCCACCGGTGCCCGTGTTGGTGTACTGGCCGGTGATGAACGGCACTTCCTGGGCGATCTTGATCTCCGCTTCCTCGTTGTCCAGTGTGACGACCGAAGGTGTGGCGATGATGTTGGTGTTGCCGGTGCCGCTGACGGCGCGGATCACCGCTGCCCAGCTCAATCCCTCCTCGACGACCTGGCCCATGCCCACCGTCAGGCCGCTCGGGAGGGCCGCAATACTCTCCGGCTTGAGGATGCCCTGGATGATCTGGCCGATGCCCGTGCCGTCCACCGGGCTGACGAAACCGCCCGCCGGCAGCACGTGGCCTTCGGAGTCGCGGTCGCCGACTACCCAGTTGACGCCGAGATCCATGGCTTTGTCCACGGACATCTCGACCAGAATCGCTTCGACGAGCACCTGCGCGCGGCGGATGTCGAGGCGGTCCACGATCGACATGACCGAGCGCATGACCTTGGGCGGCGCGGTCACCACCAGCGCGTTCGTCTGCGGCTCGGCCCAGATCGTGACGCTCTTGTCGCCGCCGCCGCCCGCGGCCGAGGCCGCGCCGCCCGCGGCCCCGGCGGGAGTGGCTGCTGCAGCGATGCCCTGGATCTGTTCGCGCAGCTTCTGCGAGATCTTCTCTGCATCCGCGTAGCGCAGATAACGCACCTGCGTGTCGCCACCCGCCTCGAGCGGGGTGTCGAGGTGCGCGACGAGAGTCTTCAGGCGCAGCCGCTGTGACGACTCCCCGCTGATCAACACACTGTTCGTGCGCTCGTCCGCCACGATCTTGACTTGCGGCATGCCGCCGCCCTCGGCGGCCGCTCCGGAGTACAGGCTGTTGACCGTGCGCACCACTTCCGCGGCGCTCGCGTGCTGCATCGGGATGATGTCGATGGCTTCATCGCCCGTCTGGTCGATGCGCTGCACGATGCGGACCATGCGGGACACGTTGGAGGCGCGGTCAGAAATGATCAGCATGTTGGAAGCCGGGTAGGCCGCAAGGTGGCCGTACTGGGGAATCAGCGGGCGCAGGATCGGCACCAGCTGGGCCGCGCTCACGTTCTTGACGGCGATCACCTGCGTGACGATCTCGTCGGACGTGGCACTGACGCGCGAAGGCAGGTCGTTGGCCGGCACCTGGCGCGCATTGGCATCCGGGATGATCTTGATCACGCTGCCTGCGGGGACCGCCACGAAACCGTGCACCTGGAGGATCGAGAGGAAAGCCTCGTAGAAAGCGGCGGGTGACATCGGCGTGGACGACAGCATGGTCACCTGGGCCTTCACCCGTGGGTCCACGATGAAATTCTTGCCGGTGACGGCGCTGACCGCCTCGATGATCTGGCCGAGATCGGCGTCCTTGTAGTTCGGGGTGATCGTCCCCTGAGCCTGGGCGCCGGCCGCGGGCGGCAGCGCG
>Ga0315290_10000809_pt1 | contig 20940 bp, 15 predicted proteins | sample YL17G12_0_MG_FD_203627 | JGI IMG/M metagenome (GOLD analysis project Ga0315290, IMG submission 203627) | Sediment microbial communities from Yellowstone Lake, YNP, Wyoming, USA - YL17G12_0 | ecosystem: Environmental > Aquatic > Freshwater > Lake > Sediment | place: USA: Wyoming | collected... | reverse complement strand
AAAAATCGAGCGAGACGGTGGATGTAGCGGTTTATACTTACGATGCGCTTGGAAGAAGGATTGCCGTTGAGGACTGCATAGCCGATACGACCACGCATTATTATTACGATGGCTGGCGGGTCTTGACCGAGACCGATGAAAATGATGACCGCCAGCGTGATTTCGATTATGGCAATTACCTCGATGAGGCCCTGATAATGACAGTGGACGCCTCGCCGGATGTCGATCACTATTACGCCCACGATCATTTATTCAGCCCAGTAGCTCTGATGGCTGACAATGGAACAATTGAAGAACGTTATGAATATGATGTTTATGGCAAACTAACCCGGCTGGACCCTGATTTCACAACATGGTCCGGCACCCCGGTCGGCAACCCAATCTTCTTCACCGGCCAGCGCCTCGACGAACTCGACACTGGCAATCTGCTGATAATGTACTACAAAAACCGCTACTACCTCGTCGCCCTCGGCCGATTTATTACCCATGATCCCTTCGGAGTGCGGGATGGTATCTGTCTCATCAAGTTCGCCAGAACGGGTACGCCTGTATTTCCGAGAACGCATAATATGTTTGACCAATATCGAAGTGGGGTAAATTTGTATATGTATGTGGGGTCAAATCCTATTGCATATGTAGATTCACACGGATTATACCTGGGGTTCGATCCGGGTCCTGGTCCTCTCTTTACCCCAGCGGAAAAAATGAAAGATTTATGCATACGTGATAGCTTTTTTATCTCCGAATGTGCTACTACCCCTCCAGGTATCCATCCTGACCAGGCAGGAAAAGACCTGTTTGTCATAAAAATGCTTGGTTTAGTAATGACTATATCAGATGTGCTGACCCACTCGCCCACCTTTCCATCTACAGGAGATGCAGCTTATGTGCTCTATAGCAATGCATTTAAGGAAGGTTGTGGATGTAATGTGTGGTGCAAAGTCCATAAATGGAAGTGTGAAGAAAGCTTTTGGACACACCGGAAAATATCCAAATATGACGGGGCAGAATGGAGTAAGGCTGAAAAGGGGGACATTGATGATATATTTTTATCTTGCGGCCGTAGGGCATTAAACGATGGCTACTCAGAGTTGAATAAAATATGGTTCATCATGGGTTATGCTTATCATGTTCCAACTCTAGATGAACTAGTGGACATGGAAGTAATAGATGATCCATGGGAATTATGGTAATTGTTCGTCATGATGCAAGAAATTATGTCTGGCAGGAAAGGGTGTGTTAGATATGTCAGCATCGAAATTATCCTGGATACTTTTTCTGTTTTTGATAGCCTTTGCCACAGTATTAGTGGGCATTGTGTATCTAGCTACCGCCAAAGACGACATTCATAGTAGAGTTGCAAAAGGCGATATTGAATTCGTAAGAAGCTATATCGAAAACGGCAACGATATTAATGTTCAGGATGACAATGGTCGCACTCCTCTACATATTGCTGCGTTCGTGTTGAATGTTGATGTTGTTGAGTTACTTGTTGATGCTGGTGCTAAAATCGATACAACTGATTCTATGGGCAGGCAACCTATTCATAGCGCAATGGTAGGAAGAGCACATATGACTTATACTTCAAATTCAAACACAACTTGTACCAAAAACAGCAGAAGAATAATAGCATGTCTTTTGGACAGTGGTGCAGACATAAACGCGCGTGATCATAGGGGTGATACACCTTTGCATCAAGCCGCTTCTTTTGACAAAGATGACCTTGTTCAATTTCTGATATCTCATGGTGCTGATGTTCATGCCAGAGACACCGGCGGGCATACGCCTTTGCATGATGCAGCCCTTACCGGTCGAGCAGAAAATGTGGAGCTTCTTATTTCGTATGGAGCCGATGTGGACGCAAGGAGTTATCATGGTATAACACCTCTACACCGGACAACTATGCTGTATAGCGTGAATGCTGCACGAGTTCTCCTTGATCACGGTGCGAATATTAATGCCAAAGACAAATCGGGCAAAACACCGCTACAACATGCTATAGAGAACAAAAACTCTCATATGATTGAATTCCTGCGTAGCCATGGAGCAGAATAGGTATATTCCCAGATCAAATACATTGATGCCTTGACAGATTGACCGCAACTGATTATGGTGTAGATAGCACCGATGAGGTATTTACGTATGATGACCTGGGTAATCGCCTGACGCATAATCCAAGAGTTGGCGGTGATATTGTGTATGCCTTAAACAGTCCCAATACGAACAACCAATACGCCACTATCGGCGGTAATTCCCTGGCTTACGATGATGCCGGCAATATGACCGGGGACCACGATGGCTATACGTATCATTATGATTATGAGAACAGGCTGACCAGGGTGAAAAAATCAAGCGATACGGTGGATCGGGAGCTTTTATCCCAGAAACCGCCAACCGCGATTTCAGTACTATCAGAGGCATTGGGGTGGTTTTTTGTCAAAATGTTTTAACCCGACAAGGGATTGGAGCCGAACAATGTTATGTGAGAATACGTATTTATGTACTCAATTGGTCAGGAGCTAGATAATGGGTTGCGAATATCGTTCGTTAACCTCCGGTGAGATTGATATTATGGTCGCTCACGGCTGTAGCGCGACGGACTGGTCGGCAATTGAGGTGGCCGAGGGGTTTTCGCTTTCGCCCGATGAGCCGCGTGTGCAGGCGGTGCATTTTTCCGGCAAGGTCAGGATCGGGGTTATGGACAAGACGATAGAATTTTTCGGCCGGGTCCGTGAGCCGTGCGGCATATATCACGCCAAGATACACAATTGCGATATAGGCAATAACGTATATATCAGTAATATCGAGAATTACATTGCCAACTATGTTATTGAAGACGATGCGATATTGCGTCATATAAATCTGCTCGCGGTGGAAGGGGCCAGCTCGTTCGGTAACGGCGTCCCGGTAGCGGTGATCAACGAAGCCGGAGGCAGAGAAGTTCCGATCTACGATCATCTCTCAGCCCAGATAGCGTACCTTATCGCGATGTACCGGGATCGCTACGAATTGATAGAGAACCTGCAGCAAATGATCGGGGAGTATGTCCGCTCTGTGACCGCGACGATGGGTCGGATCGGCCGGGGAGCCAGATTGATAGACTGCCGAACGCTCAAGAATATCAAGGTGGGTCCGGCGGCGGTGATCGAAGGAGTTGGCCGACTGGAAAACGGTACAGTCAACAGTTGCCCGGAGGATCCGGCCCAAATCGGTACCGGAGTCATCGCTGAAGATTTTATCGTCAGCTCGGGAGCCAAAATAAATGACAATACCATAATCGAAAAATGTTTTGTCGGCCAGGGCACCAGACTGGGCCGTCAGTACTCAGCGACGAACTCTATCTTTTTTGCCAATTGTGCCGGTTATCATGGTGAGGCGTGTTCGGTGTTCGCCGGTCCCTTCACCGTGACGCATCACAAATCGACCCTTTTGATTTCCGGGCTTTATTCGTTTTTGAACGCCGGGAGCGGCTCCAATCAAAGTAACCACATGTACAAACTTGGCCCGATCCATCAGGGCGTAATAGAACGAGGCTCCAAGACAACCTCGGATTCGTATTTGTTATGGCCGGCAAGGGTGGGGTCGTTCACCCTGGTGATGGGCAGACATTATAGTAACAGCGATACGAGCGATCTGCCGTTTTCCTACCTGATCGAACATGAAGATGAAAGCATTTTGGTGCCTGGAGTGAACCTGCGCAGTGTCGGAACGGTCCGCGATTCACGTAAATGGCCCAAACGCGATAACCGCAAAGACCCACATAAGCTCGACTTGCTGATCTATAATCTGCTGACGCCCTATACGGTGCAAAAGATACTCAACGGCATTAGAATACTCTCAGAGTTGGAAGCCTCCTGTGAATCCGACGCTGAGCACTATTACTATAACGGCGTCAGGATCGAGCGATCATCGCTGAAAAAGGGAATCAAATTCTATCAGATGGCTGTGGAAAGGTATTTGGGTAACTGCCTGGTGGCCCGGCTGCGACAGAAGGAAATAGGCGATCAGGACTCGCTACGGAATATCCTCACCATCGAAACGGTCATTGGACAGGGCGATTGGTTGGATATCGCCGGACTGATCGCACCAAAGGAGACCGTAACGCAACTGATAGACGAAACAGAAAAAGGTGTTATCAGCGATCTCGAACAACTCAGCCTGCGGTTTCAGGAGATTTACGATAATTTCCCCCGCTACGAATGGACCTGGGCAGCCGGGATGATTGAACAATATCATCATGTCAACTTGGCACAAATAACGGCCCAGGAGGTAATCGAACTGATAAAAAACTGGACAGCGGCCGTGGAACAGCTCGACCGGTTACGGCTGAGCGATGCCGAGAAGGAATTCGCCGAGACACGCCGCAGGGGGTTCGGACTCGACGGCGACAGCGAAGTCAGAGACCGCGATTTCGCGGCGGTGCAGGGCAGCATGGAGGAAAATCACTTCATTCTGGAACTGCATCAGAGACTCGCGCAGAAACAGCAGACCGCCCAGGAACTGATCGGGCGGTTGGAAAAACTGCACACACCGGCAAACTATCCCGGCTGAAGGCGGTCCGGACCAAAATAATCACCACTTGACAGGGCGTTCCCGGGCAGGTAAAAAGAGATCAGACAAAATTAAGGAGACTGCCGTGTATAAAACGATGAAATTCATCATCTGGAGTTGTATGGTGGTAATGCTGGTTCTCTCGGCGGGCTGCCGCAGCAGCAAAAGCATACAGTTGGACGAATACTTCCGTCAAATCGAGGTGGGCCGCAGCAATGCGACGGATGTGCTCAATATGCTGCCGGAGGAGGGAATGCTGCACACGACTAGTAGTGTTTCGATACTGAACAAAAAAGGGTGGAGCCGGGAGGTTGGAATCGTAACGTTCAATCAGGCCGACTCGCTCGTACAACGCAAGATATATCTCCGCCGGCACAGCGACCTGCTTCTTGAACGGATTTATCTGTTCATTCAGACGGTTGTGCCCGCGGAAGTGCTGGAAGAACCCTACGAAAACGACATGCGCAAACATGTGGCGATACTGCGTCACTGTCATGAGACCATGATCGAGGATGTGAAACCTTTCGCCGAGGACCAGGAAACGGTCTCCCAAATGGGATTGGCTCGGACCGGCTTGGGGTTGGGTATCCTCAAACTGGCTGATCAGCCCCGTGACGCTGATCAATTATTGCAGTCGGGCGGATTCGAGTTCAAACACTCTACCCTTGGCAGATGCCAACTGAATCTGGGCCAAATTGGAGAAAATGTCTTTACCGTCGAGTTGCGCAGCAGAGCGGCAGTCGATATTTTCACCGGATGGTGAGTAATACGTTTCCCGAGCAAATATCTTTTTGACATGCCAAACCGTTCGATTTGCCCGTCTGGCGGTCATCGAAAAAAATAACCTTGGTGACAAATCTATCACAGGCAGTATAATCGAGTGCAGAATTGGACGATAATCGATGGAATCGGACACGTGTTATCCGAGTCGTATTTCGACAATTTAATTGTACCTAACTCATTGAACAAGGAGAAGTTATGAAAAACATGGGCAAATTATCCACAACATTGTTGACCATGGTGATTTTACTTACTGCAAACCTGGGCCTTGCCCAAACCAGCCCGTCAGGCTCTCAGGAACCGGCGGTGCTCAAGGAGATGCCCGCCGATTCGGCGGTTGTCATCGCCTGTCATTCAATAGATAGTTTGAGTAAAAAGCTTAATCTTTTTGCCCAGCAGATCGGAATGCTGGAACCAGGTTCGCCCGCGAAGGTGGAGGACGCAATCTGGCAGCAATTGGGCCTGACAGAAATGATCGACGCATCGGCTGGTTTCGGTGTGTGCATAAGCGATATTACCAATGCCAACGAGACCACTATCATGTTTTTACCCGTACGCGATGGCAATAGCGCTATGCAGTCCATGGGCGCCGTGGAGGTCGCCGGCTCAACCGATATTCGCCAGGTCCCTATGGGGCCTCTTGTAAAAATGGCCGGCCGCTATCTTATGATGGCGGAGAACGCCGAAATCTTCAGTGCACTGGGGCAAAAACCCAAGGGCGTCAAGCTCAGCAGTTCAGCCGCGGAAATGTTCGCCAAATCAGACGTGGCGGTAACTATCAACCTGGCTGGGCTGATGCCCAAGGTAAAAGAAAAGATATTAAAGGAAATGACCAGCGATCCTGAAATCCAAAAACATCCATCCATCGTCAAGGTCATCAATATGGCCACGGATCGATTGAGCGAGTTGCAAAGCGCCTCCGTCGGCATACTGCTGGGAGAGGAAGGCATTAACCTGAAAACCAACATGCAGGCCGCCCCGAACAGCACCTTGGCCAAGTACCTGAGCAACCATCCGACTACCGATATCTCCAAGCTGGCCAAATTGCCCGGACAGAACTTTATTCTTGCCGGTGCCGTCAATTTTGACAAAAAAATGTTTGTCGATATGGCCGGCGCCGTAATAGATGCCATTGCCGGCGACCCCAGCCTGAGCGAAAAAATCAATCAGGCCGATCTCAAAGAGTTGAAAGCCCTGCTGCCGCAGATGTGCAATTCTGTCGGCACTGTGGCAATGTACGCTCCCGGCGTGGCGGCAAACCCCGGAGCCGTTCCGAAACAAATAATCATCGGGGATTTCGAGGATACCAAACAAGCTATGGAGTCATACGGGCAGATGTGTTCGCTCATAACCAAAATCAGTACGCAGGCTGGTTTCCCGATTAAGATGACCTACAAAAAAGCAGCGGGCGAAATTGACGGTGTCAGTTACGACGAACTAACAACCGATATGTCTGAATTTCCTATGTCTGACGAGGGCAAACAGGGTATGACCGCAATTTACGGCGGACAGCCACAAATTTCCCAGCAATTTAGCCTGCTGGCCGACAACACTCTTGTGATGGGCATGGGGCAGGATGCCCTGAAAGAAGCGATAGCCCTGGCAAAAAATAAAACAACCGGACTGGACAAAAATCCGGAAGTCATAAAGGCAGCCAAAAACCTGCCCAGCAGGGCAAATGCCCTGTTCTTTGTGGATGTGGGTAAATACATGCAAATGGCCTCCGGTATGGTGCAGGCGCAAATGCAGGCCCAGGGCGATCAGGGCATGAATCCCATGGTAATGATATCAATGATGTTCGGTCAGATAAAAGAATCTGTGGGAACAAGTCTTATACTTGAGGACGGCACTATTAAGGGAGAGGTTGCCATTCCCATTGACATGATCAAGTCTGCCGCACAGATGGTGCAAATGATGATGGGCGCAGCAATGGGATCGCAGATGCCGCCCGGACAAATGCCACCAGGACAGTCTGCACAACCAACTGTTTTTTAGTCAGCTTTTGGTTGGGGTCAGCCCGGGCCAATTAACAAAATAAAAAGCCTCCGCCATATTCGGGGGCTTTTTATACAGAATTTTCGCAAAACGGATATTAGCATATTTCACCTGTATCGGAAGGAACATGAGATGACCAGGCAGATACAACTTTACTATAAAAACGTTACTGCTGAAGCAATAGGTCCCGCCCACGGTCTCGCTGCCGATGAGTTGCCGAAACTAAACGGGGAAATTGTCCGCATTACCGAGAAAATGCGACAAGATCGTCAAGACGGCAAGCTCCCATACCGCGACCTGCCCTATCAGGATCAGACATGCCGAAAAATAAATGACCTGACCAGCCAATTGGCCGGCAAGTATGACAACATGGTCGTATTGGGCATCGGTGGTTCGGCCCTTGGTAACATTGCCCTGCAAACGGCGCTGAACAGCCCTATATATAATCTGCTGACCGAACGCGCCGGTCCACGTTTATTCGTGATTGACAATGTCGATCCCGTTCAGTTTGGCTCACTGCTGGAATACCTTGACGGGCAACTTGACCGTACCCTGTTTAATGTCATCAGCAAATCAGGTCGTACCGCCGAAACCGCAGCCGCGTTCCTGACCGTACAGGAAATGCTCAAGGCCAGACTTCCCGGCGGCCAACTTACCGATCACATCATTGCCACTACTGACGCCAACAGCGGAACCATGCGCGAGATCGTTAACCGTGAAGGTTTCACTTCGCTGGAGGTGCCCGACGGTGTTGGCGGGCGGTTCAGCGTGCTGAGCGATGTAGGACTTTTTAGTGCGGCGATGTGTGGAATTGACATCGAACAGCTTCTGGCCGGTGCTCGCGATATGGACCAGCGGGTCAAAACAGATAGGCTTACGAAAAATCCCGCTGCCCTATTCGCCGCGATTCAGTATTGCTACTATCATAAAGGCAAACGACTTTCAGTGATGATGCCTTACAGCTACCAGCTAAAGGACCTTTGCGACTGGTTCCGCCAGATATGGGCTGAGAGCCTTGGCAAGGCTCACGATCTTCAGGGCAACCTGGTCAACGTCGGCCCCACCCCAATTAAGGCATTAGGCGCCACCGATCAGCACAGCCAGGTACAACTCTACCGCGAAGGACCAAATGACAAGGTGTTTACCTTCCTGGAAGTAGAATCATTTGACCGGGACGTCACGATTGGTCACGCCGGTGGAGTTACAGAACTGGCATATCTGTCAAAAAAGAAGATGAGCAACCTGATGAACAATGAAAAACGCGGCACTGAGTACGCCCTGGTGGCTTCGCAGCGGCCATGCCTGACGATCCGCCTGGCCCAAATAAACGCCTACACCGTTGGCCAGTTCATCTATCTCATGGAGGTCGCCACGAGTTATATGGGCGAGTTGTTCGGTATCAACACCTACGATCAGCCCGCCGTCGAACTGGGGAAAGAAGCGACCTTTGCTCTAATGGGCCATAAGGACTACCGCCAGTTGTTGGAAAAAATCCAACCCATTGTCGCAATTGATGAAAAGTATCTGGTATAGTCCGAGTACCTTTGGGAATAAAATAAAATGGAAAATCAGCAGAAAAAAACTAATACGGACAGGAATTCCGAAGAAATATCCCGTCGGCAGTTCATGGCTGGGGCGTCAGCGGCGGCCTTTACGTTTACCATTGTCAAACCGCAACTGGTCAGAGGCAGCCAGGCAAATTCCAAAATTTCCATGGGCATTATAGGTTGTGGTGATCGAGGAGTATGGCTGGCGGATCTATGTAGCCAACATGGTGGCTACGAGATAGTGGCCGGCGCTGACTACTTCGCTGACAGGGTTAACAACTTAGGTCAGCGTTTTAATATCCCACAGGATCGTTTATACGACTCGCTGTCGGGCTATCGCAAACTTCTGGATAGCGATGTTGACGCGGTAATGATCGAAAGCCCGCCCTATTTCCATCCGGAACAGGCCGCTGCCGCTGTGGCGGCGGGAAAACACATCTATGTGGCCAAGCCAATTGCCGTGGACGCACCCGGATGCCACAGCATCGGACAAAGCGGCAAAAAAGCAACTGAAAACAAATTATGTTTCCTGGTTGATTTCCAGACACGTGCTAATGAACTTTATAAAGAGGCGGTAAAGCGAGTCCATGAAGATGCTATTGGCCAGATAGTGTTTGGAGAGGCGAGTTACCATGCCGATTTTCCTTTTAATCGCATGGTTGAAGTGCTTGCCAAGGACCCTGGGAACCCGGAAAACCGCCTGCGGGCCTGGGGGCTGGACCGGGTACTGTCCGGGGACATAATCACCGAACAGAATATCCACACCCTGGACGTTTTGAGCTGGGTGATGGACAAACCTCCAATCCAGGCGTTCGGAAACGGCGGACGCAAATTCCGTAACGAACCCGGTAATATCTGGGGCAACTTCAACGTGCTTTTCCAATACACCAAAGACATCGGCGTTACGTTCAGCTCCCGGCAATCCGACAGTTATGGCACCGATAACGAGGGAATTATAAACCGAATGTTCGGCACACGTGGAATTCTGGAAACCAAATATGGCGGTCAGGTCTTGATCCGCGCACCCAAGGAACACTTCTATCACGGTGGTAACACCTCCAACATATATACCGAAGGCGCAAAAAACAACATCGCCACTTTCCATGATAATATAACTAACGGCAAATTTGACAACACAACGGTCGAACCCAGTGTACAAAGCAACCTGCTCACAATACTCGGCCGAACTGCTGCTTATGAAAATCGTGTGGTAACCTGGAAGGAAATCATTGACAACCAGGATAAACTTCAGATCGACCTGAAAGGCCTGAAAGCCTAGCATTTATGACTACTGGTAACAAAAAAGGTGTGATATTCGATCTCGACGGCGTATTGGTAAATACGGGCGGGTTTCACAGGCAGTCGTGGTACGACCTGGCCGAGGAGGAAGGCATTACCACAATGTCGGACGAGTTCTTTTACAGCACGTTCGGCATGCAGAACTATCAGATTATTCCGATGCTGCTGAGAAAAGAGCTGCCGGCCGGCGAGATAAAACGTTTGAGCGATTGGAAAGAGCAGCGTTATCGCGAACTCATAGTGGGCCGGTTGAATCTGCTCGATGGCGTCCGGGAACTAATCGACGATCTCAAAAGCTGTGGTTTCCATCTGGCAATCGGCTCCTCCACGCCGCGGGTAAACCTCGACTTCATGCTGGATGAAACTGGAGTGCGCGACTATTTTGACGCCTTGGTCGCCGGGGAAGATGTCGCTAACGGCAAACCCGCCCCCGACACATTTCTCAAAGCCGCCGAAAAGCTGGCCCTGCCGCCGAGGCGATGTGTGGTGGTCGAAGACGCGGTCCAGGGCGTTGGAGCCGCAAAGGCCGCGGGCATGGCCGTTATTGCCATAACCACCACACGTCCACGAGCACATCTAAGCGAGGCCGACATAATCGTCGATAGCATGACCGAGTTAAACGCCGACAATTTCGAAAAACTGCTGGCGCCACAATAACCCAACCAGGCAAAGCCCCTGCCGCTTTGCGGCCATTCGCACACAATTTTACTCATAAAAGAAAAGACTAATACCAGGCACTTTCGTTGTTTCTATTGCCGCTTGGGCCAAAATGTCAGCATTACAATCCCCAGTTCATAGAGAATGTACATCGGTATCGCAAGCAATACCTGTAAAACCACATCCGGCCCTGGAGTCATTATCGCCGCCAGAATAACTATACCCAAAAGTACATATTTGCGTGTAGTCTTAAAGCTTTCCAGTTTGATTATGGATAATCGGCCAAGCAGAAAAACCGCCAACGGCATTTGAAAAGCAACCCCAAACGCCAACGACAATACAATTACCAACGAAACATATTCCGTCAGAGTCAGTAACGGCTTAGCCAGTGGGTTGCTGCCGGACTCCTTATCGGCATCGGTATTGGTATCGGTCGAAACAGGACTTTTATCTTCATCTCCATCCGAAAAATGATCTGGCCCAGTCGAATCGGCGACTTTATCGTCCTTGATGAGAATCTTAGATACGAATTTGTGATACGAGGATTTTTCCGAAAATGCCGGAGCCGTCAATTTATTGTTGAAAGTGATGAAAAAATTGAATGAAATGGGAGCTACAATCACAATGAAAAACATCCCGCCCATAATAAAAAGAGCCGCGGCAAAAGGCACAAAAACGTTGACGTATCGCCGTTCGGAAGGATAAAGACCAGCGGAAACAAACCCCCAAAGCTGATAAAATATCCACGGTGAACCCAAAAAAAGACCGCCAAACAACGAAATTTTGATCCACATCATGAACGGGGCCTGCAGGCTTGTGGTAACTAATTGCTGCTCATGTCCCGAAGCTTCCAGTGCCACCATTAAAGGCACCGTGATAAAACCAAGAATATGCTTGGCAAAACACATACAGACAATAAACGCAACCAAAAAACCACAAATGCTTTTTATCATCCGCGAACGCAGTTCCATCAGATGATCGCCGAAACTCATCCGCGTCTTGTCGAAAAAGTCTTCATCCTTTTTCTTTATCTGGTTATTCTCTTGTTCGTCGTTTTGCGCCATATATACTCATAACAATTGAGTTCCACCGTTTAGCTGTTTGTTCAAAAATTCCCGTAAAATATCGCAGGCAGCAAGCATATCTCGTTTGTCCTTGCGCTTTTTTGCGGTTAGGCCGCTGTCGATCATCATCTCATCCGCCGCGGCGCTGCTGAGCCGTTCGTCCTGAAGATGAACCGGCAACCCCAGCTTCTTTTCCAGCTCCGCCGCGAAAACCCGGGCCAGTTTTGCCTGCGACCCTTCGCTGTCGTCCATGTTCAAAGGCAGTCCCACCACTACCGCTTCAATCTCGTTTTCACTGACAATTTGTTTAAGCCGCTCTGTGAGTCTTTCCGGTTTTGACCGATCCACGACTAAGCAGCACAACGGAGAAATGATGGTCTCACTAAGATCGCAAAGGGCCAGTCCTGTTCGTTTCAAGCCGTAGTCAACTGCCAAATATCGCATAAAAAAGATAATCTCAATGGGTTATAGAAATCGTTCCAGCCCCTCGGCTTGCATCCGTTCCAACAAATGTTTGAGATGGTCCGTTTCATCACGGTGACAAATCAGCGTTACGTCATCAGTGTGCACAATAATCATATCATCCACATGAATCGCCGCGATAAGGTGATCTTTACAATCAGTAATAACAATATTATCACCGCTGTCGATCCACTCACAACAGGTATTACCGGTGGTAACATTCCCGTTCTGATCAACCACGCCGATGGTATCAGACAGCGACTGATAAGAGCCGACATCAACCCAGTGGCAGTCCAACTCGCACATATAAACGCCCACAGCCCGCTCCATTACGCCATAATCGATACTGATCTTTTCCAACCTGGTGAACTGATCTTCCAGCACCTCCAACCACTTCTCGCCACCCCAGGCCTGCCCTATGCGAGCAAGATGGATCGCATTATGCGGCAAAAACCTGTTCAACTGCTCTAATATAGTATCGACCCGCCAGACAAACATACCACTGTTCCAGCAGTAATCACCTGAGCGGATATACTTGCGCGCCGTGCTCTTATTAGGTTTCTCCTTGAATGCCTCTACCGGGTAGATACCATCCCCGGCAACTTCAGCTTCCCAGCCTCGTTTAAGATAACCCAGTCCGGTATGTGCGAAAATCGCTTTGATCCCAAACGTAAAAAGCGCCTTCGGATGACTTTCCAGAAACTTAAACGCTTTTTTGACTGCTTCATGCAGAGGCTTATCCGGCTCGATAATCTGATCTGCACTGAAAACCGCCATTACGCTGTTCGGTTCTTTTTGGCTCAACACCGTGGCAGCCAGGCCAATGGCGCCGGCCGTATCACGTCCGATCGGCTCACCCAGAATATTTTCCGTCGGCAGCTCCGGCAGATGTGTCCGCACAACATCGGCATATTCTCTGTTGGTAACCACCATAATATGATTCGCATCGAATATCCCTTTAATGCGGTCCACGCAATTCCGCAAAAGCGATTTGCCTTCAAACACATCTATAATTTGTTTAGGCCGACTCTTACGGCTCAGTGGCCAAAGCCGCTGACCGGAACCGCCAGCCATAATCACCGCATACTGCATATTTCTGTCCTGTCCAATTGCTTTGTCATACCCATTGGGTATAAAAATGAATTTTTAGGGGCCCCCTTAAAATCTTAACGACCATTCACTGCTTTGTCCAGTTCAAATGCGGCATGTACTGCCCGCAACGCTTTATCTGCATCGTTCGGATCGATAATACAACATATCTTGATTTCGCTGGTGGTAATAGCATTGATATTTACCTGGGCTTCAGCCAGGGCCTTGAACATCTTTTGTGCCACGCCGGTATGACTGCGCATACCCACCCCCACGGCTGAAACCTTAGACACCGGATCATTACAAAAAATTCGCGGCAGAGAATATTCCTTGACAATCTCCTCCACCGCCAGTTTGCACTCAGCCAAATCGCTGCGCTCAACCGTAAAACTCGTGTAGGCAAAACCGCTATCGTCAAAGGTTTGCATGATGTCATCCACAATGACATTGTGTTCGGCCATATGGGCGAAAACATTCGCAGCCACACCGGGTTGATTCGGCAACTCCGGCAAAACAAACTGCGCCATATCTTTCTTGACCGTTACACCCGAAACTACTATATCTTCCATTTGTTGCACCTCACGTGTTATTAAAGTGCCGGGGCTATCCGTAAAACTACTCCGTACATGAATATTTACATTATATTTCTTACCAAACTCGATGGATCGGGAATGCATCACTCCAGCGCCCGAACTAGCCAGCTCCAACATCTCATCGTAACTTATACAGTTCATCTTTCGCGCCTTCGGTTCGATGCGGGGATCGGTAGTATAAACGCCATCGACATCCGTATATATCTCACAATACTTGGCGCCAAGCACCGCTGCCAACGCCACCGCCGTCGTATCCGATGCGCCACGCCCGAGCGTATATATCTCACCTGATTCATCCACACCTTGAAAACCGGCCACTATCACAATCCGGCCCAGGTCCAGTTCCCGATGAATTCGATCCGCCTCAATTTTCTGTATCCGCGCTTTGGTGTGCACCGAATCGGTAATCAACCCTACCTGTCCGCCGGTCAGACTGATAGCCTTGTACCCGGCCGCATGAATAGCCATTGCCATCAAGCTAATGCTCACCTGTTCGCCGGTGGTCATCAGCATATCCAGCTCACGTCGCGGAGGATCGGCACTGATCTGGTGGGCCAGGTCAATCAGGTTATCAGTGCTCTTACCCATCGCCGAAACCACCACAACCACGCGATAACCGCTTTGCTGGGCCTGTATCGCACGGCGAGCCGCACGATGTATGCGCTCAGCATCGGCCAAGCTGGTACCGCCAAATTTCTGTACTATCAATTCCATTCTATCTTCCTTAATCTCCACAAACACTGGTGTTATACCAAGTTCCAGCAATATGTCAAATTCGCTTTTGTCGATGGTCAATGATATGCCTACGCGAGTTTATGCGAAACGCAAGTGAGCTACGCCTTATAAGCCAAGGATTTCCCCATGCGGTTTTTGTTGCTAACCTATTGCAATATATAATCTTACAGAAAATCAGGCCGTCTGGGCAGGAAGCTATTTCGTCGCAAAAGCTCGAACGTTAACTTTCAAAAAATATTCCATTAATTCGTGCCCTTTATCGATACGAAAACCGCTGTTTCGACCGTTGGCCTCACTGTAAGGCTGCTGCCAACTGCCAATAATACCGTTTCCTGCCATCGCAAAAGGCACCGCCTCGGATGAATGCATCCGTGTGCTGATTGGGGTCGGATGATCAGGCAGCACCATAATTCGCCAATCATCGCCATGTCCCTGCAGCCACTTCAACAGCGGACCTACAATATGACAGTCAATCTGTTCGATCGATTCTATTTTTGCCTCGATTTGTGCCCCGTGTCCGGCTTCATCGGGAGCTTCGACATGAACAAATACTATATCCCGCTGGTCCAACGCCTTGATAGCGGCTTCACCCTTGCCGGCATAATTCGTATCGATAAAACCGGTAGCGCCTTCCACGTCAATAACCTTCAGCCCCACCAGCTTAGCCATACCACGCAGAAGATCCACTGCCGTAATCATGCATCCGTAAATACCGAATCGCTGACGAAAGCTTTCCATTTTCGGACGCTTGCCCTGTCCCCAAAACCAGATATTGGTCGCCTGGTTCTCACCCAGATCGCACCTGACCTTATTGACTTCATGACCAGCCAGAATCTCAGCCGCCTTTTCCATCAGCTTGCACAATTCTTTAGCGCCCCTGCCACGAGGAAGATGTTTAGCAATGGGCTGATCCATAATATCGTGAGGCGGAATGATCTCGCCTTCAAACGCGTCGCCGCGATACACCATCAGGTGACGATATCCAACACCGGGATAAAACGTGATCTTTTCACTGCCTAACTGTTCGTTGAGATCGCCAATCAACTTCGCCCCCTGAACGCTGTCAATGTGCCCGGCGGAATAATCCAGCATCAATCCATCCGCCACCGTCACCAGGTTGCAGCGAAATATCCAGTCATTCGGCCTCATTGGAATATCCTTAGCCGCACCTTCCAGCGGCGCCCTGCCGGTGTGATATACACGCGGATCATAGCCCAACACACTCATCGTCGCTACATCACTGCCGGGAGAAAAACCCTCCGGCACAGTGCGCACCATGCCTTGACGACCATGCACACTGATCCAGTCCGTATTCGGTATATTCGCTTCTTCAAGAACGGTTTTGCCTCCAAGTTCCGCCAGTGGTTCGTCCGCTGCGCCATCCATAATTATTAATGCATACTTCATAATTCGCTTACGACCGTCAGGTATAAACAACCGACAAGTCGCAACTCTCCTCTCATAAAATTTCTATTCTATCTTCCAGCCCCCAAAACAAACTACTCATGCTCATCACCGAACAAACCATCTTTCGGTGGGCTGACCACATGAACACAAACCGGCCGGTCACGCACCACCTGCAACTGGGCGAGTTCCTTCAAAGCCTGATTCATATCTCCTTGCCGAGCCTTATGCGTCATAATAATGACCGGCACACAATCATCGCTTTTGCTTTCGTGCTGCAAACACGCTGAAATACTTATTTCTCGATCACCGAGTATCTTGGCGATCTTGAAAAACACACCGGGCTTGTCCTCTACCGAAAGCCGCAAATAAAATCGGCTGACCATCTCCTCTCGCGGACAAAGCTTTTGAGGCAAAGCCTTGCGACCCAAACCCGGCGTAACTTCAAATATCCGTTTGGCGTTGCCACGCGCCACATCAATTATATCAGCCACAACGGCGCTCGCCGTTGGCATCATACCCGCCCCACGACCATAGTAAGAGGTATGTCCTACCGCATCGCCGAATATACTCACCGCGGTGAACGATCCGTAAACCTGGGCCAACAACTCATCCTTATTAACAAATGACGGATGCACACGTAACGAAAGTCCTTTGTTCGTTTGCTCGGCAATCGCCAGCAGCTTCATCGCATAGCCCATCTCCTGGCCGTAACAAATATCCACCAACTGTATCTCGTCTATGCCTTCGACGCTGATATCCTTATATTGAACCTGTCCTCCGAACGCCAATCCCGCCAGGATAGCTAGTTTGTGGGCGCTGTCGGCCCCGCTTACGTCCAGGGTGGGATCCGCCTCGGCAAACCCTGCCTTCTGCGCCTCCTTTAGCGATACGCTGTATTCCTTACCCTGGCCGCTCATCTCGCTGAGAATATAATTACAGGTGCTGTTTACGATCCCGTACATCGCGCTGATTCGATTAGCCACCAGTCCCGTACGGATGGCGCCGATCACCGGAACACCGCCACAGCAACTGGCCTCGAACGCGACACAACGCCCCTGCTTACGGGCAACCTCATATATTTCTTCACCATGCTCCGCCAGCAGGGCCTTATTGGCGGTAACCACATCCTTGCCGGCTTTGAGCAGCTTCTTTTGAATATCCCCTGCCACACCCGTTCCGCCGACCAACTCAACTGCGATGCTGACCTCCTTGTCCGACAGCACCTTCTGCAAATCGTTATGCAACAAACCTTTCGGCAATGTCACCGGCCGAGATCTATCCAGGTCCACATCCACCACGTGTGCCAATTCCAAACGCACAGATGTTTTACGATAAATCTCATCGGCGCTATCCAGCAGAATCTTCGCCACTCCGCCCCCGACGGTCCCAAAACCTATTATTGCCACTTTCACCTTTTCATCAGACATAATTGTTTTAATCTCCAGCGGCATATTCTCCAGGAAACTGGCAAACCTGCTCTCACTCTAATATAATATCGGCTTTACCAAATGTCCGATTCAGACAAAACCACCACTACCTATCACTGCCACGCGGATCGAATCCTCGGCCCAACATCTGCCATTATCGGTCCTGACTGCTGGTTATAGGGCATAAGCCTGCTGCCTCCGCCACGCTTGCATGAGCACCTTAATAGCTCAAACAAAAACCATACTACTAGTGCCTCTTGCCTGGTGCCTAGTGCCTTCCTCCAACAACCAGGGCATCCTGCAGCCGCAACTCCGCCTCACTGGAAAAGGTAACCTGTACAACGATTTCTTGAACCGGTTCAGGCAGTTTCAAATCAAAACGATAGTTCAAGGTAACACTGTCCCAATACTGCTGATTCACATCGGCCACGGTCAGGTCGAATTGCTGCACCCCCCCCACCGAAAAACGCTGGCCACGAGGATCTGAAACTGCCGGCTGATATCGGAACAACTCAAACCGAAATTGGCCAAGCGATTTGACCGGGTCACCAAACTGATCTTTCAACTGTACATATACTTCGATCTTCCCGGTTTGTTCGCCGTCGTTTTTGGACTTTCCCATAATACGCGTAAACGAAGGCTGCAGAACCACCTGTTTCGGCCAAAAGGCCAACCGCCTGGAATCTGCTCTCCCCCCATACAGATCGAGCCTCTGACACCCCCCCACCGGCAGCATTGCTCCTGCCGTTACCATAATCAAAATAGCTTTGTTGAGCAACAAGACTTACCCTTTTACAAATCTCGCAGAACATGACCCATTTTATCACGTTTGGTCTTCATATACCGATGATTATATTCGGTAACAGGCATTTCCAAAGGTATTTGCTCTACGACGGTAATGCCATACACCTGAAGACGATTGGTCTTGACCGGGTTATTGGTCATAACAGCTATCTTATGCAGTCCCAGATCTCTGCATATTTGCGCCCCAATGCCGTAATCTCGCTTATCCGCTTTATACCCCAGCCATTCGTTAGCCTGCACCGTATCCATCCCAACATCCTGCAGATGATACGCTTGCAGTTTCGCCGCCAAACCGATCCCACGCCCTTCCTGACGCAGGTAAATAACCACCCCTTTGCCTGCCTGTTCGATTCTGTGCATCGCTTCGTGCAGTTGCCTGCCGCAGTCACATCGCTTCGAATGAAAAATATCTCCCGTCAGACACTCACTGTGTACTCGCACCAGTACCGTATCGTCCTGCTGGGCAACCTTCCCATCCGGCCCGATTACACCCACATCCCCTTTGCAAAGCGCCAAGTGTGTATTCTTATCCACCACCGTCTCATACCCAATCAAACGAAAAACCCCACAATCGGTCGGCAGATCAACCATCTCTATGCGATTGATCAGCATCTCCTGTTTCATTCGATACTCGACCAACGACTCTATTGTCGCCATCTTAAGATCGTGTTTTTTACAAAACTCTATCAACTGCGGTACACGAGCCATCGTCCCATTGGGATTCATAATCTCGCATATCACCCCTGCCGGTTTCAGCCCCGTCAACCGGGCCAGATCCACCGCACCTTCAGTCTGGCCCGCTCGCACCAGCACACCCCCGTCACGAGCACGCAATGGAAATATATGACCAGGTCGCACCAGATCACTTGGCTGACAATCATCACTGATCGCCTGCAATACAGTCCTGGCACGATCCGCCGCCGATATACCCGTAGTTACACCCTGTCGTGCATCGATGGTAACCGTAAAAGCCGTTTGCAATGGTGCTGTATTGTTTGCCGTCTGAGGATGCAGATGCAGCCGATCGCACATCTGACCCGTCAGTGGCATACAAATCATCCCCCTGCCACACGTCGCCATAAAATTAACAATCTCAGGTGTAATCTTCTCAGCCGCACAGACCAGATCGCCCTCATTCTCACGATCTTCATCATCGACCAGAACGATCATCTTTCCCGCCTTAAGATCGTCCATTATCTCCGCTATACTACTAAAACACATACCGCACCAAAACCCCCGCAAACACCATAACTCTATCCACAACAACCAGTTACAAAAACCACACCCAATGCCTCAACACTGTATTATATGACATCTCACCCCCTTTGTGCACTAAAAAAATCGGCTCTACTCAGAAAAAGTTGGTTGAATTGTTGCTGAATAAGCATAACATGGCTATGGTTCTTTTTGAGTCAATCTCCCATAGCAATATGGTCTGAGAATGCTGCGGTGAAATTGCTGGAATTATTAAAATGTGCCACATGTATAAGTTTTTTTGTTTTAGGTGATCTTCAGCGTTTTGCTACTGATGGCTTCAGCTATTTTGATGCCATCGACGGCTGTGGAGATTATTCCGCCTGAGTAGCCTGCTCCTTCACCGGCTGGGTATAGCCCTTTAATAGCGGGGCTTTGGAAAGTCTCATCCCTGACAATCCTTATTGGTGAAGAACTTCTCGATTCTACTGCGGTCATAACCGCATCGTTCCTCGCAAAACCTTTGAGTCTTTTGTCCATCTGTGGGATCGCCAGACGGAGGGTTTCAACAACAAATACAGGCAGACATTCTGCAACGTCACATAGTGTGATGCCTGGAGTATATGACGGAAAAACCTCTTCCAGTGATTTTGAAGAACGGCCAGAAAAAAAATCACCAACAAGCTGGACAGGCGCAAAGTAGTTATTGCCTCCGGTCTCAAAGGCTTTTCGCTCCCATTTCCGTTGGAACTCAATGCCGGCTAGTGGGCTTGTGCTTCCAAAATCCCGTGGGGTGACACCTACTAACAAGGCGCTATTTGCATTAACGTGATTGCGAGAATAAAGGCTCATGCCGTTTGTTACTATGCCTCCGGATTCAGATGAAGAAGAGATCACCTCTCCACCGGGGCACATACAGAAAGTATATGCAGAGCGGCCATTCTCGCAGTGCTGGGCCAGCTTATATTCAGCCGGGCCAAGAAGACGATGAGATGCAAATCTGCCGTACTGGGCCTTGTCTATCAAGCTTTGGGGATGCTCGATACGAACGCCTATCGAAAACGACTTTGCCTCTATAGGTATGTCCAGTTGATGCAGCATCTCGAATGTGTCTCTTGCGCTGTGTCCCAAGGCAAGAACTATGGTGTCTGTCTCGATAGTTTCAGAGTCGTTAACAATTGCACCCGAAACTTTGCTGTCTTTTGTTTTAATACCTGTCAGTTTTGTTTCAAAGCAAACCTGTCCACCTGACGAGATAATTGTATTGCGAAGATTCTTTACAATCCTAACGAGATTGTCTGTGCCGATATGAGGCTTGGCCTGATAGAGTATTTCT
>Ga0315290_10000808_pt1 | contig 20956 bp, 21 predicted proteins | sample YL17G12_0_MG_FD_203627 | JGI IMG/M metagenome (GOLD analysis project Ga0315290, IMG submission 203627) | Sediment microbial communities from Yellowstone Lake, YNP, Wyoming, USA - YL17G12_0 | ecosystem: Environmental > Aquatic > Freshwater > Lake > Sediment | place: USA: Wyoming | collected... | reverse complement strand
AAATATTCGGCTGTCCTGGGCATGATCATCATGGCGGCGGGGATGGTCCTCCTGTTAACGGCGACCACAGCCCAGCGCCTCTATTTCTATGCCCTCATCTACGGTTTCGGGTACGGGTCCCTGGGGCCCATGATGCCCATCCTCGTTGCAGATCGTTTCGGCAGGCATGTCCTGGGCTCTGTCTACGGGTGGCTCACCTTTTTCATGGGCATATGTGGTGGGATCGGTCCTTTCATAGGAGGGCTGATATACGACTTGTCGGGATACTATACATACGTCTGGCAGGCAAATATCGTGATCCTCCTCTGCTGTGCCCTCCTCATGCTCGGGCTGGCGCCGAGGGCCGCGGATGCAAGAGAATGAGAAGTCTGACGGAAAGCGCCCGCAATATTAAAGACACAGACGAACCGCCCTGGGATTATCGGCGGTTCGAATTTTTTTCTTTTCTGTCGAAAACGATTGCCACGTCTTCGTCTGATCTTGTAGATATTCCGTAGTAGCGTTTGCTCATCCCTTCCTGAAAAAATTACCCTTTTAAGCACATCAATACGCAAATTCGAGCCAGCGTGCTCAAAAAATCGCAGAATCGTAATTTGAAATATGGTAAAGGTAGCGACACAGATAAGAGTATAGCCAACTACGATTCCAATGGAGTGTTATCTTATGAACGGGAAAGAAAATCTCAAGCATCTGCCGAGCAGGACCGACAGCATGTGCTTTGGGTGCAGCCCTGCTAATCCGTCAGGGCTTCGCCTGGAATTTTTCACTGACGGAGAATCAATTTTTTCATGGGTGACGGTGCCGGCCCATCTCTGCGGATGGAAAAACTTAGTCCACGGAGGGGTTATATCGACTATTCTGGATGAAGTCATGGGGAGGGCCGTTGTTCATAAAATGAGATGCCTCGGCATGACCAAGTCCATGACGGTTGACTTCTTGAAGCCCATCACGATTGATAAGGAATTGAAGGCCGTAGGGCAAGTAGTCGAATGCAAAAGTGATCGCGAATGCCTGGCAGAGGCAATGATCTTCAACGAAGCCGGGGGACTTTGTGCGAAATCCATAGGCACCTTTGCGTTATTCAAACCCGATCACAGCAAGAAATTGGGAATCAAAGACGAGGATGCGATGGAGTGGTTCAACTCGTTCATGAAAGCATAACTTCAAATGACCTGACCCCTGAAATTGGCGCAGCAGATATTTTGATGATTAGGTGTTCAGATAAACAGATTTTTGTCGAAGGAAGCCCGCCATGAAACCGCTGATATCGTTAGTTCAATACACCGGCAGTCCCGATTCTCTCAGAGAGGCAGTTGAGCTTTGCGGCGGCTTTGAGAAACTGGAGAGAAACACCAGGGTGCTGATTAAACCAAATCTCATCACATGGGACGACCAGTTCAAGATAGCGCCGTTCGGCGTGTTTACGACGACTCGTCTCGTGGAGGATCTGGTCGTCATGCTCAAGGATCACGGATGCAGAGAAATATCCATCGGTGAGGGATCGGTTCAATTTCAAAAGGGTATTGGCACCATGGAGGCCTACGCAGGTCTCGGATATACCTCATTGGTAAAAAAGTATGGCGTTAAGCTCATCGATTTTAATGACGGTAAATCTGTGAATTTCAAAATCCGGAAAGGACTCACTCTCCATATTGCAAAAGAGGCCTTGGAGTCTGACTTTCTCATCAACTTTCCCGTTCTGAAAACCCACGCCCAGACGAAAGTATCCCTGGGACTGAAAAATCTTAAAGGTTGCCTGAAAGCCTCCTCCAAGAAAATCTGCCATCATGCAAGTCCCGGCCTGGAGTATTGTTTCACATTCGTCGCTGATTGCGTAAAGCCGGCGCTTACCATCGTGGATGGCATCTATGCCTTGGAGCGGGGTCCTCTTCATTTCGGAAACGCATTCAGGAAAGGCATTATCATTGCGTCCCGCGATATCCTTGGAGCCGACATGGTTGCGGCAAAAACCATAGGCTACGACCCGCAGGATATCGTCCATTTCGTTGACTATGCCAAACGTCACGGCAAGTCTCTTGACCTCAAAGATTATGCGATCAGAGGTGAGGCACTGGAAAATCATGTAAAATCGCTCAAATGGGACTGGGGATGGACGAAAGACAACACCGGCCCTTCCATCTTTGAGAAATTCGGTGTGACAGGCGTTGCCTTACCCAAGTACGATGAAACTCTCTGTTCCGGATGCACCCCGCTTGCCAACATGGTCAATATCCTTGTGCTGTCGGCATTTACAGGCCAGCCCCTTCCGAAGGTTGAGATCCTCAACGGCAAGAAAATGCAGGCGAGACCGGGGTATGATAATACCGTACTCATCGGCAATTGCATCATCAAGGCAAACAAGAAAAATGCGCATATCAGGAAGGCGATAAAAGTGACCGGCTGTCCGCCTGACACCAGGGAAGTGATTGACGCATTGAAGGAGGCGGAGCTTCACATTGACGAACTTGCATACTGGGGTTATCTCAATCAGCAGGGCGAAAAATATGATAATCAGGAAGGGTATTCCCGGGATTTCTATAAATAATGTGTAAAGGCAAATCCCCTGAGAGGCAATGGAGATCGGCTGGATCATGTGACGGAGTCAGGATTCACTAAAAAATCAGGGCACATGCACCACGTGATGATACCGGACACGTTCAGTCATGATGTTTAACGAAAGACACCTTAGTCAGCTTAAAACAATACTCAATAGCCTCTCAATTCGGTTCCACCGGAGCTTAGATTTGGGAATATATGATATATGAAATAAGGAAGGAGATGTAAACGTGGCAGAGATAACGGACAAGAAGATGTCGCCCGAGCAGAAAAAGGAACTGGAGTACGAAGAGAACCGCAAGCACTGGCTTTCCGAAGAGGAGAAGATTTACGAACTCTGGGAGAAGGCTTACAACCCGGGAGGTCAGGCGCAAAATGAACGCCTTCACAAACAGGGCAAAAAACCGCCTCGCCAGCTTATCAAGCAGCTCGTCGACCCCGGCACGGAATTTTTCGAGCTGAGCCGGGGTGCCGGGTTCGGGATCGATTACGAACTGGCAAAGGATGTACCCTCTGCTGGCCTCGTTACGGGCATAGGGAAGGTCCACGGCAACTGGGTAATGATACTCGCCAACGACAGCCGGGTGACCGCCGGGGCCTACTACCCGATAAGCTGCAAGAAGCACCTCAGGGCCCAGGAGATCGCCGAGAAGTGCGGGATTAATTTCGTATACATTGCCGATTCGGCCGGCGCCTTTCTGCCCATGCAGGACAGGATATTCCCCGGGAGAAACCAGTTCGGCCATTTCTTCTACAACATGAGCAGGATGTCGGCCAAGGGGCTGAAGCAATATACTTTAAGTACCGGGGGAAACACGGCTGGCGGTGCCTACATAGTCTATCTCGCCTGCGAATCCATCATGATCGACGGGATGTCGTACTCCTTTCTCGGCGGTCCTCCCATGGTGGAATCCGCGATTGGGGAAAAGGTGAGCATGGAGGATCTTGGCGGCGCGAGAGTCCATACCCATATCTCAGGCGGAGCCGATCATTTTGTGAAATCACAGGACGAGGGTATCGAGAAGCTCAGGGAACTGCTGGCCTTTGATCAGAAACAGAGCCTCCATATTGAACGGCGAAAGCCTCTCGAGACGAAGGTCCCCGCCGACCACCTTTACCAGGTACTGCCGAGGGAGACCTCCAAGGGGATCAACGTGCGCGAGGTGCTCGCCGGCATTGCCGATGACAGCTATTTCAGCGAGTACAAGCGTCACTACAATATAGGCCGTGGCGACAACATCGTCTGCGGAAAAATTTTTCTGAAAGGGATTCCTGTCGGAGTCATAGCGAGCAACAATAACGGGGTCATCTTTGTGGATTCAGCCCGTAAGGCCATCGAATGGGTGATACGCTGTTGCACCATGAAAATCCCCATTCTTTACATACAGAACTCTCCAGGTTACATGGTCGGCACTGCGGAGGAATATGCGGGCATCGGCAAGTACGGGTCCGGCATGGTGAGGGCCTGCGCCTGTGCGGAGGTTCCCAGGATTCAGTGGATCATCGGTCCCGACCACGGCGCTGCGAACTTCGGCATGTGCGGGAGAACCTTCGATCCTCTGTTCATATTCGCCACCATGCGGGCGAGGACATCGGTCATGTCCGGAGCGACGGCCGCTTTCATCCTCACCAGCCTGGAGCGGACCAACCGGAAAAAACGGGGTGAAGAGATGGATGAAGAGGAAGCAAGGAAATTTCAGCAGATGATGATCGACAAGTATAACCGGGAGGCACATCCCTTCTATATGGAGGCACGGCTCTTCAATGACGGGACGCTGCCGCTTAAAGACTGCCGCAATGCGCTGGCCCTGGCCTTCGAGGTTTCACTGCTCAAGCCGATTCCGGAGTCCAATTTCGGCAACTTCAAGTTCTGATAAAAGATGAAATATTTGAGCTCACTGACTAATATTTGCAGGAAGAGGTATTATGAGCGTGGAAGTATCGGCTCCAATGCCGGGGACCATATCTGAAGTCTTGGCAAGCGTTGGAGATGAAGTTAAGTTTGATAACGAGATCATCGTTCTTGAGGCGATGAAAATGAATAATCCCATTTGCGCGCCCACAAACGGAAGAACTCTGATTCTATCTGGATGTGGTCCATGTTCCAGGGGCGGGTTACAAATAACAGAATAAAAAACAGGAGGAATGTCGTGACGGAAGCTATACAAATATCGCCGGAAGAAGTTTATCTAAAAGTAAAATCAGGGGAGGCTATTCTGGTTTGCGCCTATAATGACGACGAGGGATATAGAAGGATTAATCTTGAAGAATCCATATCGCTTAGCGAATTCTATTCCCGGCTTCCGCAATAAATCTTGAAATAGAAAAGCTTCTTGCATCTCTTCGTCATAATATCTGAATGCCCCTCACCTGATCTTACGCAGCGAATTTTTCCATGAGCACTCTCAGCTCAAAAATTAGTGCAGAGATTCAATTGCCGTTCACTTCTATTGAGTTGCATAAACGTGTTACGCTATTGTCAGATGAAACGACGCCACAAAACGCGACAAAAAGACTGTTTCCTTTTATCATGTTTCCTTTTATCATTGACATATCAATATCTTTATCCTAATATTTAGCTCCGATTAAAGGAACCCTTCATGAAAAATAAACTGTCTTACGATGATTTGATGCTTAAGCTCAAGGAGCTCGAAAAAATAACCTCCGACCATAGGAGGCTGGAAGAAGTTTATCGCTCGGTAGTAGAGTCTACGAGCGATTCCATATATATGGTGGACAAAGAATGCCGATATCTCTTCATGAATAATCAGCACTTGTCCAGGCTCGGCTTGCCGGCTGAACAGATCATAGGTAAACGCTACAGCGAGTTTCACTCTCCGGAGCAGGATAAAGTATTTGCAGAAGCGGTTAACAAGGTATTTTCAACTGGCGAGTCCATCCAGCACGAGCACAGGAGTGAGAGAGACAAGAGATATTTTCTCCGGACATTCAGCCCCGTAAAAGATCGCGGCCCCAACGGAGAGATAACGTGTGTCGTCGTCATTTCCACGGACATAACCGAGCGCAGGCTGGATGAAGAGGCAATCAGGGAAAGCGAGCAAAAATATAGGACTATTATTGAAAACATTGAAGACGGATATCACGAGCTTGATTTTTCCGGCAATATCGTTTTTTTTAATGACTCCCTGTTAAAAATACTGGGATATTCCCGTGATGAATTTACAAGAATGAATTACCGCAATCTCACTGATGAGGAAACGGCCCGTCAGCTGTTACAGGTCTGCGACGAAGTTTACAGAACGGGAAAACCATCCAGCGGCATTGAGATAGAGGTAATGAAGAAAGATGGAAACATGACGGTGGTTGAGATGTCCGTATCGCTGATCCTGGATGCAAAAGGTCACGAAGTAGGGTTCCGGAATCTCATTCGCGACGTAACTGAACGTAAGAGGTCGGAAGAAACAATCAGACGATTAGCCTATCATGATCCCCTGACAGGATTACCCAACCGTCTTTTGTTCACAGACCGTCTTAACATGGCAATAACCAGGGCCAAACGCAACAGGCAATATCTTGCCGTGATGATGCTCGACCTTGATTATTTCAAGGAAATTAATGATACACTGGGGCATCATATGGGAGACAGGCTGTTGCACGCTGTGGGCTCTCGTCTGACGGAACTTTTGCGAAAAGGTGACACCATAGCCCGCATGGGAGGTGATGAGTTTTTGATTTTATTGCCGGAAATCACTAATGTGGAAGTTACTACCACGATAGCCCAGAAAATCGTCGAATCCTTCCAAAGTTTCTTTGTAATTGATAACCGTGAACTTCACATTACGACAAGCATCGGAATTGCAATTTACCCGAACGCTTCGGATGACGTCGAGAACCTGATCAAGCACGCGGATATTGCAATGTATCGTGCTAAAGGATCGGGCCGGAATAACTACCAATTGTTTACTCCGGAAATGACCGTTAAAGCCTCGTCGTAGCTTTTAGTCATATGCCGACCATTCTGTATGAACATCTTTCCCGTAAGAAGAAAGACTGTTTAGTTAACTCATAAGAGCAATCCTTTCTTTACATGGAAGGCCTGCTTTTTTCGGGTGAATCTCTTGCCGTTAATGATGCGAAAGAGCAAGAAAATGAAGTCGCTTCGCAACAAAACAGATAAGGTCATACAACTTCCGGAACCTGCATCTGATGGAGGAATGTCAGTAGAAGCAGCGCTGGCAAAGCGCGAGTCGGTGCGTCACTTCACATCTGTACCTCTGACGCTTTCTCTGCTGTCTCAGATTTTATGGGCCGCACAGGGAATCACCCGCGATTGGGGGGGAAGGACTGCTCCTTCTGCCGGGGCGCTGTATCCTCTGGAATTGTATTTGGCTTTACTGGATGGCTTCTTTCACTATATCCCCCGCAACCATCAGTTAATGCATATTTCCGAGAGTAATTTTATTGAAGATCTGGCAGCAGTTGCCCTGGGCCAGCAATGCATAAGGGAATCATCTGCTGTTGTCGTGATTGCCGCCGTTTATAAGAGAATAGAACAAAAATATGGACGGCGGGGTGAGCGCTACGTAAAGGTTGAGGCAGGGCATGCCGCGCAAAATATCCTTCTTCAGGCAGTGTCTCAGGGAATTGGAGCCGTGCCCGTCGGCGCCTTTTATGATGAAGATGTACGGAAGGTATTGAGCCTTCCTTCGGATCATGAACCGCTGTACCTGATCCCCCTGGGACACACGAGGAAATGAGAAAGGCCTGCGACAGAAAAGCATTTTAGGGAGCGCAAGAAATGCCACTCAATGTGGATGCAATCGGTAGAAAGATAGGTCCTCTGACAAAAGATTATACATGGAAAGATGTAATTCTATATGCCTTGGGTATAGGAGCCGGATTCCATGAGCTTGACTACACGTACGAAAAAAGGCTCAAGGTCATTCCTACCTTTTCTATCGCCATGATATTCGATTTCTTCCGGGAGGTGGCGGCTGCCTCCAATATCAATATTGCCGGCGTCCTCCACGCTGGGCAGGATATTATTTTTCACAACCCTATCCCGCCTTCAGGAACCATGACGACGGAAGGGATGATCACCAATTACTATGACAAGGGGACGAAAGGCGCACTGGTCGTGGCCCAAAGCGAGACATCTCATTCCACCGGGGAAAAACTGTTCACCAGCATCATTACGCTGTTTGGCCGACTGGATGGAGACTTCGGCGGCAAGAATGCGCCGCATGAGACCATGGACTTCCCGGACAGAGAGCCGGACTTCATCGTAGTGGCAACGCCGTCGCCGGATCAGCCGCTCTTATACAGACTCTCCGGTGACACATTCGGGCTTCACGTAGATGCTGAATTCGCAAAGATGGTCGGTTTCGAAAAGCCGATTATGCACGGACTCTGCACATACGGTTTCGCCTGTCGTGCCCTGATGACAAGCCTCACGCCAGGTGAGCCGGAAAATGTCCGACGTCTTGCCTGCCGTTTTTTGCAGGCCCTCTATCCCGGTGAGCCCATCAAGACACTGGTCTGGAGAATTAGAGAGGGCATGGCGGTATGGCGAACGATAAATGCCAACACCGGAGATGTTGTCATCGACAGGGGCGTATTTGAATATGGTGAAATCCCCCCGGCAGGAGAGGGGGCGCGGGAACACAAGCATTTGAATCATTTAACGGGGGATAATCTCCCAACCTCCCGGACAAAGGAGGATAGGCCGGCTGTGGACGCCGAGATAGGAGAAATTTCCATGGTAAAAGCTATTTTTGAAAAAATGCCCAGTATCTTCAACGCCGATGCAGCGAAAGATGTAGATGCAACATTCCAGTTTAACATATCGGGCGAAGGAGGAGGCGACTGGTACGCAGAGGTTAAAGGAGGGGTTTGCAAGGTGGAAGCCGGTGTACATCCAAATCCCACCACCACCCTAAAGATGGATGCGGCAGATTTCGTCGATATGATAAATGGAAAATTGCCGGCCATGCAGGCCTTTACATCAGGCAAGCTCAAAATCGGCGGAGACATTATGAAGTCACAGCTCATTACGAGGCTGTTCAAATTTTGAGCTGATTAGTTCATTCCCCGGTAGGTTCATGACTGCCGATGATGCGCGAATGAAACTCTTAATTCTTCGGCCTTGACAGCCTGCAACCAAATGGCCTGAGGTTAAAGATTGATCCAAGACCTGGAGGTATTCCTGCAGGAAAAAAGTTATCTATGGCGGTTGCCGGAAAATGTGAACACTGATATGCGGTAGGACGTCAAAGCCTGATTGGCTGATGGGTTACAACACAAACACTAAATCCTATGAGGTGAAAAAAGATGCCTGGCCCCCTTTCCAATTTGAAAGTTCTCGATTTTACAACCCTTCTCCCCGGTCCTTACGCTACAATGGCTCTGGCAGATATGGGAGCCGATGTTTTAAAGGTTGTTTCCGGGTCGCGGCCTGATGTAGTTGCCTACATACCGCCCTTTGTTCCCGGTACAAAAATGTCCGCTGCCTTTGCCTACCTCGGAAGGGGCAAACGCTGCATGACTCTCAATTTGAAGGACAGCCGGGCCACAAAGATCGTACACCAGTTGGTTGCGGATTACGATATAGTTATTGAGCAGTTCCGCCCCGGTGTCATGGCAAAGTTCTCTCTGGACTACCAGAGCCTGAAAAAAGTGAACCCCTCTCTCATCTATTGTTCGTTGACTGGCTACGGCCAGACAGGCCCTCTTCGCGACAGGGCGGGTCACGATATCAACTATCTGGCCCGCTCAGGTCTCATGTCCTATTCAGGGAAGAAAGATACGGGACCAAGTCTCACAGGTATGCAGATCGCCGATGTCGCATCGGGTTCAAACAATGCAGTCATTGGAATTCTTGCCGCAGTTGTTCACCGCGACAGAACGGGAAATGGTCAGCACATCGATATTTCCATGACGGACGGTATGATAGCCTTCAATGCCATGTTCGGAGCCGGTTTCCTGGTCGATGGCCAGGACCTCGTACGCGAAAAGACACTCCTCAACGGCGGCTCTCTCTACGACTTCTATGAGACCAAGGACGGACAATATATTAGTTTCGGCGGTCTCGAACCTCAATTCTTTGGTGCATTTTGTGAAACCATCAATATGCCGGAACTGATTCCCGGGGGTGTCGAACCGCCGGACGTCGAAAAAGTCAAAATGCGGGTCCGGGAAATATTCAAGACCAAGACAAGGGACGAATGGACGGAGCTGTTCAAAAAAGTTGACGCCTGTTGCGAACCGGTCCTCTCCCTCACGGAAGCCCTGAACGACGCTCACGCGATAGAACGGGGCATGGTGGTCGACGTTGATCTTCCTGACGGAAGAAAGGTAAGGCAGCTCGCGAGCCCCATCAAATTCTCCGGGACAATCCCGGAATACAAGAAAGCGGGCACACCTCCCGGTCTGCACACAAAGGAGGTTCTCCTCGAGCTGGGCTATTCACGCGAAGAGATAGAAGCCTTCGAAAAAACAGGCCTGTTCAGTTGACATCTGCCATCATCAGTATAAGCACTATCTGAGCCTACGGATATCTATGTCCATTTCACTTATCCTTCGTGAGGAAAGCAGCCGTGGTCCGAATATGCCTGAAGATATCCCCTGCGTCCGGTATTACCGGCAAAAATTCCTCAAAAAAAACCCCCTTTGAATGACCCTCAGAAAAATCGCCCGGAAGCAGGTTCTTATCAAGTATCAAAGGCTACCTTACTAAGCTTTTTCAACCCAAGTTGCTGCAACGCAGATATCTGATAAATCAAGAGTCATATTAATGCTGTAACTTACATATATCAATTATGACATATAGAGCTGATTTGATTAACTTTCTTCACCATTATTACTTGACATAGAGAAGAAATGAGTGTATGGGGAGACACTTTTGTTATATTTCGGATAAGGTCTTATTTTCCGCACTCGAAGATGATATGTGACAATTAAATTAACGAGTGCCCGCCCGAAATGTATCGAATCTTTTTTTTGTGATTCAAGATCAGGCAGCTCCCCAAGCATGTTAGTAGTATACGTCCACATCCATTCGCCGCCTGCAGGAGCAGTACAGATTCTGACGTCAAACATTTAAGTCTGATGATTACGATTTACACCTGTTTCCGCAGTTTTATTTAGAAACAGGGCATTCGATCGTGAGATGTTAATTTTAAGTCCGTATGAAAGGAGTATGTAATGGAAATAAAAAAGATTTCACTAACCATTGACGGAAAGGAGGTCCAAGCCACCCCCGGACAGACAATTTTGGAGGTTGCCCGTGATAACGGTATTTATATACCGACACTCTGCCAGTACGCGGACACCACGAACGTCGGTGCATGCCGGGTATGCCTGGTCGATGTCGCGGGTGCGAGAACCCTTGTAGCTTCCTGCTGCATGCCAATAAGCCCCGGTATGCTCGTCAAAACGGATACGCCGGATGTAAGAGCGGCCCAGCGGCTGGTTGTGGAGCTTCTCTGGGCTTCGGGCGATCATAACTGTCTGACCTGTGAACAGAACGGAGCATGTGAACTGCAAAATTTGATTTACTGGTTGCAGATAGAAAAACCGCGATTCAATATCGAATCTCCCGGTTATGAGATTGAAAAAACCAATACCATGATCCAGAGAGATCTCAATAAATGCGTTCTCTGCGGCAGGTGTGTAAGGGCCTGCAATGAGATTCAGGTTAATGAAGTCCTTGATTTTTCTATGCGGGGATTCCACTCTAAGGTAGGTCCTGCATTTGACAATGACTATATTGACTCGGAATGCGTGTTCTGCGGCGAATGTGTCGATTCTTGCCCGGTAGGCGCCATAACCTTCAGGCAGGCAAAGTTCCAGGGCCGTCCATGGGACCTCAAAAAGGTAAAGACGACATGTACGTACTGCGGTGTCGGGTGCCAGCTCGATCTGAACATGCACAATGGAAAGATAGTCAAGGTCACAGGCAATCGTGAATATGGCCAACCCAATGAAGGGAGTCTCTGTGTTAAGGGGAGGTTCGGCATGGATTTCGTGCATAGTCCTGACCGCCTGAAGACCCCCCTCATCAGAAAAAACGGGGAACTTAAAGAGACGAGCTGGGATGAGGCGTATAGTTACATTGCCGAAAAGCTTGCCGCGATCAAGAAAGCTAATGGGCCTGACAGTATTGCCGGATTTTCCTCCGCCCGTGCCACCAACGAAGAAAATTATCTATTCCAGAAATTCATGAGAGCAACCATCGGAACCAACAATGTCGATCACTGCGCCCGTCTCTGACACTCTTCCACAGTGGCCGGTCTGGCCGCTGCTTTCGGAAGTGGTGCAATGACCAATTCAATTGATGAAATTGAATATACCGACGCTATGTTAGCAATAGGAACCAACACGACGGAGAACCATCCCGTTATCAGTTCGAAGATAAAAAGGGCTGTTCGCCAGCGCGGCGCCAAACTGATCGTCGCTGATCCGAGAGAAATCGATCTGGTGAAATACGCAGCCGTCTGGCTGCAACAGAAGCCCGGCAGTGACGTGGCTTTAATAAACGGCCTTATGAACATCATTATCAGTGAGGGCCTCTATGACAAGGAATATGTAGAAAACCGCACCGAGGGCTTTGAGGCCATGAAGAAGGTTGTGGAAAAATACACTCCTGATTATGTCGAGAAGATCTCAGGAGTACCCGCAGAAGACCTCAAAAAAGCAGCTCGAATATACGCGGAGGCAGGTAAGGCAACTATTCTTTACACCATGGGTATCACACAGCACATTACCGGAACGGACAACGTAAAATCTTTAGCCAACCTGGCAATGCTCTGCGGAAATGTGGGCATTGAAGGAGGCGGCGTCGATCCCCTGAGAGGCCAGAACAATGTCCAGGGCGCTTGCGACATGGGCGCCCTTCCCGTTGTTTACACCGGCTATCAGCCGGTAGCCAATGATGAGTCCCGTGCAAAATTCGAGAAGGCCTGGGGTGTATCTCTTCCCCCAAAACCCGGTATCACCATCGTAGAAACCCTGAACGCCGCACACGAAGGGAAGATCAAGGCTCTGTATGTTATGGGTGAAAATCCTATGATTTCTGATCCGGACCTGACTCATGCAAAAGAAGCATTAAACCATCTGGAGCTTCTGGTTGTGCAGGATATCTTCCTTACTGAAACGGCACAGCTTGCTCATGTTGTACTGCCTGCCGCCTGCTTCGCCGAAAAGGAGGGCACCTTCTCCAATACGGAAAGAAGGGTACAGCGCGTCAGAAAGGCCCTTGATGCTCCAGGCCAGGCAAAGGCAGACTGGGTTATTGTTGCCGAACTCTCAACGAAAATGGGTTACCCCATGAACTATGCATCTCCTGAGGAGATCATGAAGGAGATCAACCAGTTGACGCCAAGTTATGCAGGCATCACCTATGCACGGCTTGAAAAAGAGGGTCTCCAGTGGCCGTGCCCCAACGCGGATCATCCAGGAACGAAATACCTGCATAAAGACAGATTCTCCAGAGGGTTGGGTCTATTCCACGCTATTGATTACATTCCACCAGCGGAAGTTCCGGATGCCAAATACCCGTTCGTGATGACCACCGGGCGTGTCCTTTATCAGTATCACACGGGGACTATGACTCGCCTGTCGAAGGGTATAACGGAAAGATGCCCGGAATCGCTCGTAGAGATCAACCCGGCTGATGCAAAAAAACTCGGAATTGAAGATGGTCAATTTGCAAAGGTCTCTTCCCGCCGCGGTGTTGTCCAGGCAAAATCCAAAGTGACGGAGCGTGTTCCCAAAGGAACAATATTCATGAATTTTCACTTCAGGGAAGTAGCCGTTAATTTGCTCACGAATCCGGCCCTTGATCCTATTTGCAAAATTCCGGAATACAAGGTATGTGCGGTAAATGTAGAAGCAGCTTAAAATAGAGAAACAAGAATAACCGTTGCCCCGCCGGACGGCGGGGCAATTTTTAGTTGAGATAGCAAATAATTTATAGACGATGGAGGAATTTTGATTTATGAGTAACGAAAATTTAGAAAGCAAGAGATGGTTGATTGCCATAGCGGCAATCGTCATGCAGTTATGTCTGGGGACGGTCTATGCCTGGTCCGTCTTTAAGAAACCCCTGATGACCGCACATGGTTGGGGGGAGACGGCCACCCAGGTCACATTCATGATCTGTATCGGCCTGATCGGTCTCGCCGCCGCCTTTGGCGGAACCCTGGTAGACAAGAAGGGTCCCAAATACGTCGCGACCATCGGCGGTATACTCTTTGGTATTGGGACGCTCCTTTCCGGTCTCGCCGATCAGTTGGGAAGTATCTGGCTTCTCTATCTCGGCTTTGGAGTCATCGCTGGTATTGGTAACGGTTTCGGTTACATTACCCCCATTGCCACCCTGATCCGGTGGTTCCCCGACAAGAGGGGCCTGGTAACGGGTCTCGCCGTCATGGGTTTCGGCGGCGGCGCCTTTTTCATGGGCAAGATTGCTCCTCCTATGGTCATTTCCATGGGTGTGGCAAATACCTTTTACATCTGGGGCGTGATCTTCCTGGTGCTGGTCCCCTTAGCTGCCCAATTGTACAAGAACCCCCCCAAAGGCTGGCTCCCCGCAGGCTTTACTCCTAAAGCGACAGGCGTCTCGGCAGCGCAATCGTTTACCTTCGATGAAGCCGTGAAGACTCCTCAGTGGTGGATGCTCTGGACAATGCTCTTCCTGAACGTTTCCGCCGGACTCGGACTGATCTCACAGCTCTCCCCCATGGCCCAGGATGTCATCAAGAAAACCGATCCTTTGATCGCGGGAGCGGCGCTCGCCCTGGCAGGAGGATCGATCCTTGCCTACGCGTCCATCTTTAATGGTCTGGGACGTCTCTTATGGGCATGGACATCCGATGCTATTGGTAGAAAGAACGTGTTTATCATCATGTTTATCACCCAGGCCGTTCTTTATGTCCTGCTGCCCCAGATAGACAATAAGTTGATCTTCACCGTCGTCGCGTGCTATCTTCTGGCCTGTTACGGCGGCGGCTTTGCTACCATGCCGGCATTTGCCGCAGACTCCTTCGGACCCGGCTACATCGGCAAAGTCTATGGGATCATGCTGACCGCGTGGGGTGCTGCGGGTATTGTCGGGCCGCTGGTGTTCGCTCAGATTAAGGGAATTGCTGTGTATGTTGCCGCAGGGCTTCTGATTGTCGGTTTCCTTATTGCGCTCAGCTTCAAGAGACCTCAACCCAAAGAGGCAAAGGCATAAACAATTAATCTCTCAATGCAGGGCGGATTTTCTCTCTCTTCCAAAAAGTATAAGGGGAAATCCGCCCTATCTCCTGCAAATGCGAGGGACATGTTCTCACATGTTTCAAGCAGAAATTATCCTCACGAGGTCCCCTTTCACAAAGGGGTATTAAGGGGGATTTTGCCAAGGGGTGATAAACGATAAGCCCCTACCCTCTTTTATAAATATAGGAAATTTATTAAGAAAATTGTACGGGAGGAATGAAGAAAATGCAAAATACGCTTAGCTCTGTGCTGAATATGGCCATTGACAAGGAAAAAGAGGCATATGATTTTTATATGAACCTCTACAATCTGGTGGAAGATAAGGAGGCGAAGAGCACCCTGAAGTATATTGCGCAGGAAGAAGCAAAACACAAGGAATTTCTGACAACCTGCCAGGAGGGCCGCTTCTGTTCCGAAGTATTGAAGATGGAAACACCGATCGATTTCAAAATCATTGAGCATATCGAGAAACCCGATATTAAAAAGAACATGAAAAGCTCGGAAGTCTACCTCATTGCCGCCAACAGGGAACTCAACGCATATAATTTTTACAAAAGCCTGGCAGACAGCTATCCCGCGGGTGACGTAAAAGAGCTTTTGACCAAAATGGCGAGCGAAGAGTTAAAACACAAGGAAAAGATGGAGTATCTTTACACCAATACGGCTTTTCCGCAAACCGCAGGCGGTTGATCTATCTTTGAGGTGTCATTGTCGCCGCTTCCGAGGTCATCGTGCAAGGCCGGTTCATCGGTAGCATTGCTGCGCCGATGGTTTTAACTACCTTCATTTCCGGCGAGTTTTCCGTTTTGCCTGCTAAGTAGGCACGTCTGTCTCCGAAGACACAGACTCGTTGACGACATTCTGTGGAAGGAACGGCACCCGCGGGCTTTGCATGTGGGCCATGCTGTAGGCAGGGACGACTTCTATCTTCAGGCCGGTATACAGAGAGCTGAATAACCCCTGCTTTAGGATTACCTCTTTCATTCCTCAAAAACTTCTTTCCGTGCCCTCCTGGTAAATAAAGAACATGGAATAATGTTCATTCGTTGCATCATCCATGGTTACGATCATATCCCACTTCTTGCCCGGCACCCATTCATGATTGCTCCCATCCTGTCTCTGACAGGTCGGAGACAGGATGCAGCATCATGCCGGGAAAGGAAGATCGCTCCCGCCTTTTACGATGCGCTCCCCGTTTAGTCGCCTTGGGAACCAATCCGTGCGATTGAAGCATGTTCTTTACCCAGGTATAACTCCTCTGACCTCCATTTTATTCTAACATCTGTGGTAATTTTCTCTTGACACAGAACCCTCTTTCTGATAGTCGAGCGTGGCATATGTCAAAACGGACATATGCCTCAATCAGGCATAGTCCTCTTTATCTGATGGTCGAACTGCAATATCAGGGACTTCTTATGACGAGGGACCGTATCAGCTACGTTACTGATAGATGCCAAAGTCAAAATAAAAAAAGATTTATTTAGAAAGGAGGCGTGGCAAAAGATGACGATGGTCAACATAAACATAAATGGCCAGAAAGTCAGTGCACCAGCCGGCAGTACTATTCTCCAGGCCGCAAAAAAGGCGGGCATTGACATCCCGACGCTCTGTGACCATCCTGCATTGATTCCAGTCGGTGCTTGCCGAATATGCGTTGTGGAGGTTAAAGGACAGCGTACATTGATAACGGCATGTACTTTCCCTATAGCTGAGGGATTGGAAATACAAACAGAGTCACCACAGGTAGTTAAAGCGCGAAAATTAATTCTTGACCTGCTATTTTCAGAACGAAACCATTTCTGCCCGTACTGTGAGATGAGTGGGGACTGCGAATTGCAAAATCTGGGGTACCGCTATGGTCTCGATCACTTTATTTACCCGACCTATACAAAGCCCTTCCCGGTTGATGCTACACGTAAGTACTTCCTCATGGATCATAACCGCTGTGTTCTATGCGGCCGTTGTGAGCGGGCATGCGGCGATCTCGTGGCCAATCACACTCTTGGTTTGCGGAATCGCGGTGCCAATTCCATGATCCATGCCGATGCGAATGTTCCATTCGGTCAGTCCACCTGTATCTCTTGCGGCTCATGCCTGCAGGTATGCCCCACAGGCGCCCTGTGCGATAAACGAAGCGCATACATGGGACATGACATACAGATGGAACATATCAAGAGTACCTGCAATCAGTGCAGTATCGGCTGTGGTATGGAGATCCTGACTCGGGGCGGTAATGTGATTTGCATTAAGGGCGACTGGGATGCGGCAGTGAACAGTGGACTGCTTTGTAAAAACGGCCGTTTTGATCCTCTTTACGATGAACGTCAACGTGTAACCATGCCTTTGCTCCGGCGAAGAGGTAAACTCGAGCCGACAAGCTGGGAAGAAGCTCTGCAAGCGGTTGCTGAGCGCGTTGGCAAGGCCAGTGCGAAAGACTTGGGGGTGCTCGCTTCCACTTACTCTACGAATGAAACCCTCTACCTGCTTGCCAAGTTGTTCCGCAAAGAACTGAAAGCAACCAACGTTGGCTTACTCAACGACGTTGCACCGAAACTGTCCGATAAACAAGGCTCGCTTGCCGACATCGCCCTCGGCGACGTCATTCTGGTGGTCGGTTGCGATCCATTAAATGATCAGCCTGTCGCCTCTTTCTTTGTTAAACGTTCCGTTGACAGGGGTGCACGGCTCATAGTGGTGGACGGTAAAGACAACGGACTGGCGCCATTTGCATATATGAACCTGGAGATGGCTGATATCGGCAAGGCTATTGAGATTGCAGAGCGTGCAGGAAATCCTGTCGTGGTCTACGGCGCTGGTGTAACGGACAAGGCTGCGACGGCGCTGAAAAATCTTAACGGGAAGGCCTCTTTCGTGGCCATTGAACCCGGTGTCAACACGCGCGCTGCAGCGGCTTTGGGACTAAACAACGGATTCAAGCCCTCTGCCGTCAAGGTGCTGTATGTTTTGCTCGGTGAGCAAAAGATGGGCGCGGAGGACGTATCCAAGAATGTTGACAAGAAAGCATTCGTAATAGCGCAGGCCAGCTTCGTATCTCCTCTGACCGAACGGGCCGACGTGGTGCTGCCTATGGCAATATGGTCGGAGCGAGCAGGCAGCCTTACAAATACAGAAGGTAGCGTGCAGAAAGTTAACAAAGCTGTAGAACCTGCGGGCGAAGCTAAGCCAGACTGGGAAGTCATCTCCTTGCTGGCAGATAAACTGGGCAAGAAGCTTGGCGCTTCGTTAGACGAGATTTCTGCTCGCGCGACCCAGGAACTCAAGTGAAAGGAGAATCGACGATGGCAAAAGTAAAAGTCGCCACTGACTGGCTGGCTGGATGTGCAGGATGTCATATGTCATTGTTGGACATTGATGAACGCATTGTAAAATTGTTGGAATTGGTGGAAATTACATCATCTCCGGTGACGGATCTGAAACATCCACCCAAAGAAGGTGTAACTGTGGGTATTCTCGAAGGTGCAATCTGCAACACGCACAACATCGAAGTCGCTAAGCAAATGCGCGAGCGTTGCCAGATACTTATCGCCGTTGGTGATTGTGCTACTTTTGGAGGTATCCCCGCTATGCGTAATTTATGTGGCACGGAAGAAGCATTGAAGCGCGCTTACCTTGATGCAGAAACCGTTGTGGGTGGCCTTATACCTGACTCTCCGGAACTTGGGAAGCCCCTTGAAATGGTTACGGGCGTTGGTGAAGTAGTAAAGGTTGATCTCTTTATTCCCGGCTGCCCGCCGAGGGCTGATGCGTTTTGGTACGCATTGACAGAACTACTTGCCGGGCGAGTGCCTATTGTTTTGCCACGTGAACTTTTTACATATGATTAGAGGAGAATATCTATGGAAGCTCGAAAGATAACCATTGAACCCATAACACGCATCGAAGGTCATGGGCGGATCACGATCCATCTGAATGAAGAAGGCAAGGTAGATCACTCCTTTTTCCACGTCGATGAATTCCGTGGTTTAGAGAAATTTACTGAAGGTCGCCCATACTTTGAGATGCCGCAAATTACTCAGCGCATCTGCGGTATCTGTCCGGTAAGCCATCACCTGGCCTCAGCGAAGGCCTGCGATGGCGTCGCCCGTGTGGAACCGCCGCGGCCTGCCAAGTTGCTGCGCGAGTTGCTGCATATGGGGCAATTCGTGCAGTCCCACGGGATGCATTTTTTCCACCTGGCAGCGCCTGACCTGGTTCTGGGTTTTGATGCTGACCCGGCCATTCGGAATGTTTTCGGGATCATCGGAGCGAACCCCGAACTGGCATTGAAGGCAGTGAACCTGCGGCGATGGGGTCAGCAGATCATTCAAAGACTGGGTGGGAAGCGTGTACATCCCAATTTTGCTGTTCCTGGTGGGGTTAACGCACCTCTTTCTTCCAAGGATCGTGATGAAATACTCGCCGAGTTCGATACCATGGTCGGTATCGCCAAGGTGGCGGTGAGCATCGGCAAGGACTGGCTGGGGTCCAACAAAGAACTGGCTTCCATGTTTGCATCCTTCCCTTCCAACTATATGGGTCTGGTAGACATGGAAGGCGGCCTTCAGCTTTACGATGGTGAGATCCGGGTAAAGGATGCCGAGGGTGACTTTGTGGCACAGTTCAAGACGGATCATTACCTGTCATATATAGCCGAGCATGTGGAGTCCTGGTCTTTCCTCAAGTATCCTTACTTGCGCAAGCTCGGTTGGCCGGGGGGAACCTATCGGGTAGGTCCGTTAGGGCGTTTGAACGTTGCGGATAAGATCGGCACACCCTTGGCAAACGAGGAACTCAAACTCTTCAAGCAGATCAATGGCGGCAAGCCTGTGGAAGGCTCTCTCTATTATCACTATGCCCGGTTGATCGAGCTCGTCTATGCCTTAGAGCGAGTTGCTCAGTTGCTGGACGATCCGGATATCATGTCCAACGATATCCGCATGTATCCGACACATACGCAGCTCCCGGGCCAAGGGGTTGGCGTGATTGAGGCCCCTCGAGGGACACTTTTCCACGATTACGGTACGGACGAGAATGGCCAGTTGACCAGGGTGAACCTCATCGTGGCCACAGGCAACAATAATTGGGCCATGCAAACAGCCTCGGACCTGGTCGCAAAAGCCTTCGTTGATGGCACGAAGCTCACCGAAGGTATGTTGAACCGGGTAGAAGCCGCTATCCGTTGCTATGATCCATGCCTGTCATGTGCGACACATGCCATAGGGAAAATGCCCCTGGAAGTCACTCTTATAGCGGCAGACGGCACAGTGCTGGATCGAATTTCCCGGTAATATGAAAATCTGATCTCAACGGGTTTAACACAAGCGGGTGAACGCAGTTAGTTCACCCGCTTTTAACTTTTTTGCGCTTATAGGCATGATGACTCGGACTCTGGTTATTGGTTTTGGCAATATAGCCCGCGCCGATGACGGCGTTGCATATCATGTGGTCAATGATCTCAGGCGGCGCCTGGGTCAGGGGATGTTACACGAAGACGAGACCGGGTTAGAGGGACTTGGCGCACAAATAGATTCCATATTTCTGGTTCAACTCGCGCCAGAGTTAATGGATGAAATAATCCCTTACGACAAGGTCATCTTTGTGGATGCGCACGTTTATGATAACGTGGATAGTCTCTATTGCGCCCCAGTATCTCCGGACTTTACTCCTGCCACCTTCACTCACCATCTTACACCTGCAATGCTTTTTGCACTTCTCAAGTCACTGTACCATCGAGAACCTGCGGGGCATATCGTTTCTATCCGCGGTTATGACTTTGATTTTCATCGCAACCTTTCTGCCAATGCCGAGGCCCTCGTGGAGAAGGCAGTGGATCATATCCTGCAATTGCATGGACCCATCCATGATGAATCCCGCCTTTAATTGAATTTATAATTCCCCATACCGACAGATCCTCTCCAAACTTTGAAAACCCCGCCAAGCGCCTGCTCTTTCGAAATCTATCTTTGATGGATTTTTTAGAATTAATATGTTAATTTAAAAAACAAGTTTGAGGGAAACCCTTTCGGTGGGGGACATTCTGCAAGGGTTTATCGCTAATAGAATTGCTTTGGGGACTGTCTTCGATGAATATAAGAAAATTTGCTGCGTGCCTTTGTTTGCTTGTTATCGCGTCTTCTTTCTTTTTTGAGGGTGAACTCTCGGCTGCGCCCCGTATCAA
>Ga0315290_10000806_pt1 | contig 20965 bp, 12 predicted proteins | sample YL17G12_0_MG_FD_203627 | JGI IMG/M metagenome (GOLD analysis project Ga0315290, IMG submission 203627) | Sediment microbial communities from Yellowstone Lake, YNP, Wyoming, USA - YL17G12_0 | ecosystem: Environmental > Aquatic > Freshwater > Lake > Sediment | place: USA: Wyoming | collected... | reverse complement strand
CCCGCGGGCCAGGTGCTGTGCGGAACGCAGTGCGTCGACTTCCAAAACGACAGCGGCAACTGCGGAGCCTGCGGCACCGCCTGCGGCGACGGCAGCTGCTGCAACAACGGAGCCTGCGAGTCCTTCTGCCCCGCAGGCCAGGTGCTCTGCGGAACGCAGTGCGTCGACTTCCAAAATGACAGCGCCAACTGCGGAGCCTGCGGCACCGCCTGCGGCGACGGCACCTGCTGCAACAACGGAGCCTGCGAGTCGTTCTGCCCCGCGGGCCAGGTGCTGTGCGGAACGCAGTGCGTCGACTTCCAAAACGACAGCGGCAACTGCGGAGCCTGCGGTAACGCCTGCGGCGACGGCACTTGCTGTAACGGTGGGGCTTGCGTGAGCGAGTGCCCCGCGGGGCGCACGTTCTGCAACGGCCAGTGCGTCGATCTCCAGCACGATCCCAGAAACTGCGGCTCGTGCGGCAACGTATGCGGAAGCCACGGCTTCGACGACCATGACAACGAATGCAACCAGGGCCACTGTGAGCACGACGCGTTGTACAACCCGCTGAGCGATCCGCTGCCGATCCCGGCCGTCTGCCCGAACCCAGCGCCGACGACCCCCGGGCCGGGCTTCTGCCACAACTCAACACCCACGGGCCCGACCCCGGGCTTCTGCCACAACTCAACACCCACGGGCCCGACCCCGGGCTTCTGCCACAACTCAACACCCACGGACCCGACTCCGGGCTTCTGCCACAACGCGACCCCTTCGGACCCGACGCCCGGCTTCTGCCACAACGCCACGCCCTCGGACCCGACCCCGGGCTTCTGCCACAACGAGTCACCCACGAACCCAACTCCTGGGTTCTGCCGGAACGGGACTCCCTCGGATCCGATCCCGGGTTCGTGCCCTAACACGACTCCATCGTCGCCCGTGCCGGGCTACTGTCAGAACACCCATCCGTCGTCCGGCCCCGTTCCAGGAGTCTGCCCGGAACCCGGGTCGCCGGCCCCGACGGAGGGTGAGACCACCACGTGCACGGTCAACGAGAGCACGCAGACGATCCCGCCCGGCGGGTCCGCGACGACCTGCAACCAGGGCGGCGTGCTCTTCAAAGAGGTCGCAACGGAGATCACCGTGTGCGGCGACGGCATCCCCGGCGTCAACGGCGTGTGCAACAACACGGCGACGAAGATCACCACGGGCACGTTCAACCGGCTGGTGCCCGACCCGACGCTCACCGTCGGGAACGCCTATGTCACTCCCTATTCCGTGCGCGTTGTCGCGGACACGAGCAACGACGGCCTGATCGAGCCCGGCGAAACCGCCAGCCTCGTCATCGAAGCCCTGAACGCCGGCCTGATGAACATCACTCAGGCCAGCGCCACTCTCTCGGCGCCCGCGGTCGATCTGACCGACGACGGCGTGGTCAACCCGGTGGGCATCACCGTAGGCACGGCCTCGGCCTCGTACGGGACGATCCTCGGAACGCCGGTCTCGACCAATTGCACCGCGCCTCCGCCGCAACCCGCGTCGAACGCGACCGTCTTCCCGATCACGGTGCCCTCGAACCACCCCGGCGACACGAGCCACCCGTTCATCTTGGCGGTGACCGGAACGGTCAACGGCGGACCGTTCAGCATGAGTGTCCCGATCGTGCTCGGCATCGCGGACAAGTGCGAGGCGGCGGCGAATACCCGCGACTACGATGGCGTCGACGGACTGTCGAGCCCGATGGCCAAGCTGGCGCCCGCGGGGGATCCCGTGCCGTTCCCGTCGAAGGCGTTTTCTGCCGGAAACACGCGTCCGCTCAAACTGCGGGTGTTGTGCGGCGTCGTGAACCTGACCGACGCCACCGTCGACGCGCCGGAGATCGTCGGCCTGTCCGAGGCAACGCGCGGCCCGCTCGACATCCACGCGCTCAACCTCAACTCGGACAACACGAACAACCCCAACGACCCGTTCTTCCGCTTCAACAACAGCTTGAGTGGGGGACAATGGGCCTACAGCATGCGAACGGCGTTGATCGGCAGGGGTTCGTTCACGTTGACGATCCGCGTCGCGGGACGCAAAAACTACGTCACCGGTTTCGTCCTCAACTAGACTGAGGCCGGTTCCGCAAAGAATCGACGCCGTCCGCCTTGGCGGGCGGCGTCACCTCTTAGAGGGAAAACTATGAACGTGTGGCAAAGCTCGACCCGAGGCGACGTACGCACGAGGGCGCTAGTCGCCCTCGTCGCAGTTATGGCCTACGCAACCTTTTCGGCGCGCGCCGCCGATGCGAGCCTCGCGAAGGTCACCGCGATCCAGAACACGGTCGAGACAAAACCCGCGGCCGCCACCGCGTGGAAACCTTCGACCGCGGGACAGTCGCTTGCGGCGCAGGACCGCATCCGTACCGGGCCCGCCAGCCGGGCGTCCCTCCTCTACTCCGACCAGACGCTGCACCGCCTGAACGAGAAGAGCGAGGTCGAGATCGTGGCGCCGGCTTCGGGCGGAAGCGGCATCCTCAAGATCCTCTCCGGTCAGAGCTACTTCATCAGCCGCACCCCGAAGGACTTCGGGCGCGTTCAAACACCGACCGTCACCGCGGCGATCAAGGGGACGGAGTTCTCGGTGGGCGTCGCCGACGACGGCACGACGGTCATCACGATGATCGAAGGAACCGTCGCCGCGTCGAACGAGTTCGGTTCGGTCACCGTCACGGGCGGCGAAGAAGCCGTGACGCAGCCGGGTAAGGCCCCGCAGCGCCGCATCATCGTCCGGCCGCGCGACGCGGTGCAGTGGTCGCTGTACTACCCGTCGGTCGTCGGAGGGGCGGACGCGGAACGCCTGAAGGGAATGGGCGCCGACGGCGAGCGGCTCGGCCTCGCGGCCTCCGATCTGTCGACAGGCCAGGTCGATGCGGCGCGCGCGCTCATCGAGCAATCCCGCGCCGCGGACCCCAAGAATCCTGTCGCGTTGGCACTCGCGTCGGTCGTGGCGCTTACGAACGATCGCCGTGACGAAGCGCGCACTCTCGCAGACCAGGCTTTAGCGGCCGACGCCTCGTCGCCGTCTGCTCTGCTCGCCGGCTCCTTCGTGGCCCAAGCGGACTTCAACCTTGCCCGCGCCGGCCAACTCGCCGAAAATGCAGCGGCGCTCGACCCAAACAGCGCGGAGGCGGAAGCGCGGGTCGCCGAGCTTCGTCTGGCCCAGGGCGATCATGCCGGCGCGCGCAAAGCCGCCGACGCCGCGATCAGGCGCCAGCCCGACAACGCCCGGGCCAACACCGTGCTCGGCTTCGTCCATCTCGTCGCCTACCAGACGAAGGAGGCGGCCGCGTCCTTCGACCGCGCCGTACAAGCGGACGGCGGCTTCCCGCTGGCTCACGCGGGGCGCGGCATCGCTCAGTTCCGCCTCGGGAATCTCAAGGGAGGCCGCGAGGAGCTCCAGACCGCCGTCATGCTCGATCCCGCGGAATCCCTTTACCGGTCCTACCTCGGGAAGTCCGACTACGAGGTCTACCGATCGAAGGATGCCGGCAAGGAGTACGCCGCCGCGAAGGACCTCGACCCGAAAGACCCGACGCCCTGGCTGTACTCGGCGATCCTCTTGCAGACCGAGAATCGCCCCGTCGAGGCTCTGGAGAACCTGAACGGCGCCATCATGCGCAACGACAACCGCGCGGTCTACCGCTCGCGCCTGCTTCTCGACGAGGACCGCGCCGTCCGCTCCACCGACCTGGCCCGGATCTACACAGACCTGGGCTTCGAGTCGCTGGGCCTCGTGTCGGCGCGCCTGAGCGCCGACCAGAGCCAGTCGAACTACTCGAGCCACCTCTTCCTCGCCGGGAACTACCGCGCGCTCCCGGGCTTCGCCTCGTCGTTCCTCAGCGAAACGCTTCAGGCGCGGATCTACCAGCCGGTCGGCGTGAACTCTGTGCGCCGCGACACGCAAGGCGGCCTGGTCGGGCTCAACGAGTACACCGCCCTGTTCGACCGGCCCCGGGCCCGCGGCTACGTCAGCGGCTCTTACGGAATGACCGACACCGATTTGAACTCGTACTTTCCAGGAAATCCGCCCTGCGGTCCCGTCCCCTGCGTCGATCTCTTCGCGATCGACAACAGCAACAACTGGAGCGGCGATCTGGCCGGCACCTATCACAACGACCGCTTCTCAGCGCGGGTCGAGGCCCAGGCATACAGCGATGACGGTTTCCGGAAGAACACCGATCAGAGTGGGACGGTCTACTCGGCCTTCCTCGAGGGTGCCGTGACGGCGCGCGACACGATCCAGTTCAACGCCATCGTCGGCAATCGTAAGAACGGCGATCTCCCCCTGCGCGATGTCCCGCTGCTGATCACGTTCGAACAGTTCGAGACCGACGAGCTGAACTTCGGCCTCGGCTGGCACCGCGCGTTCTCGCCGGGAACCGACCTCGTGGTGTCTGGGATCTGGAACAAGACCGATCAGACGGGGACGCTCATCGATCCGGCGACGCTGGCCCCCACGCCGGCGTCGGCCACCGCAACGCTTTCCGGACCGCAGCTCGAGGCCCAGTTCGTGCGCCGCGTGGGCCGGTACGGCTGGATCGTCGGTGCCGGCGGGTTCGACGGGACGTTGGAGGAAAGCTCGTCGGTGCCGGCGGCTAGCACCAGCGGCACCGACCTCTTCGGAAACGCTTACGGCTACGTAAAGGTGTCGGGCCTGGGTCCCGTCGAGTTGGTCGGCGGCCTCTCTGTCGAGAGCGTCGACGCGCCGATCGGCCTGATCCCGCCGCGCGATTCGAAGATCATCCCAACCGACGTCAGGTACCAGAACACGCAGGTGAGCCCGAAGTTCGGCCTGACCTCGACGTACCCAGGGGCAGGACTCACCCTGCGCGCGGCGGTCTTCTCGCGGTTGGCGCCTACCATCGGAAGGCTCCAGACCCTCGAACCGACGCAGGTTTCCGGCTTCAACCAGTTCTACGACGACGTCGGCGGCACGAAGTCGTGGAACTACGGCATCGGGTTCGACCAGCAGTTCCTTTCGAAGATCTTCTTCGGCGGCTCTTGGACGATCCGCCATCTCGACGTCCCGGAGGCGACCTGCCTCAACCCGGATCCGTTTTCCGGCTGCACGCTCCAGCAAGGCACGGAGCTGGCGATTAGAAACTCGAAGGGTGATCTCGCGTCGGCCTATTTCAACGTTCTGATCGGAAAGTACGTCGCCGGGTCGATCAACTGGGATCTCGACCAACGAAGCTTTAACACGACGCAGGTCTCGAATACGGGGTTGTTCCAGAACTACGTGAAGACCGAGCGGTACCACCCGCAGGTGCGCGTCTTTCTGCCGATCGGCTTTTTCGCCGCGGTGGGGGGAACGTATCGCACGCAGCGTGTCGACGAGACCGACGACCTCACCGCGCCGCAACCCACAACGGTCGAGCGGCCCAAGTTCTGGACGATGGACGCGGAGGTCGGCTGGCGGCTCCCGAACCGCCTCGGCTTCGTGACCCTTGCGGGAACGAACCTCACCGATCGCGAGTTCGATTTCTACCAACAGTCCCTGCAAGAGCAGGTGATCCCAGCGCGTCGCATCGTTTTGAGAGCGGACTTCCAGTTCTGATGGCTCCGAGGCGCAGGCTTCGGAAGACACGGTCGGGGGTACTCCTCGCTCTGATCCCGGGTATTCTCGGGATCGTTCTCACGCACTGGGCGCCGGCGGTCAGCCTCGAGAAGGCCGGCGGTCTCGACCAGCTATTCCTCCTCCGCGGGACCCGCACGCCGCCGCGGGAGATCTGCGTCGTCGCCATCGACGACGCGTCGTACGGCGTGCTGGGTCGCGACAACACGCTGGCCTGGCCCCGTGGGCTTCATGCCGATTTGATCCGGACGCTTAAGCGCGAAGGGGCCCGCGCCGTCGCCTTCGACGTGCTGTTCACCGACCCGGGCGACCTCGAGCAGGACGCCGCGTTCACGACGGCGCTCGCGGAGTCGAAACTCGTCGTACTCGGTGCCACGATGGAGATCATCGAGGATCCTCAGTTCAATGAGGCGCGTCTGCTGGAGCCGTACGAGCCGTTCAAGAATGCGGCAGCCAGGGTCGCCGACGTCAACCTGCCCACCGACAGCGACGGCGTCCTCCGCTACGCGTGGCCGGCGCGCGAGGGCCGCCCCGGTCTGGCGCTCGCCGCCTACGAGCTGGCGACAGGCGACACGTCGCAACGCACCGCGAACACACGCCATCTCGACTACTACGGCCCCGCGCGCGCGATCAAGACGGTCTCGATCTATCAGGCGTTGGACCCGAAGCAATATCTGCCCCCGGGATTCTTCAAGGACAAGATCGTCTTCGTCGGCAAGTCGATGGATGCGGCCCCAGGGAGCGCCGAGAAGGACGCGTTCCTGACGCCGTACCGGGGGGCTCACGGCTCCACGACGTTCGGCGTGGAAATCCACGCCACCCTCGCCGCGAACCTCCTCGAACACCGTGAGATCCGGCTTGCCGACCATCGGCTCGAAATCCTGTTCCTGCTCCTCCTACCGCTGGTGTCGACGCTGACCTTCATCTATCTGCGTCCCTTGGCCGGCGGCGCGGCGTTCCTGGCGCTGCTTTTGGCGCCCTGGGCGATGGGGTACGTCGCGTTCACGCGGTGGGGCCTCTGGGTGCCGGTCGTGATTCCGTCCGCGATCCAGCTGCCGTTCTCCTACGGGTTGAGCCTGATCTGGTACTACCTGACCACCGTGCGCGACCGAGAGAAGATCAAACGCGCGTTCGGGCTGTACCTTTCGCCCGAGATGATCCGGCGGATCGCGGAGGACCCCGACGCGGTCAACCTCGGCGGCCAGGAGCTCGTCGGGACCGCCGTCTTCACCGACATCAAGGGGTTCACCTCGATCGCGGAAGGGATGAGCGCACCGGAGACCGCGGCGATGCTGAACGCGTACTTCTCCGACGCCACGCGGCACGTGTTCGATGCCGGCGGCACGCTCATCAAGTACATCGGCGACGCGGTCTTCGCGATCTGGGGCGCCCCGATCCGTCGCGACGACCACGCGACCCAAGCCTGCTTCGCCGCGCTGGCCCTGGCCCGCGCGCAAGAGGCGGTGGGTCCTGATGCGGGCCCGGTCGCGAGCCTCGTCACGCGGATCGGCGTCCACACCGGCCCGATGCTCGTCGGGAACCTGGGCTCGGCACAGCGGTTCGACTACACCGCGATCGGGGACGCGGTGAACCTCGCCTCGCGCATCGAGGGGTTGAACAAGGGGTTCGGCACCCTCGCCTTGGCGAGCGGCGAGACGATGCTCGCCACCGACGGCCGCTTCATTACACGCTCACTAGGGCGCGTGCGTGTCGTCGGTCGCCAGGAGCCCGTCGAGCTGCACGAGCTGATCGCGACGAGAGACGAGAGGGGGCGGAGCGACACGGCGCTGCTCGATGCCTTTGCGGCGGCCCGGGGCGATTTCGAGGCGGGACGCTTCGACCAGGCCGCCGCCGGATTCCGCGCGACTCTTGCTCTCACCGGCGGGAAGGACGGGCCCTCCGCGTTCTTCCTTCAGTCGGCGGAACGTCTCGCCGCGGCGCCCCCGGCGACGTGGGACGGCGTCGTGGTGTTCGAGACGAAGTAGGCCTTGGAGCGCGTTTTCTCTCACCGCGCCGGACGAAGCAGCCGCTCGACCCAGTCGAGCTTGTCGCGGAATTGCGCTTCGTCCGGAATCCGCGTTTGCATGACGGGATGAGGCAGCTCGAAAAACGAGCCTTCGGCTTTCACGGCGCTCTGGTCGCCGGTTTCCAGATAGCAGTACCCCTTGCCGTCAAAAGTCTCTACCGGGATTCGTCCGAGGACGCGGGCCGCGATCTGGTGCGCGACGATGCGGCCGTGCTCCTGGGCCATCACCCCGGCCTTCGGCAGTGACAGCCCGACGTCTGGCTTGTAGCGACCGGGGAGCGGGACGCTCGTGACGTCGCCGACCGCATAGACGTCGCTCGTGCCAGGCGGGAGCTTCACCTGCAAGGTGAGCGGGTCGACCGGAATCCAGCCCGAAGGATTGGTGAGCTTCGCGTCGTGCACGACCTTGGGCGCATCGTGCGGGGGAATCGTGAGGAGCAGGTCGTAGCGCGCCTCGCTGCCATCCTCGAAGTGCACGAGCCGCCGGGCTCCGTCCACGCGCGCCGTGGCCCTTTGCGGGAAGAACTCGATCCCGCGGCGCGCCAACTCGCCCTTGATGTACTCCCCCATTTCCGGACCCGCCGTGGCCATTGGCGCGCCCTCGACGGTGTGGATCGAAAGGCGAACCTTCCCCGCGAGCCCCCGGCGCGCGAACGCGTGATGAAGGAGCATGGCCGCCTCGTACGGCGCGGGCGGACACTTGAACGGCAACTTGGGGATCAGGATCGCGACGTCGCCTCCGGAGAACCGCTCGAGCTCGACCTTCAAGCGCTGCGCGCCCTCGACGGTGTAGAAGGTGTGCGCCGCCTCGGCGAGTCCGGGCACCTTCGAGCGGTCGAGCTCGGCACCGAGCGCGATCACCAGATGATCCCAACTCAGCGAGCCTCCCCGCGACGACACGGTTCGATCGGACAGCCCGATCTCCTCGACCCGGGCCTCGACAAGGCGAACTCCCGGGGCGAGAACCGTTTCTCGCGGCCGTGAAATCTGATCGTAGGTGCGCTCGCCGAGCATGATCCAGATCTTGCCGGCGCCGACGAGGAAGCGGGGAGACTCGTCGACGATGAAGATCTCGTGCTCGGCCGGGAGCAGCCCGCGCAGCGTGTTCGCCGTCGAGATGCCACCGAACCCTCCGCCCAGAATCATCGTCGTCGTGGCGCTCATCGTTTCTCCTTGGCAACCATGGCGATCTCCGCGTCGAGGCGAGCTTCGCCGCAACGGCCTGCCAACTCATCGAGTCGATCCCTCCGTGACGCCTTCGTCAACGCCTGCGATCGCCTGATTGCCGCCCAGGAGGAATGTGACCGGGTTGCTCTTGGTGTGGGTGCTGTAGATCAGACTGCCGTCAGCCAGTTTCGTCGTTTCATGGATGCGCACGGACTGTCCCGGCATCGCGGCGGACCCGCTCCCTGCGACAACGATCCGATATTCGAGACCCATCGGGGTCGTGACGGCCTTGCCCTCACGTCGATCGCCGATCCACCACACGCTGCGCAACCTCCGCTTCTCCGGAGGATACCTCAGCGCGGCGCGATTCATCCGCTTCAGTCACCCATCGCCGACAGCACATCCTTCAGCGTCGGCTCCGAACGCCTAAGCGCGTTGGCGCAGTTCGAGGTGATGCCCGGAAGCGCGCCGCGGTGGTAGTCGATCACGATCTTGGGATCCTTCAGAAGGTGCCCGGTCAGGATCCCGCAGACGCGCTCGCCTCGCCCAATCACGCCCGACATCGCGAGCTTGCGGGTCCCGGCGACGGCGGCGGCCGAGGCGGGCTCGGCGCCGATCCCGGAGGCGTCGAGGCGAGCTTTCGCGTCGAGGATCTCCTGATCGGTCACCTCGTCGACGAGGCCGCCGCTCGCCACGACACCGCGCAGGCTCTTGCGCCACGAGATCGGATCGCCGATGCGGATCGCGGTCGCGCGCGTCTCGGCTCTTGCTAGCGGAACGACCGGCGTGCCGGTTCGAAACGCGGTGACGAAGGGGTTGGCTCCCGAGGCCTGGATGACGGCCAGCTTCGGAAGGCGCGGGATCAGACCCAACTCGAGGAGTTCCCGGAGCCCCTTACCGAGTGCTGCGCTGTTTCCGAGATTGCCGCCCGGCACGACGATCCAATCGGGGACGCTCCACCCGAGATCCTGCAAGAGCTCGAAGGCGATCGCCTTCTGCCCCTCGATGCGGAACGGGTTGATCGAGTTCAGCAGATAGACCCCGCGCGCCGCGCACGCCTCCTGGACCAAACGCATCGCGACGTCGAAATCGCCTTTGATCTGGATCGTCGTCGCGCCGTAGGCCAACGCCTGGCTGAGCTTGCCGAACGCCACCTTCCCCTCGGGGATGAAGACGTACGCCTTCATCCCCGCCATCGCGGCGTAAGAGGCCATCGAGGCCGACGTGTTTCCGGTGGAGGCGCACGCGACACGGTCCATCCCGAGCTTCCTGGCGACGCTGATCCCGACCGTCATACCGCGATCTTTGAACGAGCCCGTCGGATTTTCCCCCTCGTGCTTGAAGGCGAGGTCGTCGATCCCGACCCACGAGGCCAGAGGCTCCGAGCGGTACAGGTTGGTGTTCCCCTCGGGCTTGGTGACGATCTCGTCGGGGGCCAGGGGGAGGACCAACTCGCGGAATCGCCAGACCCCCGAGCGGTCCGCGCGCTCTTTCGAGGCAAGGCGTCGATCGAACAGCTCGAAACTGATCCGGTCGCGGAGCGCGGGAAGATCGTGGACGACGTCGAGGGTTCCCCCGCACGCGCAGCGGTAGCGCAGTGCGAGGCCCGGATGCGACGCCCCGCAATCGACGCAGACGAGGCGAAACGAGAGCGCGTTCATACGCGCCGCGCCCCCGGACAATCCGCCGGCGAGACGATCGCGTCCGCAGCCAAGCCGGCGGCGGCGAACGCGCCGACCATCGCGGCTGCGACCTCGCCGGCGCTCCGCTCCGAGCGGCAGAGCGCGAAGATCGAAGGGCCGGCGCCGCTGATCGAGCTGCCGAGCGCGCCGGCATCGAGCGCCGCCTCGATGACGCCGGCACAGCCCGGGATGAGCGGCATTCGCGCGGGGGTCGCCACCGCATCCGAGATGCTCCTGCCGAGGAGGCCCAAATCCCCGGAGTAGCAGGCGGAGACAAAAGCGGCGATGTGGGCGGTGTTGCGCACGAGCGATGCGAGCGGGACGTCCTTGGGGAGCGCCGCGCGCGCCGCCCGGGTGGACAGCTCCATCTTCGGGGTCACGACCGCCACGACGAGTCCTTCCGGAACCGGCAGGCGCACGAGATCCAGAGGGTCGATCGATCGAACGAGGATGAGCCCGCCCAGGAGCGCCGCCGCGACGTTGTCGGCGTGGCGGCCGGAAACGGCCGCTTCGGCGGCGAGACAGGGGCCCACCAACTCGGCCTTCCGGAGCGGCGAGCCGATGAGCAGATTGACCGCGTACGCCGCCGCCGCGGCGCTCGCCGCGCTGCTTCCAAGCCCCGACCCGATCGGCATCCCCTTGTGAAGCGTGAGCGCGACGCCGGTTGCGATCCCGGCCTTGGCGAGGGTCGCCGCGGCCGCGATCCCCGCCGTGTTCCTTTCGGGATCGAGTGGAAGAACTCCACCGTCCCCGGTCACCAATGCGATCGTCACGCTGGGAGCTTCCGCGAGACGGGCCGTCACGCGATCACCGGGGGCGGCGAGCGCCAGCCCGAGCACGTCGAGCCCGGGTCCGAGGTTGGCGACGGTCGCAGGGGCGAACGCGGTGATCTCGGCGGTGCCGCTCACTTGGGCCGCCTCTCCCCCGCGATGCGGAGGATGTCGCCGAGCACGCCCATCGCGGTGACGTCGACCCCGGCGCCGGGCCCCGAGACGACGAGCGGGCGCGCCGCGTAACGCTCCGACGTGAAGACGATCATGTTGTCGGTCCCCTTCAGCATGCCGAGAGGCGAGTCGACGGGAATCTCGACGGGTCCGACCGTGATGCGGCCGGCTTCGACGCGGGCGACGTAGCGCAGGGCGCGTCCGTCCCGCCGCGCTTTCTCGATCCTCTGGGCGATGGGAGCGTCATAGGCGCGCAGGGCCTCGATCAACGCGTCGAGCGGCCGCCCCGCGAGCTTCGGGTCGACGAGCGGAACGACTTCGATCGCATCCTCGGCAAGCGCCAACCCCGAAAGGCGTCCGAGGATGACGGCCTTCCGGCCGACATCCGCCCCCGACAGGTCGGCGACGGGATCGGGCTCGGTGTAGCCGAGCCTCGCCGCCTCGGCGACGGATTGGGAGAACGGGACGCCCTCGTCGAGCCGGGTCATGACGAACCCCAGCGTTCCGGACAGGCACCCTTCGGCGCGCGTCAGCCGGTCGCCGGTTGCGAGGAGCATCTCGAGCGTGTCGACGACGGGAAGCCCCGCGCCCACGGTGGCCTCCACCTTGAGGAGACGCCCCGCCGCCCGCGCGCCGTCGACGAGCGCGCGAAATCGTGCGAGCGATCCGGCCAGGGGCTTCTTGTTGGCGCTGACGACGTCGGCGCCCAGGCGCAGTGCCTCGAGGAGCGCCTCCGCCGTGTCGTCGCCGTCGGTGACGTCGATCAGCACCGGGCGCGCGAGCCGGTAGGAGAGCACGTGCCGCACCATCGCGACGGGATCGTCGGTCGCGATGGCGCCGCTCCGGGCGGTGATCTTCGCCCCGCCGGTTTTCGTTTCGAGGATGCCCGCCAGCTCGTCTTTCGGGATGCCCGCGGGACGGAAGAGAAACCCCGTACGATCGGCGACGGCGACGATGCGCGCCTCGAGACCGAACCTCAGGGCGATGTGGGCGTAGCGCTCTTGCAGGAGCTCCGCCAGCGCCCGGCCGATCTTCCCGCACCCGAGGAGGATGAGATCGAAGCCGCCGGCCGAATCGTCTCCGGTATCGATGCGGTCGAGGCCGAACTCCGCGTGCAGCGCCCTGATCGCCTCACTGGTCTCGTCGTGATCGACCGCGAGCGTGAGGTTCAGCTCGGACGACCCCTGGGCGACGGCGAGCACGTTGACTCCGCGACGCGCCAGCGCGGTGAAGACGCGCGCCGCCACTCCGGGCGTTCGCGCCATGCCCAGTCCCACCGCGGCGATCAGCGAGACGCCTCGCCGCGCGACGATCTCGTCCACGTCGCCGCGCGTGATGTCCGAACGGAACTCGCGCTTCAACATCTGTTCGGCGTCGATCGCGCGCTCTCCGGGGACCGCGAGACAGATCGACGCTTCGGAGCTCGACTGGCTGATCATCGTCACGCTGATGCGCGCGTCGGCGATCGCCTTGAACAGGCGCGCCGCCACGCCGGGCACGCCCGCCATCCCCTTCCCCTCGACCGACACGAGGCACTGATCGCGCACCGCGGTGACGGCCTTGACCGGATGCGATCCGGGGGTGATGCGCCCGTCGATGACGGTGCCTACGGCCTCAGGCGCGAACGAGTTGCGCGTGCGCACCGGGATGCCCAGGGAGGCGACGGGGATCATCGTTCTCTGGTGCAGGACCTTGGCGCCGTAGTAGGACATCTCGGCGGCTTCGCGGAAGTTCAGCTGCCGGATGACCCGCGCCTCCGGCACGACCTTGGGGTCGGCGGTGAAGACGCCGTCCACGTCGGTCCAGATCGTCACTTCGTCGGCGGACAGCGCGGCGGCGATGAGCGTGGCCGAGAGGTCCGATCCACCCCGCCCGAGCGTCGTCGTGGCGCCGTCGGGGGCGCGACCGCAAAACCCGGTGACCACGGGGATCTCACCCCGTAGGAGCCGAGGCCGCAGCGCGGCCGTGATGGTGCGATCGCTGATTCCCATGAGGGCGTTCGCCTCGCCGAAGCGTTCGTCGGTCTCGAGGAACGTGTCGGCGTCGACCGCGGCGGCGGCGGCCCCTTGGCGCTTCAACGCTGCGGTCACGAGGCGGACGGAGAGCTTCTCCCCGGCCGCGATGATGTCGTCCCGCGTTCGCGGCGTCAGCTCGCGCAGGTGCGCCACCGCGCGGATCAGGTCGGAAACCTCCAGGACGATGCGCCGGATCTCGGCCCCTACCGCGGCCTCATCGCCGATCTCGAGCCGCTCGGCTGCTTCGAGGTGCCGGGCGAGCACTGCGCCTACGAGCCTCGTTCCCTCGTCGCGGTCCCCGCGGGCCGCGGCGGTCCCCGCTGCGACCAGTTGGTCGGTGACGCCGGCCATCGCCGAGGCCACGACGACCAGGCGGCTCCCGGCCGAAGCGTCGCGGACGATGCGGGCGACCGCGGCGATGCGGTCGGCATCCCCCACGCTCGTCCCGCCGAACTTGTGAACCTCGACTCGATGACCCTCGCTCACGCGCCCCTCACCTTCAACGGTGCAAGTTGATGGATACCTCGGGGTCCCGTCAAGCTCGAAAGCCGGATAAACTCCCCGGCCATGACCCCGAAGGCGTTGAAGCGGCTTCACGAGGCCGCGTGCATCCTCCGCGCATACCCGCAAAACGCCTCCGAGCTGGCCGAGGCGCGGCGCGTGCTGGCCGGCTTCCATCGCCGCCCCGACGTGAAACGGCTGGCCGCAGTACTGGCGGACACCGGCATCGCGGGGACGCCGATCCACTACCGCTTCTTCTGGCCGATGGCCCGGTGGCTCGCGAACCGGTACGGGAAGCTGCTGACGATCGATTGGAGCGAAGGCGAGTTCGCGGAGCGGCTCGCCGCGGCGCTTCCGCTCCTGGTCCCGGCGGCCGAGGCCGAGGCGTTGCGACGCGCGGCGCTTCCCGCGCGCGAGGCGATCGAGCGGCTGCGGGCACCGCGCGAAACCGACGCCGCGTTCCTGGTCAGGCGGATCGAGGCGCTTCCCGGGGGCGACGCGGTGCGCGAGGCGACCCACGACCCCCTCGACGTGGCCTACCGGCTTGAAGGGAGCGCCGACGGTCCGAGCCGGACGCACGCCTTCTTCGACGGCGCCCCCTTCGCGTTCCGGACCGGGCGGCCACGCCGGAGCCGGCCCGACCTCGCGACCGAGCTCCTCATTCCGCCTCGTTCGGTGCGCGTGCTTACGACGCGCGACGGGGCGCGCCTCGTCGACCTCGCGCGTTGTGCGATGGTCACGCGCTCTCGCGATCTCGACGCGTTCGCCCACGGCGACCCGCGCGACGTGCGAATGGTTGACGACGGCGACGGCCTCTCGTTCGCTTTGATCGGCGTCGTGCCGGAGCGCCGGCTGTTCCTTCCCGCGGTCTACGGCGCGCTCACCCTGAGAAACGGCGTGCCCATCGGTTACGTTCAGCTGGACGTCCTGCTCGGGAACGCCGAGGTCTCGTACAACACGTTCGAGACCTTCCGCGGCGGCGAGGCGGGGTTCGTGTTCTGCCGGTTGCTCGCCGCGGTCCGCCACGTGTTCGGCGTGACAAACTTTTCGATCGAGCCTTATCAACTCGGGCACGGCAACGAGGAGGGGATCGATTCGGGGGCCTGGTGGTTCTACGCCCGTTTCGGGTTTCGCCCGCGCGACCCGAAGGTGCTGCGTCTCGCGCGCTTAGAGCTCGGCAAGCGCGCGCGCAACCCCGAGTACCGCTCCAACCGGCGCGCTTTGTTGCGCTTAGCCTCCGCCCACGTTTTCTGGTCGCCGGACGGCGTGGGTCGAGGCGTCATCACGCCCATCGCCGCGATCGGATTTGCCCTCGCGCGCCGCAAGGACGACGGGCGCGCCGCGGGGCGTCTCGGCGTGCGATCGGTTGCGGGCTGGACGGCCGGAGAGCGCCTCTGGTGGAAGTCGTGGGCTCCGCTCCTCGATGCCATTCCCAGGCTCGATCGGTGGTCCCGTGACGAGCGCCGCGCTCTCGTGCGGGTCGTGCGCGCGAAGGGCGGGCACCGCGAAAGCGAGTACGCCCGACTCTTCGACGCCCATCCCCGCTTGGCAGCAGCCGTGCTCGCGCTTTCGGGCGGGCCGCCTCGGATGCGCTAGACTTCGCCGTTCGCCTGATCCGGGAGAGACACTTTGCATCCGCCGACGCCGCTCCGCCCCGTCGTCGACACCTATCACGGCGTCGATGTCGAGGACGCCTACCGCTGGCTCGAAGACTCGACCGACCCCGAGGTCGCTCGGTGGATCGCCGCACAAGATGCCCACACGCGCGCGATCCTTGACGCGTGGCCGGGACGCGACGCGTTGAGACGCCGGGTGACGGAGCTGACGGTCACCGGGTCGGTCGCCTACGGGGCGCTCCACGCCGCGGACGGGCGGCTTTTCGCGATCAAGCGGCAGCCGCCGCTCGAGCAGATGCTGCTCGTCGTTCTTGCGGACGCCGACGATTTGGGCAGCGAGCGTGTGGTCGTCGACCCGAACGTGCTCGACCCTTCGGGGAGGACCTCGATCGATTGGTACGTTCCGTCGTTCGACGGTTCCAAGGTTGCCGTGTCCCTCTCCTTCGCCGGAACCGAGGCCGGCGACGTGCACGTCTTCGACACCGCGACCGGACGCGACCTCGGCGATTGCGTTCCACGAGTCAACGGCGGCACCGCAGGAGGCTCTCTCGCGTGGAGCGTCGACGGCTCAGGGTTTTTCTACACGCGCTACCCGCGCCCCGGCGAGCGCCCGGCGGACGAGCTCGGCTTCGACGTCCACGTGCACCGGCATTCACTCGGGTCCGATCCCGCGCTCGATCGGTACGAGATCGGTCGGGAGTTCCCGCGCATTGCCGAGATCCGGCTCGAATCGAGCTCGGACGGGCGGTTCACGCTCGCCTCCGTGCAGAAGGGCGACGGCGGGGAGTTCACTCATTGGCTGCGCGAAAAGCACGGCGCGTGGCACCCCCTGACCCGTTACGAGGATCGGTGCGTCGCAGCACGCTTGGGATCGGACGGCGCGATTTACTTCGTGTCGCTTCTCGGCGCGCCGCGAGGACGCGTGCTCCGGCTGGCGCCCGATGCTGTGGACCGAGGCGTCGCGGCGGCCGTCGCGATCATTCCGGAAGCGGCCGATGCCATCGAAGCGTCGTTCGCGCACGGCACCGGGCTCTGGACCGGCGACGATCGCGTTTACGTCCTCTATCAGAAGGGCGGACCCAACGTGGTGCGGGCGTTCGATCTTGGCGGCCGCGCGGAAGGCGAACTTCCGCAGCCACCGCTGTCCGCCGTGGACGACCTCGTCGTTCTCCCCGGCGGCAACGTCCTCTTCCAGGTGCAGAGCTTCACCGTGCCTCCGGCCTGGTACCGCAGGCCGCGCGTGGGAGGTCCCGCCCTGCGCACCGCGCTGGCTGAGACTTCGCCCGCCGATTATTCCGACTGCGAGGTCGTGCGCGACGAGGCCGTCTCGAAAGACGGCACGCGCGTGCCGATCACGGTGCTGCGCCTCCGGGGGATCGTCCTCGACGGAACCCACCCGACGATCGTCTACGGCTACGGCGGCTACGGCGTCTGTCAGACGCCGGGTTTCCGGGGGCGGCTGCGCGCCTGGATCGAGCGTGGCGGGACCTTCGCAGTCGCTCACATCCGTGGCGGCGGCGAGTTCGGCGAGACCTGGCATCGCGAAGGCAGCCTCGGGAGTAAGCAGAATGTCTTCGACGACTTCGCCGCGTGCGCGCGGCGCTTGGTCTCCGCCGGCTACGCGACGCACGAGAAGTTGGCGCTGATGGGCGGGAGCAACGGCGGCCTCCTGATGGGCGCCATGATCACGCAACATCCGGATCTGGCTCGCGCCGTCGTCTCGTTGGTCGGGCTCTACGACATGCTGCGTGTCGAGCGCACGCCGAACGGCGCGTACAACGTTCCGGAATTCGGCACCGTCCTCGATCCCGCGATGTTCCGCGTGTTGCACGCGTATTCGCCGTACCACCGGGTCAGAGACGGCGCGGCCTACCCCTCGATCCTGATGGCGACGGGCGAGAACGATCCGCGCGTGGACTCGTGGCACAGCCGAAAGATGGTCGCGCGCCTGCAAGCCGCGACGTCGGCGCTTTTTCCCATTCTGTTGCGCACCAACCCCGCAGCCGGCCACGGCCGCGGCACGCCGTTATCCGATCAGATCGACGAATACACGGACGTCCTCGCGTTCTTGATGCGCGAGCTTGGCGGGTAGGGAACTGGAATAGGGGGCAGTCCCCTTTTTCTTATCAAAACGGTATCCGGGGAGTTTTGTAAGAAAAAGGGGACTGTCCCCTATTCCAGTTCCTTCAAGTATTTCTCGTCGCCGGGACCATTCAACTGCCAATACGGGAGGCGTGCGGTCTTGAGGAGTTTTGCCTCGTCGCCGCCCTCGGTTTTCCAGGAGAGGACGCGCCTGGGCGCCGCCTTCTCGACGTCGTAGGTCGTCGCGACGGAGCCGTATAACAGGGTGAACCGCGTCACCGGCGCGCCGTTTCGGGTCGCCTCCTCCCGCTTGATCGTCGCGGCCACGGGCCCGAGAGCGGCATGGCTCCTTCGTTGAGACCATAGCGACGGCACGAGCGAGCCGGCCCAGCTCTTCCCGCCGGCGAACGGGCCGTCGAGCTCGCGCAGCTGAATCAGCAGCGCGTCTTCATAGAGCGTTCCCGGCGGCGTCTTGACGGTCGCGTCGCGATCCCCTTCGGCGTGGAAGTACGAGCGCATCTCGCTCGCAAACGCCTCGGGCGCCGGAACCACCTTCTGGTAGACGAGCCCGCACCACTCCTGGGCGCTCATCGCGATCTTCGCGGGGGCGAACCGGTCCGCCGACGACGCGTCGACCGGCGCGAACACGCTGGTCATCACCGAATAGGGGTAGATCCCCGTCTGGAATTTCAGGACGTTGTTGAGCTTCAACACGTTGACGCGCTCTTCAACGGGGACGTCGCCGGCGTCGTCCTTGATCCAGTTGCGCCGGTCCATCGGCTCGGTGACGTAGATCAACACGATCCGACCCTCGCGCGGCACGCCGTAGCGGGTCGTCGTGATCGCGTAGCCGGACAGCTCGGCCTTGCCGTCCCCCCAGACCTTCCAGAACGCCGGCGAGGCGGTCACCGCAGGCCCCGCGGAGCTCCACCCACCGTAGGCCAGGATCATGGCCAGGCCCAGTCCAGCTGCGAAAACTCCAGCTCCTAACGACGAATTACGCATCTGAACCCTCCCTCCCGAAATGATCCGGTGGGATCAGTAGAACACAGCGTGCGCGACTTGATCGAAGCTCGTCCGGCGTTATATTTGGGGGCATGAAAGAGAGCGACATCCGAAGTTTCTTGGAGGGCGACGTGGACGCGCGGTGGCTTTCGCGCGTGCTCGAGGACGATACGGCCGCCACCGAGCTCGTGGCCGATCTCGACGAAGCGGTCTGCCTCACCCCCGAAGAGATGCGCAGGCTTTGCGACGCGCACCTCCGTGAAGGCCTTCCGGCCGACGGTCTGCAGGCGGTCGCGGGCCTGATCCTCGAGTCCGAGAACTTCGGCTGGGACGAGGGCACACCCGAAGGCGAGCTCGTTGCCGAGATCCTCTGGGACTGGGCGATGCCCGACGATGAAGCGCCGCCGACCACAGAGGCGGTGCTGGCCTGCCGCGAACGCCTCGCCGAGGCCTAGACCGCACCCTCGAGGTCGTTGAGCGCGCTCCCCAACCGGGCGAGCCCCTCGCGGAAGATCTCGGGGTCCCCGCAGAGGCCGACGCGAACGTGTGAAGGGGAACCGAAAAAGCGCCCCGGGACGAGCGAAGTTTCGTAACGCTCGCGCAAGTGCGCGCACAACGCATCAGCGTCGTAAGAGAGCACCCGTGGGAACACGGTCGTCCCTCGGGACGCACCCTCCACCGCGAGATCTTCCCGCCCGACGAGAAACGCCTCCCACATCGCGCGATTCGCCTCGAGGATAAGGCGGGCGCGAGCGAGGATCTCGCCGCTCCTTCGCAGGGCGCACAGCGCCAGACACGCGGCCGGGTGGGCTTCATTGACGCCGAAAAGGTTCTTGAGCTGCCAGATCCGCGAGGCGAGCGCGGGTTCGGCGACGATCCACCCGCAGCGCAATCCACTGAGGCCGAACACCTTCGTCAGGCTCGTCGTGACGACGAACACGTCCCCGAGGCGCCCCGCGGACGGCGGGGCGGAATCGAACGCCGCGTCGAGGTACGCCTCGTCGACGAGGACCTTGGCCCCTGCGCGTTCCGCGATCTCGCCAACCGCCCGCAGCGTCGCCTCGTCCGTCGCGACCGACGTCGGGTTGTGAAGGGTTGAAAGGACGATGAGCCTCGTTTTGGCCGTGACCGCGGCGGCGACGTCAGCGGGATCGACGCGAAATCCGTTCTCGGGCCTGCGCGGAAAGTACCGCACGGTGGCGCCGAGGTGGCGCGCGAGCATCTCCATCGGCTCGTAGCCCGGGCGCTCCATCGCGACCTCGTCCCTGGGAGCGAGAAGGGTCGCGAAGGCGAGGTGGTTCGCTCCCGAGGTGCCCGTCGCGAGCACGATGCGGTCGTCCGAAACACCGGCCTTCGCGGCCAGCGCCGCTCGCAGCGCCGGGAGGCCGTAACCATCCCCACCGTCCAATACAAGGTCGTCCCACGTCGCGCCCACCTCGCCCAGCTTCAACCCCTTGATCCCACTGATCGCGAGCGTGTAGCGAGCGGTCTGATGGGTCTTGGCCCAGTGCATGTACGGGGAGTCCATCGTCCGATGTCCGCTCAAGCGATCCTCCGCTTCCAGAAGAAGTAGATCGGTCGCGAAGGATAACCGCGCTCCGCTTATACTCATCGGCCTTCACGCCGAATCCTATCGAGGAGCCGCCATGCGCCGTCATCGTTTTGCCTTGCTCGCCGCAGCCGCCATCGTCTTCGCCGCCATCGTCCCCGCGAGGGCAGCAGGGACCGCGGCCACGCCGGCCGCCACTCCCGCCGAGGCCAAAGCCTTCGTCGAGCAGGCCGAGTCTCGCCTGCTGACCCTTTGGATCGACGCCGAGCGGGCGTCCTGGGTGTACTCGACGTTCATCACCGACGACACCGAGCTGATCCAGGCGCTGGCTCGCCAGAAGGTCATCGACGAGACGGTCAGGCTTTCGAAGGAAGCGCAGCGCTTCAAGGGGTTGAAGCTGGAAAAGGACGTCGCGCGGAAGTTCGCGTTGCTTCCGATCTCCCTCTCGTTGGTCGCGCCCTCCGATCCCGCAAAGAGCAAGGAGCTGTCCGAGATCGCGGCGCAGATGGAGGGGATCTACGGCAAGGGCAAGTACTGTCCCCAGGGCAAGGAGTGCATGAACATCGGCGCGATCAGCGACCGCCTCGCGAAAAGCCGCGACCCGAAAGAGCTGAAGGAGCTGTGGGAGGGGTGGCACGCGATCGCGAAGCCGATCCGCCCGAAGTACGAACGGTTCGTCACGCTCGCGAACGAGGGGGCGGAAGAGATCGGCTTCGATGACCTCGGCGCTCTGTGGCGCTCCGGGTACGACATGCCCCCCGCCGAGTTCGCCAAGGAAATGGACCG
>Ga0315290_10000804_pt1 | contig 21007 bp, 16 predicted proteins | sample YL17G12_0_MG_FD_203627 | JGI IMG/M metagenome (GOLD analysis project Ga0315290, IMG submission 203627) | Sediment microbial communities from Yellowstone Lake, YNP, Wyoming, USA - YL17G12_0 | ecosystem: Environmental > Aquatic > Freshwater > Lake > Sediment | place: USA: Wyoming | collected... | reverse complement strand
AGTGCAAACATAGTGCAAACATAGTGCAAACATAGTGCAAACATAGTGCAAACATAGTGCAAACATAGTGCAAACATAGTGCAAACATAGTGCAAACATAGTGCAAACATAGTGCAAACATAGTACAAACATAGTACAAACATAGTACAAACATAGTACAAACATAGTACAAACATGGTGCAAAGTGGGTGCAAACAGGGTACAAACCACATCACTTTTCATCAGAATTCATCCAAATTTCGCACTTTTTTCTTACCTATCTTACCTAATCGTTACAATCGTTACGCGAAAATAAGCACTTACATCAATCCCAGCAACGTAAAATAAGCACTTACATCAATTTCACCCTACGAAAAATAAAGACTTACATCAATCCCCCACAACCAAAAATAAGGAGTTACAACAATTCCCAGCCACCAAAAATAAGCACTTACGTCTGCCTCCCTCCACCACCAACACACTCACCCACCAACTACCCGCCATTTTTATGTTGACCGCTCCCTCTTGTTAAGACAAATAGGCTTATAAACTGGGGAACTAGGATTCGGACCTAGACTAAGTGATCCAGAGTCACTAGTGCTACCATTACACTATTCCCCAATAACATATTGTCACATAACCACTTACAACAGCCAGGCCTTGTGTTCTAATCTCATCGGCAATTCAAGGCCGAATAAGCAATCTAAACGTATAGGAGTTTCTAACTTACGTCCTCTCAATAAGTTAACAAAATACCATCTGCTCAACGCAAGATGATTCAACGAGAGCCGGCAGTTTACACCTTATGTCAGCTCGTTGCAAGGAGAAATAACGTTCATATTGCGTGTTGCAAATGATATAGGTTTTGGGCTGGGACATTTTGTGATTTAGTGTGAGACTATAACCAACGATGCTACAACAAGTTATGAAAGCGAGGCCGCCTGGCCCGCGAGAGTGGTTGTAATCTGCGCTTATTATTTGTACAAATTGATAATGAGAATAATAGCCGGCAGTAAAGCAGGAATGTGCCTTTTGTCGCCGCGGGATATGACGACCCGGCCGATCACGGACCGTGTTAAAGAATCGCTAATGGCTATTTTAGAGCCAAAAATCAAGGATAGCAAGGTGGCAGACCTGTTTTGCGGAACCGGTTCGCTGGGGCTGGAAGCGCTGAGCCGGGGGGCGGTTTGTGCGGTGATGGTTGATAATGATCGTGACGCACTGGAGCGGCTGCGGAGGAATATCGCGAAACTGGGATTTGGAGATAGAACGTATCTCCTTAAAGCAGATGTATTTAGGTGTGGTGTGCCGGATGTCGGCCGTCAGGGCAAAACGGTGGATGGACTGTGGGGCGGTGATGATCGGACGGCTTGTGCGGGGGTGGTGTTTGTTGATCCGCCGTTTGCGGATACGCGGAATACGTCAGCTAACTCCAAGCTGGGAAAGCTGTTAGCGCAACTGAGCGGGCAGGTCGCAGACGGGGTGATTGTGGTGGTCAGGCACGAAAAACAGACGAGGTTGCTGGAAAAATACGTGAATCTGGGGCAGTATGACCGGCGGGATTACGGCAGTATGGCGATTACTTTTCTGGAAAAGTGCGAAATTCGGCGAAATTTGGATGAATTCTGATGAAAAGTGATGTGGTTTGGACCCGGTTTGCACTATGTTTGCACCCACTTTGTACTATGTTTGCACCATGTTTGTACTATGTTTTGATGAGTTTTGATGTTAAGATAGGTAAGATTAACCACAGGGGCACAGAGGCACAGAGAAGAAGTCAGAAGACAGATTTCAGATTTGAGAAGACAGAAGGAAAGAGGGCGGACCACTTGGTGGCGCGAACTTTGGGGGAAGGTGGGGGTCAGGGAAGGAAAGAGGGTGAACTTGAAAGTGGGGGAGAGGAGATAAAAAAATAGGTGAATTGGTTAGATTTGAGAGATAATTTACTTGACGGGTGGGTGAGATGTGGTATTATAGTCATAGGTGTTGGGCAGAATTGGTTGCCCGAATGAAGGAAATTGGATAGTTGCAGAGCAAAGAGCAGGAGGTAGTTACCATGTGGACAGGAAAATCGAGATCGATAGTGGGCTTGGTGTCGGTGGTTCTTTGTTTTTGGGCGAGTACAATACAGGCTGTTGAACAGGGGGGTCTCTACGGCTGGGGTGGAGTGAGTGGAAGTGAGAGTTTTCCTCCGCCTGGGAATGACTTCGTTGCCGTCGCCGCTGGAGCGAGACATGGTCTGGCGATCAGGTCTGACGGCTCGCTCGTCGGATGGGGGGATGATGATTATGGTCAGGCGACGGTGCCTGGGGGCAATGACTTCGTTGCTATTGCAGCCGGAAGGGATCACAGTCTTGCGCTCAAGTTGGACGGTTCGATTGTCGGATGGGGGAGGGATGATGATGGTCAGGCGACGGTGCCTGTGGGCAATGACTTCGTTGCCATCGCCGCCGGTGGTTATCACAGTTTGGCGCTCAAGTCTGACGGCTCGCTCGTCGGATGGGGAAGGGATGATGATGGTCAGGCGACGGCGCCTGTGGGCAATGACTTCGTTGCCATCTCCGCTGGATATGAGCACAGTCTTGCGATTAAATCGGACGGCTCGCTTGTCGGATGGGGAAGGGATGATGATGGTCAGGCGACGGTGCCTGTGGGCAATGACTTTGTTGCCATCTCGGCCGGAGGGTATCACAGTCTTGCGCTCAAGTCGGACGGCTCGCTTGTCGGATGGGGATGCAATGATGGTTATCAGGCGACGGTGCCTTTGGGCAATGACTTCGTTGCCGTCTCCGCTGGATATGAGCACGGTCTGGCGCTGAAGTCGGACGGCTCGACCGTCGAATGGGGGGTAGATGGGAACCTTGAGAGTCCGCCGGCGGGCTCTGGCTTTTTCGCCATCGCCGCTGGATTGATGTATAACCTTGCGATTAATTCGGATGTTTCGCTTGTCGGATGGGGAGATAATTATTACCATCAGGCGATGGTGCCTGTGGGCAATGACTTCGTTGCCATCTCCGCCGGGAGGTATCACAGTCTGGCGCTCAGATTGGATGGCTCGATCGTCGGATGGGGGGTCGAATGGGGGGATTATGATTATGGTCAGGCGAGTTCGCCTGGGGGAAATGATTTTGTTGCCGTCGCCGCTGGGGGGTACCACAGTCTGGCGCTGAAGTCGGATGGCTCGATCGTCGGATGGGGAGCCAACACTGATTATGACGGCGTTTATTATGGTCAGGCGACGCCACCTGGGGGCAATGACTTCGTTGCTATCGCCGCCGGAGAGGAACACAGTCTGGCGCTTAAGTCGGACGGCTCGATCGCCGGATGGGGAAAGGATAATCTTGGTCAGGCGACGGTGCCTGGGGGCTCTGACTTTGTTGCTATCTCTGCCGGAGAGCAGCACAATCTTGCGTTGAAGTCAGACGGCTCGCTCGTCGGATGGGGGGATGATTATTACGGTCAGGCGACGGTGCCTGTGGGCAATGACTTTGTTGCCATCGCCGCTGGAGGGATGCACAGTCTTGCGCTCAAGTCGGACGGCTCGCTCGTCGGATGGGGATATGATCATTACGGTCAGGCGACGGTGCCTGTGGGCAATGACTTTGTTGCCATCGCTGCTGGAGGTTTACACAGTCTGGCGCTCAAGTCTGACGGCTCAATCGTTGGCTGGGGATCCGATGGTTCTGGTCGGGCGACACCGCCGGCGGGCAATGACTTCGTCGCGATCTCTGCCGGATATTTGCACAGTCTTGCGATTAGAGAGGTGAGAGAGGTGCAGGTGGATATAAATACTGACGGCCAGGTTGATCTGGCGGATTTTGGGATAGTGAGTGCTGGGTGGATGGAAGCTGGGTGTAATGGGGGCAATGATTTCTGTAGCGGGGCGGACATTGACCGGATGGGTGATGTTGGGCTGGATGATCTGCTTATCCTGGCTGAGCGATGGTTGGAAGGCGTTTGTTTTCCTACGGCGGCATTTGGTCCTGCTCCGACAGATGGAGCGTCAGGTGTAAATCCAGACACCCAGCTAAGCTGGTCTGTGGGAAACTGTGCTGTGTCGCACAATATATATTTTGGCACGAGTAGTCCGGGTGAATTCCAATGCAATCAAACAGGAACCACATTTGATCCGGGGCTGTTGGATTGCGGGACTACGTACTATTGGCGGATCGATGAGGTTCAAGGTGACAGCAGCGTTATAGAGGGCGATGTGTGGAGGTTTACAACAATTCCACCCGGCCCGGCATTTGGTCCTGCTCCTGACGATGGAAGATCAGGCGTGAATACGGACGCCAAGTTAAGCTGGTCCGCGGGAAACTGTGCTGTATCGCACAATATATACTTTGGCACGAGTAGTCCGGGTGAATTCCAAGGCAATCAGACGGAAACTACGTTTGACCCGGGGGCGTTGGAATTAGAGACTATGTACTATTGGCGGGTCGATGAGGTTCAAGCTGACAGTAGCGTAATAGAGGGCGATGTCTGGAGTTTTACGACTCGGTCGGATATGCTTGTTGGGTGGTGGGAGCTTGACGAAAGCGAAGGTGGTACGGCATACGATAGTAGTGCAAATGGCTACAATGGTACGCTTAACGGGGATCCGACGTGGCGGCCGGGTGGTGGCAGGATTGGCGGGGCGCTGGAATTTGACGGGGTTGGTGATTATGTGGAGATCGAAGGTTACAAAGGTATTAGCGGGTCGAATCCACGAACCGTAACCGCATGGGTAAGTGTCGAACCAAATGCATCAACTCTATCGATTGTGCGTTGGGGTACGTCGAACATCAGCGGCGCCACATGGTCTAATGTGATCAATGCCGACGGCAAACTGCGAGCCGCCGTGGTTGGCGGCAGCGTTGTCGGTGATACGGCTATAGATGATGATACATGGCATCACGTAGCGATTGTGTTGCCGGATAAAGAGGATGTGAAAGTTGAAGATATACTTCTTTATGTAGATGGCATGCAAGAAGATACCACCATCAGCTTTGGCAGCCAAGCAATCGACACCATCGTCGGCATGGATGTCTTGATTTCTGAAGGCGGTTCCTTCGATGGTCTGCTGGATGATGTTCGGATTTATAATTATGCGTTGAGTGAGGGTGAGATTGGTGCGTTGGCTGGTGTGTTGTGATAGTGAGTGAATGATGGAAGGCACTGGAAGATAGACCCCCGCTTTCGCGGGGGTGACACGTAAAAGTCCGCGTGGGCTAAGGGCCACCCTACCGGAGAAAAGTCCGCGTGGGCTAAGAGCACCATCCTACAAGACTGGTATTGTTTTCGATGGAGACATTGGCTGGGTTGGCGTGGCGGACGAGAGAGATATTGGAAATTGTGTAGGTGGTGACGGTAGGAATATTTACGATTGAGTATCTGTTGAGCACATCTTCACGCTGGTGGGAATGCCCAGCACAACGATAGTGTCACCCACAGCCGTGAACACATCACATGCCGTGCCATCTCCTCCGGCAAAAAGCAACAGTAGGATTGATAATCAAGCCGAGTCTCTTCAACTTATGTTAATCCTGACGATCTGCCCTGCGATGCTTTTTCAGATACGCTCTCCATGTGATGGCCCATTTCTCCGGATCGTCTAGTGTGCTGTGGTCGATCTTGTGCACTACGCTGTTGTAAGGCGCGTTTTTTACTTTCTCCGGGTTGTCATACGCCTCTTGCACGACTTTTCGCAGCCCTGCCAGGTATTCGTCCAGTTCATCCTTGGAGTAGGATTCCGTAGGTTCAATAGTAAAAGGCTGGGGCACCACAAACGGATGATGGCTGGACCACAGATGAAAACCAAAATCAGCCATTCTGCGGGTCACATCTTCGGTAGTTACGCCGGTATCCTCCGTCAGTTGTTCCCAGCTATATCTGACTTGTTCGATACGGTGTTTGCCTGCGCTATACGGAGACGCGGCGCCTCTGATTTTCCTGATATGTTCCAGCAAATAATTATTGTTCAATACCGCGATTTGTGCTGTTTCTTTCAATCCCGCGGCGCCCAGGCTCATGATCCAGGCATAGGCCCTTATGATCGCGGGGAAGACGCCATAGAATCCACGCGTCTTGCCGATAGTCTGCGGCAGGTCATAGTCCAGGAAGTATTCTTTGCCGTCGAAGCCCACGATCGGCACGGGCAGGAAGTCAATAAGATTATCGACAACGCCTACAGCGCCCGAAGCGGGGCCGCCGCACCCATGCGGAGCCGAGAACGTTTTATGCAGATTGAAAAAGCACATATCAAAGCCCGCCTCACGCGCTCGCGTTATGCCTAATATCCCATTGGCATTGGCCTGATCGTAGCCACACAAACCGCCGGCCTTGTGAATGATGTCTGTAAACTCACGGATTTGCGGATTAAAAATGCCGGTATCTTCCGGGTTCGTAATAAACAACGCCGCCGTGCGATTCGAGACGGCCGCCTTGAGAGCCTCGACTTCCACGAGTCCGTTTTTGGCGGGATACAGCGTAATGACTTTGTAGCCCTTGACCGCTGCCGCTGCCGCATCGGACGGATGCGAGAAGATAGTGGTGATGATCTCGTCTCTCTGGTCGGCCTCACCACGCGAGCGATGATACGCCTCGACGATGTATGCCATTATAAGAATCGCCGCCGAGCCGGAACTCGGTTGCAGACTGAAGCGACTCATACCGGATATTTCCTGCAGAAAGCTATCGAGCCTATACATAATCTCCATCGCCCCTTGTGTCGTGCTTGGATCTTGCCAGGGGTGCAGCTCGGTGACCTTGGCAGATGCCGACAGCATCTTGTTGATCTTGGGATTGTACTTGACCGTGCATGTGCCCTGACCGATATCGATATTCAGATCGGCGCCGAGACACTGCTGCGACAGACGCAGGTAGTGCTTGAGCACCCGCATCTGGGAAATTTCCGGCAGGGCCGGCGGTTGCTTACGAATCATGTTGTCGGGCAGGGCCGATAGCCCATCCCCTACAGTCGCGACAACCTCCGGCTCAGCCTCCGGCACGAGAACGCCTCGTTCGCCGGGGGTGTGCAGTTCGAAAATAATCGGCTCATCCCACTTGGCCTGATGGAAATTTTCTCTCAATTTATATCTTGCTGTAGGTTCCACTATGGTCTCCTTTTGGTGAACAACTCACAAACATTCGCACAGAACCCTAACCAACTGGTCGATGTCCTGCTGGGTATGGGTCTCGGTAACGCAATACAGAGCTGATTGCCCTAATTCAGCGAAATCACCGCTCAGGTCCTTGCCGCCGAAAATCCCGCGGTCCAGCAGCATTTTGTTGATCTGGGCCACCGATTTACCAGTATCATTGAAATCGACGACAAATTCCTTAAAATGGGCCGCCGCAAAGCGGGGAGCCTTCACTCCCTTGACGGCGGATAGTTTCTTCATAGCGTACTGAGCTTTTTGCAGGACATGTTGCCCAAGGTCTCGCATCCCCTTTGGCCCCATCAGAGAAAGATACACCGCCGCGGTAATGCCCCACAAAGCGGCGGCGGTTCCCACGAATTCCTTACCTTTTTCACGGACTCCAAATGAGGTTCGGTCGTAGGCGACATCGCCAAAACCATATTCGCCTTCGACGGAGGTTTTCGTAATGCCAAAGAGCCGCGAAGGAAACTCCATCACGAATTTTTCTTCATCGCGAGTGCCGATGAAGCCTGCCAGGGCGCCGCCATAGTTCCTATGAATACCAAGAGGCTGAATATCACCACAGACAATGTCCGCGCCGTAGCGGCTCGGCGGGATCATGACGCCGAGCGAAATAGGATCGACCCCAACAATACACAGCGAGCCGTTTGCATGTGCCATCCTGGAAATAACCTCGCCCTGATCTTCAATGAATCCCAGGAAAGACGGATTCTCAAAATAAACGCCTGCAACCTCCGGCGACAACTTAGCCTTGAGATCATCCAGGTCCATGCGCCCGGTGTCGGGACAATGTCGCACCAGCGTGACCTTGACGTTCGGCAGGCAATAGTTTTTCACAGCCCCAAGACGGTCCGGCCCGATCGTATCGATCACCAGAACTTCGCCCCGCCCGGTGATGCGCTCGGCCATGCGAAGAGATGTGCTGGCAGCCTGACACCAGTCGAATGTGGGAACATTCACCACATCCACTTCCAGCAGCTCAGCCATCAGGCTTTCGTATTCGAACAACGTCTGAAAGCGACCGTGATCCTCGTAAGGCTCACCTGCGTATGCCGTCAAAAACTCCGAACGCTGATTGATCTCATCGCACACAGCAGGCACGTAATGGCCCCAGCAGCCACCGCCCAGAAAACTTATCATCTCATTGCAGGACCGATTCTTCGCGAGAATACCCTCGACATGCCGCTTCAACTCGCATTCCGACCCCAAGGCATTCGGCAGATTCAACTCCCTGCCCAAACGTAGCGGCTCGGGAATATCTTCGTATAGCTCTTCAATACTCTTGATCCCAATCTCCTTCATCATCCGGGCCTTAACCGCCGGAACCGAATTGGGAATATAAGGATGCACAAAATCACTCTGTTTCTTCATGGATACCTCCGAAATTATATTGCCTGGACCTATCCTGATTCCATTGGCAAGAGCTAACCGTTGGAACCCTTGGAGCCTGATTATTTCAGCTCCCCCGACCAACACAACCACCAAAAAAACAGCAACTTAGAACTAATATACCAATTCTCACTCCATCGTCAAGGATCCTTTCAACCCGCAAACCGGGATAACCAGGGATCGGCAAGCTCAAAGAGAATCATAAGAACAAGAGCCGGAATAAAGTTAGCTGTTTTCATCTCTTTCAGTTTCAGCAGATTCACCCCTATCATAATGATCAGCAAGCCGCCAACAGCACAAATCGCATCAATCATGCCTTGTCCCACGTATGCAGCCATGGCACCAGACAGAACAGTCAGCCCACCCTGAACAATCAGAATTGAAAAGGCCGAAAAGGCTACGCCCCAACCCATAACAGCCGCAAGAAATATCGAAATAGAGCCATCCAGCACAGATTTCAGCAGCAGGAGCTGATAGTCCTTATCGACACCGGCCTTGAAAGACCCGACAATTGCCATGGCCCCGACACAAAACAGAACCGTAGCATCCAGAAACCCCATCGCAAATTGCCCTTCACCCATTGAGCCGGGCAGCTTATTTTGAATCCACCCGCCAAAACCCAAAATTCTCTCCTCAATCTGCATCAAGGTCCCAAGAACGCCCCCCAGAACAAGAGAAAGCACCATATAAAGCCCACTACACGGCTTTTGCGACATAGAAATACCCAGAACCAGTATAAATACCCCTAACGCGTTGAAAATGGTTTTTTCATATTTCTCATGAATCTTTCCCCTAAGAGCCACTCCGACAAGGGAGCCGATCAGCACAGCCAATGCGTTTATTACAGTTGCAATCATATAACTATAACATCACTTATCACGGCGTTGTACGACACCTCCGATGTTGAAACTTCTTTAATGATGACTTTGTCACCTCCGCAATCCGCCGCCGCTCGCCGGCAGGGTATATAAATGTTACAGTATCAGGCCGGTCTGGTCAAGAGCAAAATCTCCTCGTGTCTCATGCTTTCTTCCGCTATTTCCCCATCCATTTTCAGTCATAAAACTCGTTGATACATTGACTTACGTATTCTATCTGCTCATCGGTCAACTCTGGCACGACCGGCAGCGCCAACACCTCCTTGCAGGCCTGCTCAGCTACCGGGCAGTCACCTTCCTTACCACCGAGATACGCGAAACACTTCTGCAAATGCAGCGGTGACGGATAAAATATCGCAGTCCCTATCTCCTTATCTGCCAAGAACTTACGTAACTGATCGCGACTTGGCGCTCGGATAACATATTGGTGATAAACATGACTGTTCCCTTCAGCGACCCTCGGCTTACCAACTTCCGCCCCCAGCAGTTGGTCATACCGTTTAGCGTGTGATTGCCGCCGTCGCTGCCACCCATCGAGATATTTCAGTTTTACACTCACCACCACCGCCTGCAGAGCATCCAGCCGAAAGTTACCCCCAATCATACTATGATGATACTGGCTCGCTCCACCATGCACGCGCAGCGAGCGGCAAAGATCGGCAAGTTTTTCATCCTCGCACAATATCATGCCGCCGTCACCGAAACATGAAAGGTTTTTCGTTGGATAAAAGCTCACAGACGCGCAATCGCCTAATTGCCCCGGCCGCTGGCCGTTCTGGTCGCAGCCGATTGCCTGGCAGGCGTCTTCAATCACTTTTAACTCGTACTTTTTGGCCAGGGCCGTGATTTCGGCCATGGGAGCCATTTGGCCGTAAAGATGTACAGGCATTATAGCCTTGGTCCGGTCGGTTATCGCTTCTTCCATCTTGTTGAGGTCGATATTGAACGTATCCCTGTCTATATCAACAAAAACCGGCTTTGCGCCCACCCTGGCAATCGAACCGGCTGAGGCGTAAAAAGTAAATGTCGGCACGATAACTTCATCGTCTGGGCCGATGCCCAAAGCCATGAGACTGCACAGCAGGGCATCTGTTCCGCTACTGACGCCTACCGCGTGTGCACATTGGCTGTAGTCGGCCAGGGACCGCTCCAATTGTTCTACAGTTTCACCTAAAACACACTGCTGGCTTTCCATCAGTTCTAACACCGCTGGGACGATTTGGGCTTTTATCGACTGATACTGCTGTTTGAGATCGAGTAACGGGACCTTCATAGACTATTTCCTCACTTTCGGTTTTCCTGTCTTTTAGTGGTATTTTTTGTCAGACAAAATCATTCCTATCTGTCTTGGCAGTTTGTCTATCTTAACAGTAAGAACCGATTTGCCAATGCAAAAAATGTAACAGTTCCGAACCGCCTGGCCAAGCTATGAGTAATATAATGTGAAATGTCGGTAATATCCGATATTATATCAATGGGTATGATAATTACCAGCAGAGCCATTTGTGCCGCAAGCGTTAAAAGGATTGTAAAACGTTGATTGTGATACTGCACTTTCCGGGGAAATTATGTGGTTTGCGGCCCCATAACAGCGATTGAAGCCAAACGGTATTTTATAAAAAGGTGTAAGCGTTCAAAGAAAATTTTAATTGTTTACGTCACAGTCGGATTCATTTGCGCCCTGAAAGTCTAAACAGGTAGTCATATGCACAAATTCGTCTCAAAAGCAGTTTTGAAAACAGTCCTGGTAATTTTCATAATGTCTATAATCTGTTGGGGAGATTTTCCGGGCATACAGATGTTATTTTCATTTTTGTTACTCTTTATCATCGGCCATTTTGTGCAAAAAATTATTTGCACCCTGCTTGATCAGTTGCGTGGTAAGCAGTTCTGCGAATGGGCGGCCGGGGTATTTTTTTCGGTCCTTCGCCGATCGAGATAATCAAGCAAATCAATAAAGCCACAAGAGCGGCTCTCATGAATGGAATAGTAAACTTTGTCACTGTTACTGCGATGCGAATTTTGGCGGCAACAAACAACATTTTCCGCCGTGTCAAACGAACCGTTTGAGTACTTCAATTCCCTTATGGGAACCTCTAAAAATTCATTTTTACTACGAACGGCTGCAATTTCCGTCAGCATCGTTATCGGCTAAAAATCGTCCTCAACATAGTTTCAACTATGTCTGCGGCGATTTTTGACCTCTGCCTCGCTGACGAAAATTTCGCTCGTTCTCGTGACAAAAGCAATTTTTAGAGGCTCCCTTATGATAACACTAATGATTGAGGATAATTCGTTATGGATTTTTTTCAAGAAGTGCGATTTCGCTTACGCGGCTCGATGTGTTGCACTTTTTCTCGTGTGTTGTTTATACGCAAAGCCAGAACAGGGCCTTTTTGGACCAAGACCGATAATTTTATACGTTAGCGGAACATTTATCGAAAGCATATAAAAATCCATTTTTGCGTAACAGGCCCTGTTGGATGGAAATTGGGTTAAAAAAACTGCGAAAGTTTACAAGAATATGTTTGACAAAAAATGATTGGATAAGGTAACTTTATGTTGCTATTATCAAAAACATGGTAGTTATGACCTCAAAAATTAACATTTCTGTACTGATATCGCTGGTTTTTTCCGTTTACGGGTGTCAGGGCGTAGTGAGCCGCAAGGTCGCGCCAGACGCACTGGAAACACGGATACGTCAGGTGCTCCTTATCGCGTTGGAGGACGAGAACCCTCTTTTACGGGTGCATGCCCTGGAATCGCTGGCGCAACTGGCTACTTTGGATGTTATTCCTAAGATTCGTAGTCGTCTTTATGATCCGATCCCGGCGGTTCAATTTGCTGCGGCCATAGCTGTCGGCGACGTCAAGGATTACGCGTCGGAGAATCTGCTGCAGAGGCTGTTGGCCAGTCAGAATGTTTCGGTACAGTTGGCTGCCGGTTATGCACTTGAGAAGTTGGGCGATCAGCGGTTCGCCGAGTGGTACGACAAAGTTTTGTTTGGCTCCGACGAGAAACTTGCTGGGCAGGCCTGTATGCTTCTGGGCAAGCTGGGCAATACCACCGGTCGAGCGGATAGCCCGGAAAAACTGTGGAAAGTCTTACGTGCGTCAAAACAGTTACCTAACGTACAATTACAGGCTGCCGAGGCCCTGGCGCGGCTTGGCGACGAAAGCATTCTCGACGAATTGCTCATTTTCACCAACAGTCTTTACGCTTCGGATAAGATTTTGGCAATATCAGGTCTTCAGCACATCGGCGGTACCGACGTGTTTGCGGTACTGACAGGATTGACCGACGATCCCCAGATCGAGGTGCGATTGGCTGCCGTGCGGGCCCTGGGAGATTTGGCCGAGGAAGATCATATTCAGTTTGTCCGCGAGTCCCTGAGATATAGCGATCCGGATGACGATCTCGTGGCCACTATCCGAGTGCGTAGTCTGGCGTTGTTGGCTCTTGGAAATGTTGGCGGGCAAAAAGACGGCTCTTTGCTCTTCGATGCGATGGATTCCGCATCCAGGGAATATATCAAGGTTGCCGCCGCCCGAGCGGCTATCGACTATATTAAACGAATTCGAAAAGCCGCCGCCACTGAGCAATTGTACAAATAAAGCAGGAAGAAGGCAAATGCTTCTATTACTATTGTATTTTTTTTTGGCTTTGGGCGTTTCGTTCTGCTGCTCCTTCCTGGAAGCAGTTCTGCTGAGCCTTACTCCGACTTATATCGCTATGCTTGAAAAAAAAGGCTCCAAAAGCGTGATGCTGCTTAAGAATCTGAAGGATCACATCGATCATCCGCTGGTGGCGATTTTGACTCTCAACACCGCTGCTCATACTGTCGGTGCCGCGGGGGTCGGGGCGCAGGCCCTGAAACTTTGGCCTGGGGCCGGGTCTGTGGCCATTACCTCCGCCATTTTGACTCTGTTGATACTGGTTTTTTCGGAGATTATTCCCAAGACGCTCGGCGTGGTTTATTGGAAACAGTTTGCCGTCCCCTCCGGCTATTGCATTCGAGCATTTATTGTAGTGATTTATCCGCTGGTGTTGTTGTTCGAGGCTCTTTCGCGTTTATTTTCTCCGAAGGGCCGTCGCATCAAATTTTCTCGTGAGGAAATGATAGCCACGGCTCAGATCGGTCAAGATGAAGGAACCCTTCTTAGTCGGGAAAGCCGTGTGATTCAAAATATGCTTTGTCTGCGTAACATTCTCGTAAAGGACATACTCACGCCGCGCAGCGTACTGCTGGCCTTTCCCCAGGATGCCACCATTGCGGAGGTGGCCGCGAAGTACAGTCCGATTCGTTTCAGCCGGATTCCGATCTACGGCAAGAACCTGGACGAGATCACCGGGATCGTGTATCGTTACAAGATTGCGCTGTCTCTTTCGGAAAACCGCGGGAATCTGAAACTAACGGACATCGCATCCGATATTCACGCGATACCCGATACGAAAACAGTTGCCAGTACGCTGGATGAGTTTATAAAACGCCGTAAGCACATTTTTCTGGTCGTGGACGAATACGGAGGTACTGCCGGGATCATTACCCTGGAAGATGCCATTGAAACTCTTCTCGGTGTGGAAATCGTAGATGAGTTCGACACTGTCGAAGATATGCGCAAATTGGCCCTGCAACTATGGGAAAAGCGAAAGCACGAAAGTGAACGGTAGAGAGCGATCGGGCCGAGGGCAGAGGTAATGGCGGCGACGGCGGCGTTGGGAAGTGTGTAACTACGGTGCATTTTAGTTGGTATTTGTATCGGCGGAAGGCTTTGCGCAGTCACAAAGGGTTTTTTTGACTTCCCATCTGACCAGATGGGGCGCACCGCATATTAAATAGGCAGACAAAGCTAACCGTAAAATTGTGCTCCATATATTGGTGTGGATAGATGCCTGGATTTTTTCCTGGGCTAACTCGCCCATGTGTACCGACGACGAGGTTAGATATATAAGGCTCATCATTGCCGGTATGGTCCAAAAAAAGATAAGGACGCCACAAACAAAAGCAGCGATACGGTAATACGCGCCTATCCAGGATATGTCCTCCTGACTTTCGATTTTGTCCAAACGGCCCACGATTTTCGCCGCCCACTTGTCACCGTTAACAAGCAAGTGGTAAATAATTATTACTTGTAATACTGAAAATAATAACCCCAATATCAAGAAGACAATGGAAGTGGAACTAATACTGGACTCTGTAAAAACCATCGAATACATCATTATGCTTCTGAGAACGAGGAATAATCCATACAGACCCAGGATTACCATCAGTATTTTAGCTAGCACATACATTCTGTTCATGTTTTATCCCCTTTTCAAAGTTATGTGTATTTGATGGGTGGTTTTTGTTTTTTCTTTTTTGGTCCCATTCGTGAGCTGATTTTGACGGTGGCGGTAGTGGTTCCGACGGCGGCTTTTTCGTCCTCCTTTTTGAGGTGCTTGCGTATGAAGCGTTGTTCGATCAGTCCGGCGAAGGTGCTGGCCATGATGTACAGGTTGAATCCGGAAGACATGTTGTAAAAGAAGACGAACATCATAGCCGGCATCATGTACATCATCATTTTCTGCTGCTGAGCGGCCTGTGGGCTGGCGCCGGCCATTTTTGCCTGAGGTGAAAACTTTGTCTGGAGAAACATCGCGATACACACCAGCAGCGGCAGTAGATTGATGGCGTCAAAATTGCCCATAAGACTGCTGAGCAGTGGTATTTGAACCGGTTCGGCAACGCCAAACCATGAAAATGGGATAAGCCGGTCCGGTGCGGACAGGTCGTTGAGCCAATGCCATGCGGCCGGCAGCAACCCCTGGTGGCGCAGGGCGACATTGGTGTTGACGGCGGTATAAAGCGCGATCCAGATGGGCATTTGCAGCATCATCGGCAGGCAACCCATAATGGGCGTGGCTCCCTGTTCTTTGTAAATGGCCATGGTTTGTTTTTGGATTTCTTCCTTGTTGCCGGCGTATTTTTTCTTGATCTCTTCGATTTTTGGTCCCATTTTGGACATTTTCATCATGGAGACCTGGCTTTTCTTGGTGATCGGATGGAGGACAAGTCGTACCAGCAGTACCAGGATGATAACAGCTACGCCATAATTACCCACGGTCATGTAGGTTCCCTTCATGAGCTTGAGCACCAGGAAGGTAAGCCAATCGAAGGCGCACCAGGCGCATGACTGGTTGGGCATTAGTTTTTCATAATGGAGATTGTTCAGATTGGCGTTTTGTGGATTTTCAAAGATTTCTCTGTCGATGGCGCCGAGATACACTTCGAAATCAAATGTGATATTGGACTGGGCGTCGATAGGTTTTTCCATCGCCAAGGTGGTCTGGACAGCCAGGTTTTGTTTGGGAGGAGTTTTCGATTCAATTTTATCGACAGTAGGTAGTTTCGATTCAATTTTATCGACAGTAGGTAGTTTCGATTCAATTTCATACATATCGAAGATTTTCCCTTCGATTTCCTGAAGGTTATTGTTTTTTATGGGATGGACCGCGGCGGCAAAGAACTTGTTGGTCACGGCAAACCATTGCAGAGATGCGCCAAACGGTTTTTTGAGCATGGTTTTCTGCGGTTTTGTTTCTATGGTGGACATGTATTCGCGTTCGACGGTTATTTTGCCCTGGCTGTCAAAATAAGCGGCCATGAAGGCGCGTGTATCGGAGCGTGGGTCTTCCCGTATCAGGCCCATTGGGCCGAGCAGTTCGAGCGATTCTATCTGCAGAGGTTGAGGGCTTTTGTTGGCCAGGTCTAACGAGAAGTCGAGAACGTAGTTGTCGCCGTAACGATATGTTTTGGTAATCTCCATGATGGGATTGTTTTCGTGATCCTCAATCATTGCGGTAAAACCAACAGACCGGATACCGGTTAACGGGTCAGTGCTGTCCTGTTGAGGTTTCCAGCAGTTGTCCGACAGGTCGAAGGTTTCGGCCCGGCCGGTGAATTTGAGATGTCCCAGCATAAGCGAATGTCGAACTCGGCCCTGGTCGTCCTGGGTTGGCTCCAGCAGGGGATAGCCGGTTTTCTTGTCGGTGACTTTTAGTTTGTGTTCGCTGAGGAGGACCTGGCTAACGGCCGCGGAGGCTGAATCGATGGTAATCCGGGCCTTGTATTCGTACTTGTCGCCTTGTTTTTCCAAACCGCCGAGGATATATTCTTTCTGTTGTTGGCTGGGTGGTTGTTGTAACTGCCATTGGCCGGGGGTGGGGACGGTCACAGTTGGCTGGCGGTCAGGTTCAGTGTCGGCTGAAGGTCTGGTCGGCGTCGTGGCGGACGGGGTGGTTTGCCCCGGTGGAGCCGGTTTGAACTTGCCGGTAAAATACATCCAGCCGTACATAATCAGCAGGCACAAGGCCATGGCGGTCAGTAGTCTTTTGAAATCAATATCCATAGGTAAGATTTTCTAAAGGGGATATCTAAGGTTTTGGATCTGTCACCTTCCGTCGCGGAGTCGCTCGCCTTCGAAGTCGTCCAGTTCGGGATTAGCGATAATTTTAACTACGGTTTCTTCAATGTCGTAAGTGACCCGAACAAACTCTACTTTGTCGTCCTTGACAATAACGTAACTGGCGCGGACGTCCTGATCGCGAGGCTGACCGACGCTACCGACATTAATGATGGCTTTTTCCTTGTCGGTAATGGGGTAAACATTGTTGATTTCGTCAGTGCTGTAGAAGTCCGGGTCCTCAAGAAAGACTCCCGGTACGTGGGTGTGACCGACGAAACAGATGCGCTCGAGTCGTTCGAAGATGGCCAGCAGTTTGGAGGTATTGGTGTAAATATCGTCTGGGAAAATATACTCATTGACAGGTTTTCTCGGAGAGCCGTGGACCATCAGGGTATTGCCCATTTGCAACCTGACCGGCAGCTTGCCGAGAAAGGCCCAGCGTTGCTTGCGTTTTTTTTGGTCAGGCTCGTCTTCCAGCATTTGCCTGGTCCAATAACTGGCCCGTTCAGCGCCGGTGTTGAAATTGGTAGGCTCGTAAAAGACAGCGTGGTCGTGGTTTCCCATGATGCTGACGATCTGCCGTTCTATGATCAGATCGATGCACTCCCTCGGCTCTGGGCCGTAACCGACGATATCGCCAAGACAGAACACCTCTTTGATGTTCTTCTGATCGATATCCTCAAGTACAGACTTCAGGGCAGCGTAATTTGAGTGAATGTCGGAAATAATAGCAAACATATCAGTTTGACAAATCCACAACCGTTTCAGCAAAACTCTGATAACAGCCTATTTTCCAAGGGTTTACAAAAACTGGACAATTCCAACTTTAACACACAGACATACTATGCTACGAACATTCCCCAGCCAAGTCAAACCTTTATTTGAACGGGGAGGAGAACGAAGTAAGAATATTCCGAAAAAAGTTGACCGCCCATGTCATATCTGGTAGTATCTTTCGACTTCGTCGCTATCGCGTTAATAGTCAATAGCCCAATAGTAAACTTAAACGTATAGGGATTTGTATTTAACTTACGTTTTCTCAGTGAGTTAACTTACAATATTCGGTCACATGAAGGAGTAAACCATGGTACTGACAGAGAACCAACTGTTGAATAACTGGGTTGACCAAATGGCCCAATTATGCAAGCCGGACAACATAGTCTTAATCACTGGTGATCAGCGGCAGAAAGAACAGTTGATCGATCAGGCTGCCGGTACAGGCGAGATTATTAAACTCAACCAGGAGAAGCTTCCCGGCTGTTTATATCACCGTACCGCGGTTAATGACGTTGCTCGCGTGGAGAACCTCACTTACATTTGCACCACCCTGCAAGATGATGCAGGCCCTAACAACAATTGGATGTCGCCTGAGGAAGGTTACCGCCGTGCCGGTAAGATTTTCGAAGATTCCATGAAGGGCCGCACTATGTACATTATTCCGTTTTCTATGGGACCGATCGGTTCGCCATTCAGCAAGATCGGCGTGGAGCTTACCGACAGCATTTATGTGGTATTGAATATGCTGATTATGACCAGGGCCGGGGACGAAGTGCTCGAAGTTCTCGGTGCTGGCGGCGAGTTTACCAGGTGCCTTCATGGCAAGGCAGATCGCGACATTAACAAGCGTTTGATCCTGCATTTTCCTGAGGACAACACGATTTGGTCTGTAGGCAGCGGTTATGGCGGTAATGTATTGTTAGGCAAAAAGTGTCTCGCTTTGCGTATTGCCAGTTACATGGCACGCCAGGAAATGTGGCTTGCTGAGCACATGCTTATTATCGGAATCGAACGACCATCAGGCAGAATTGATTACCTGGCCGCGGCCTTTCCCAGTGCCTGCGGGAAAACCAATCTTGCCATGCTCATACCGCCTGAAGGTCTCAAGGCCAAGGGGTATCGTATCTGGACTGTTGGCGATGACATCGCCTGGATGAGAGTCGATACGGATGGAAAACTTTGGGCGATCAATCCGGAAACGGGTTTTTTTGGCGTTGCTCCGGGCACCAACTCCAATACTAATCCCAGCGCCATTAAAACGATTCGCAAAAATACCATCTTCACAAACGTTGTTCTCAATCCCGATGGTACTGTATGGTGGGAGGACGGCGACGGCGAGCCTGCCTCAGAAGGTGCCCTCGATTGGAAGGGTCAACCCTGGAAACTTGGCATGAAAGACGAAAACGGCAAACCCATTCCCGGAGCCAATCCCAACAGTCGCTTTACCGCTCCGATAAAGCAGTGTCCTTCGCATACCTTTAGGCTTGATCATCATCACGGCGTCAACATCTCCGCTATTATTTTCGGTGGTCGTCGGGCTCATCTGGCGCCGCTGGTATATCAAGCCTTCAATTGGTCTCATGGCGTTTATATTGGTGCCACTATGGCCAGCGAACGCACCGCCGCTCAGTATGGCAAGCAGGGCGAAGTACGCCGCGATCCCATGGCCATGCTGCCTTTTTGCGGATACAACATGGCTGACTATTTTGAGCATTGGTTGCGTATGGGTGTGCGTATGCGATGGCAGCCAAAGGTATTCCACGTTAACTGGTTCCGCCAGGACGAAAACGGTAATTTCCTCTGGCCCGGTTATGGCGAAAACCTACGTGTTCTCGAATGGATACTTGCACGCTGCAATGGTGAGGTTGACGGCTTCAAGACAGCTATCGGTTTCATTCCCAGGCCCGAAGATATTGACCTGACCGACCTGAAACTGCCACGGGAAAACATGGAAAAGCTCTTTGAAATTGATCCAAAGGCATGGCGAGAGGAGATGGGCGACATTGCGGAGTTTTTTAAGAAATTCGGCGATCGGTTGCCGGTGGAATTATGGGCTCAGCACGAGGCACTCAACCGACGTTTCAACGAACTCGGCGCAACAAAAACCTGACCTTATACAGATTGGATTTTGAGGAAGAAGGAAGGATATCGAGAACGAACCTACAGGAAAAGTATAAGGATAACTGTATATATGCAAAGTAGTTATAGACAAAAAAACAAACTTGACAAAATACACGCTTATGGAGATGCCTCATTCAGGCTATGATCTACAGGATAGAAATTTCATCAAGAAATCATATATATCCTATCGGTTTATCAAGGATATTTTTGGTATCGGCTAAGCCTACAAAGTTATCTGTTTCAGCAGTTTTTAAGGTGCTGGTTAAATTGTTTTTTCGCGGTGGTTTCGACTTCAGTTTTTATGCTGCCAAAGGCGTCGAGTAGTTTTCGGCCATTTGGGGTGATTTGCGAAGTACCGCCTTTACTGCCGCCGCGTTGACGATGGACCAGTTCAAATCCGAGTTTGCGTTCGACGGCGCGGACGTCACCCCAGGCTTTTCGATAACTGATACCCAGATTGTCGGCGGCTTTCTGGAGCGACCCCTGCTGATCGATCTGTCGCAGCAGTCTATAGCGGCCGTCTCCCAGGAAGCCGGTTCCATCATCATCGGCCAGCCATATTTTGATTTTCAAGTTCACGGTTCGTTATGTACCAAGATTCATATCGCTTGTCAAGCCAATCTTTTTGGGGAATTAGTTTGGGGATGTGGCCGAGGTAAGTTCTTTTTGTGGGTGTAGTTGCATATATGGTTTTTGAGGGAAAGGGAGCGTTTATTTGCCCTGGGTCATGGCCAGCAGGTGTTTGGCGCGTTGCATGGCGGCGGTGCGGGTTTCGACTTCTTCGATAGTGGTTCGGGGCATGCTCTGGGCCTGCTGGAGTTGTTCACCGGCCTGAGAGCCGGTTATATCGTCGGGGGTCAGCGCCCGGCGTGTTAGAATTGTCACTTCGTTGTCACGAACGTGACCGAATCCCTCCTCGATGTAAACAGTGTGTCGTTGTTTGTCGCTGTCGGTATATCGTAAAAGCCCGGCGCCAAGATTGCACAGCAATGGAGCATGGTTCGGCAGAATGCCTACGAGTCCGTCATGGGCGGGCAGGACCACATCAGCAACTTCAGCGTCAAATATCTGAGCTTCGGGGGTTACTACGGTGCAATGTAAATAAGGTGTTTTTTTTTCCATAGTGCGAATTAAAACTCATACGTTATTATTTTTGGTTCAACTCCCATAAAGTTGGTGCTTTTTACACGGTTTTGCTTGCAAAACCTTGGAGTTTAACGCTTTATGGCCTCCGGCAGGCATGGTATAATGTCCCTGCCATCACGGGGGATAGGCC
>Ga0315290_10000803_pt1 | contig 21008 bp, 20 predicted proteins | sample YL17G12_0_MG_FD_203627 | JGI IMG/M metagenome (GOLD analysis project Ga0315290, IMG submission 203627) | Sediment microbial communities from Yellowstone Lake, YNP, Wyoming, USA - YL17G12_0 | ecosystem: Environmental > Aquatic > Freshwater > Lake > Sediment | place: USA: Wyoming | collected... | reverse complement strand
GCGCGACGGCATCGGGGCCCTGTATGAGCAGTTCCTCAAGCTCAAGGCGCGGCTCGAGGCCGAAGGCCTGTTCAATGCGGCCCGCAGGCGCGCCTTGCCGCCTTACCCACGCGCCATCGGCGTCGTGACGTCACTCGGCGCTGCTGCCCTGCACGACGTGGCCACGACGCTCGCGCGGCGTGCGCCGCATGTGCAGGTGATTGTCTATCCGAGCAAAGTGCAGGGCGCGCAAGCCCCTGCCGAACTGGCGGCCGCAATTGCGCTGGCCGGCAGCCGGCGCGAGGTCGACTTGTTGATCGTGTGCCGGGGCGGCGGTTCGCTGGAAGATCTGTGGGCGTTCAACGATGAACGCGTGGTGCGCGCGCTGGCCGGATCGACGCTTCCCGTGATCTGTGGCATTGGCCATGAGAGTGACGTGACGCTCGCCGATCTGGCTGCCGACCTGCGCGCGCCGACACCCACCGCGGCGGCTGAGCTGAGCGTTCCAGCGCGCCAGCAGAGCTTGCTGGAATTGGCTGATGTCGCGCAGCGTGCGCGCCGCGCCGCAACGAGCCGGATCAACCTTGCCGGTCAGCACCTGGACCGCCTGCGCTCGCAATTGGGCCGCCCCACGCAACGTCTGGACAACGAGACGCTGCGGCTGCGCCTGCTCGCGCGGCGCCTGCCTGCGGCTGCGGCGCTGGCAGCGCAGAAAGCCGGCGAGGTGCTGCGCAGGCAGGCGAGCCGGCTCCTGTACGCCATCGAACGCGACGGAGTGCGCCGGCGGCACGAACTGGAGCGCCTGGCAATCCGATCCGCTGCCTGCGATCCGACGCTTGTGGTGTCGCGCGGCTATGCGCTGGTGCAACTCGGCAGCGGCGAACTGGTCGTCGACCCGCGGCAGTTGCACGCAGGCGCCGAACTCGGCATCACGCTGGCGCGCGGCCGGGCCCAGGTCAGGTTGGCCGAGGCTGCAACGAAGGCAATCGCCCCGGGTTGAGCCAGCCAACCCGGGCCGCCGAAATCAGAACCCTGCGTTTTGCTGAGCGACCATGCAATACAGCATCGGGATCGACAGCATCGTGTTCGCACGCGAGGTCAGCATCGCCAAGCGGCTGGCCTTCGCCTTCTCTTCAGGGGTGACGGTGACGATGCCCAGCGCCTTCTTCTGATTCGGCCAAATGATGAACCAGACGTTGAAGGCCATGATGAGTGCCAGCCACATGCCGATGCCGATCGCCGTGAACGGCTTTTGAAAGCCCAGCGCCTGCAGCAGGTAGTGGTTCAACGATGCGAGAAACACGCCGGTGACCACCGTGGCCAGCGCCGCCCAGCGAAACCAGAACAGAGCCGTGGGTGCGATCACCTTGCTGATGGCAGGCTTCTGCTCGTCAGGAATCTTCGGCATCGAAGGAATCTGGACGAAATTGAAGTACCACAGCAAACCGATCCACATCACGCCGCACAGCACATGCAGCCAGCGCATGAAGAAGGCGTGCCAACCAGCATTGAATTGAACGTTGCCGAACAACAGCACCAGCAGTACCAGCAGCACCACGCCGGCGGCAACCGTGCGTCCCAGCGATTGAAAAACTGCACCCATGACTGTCCCCTTATGGTTGGAAAATTGGCAGGGCAACTATAGCGAGAAACCACCCTGTGCCGTCAGCCGTAGGGGATTGTGCGACGCCGTTGCGCCAGTCGCGCAACGGCTCACTTGCGCAGCGGGCCACCCTCGATGCGCGAGCCCGGCTTGATGCCTCGTTTGGCGAACCAGCCCTGGTTCATCTCGAGCGCAAACCGCACCGGCCGTTTTGAACAGTGGCCGCCCAGCGTCTGCGGCGCCATGTCTTCGATGTTGACAACGCTGCCCTGCTCGTCAAGGAAGGCGATCGACAACGGCAGCAGCGTATTCTTCATCCAGAAGCATTGTTCGGCTGCAGAGTCGAAGACGAACAACATGCCGTCATTCGTGCCCATCTTCGGCCGGTGCATCAGGCCGATGCCGCGTTGCTCGGGAGTCTGCGCCACCTCAGCCTGGATGATGTGCATGCCCGCATTCAATGCGATGGCCGGCAGTTTTTGCGGCCCCTCCTGGGCCTGGCAGGTGTGGCTGGTGAGTGCAATCGAGACCGCGGCGATCTGAAGCAGGGTTCGGAAAGTACACATGGTGAAAACGTAGAATGCGCCGTTTGAGCCCCCAATCGTATCGTCCGGAGCGCCATCGCCATGTACAAGCACGTCAAAGTCCCCGCGGGTGGGAAGAAGATCACCGTCAACAAGGACTACTCGCTCAACGTGCCGAGCAATCCGATCATCCCCTTCATCGAGGGCGACGGCACGGGCCTGGACATCACACCGGTGATGATCAAGGTGGTCGACGCGGCGGTGGCCAAGTCTTACGGCGGCAAGCGCAAGATCCATTGGATGGAAGTCTACGCAGGCGAGAAGGCGACCAAGATCTACGGCCCCGATGTCTGGCTGCCAGAAGAAACTCTCGCCATCGTCAAGGACTACGTGGTCTCGATCAAGGGGCCGTTGACGACGCCGGTGGGTGGCGGCATTCGCTCGCTCAACGTTGCGCTGCGCCAGGAACTCGATCTGTACGTGTGCCAGCGTCCGATTCAATATTTCACGGGGGTGCCCTCACCGCTCAAGCAGCCGGAAAAGACCAACATGATCATCTTCCGCGAGAACTCGGAAGACATCTATGCCGGCATCGAGTTCGAGGCGCAGAGCGACAAGGCGAAACGCCTGATCAAGATCCTGCAAGACGAATTCGGGGTGAAGAAGATCCGTTTTCCGGAAACCTCGAGCATCGGCATCAAGCCGGTCTCGCGCGAGGGCACCGAGCGCCTGGTGCGCAAGGCGTTCCAGTACGCGATCGACAACGACAAGTCTTCAGTGACGCTCGTGCACAAGGGCAACATCATGAAATTCACCGAGGGTGGATTTCGCGACTGGGGCTATGCCCTGGCGCAGCGCGAGTTCGGCGCCCAGGCCATCGACGGCGGGCCGTGGTGCAAGTTCAAGAACCCGAAGACCGGAAACGAAATCGTGGTCAAGGACTCGATCGCCGACGCGTTCTTGCAGCAAATCTTGCTCAGGCCGGCCGAATATTCGGTGATCGCGACCTTGAATCTCAACGGTGACTACATCTCTGACGCGCTCGCGGCTCAGGTCGGCGGCATCGGCATCGCGCCGGGGGCGAACATGAGCGACTCGGTGGCGATGTTCGAGGCCACCCATGGCACGGCGCCAAAATACGCCGGCAAGGACTATGTCAATCCCGGCTCGGAAATTCTCTCGGCGGAGATGATGCTGCGCCACATGGGCTGGACCGAAGCCGCCGATCTGATCATCACGTCGATGCAAAAAGCGATTCAGTCGAAGAAGGTGACGTACGACTTCGCGCGTCTGATGGAGGGCGCGACGCAAGTCTCATGCTCGGGCTTCGGGCAGGTGATGATCGACCAGATGTGACCCGGCGCCATCGCGCCTCATGACGCTGCGCAAGCGCTTGCGCGCATTGCGCGAGGCGGCGCAACTGGGGTTGTGACAGATCGTGATGGCCGAGTCGTTCATGGGTTCTCTTGTACTTTCTGCCCGGCTTCGTACCAGCTCCTGCTGTCGTTGACGATTTTGACGACCAGCAGCATCACCGGCACCTCGATCAGCACACCGACCACGGTGGCCAGCGCGGCGCCCGACTCGAAACCGAACAAGCTGATGGCTGCGGCCACGGCCAGCTCGAAGAAGTTGCTCGCCCCAATCAGGGCCGATGGGCAGGCCACGCTGTGCGATTCACCCAACTGGCGATTGAGCCAATAAGCCAGGCCAGAGTTGAACAAGACCTGGATCAGGATCGGCACGGCGAGCATCGCGATGACCAGCGGCTGGTCGAGGATGGCCCGGCCCTGGAAGGCGAACAGCAACACGAGCGTGGCGAGCAGGGCGGTGATCGACCAGGGGCCGATCTTCGCCAAGGTCGCGTCGAAGACGGCTTGCCCACGACCCAGCAGGGCCTTGCGCCACAGCTGCGCCAGCACCACCGGGATCGCGATGTACAGCAGCACCGACGTGAGCAGCGTGTCCCACGGCACGGTGATCGATGACAGGCCGAGCAGCAGCGCGACGATGGGCGCAAAGGCGAACACCATGATGCTGTCGTTGAGCGCGACCTGCGACAGCGTGAACAGCGGGTGGCCGCCGGTGAGCCGGCTCCAGACGAAGACCATTGCAGTGCAGGGCGCGGCGGCCAGGAGAATCAGGCCGGCGATATAGCTGTCGGCTTGTGCCGCGGGCAGGTAGGGTGCGAACACATGGCGGATGAAGATCCAGCCCAGCAGCGCCATCGAGAACGGCTTGACGGCCCAGTTGACGAACAGCGTGACGCCGATGCCGCGCCAGTGCTGCTTGACCTGCGACAGCGAAGTGAAGTCGACCTTCAGCAGCATCGGGATGATCATGACCCAGATCAGCAGGCCGACCGGCAGGTTGACGTTGGCAATCTCCATCCGGCCTATGGCCTGGAACGGCCCGGGAAGCGTCTGTCCGAGGGCGATGCCGACGACAATGCACAGGAACACCCAGAGGCTGAGGTAGCGTTCGAAGACGCTCATCGGCGCCGCTGCGGAGGTGGGTGCAGGCAGGGTGGTGGTGTTCATGGTGCGGCGTCGTCTCGAAGAATACTGCTGCGGCCGATCTCGACCCGCGCGGCTTGCAGCGCGGCATGGTCCGTGGTTTCCAACGGGAGCGCGAGCAAATGCAGGGCTTCAAGGCGCCGATCGGAGCGCAAAGTCCTGCACTGCCGAGCGAACCCTTCGCTGCGGCGTGGAATAGTCCGCCAAACGAGGGGTGGCAGCTTCACCTGAGGGGATATGCCAACTCGATAGAATGGGTGACATGGCCACCGACAAACCGATCCCGCCTGCGCCGGTGTTGCCCGACGATGGGAGCGGGGCGGTTGTTGCCGAGCGACGTACGCAGCGGACCGAACCGCCCCGGATGTATCAGGTCGTGTTGCTTAACGACGACTACACGCCGATGGAGTTTGTGGTGATGGTTCTGCAGGAGTACTTCCAACGCGACATCGAATCGGCCACACTCATCATGCTCAAGATTCATCACGAGGGGCGTGGTGTGTGTGGGGTCTATTCGAAAGACGTGGCAACGACGAAAGTCGAGTTGGTATTGGCTGCCGCAAGGCGTGGGGGCCACCCCTTGCAATGTATCCTGGAGGCCGCATGATTGCGCAAGAGTTGGAAGTCAGTCTGCACATGGCGTTTGTCGAAGCGCGCCAGCAGCGGCATGAATTCATCACGGTCGAGCACCTGTTGATGGCGCTGCTCGACAACCCATCGGCCGCTGAAGTGCTGCGCGCCTGTTCGGCCAACATCGACGACCTGCGCAAGAGCTTGGCCGGTTTCATCAAGGAGAACACGCCCACGGTGGCAGGCTCCGACGAAGTGGATACGCAGCCCACATTGGGCTTTCAGCGCGTGATCCAGCGCGCCATCATGCATGTGCAGTCCACCGGCAGCGGCAAGAAGGAAGTGACCGGGGCGAACGTGCTGGTGGCGATCTTCGGCGAAAAGGATTCGCATGCCGTGTACTACCTGCACCAGCAAGGCGTGACGCGTCTGGACGTGGTGAATTTCATCGCCCACGGGATCAAGAAGAGCGAGCCGCCCGAACCGGCAAAGTCGAACGAATCCGGCGCAAACAACGAGGGCGAAAAGGAAGAGGCCGACACCAAAGGTTCGCCGCTGGACCAGTTCACGCAGAACCTGAACCAGCTCGCGCGCGACGGCAAGATCGACCCGCTGATCGGGCGCGAACTCGAAGTCGAGCGCGTGATTCAGGTGCTGTGCCGACGCCGCAAGAACAATCCGCTGCTGGTGGGCGAGGCCGGAGTGGGCAAGACGGCGATCGCCGAGGGCCTGGCGTGGCGCATCACGCAAGACGACGTTCCCGAGGTCCTGGCCAAGTCGGTGGTCTATTCGTTGGACATGGGTGCTCTGCTCGCGGGAACCAAATACCGGGGCGACTTCGAGCAGCGCCTGAAAGGCGTGTTGAAGCAGCTCAAGGACCAGCCGAACGCGATTCTGTTCATCGATGAGATTCACACGCTGATTGGTGCCGGTGCGGCATCGGGTGGGACTCTGGACGCGAGCAACCTGCTCAAACCGGCGTTGGGTTCGGGTGCGATGAAGTGCATCGGCGCCACCACGTTCAACGAGTACCGTGGCATCTTCGAAAAAGACGCAGCACTGTCGCGGCGCTTTCAGAAGGTCGACGTGGTCGAACCTTCGGTGGAACAGACGATCGAGATCCTGAAGGGCCTGAAGTCCAGATTTGAAGATCACCATAGCGTCAAGTACGCGATCGGCGCGCTGCAGGCCGCGGCCGAACTTTCCGCGAAATTCATCAACGACAGGCACTTGCCCGACAAGGCGATCGACGTTATCGACGAAGCCGGCGCCGCGCAGCGCATCCTGCCCAAGAACAAGCAGAAGAAAACGATCACGCGCGCCGAAGTCGAAGACATCGTCGCGAAGATCGCCCGCATACCACCGGCCAGTGTGTCCAGCGACGATCGCTCCAAACTCAAGAGCCTGAGTCGCGACCTGAACAGCGTCGTGTTTGGACAGGAGCCGGCGATCGAAGCGCTTGCGGCCGCGATCAAGATGGCGCGCTCGGGCCTGGGCCGGCCGGACAAGCCGATCGGCTCGTTCCTGTTCAGCGGCCCCACCGGTGTGGGCAAGACGGAAGTTGCGCGCCAGCTTGCGTACGTCCTGGGCATCGACCTGATTCGCTTTGACATGAGCGAATACATGGAACGCCACGCGGTGAGCCGTTTGATCGGCGCGCCGCCCGGCTATGTAGGCTTTGACCAGGGTGGTTTGCTCACAGAGGCCATCGCGAAGAAGCCGCACGCCGTGTTGCTGATGGATGAGATCGAAAAGGCGCACCCCGACGTCTTCAATGTGCTGCTGCAGGTCATGGACCATGGCACCTTGACCGACAACAACGGGCGCAAGGCCGACTTTCGCAATGTCATCATCATCATGACGACAAATGCCGGCGCCGAGGCGATGAACAAGGCGACGATCGGTTTCACGACGGCACACGAGCAGGGCGACGAGATGGTCGACATCAAGCGCCTGTTCACGCCCGAGTTCCGCAACCGTCTCGATGCCATCGTGAGCTTCAAGGCGCTCGACGAAGAGATCATCCTGCGTGTTGTCGACAAATTCTTGCTGCAGCTGGAAACCCAGCTCAACGAGAAGAAGGTCGAAGTCACATTCACCGACAACCTGCGCAAGCACCTGGCGAAGAAGGGCTTCGACCCGTTGATGGGCGCACGGCCGATGCAACGCCTGATCCAGGACACGATTCGCCGCGCCCTGGCCGACGAGTTGCTTTTCGGTCAGTTGGTCGATGGCGGGCGTTTGACCGTGGACGCCGACGCCGACGGCAAACCGATTCTCGACATTGCGCCCAACAAGAAGAGCGACAAGCCCAAGGCGGAGCCCGCAACGGCCTAGGGCCTGGGCTTCTGGCCACCCGTCGATCAGGCGCCCGCGGCGGCAGCAGGGTTCTGGCGGTAAAAGCTCACCAGAAGGTCATAAAGCTGCGGATGCGCAGCGCGCGTTTGCTCGGGAACGGTGAAGAACGCCTCGCTCGCCACGGCGAAGAACTCATCAGGTGACTGCGCGCCATAGGGGTCAAGCACGGTTTCGAACCCGTCGTTCACCGCGCCGCAAAAATTCCGGTACTCGGCGCCGAGAATGATTGTCCAGTGCTCGCGCGCTCGCCGATCGGGCAGAGGCGGAACCCCATCGGCGACGCCGTCGCGCATGTCCAGGACGTGGGCAAACTCATGGATGACGACGTTGTAGCCCCAATCGGCCGATTCCCCGCTGTCCTGCACATCAGCCCATGACAGCATCAACGGGCCGCCTCCCATGGCTTCACCGCTGAGTTCTTCCTCAAACTCGTGCACGACGCCGAATTCGTCAATCACTTCGCGCTGTGCCATCACGGCGTCGGCGTGCACCACGATGCCCTTGAAAGCGTCGTACCAATGCAGACCGAGTCGCAGCACGGGCAGGCAGGCCTGGGCCGCGATTGCCACGGCCATTTCGTCGTTCACGGTCAGGCCGCCGGCGCCGGAAAACTCCTTCTCGGCGAGGAACAGAGTGGCCATGTCACGCAATTCGGCGGCTGCCGACGCTTCGAGCCCGGCGAGAAACCGGTAGCGGGACAAGGTGAGTTGCCACAGCGGCTCAGGGATGCTGCGATTGCTCAGCACGCGCGCGCGTCGCGTGCGCTGCCACGATTTCCACCAGCCGAACATCTTCAGGTCAAGCTGAGGCGCCGCAGGCCTGAAGCGTCGAGCCGCAGAACTTCGGCGCGCTCGGCCTGGGGATCGTCGAAACTCCAATCGCTCAAGACGTGGCGACGGTAGCCTCGTGCCAGCGGATCGGTGCCGGGGCGATGGGTATGTCCATGAATCAGCGCCTTCGAGTTTGCCTGGTCCAGCCAATCGATGGCCAAGGGAAAATCGATATCAGCCCATTCGTCACGGTTCCGTCCCGCCGAATGCTGGGTGCTGGCGGTTCGCAACTCGCGCGCCAATTCGCGCCGCTGCTCAAGGGGCCAAGCCAGAAGTTCGCGCTGCCACTCGGGGTTTCGAACCATGGTCCTGAGTTGCTGATACTCGGTGTCGGCAAGACACAGCGCATCGCCGTGCGAAAGCAAGATGCGCTGAGCAAATGCGACGAGCACAGTCGGGTCGGAAAGCAACTGCATGCCACTGGCCTGACACATGGCGGTGCCAACCAGGAAATCCCGATTGCCCACCATGAAGGCCAGCGACGTTGTCGCCGATGCTCGGGCAAGAACGCTGACGCAATGCGCTTCGAACGCGTCGAAGCGCGAATCGTCGCCGACCCACGAATCGAACAGATCACCGAGGATGAAAACGGCGTCGGCCCGTGTCGTGCCCAGATATTGCTCCCACGCGTCCAAGGTGCGCGGAGTCTGCGGCGCAAGATGCAAGTCGCTGATGAACTCAATGCTTTCACATGAGGCCGGCGCGACCCACTCGCTGAACCGGCTCGGCCCGGGGTGAACCACGGATTTCAGGGAACGCGCTTTGCGCTCAGGATCACGACGTCATCGACCGGGACGTCATCGTTGCCGCCGCGCCGCGTGGTGCGAACCTCCTCGATTGAATCGACCACATCGGACCCGCCGACCACTTTGGCGAACACGGCGTAGCCCCAACCCTGCGCAGTCTCCGACTTGAAATTCAGGAACGCGTTGACGCTGGTGTTGATGAAGAACTGTGCGGTCGCTGAGTGCGGCGCAGAAGTCCGCGCCATCGCCAGCGTGTACTTGTCATTCTTCACCCCGTTGTTCGCCTCGTTCGCCAGCGGTGCGCGCACCGGCTTTTGTTTCATGCCGACTTCGAACCCACCCCCTTGAATCATGAAGCCCTTGATGACACGGTGAAAAACGGTGCCGTTGTAGTGGCCAGCGTCGACGTAGGCAAGGAAATTGCGCACCGACTCGGGAGCGCGCGTCGCGTCCAGTTCGATCTTGACGACTCCGAGGCTCGTTTCCAGTTCGACCTGCTGATTCATGTCAGGGCTCCAGTGTCGCTTGTTTGATGATGACGGGATCGAGCGGCACGTTCTCGTGCGGACCCTTGCTGCCAGTGGGGACGGTGCGAATCTTGTCGACGACGTCCATGCCGAGAACCACCTTGCCGAACACGGCGTAGCCGTTCGGGTCGGGCGATTCATTTGCGTTCAGGAACGCGTTGTCCTTCAGGTTGATGAAGAACTGCGAGGTGGCGGAATTCGGGTCACCGGTGCGCGCCATCGCCACCGTGCCACGGGTGTTGCGCAGGCCGTTCTTGCTTTCGAGTGGAATCGGTGTTCGTGTTGGTTTCTGCGTCATGTCGGGAAGCATGCCGCCGCCCTGGATCATGAAGTTGTCGATGACGCGATGAAAGATGGTGCCGTTGAAATGGCCGTCTTTCGCGTATTGCACGAAGTTGGCGGCTGAGCGCGGCGCCCTCGCGGCGTCGAGTTCAATCACGATGTCGCCCATCGACGTGGCGAGCTTGACCTTCTGTGCCAGCGCCGGCAGCGTGGCGAGGGCGCTGACGGTGAGGGTGACGCCTGCAATGGCGCGTGCGAGTTTTCGAAGCATGGGGTCTCTTTCTCCTTCGTGTGGGATGAAATGGGAATTGCTAATGCGCTGGCGCAGCCTTCACGGCGTTGCGCCGATCCGCAAACAACTCGCGCACCAGCTTGAGTTTGGCGGGCAGCCGCTGGTTCGCCGGGTCGAGCGCAAGCGCGCGCGCGTAGGCCCGGCTTGCCAGCATGCCATGCACGTCGCCAAGATTTTCATGGGCTATGGCGTAGCTTGGGTTGCTGCGCAGGGCCTGCTCGAGCGCGATGCGGGCACGGTCATGGTCGCCATTCGCTGCGAACAGGGTTGCCAGATTGTTGTACGGCTCGGGCAACTCGGGGAAGTCTTCAGTCAAGGCCTGAAAGACCTCGATGGCTTGCGCGGAGCGTTGGCTCTCGGCCAGGACCACGCCTTTCAGGAATCGCATCTGCAGATCTTTCGGGCGCGCGGCGAGAATCTTGTCAGCGAGTTGCACCGCGGCGGTGCTGCGGCCCGATCGATGCAATCGCGTGACTTCGTCGATCTCTTCGACGCTTGCGAAGACCGGCAAGGCGGCGAGCAGGAGCGCGCCGATGTGCATGGAATGGAGAGCGAAGAGGTGCGGCTTGCGCATGGTGCATGGCCCAGCAAGGGCGCCGAGCGGCCTCGCAAGAAATTGCAATCGCGGGTCGATTTGCGCTGAATTGCGACCGGTATACTGAATCGATTGTAGTGTCGCTGCCGCTGTATCGTCGCTCCTTCATGGCCCTTCGCATCCACAACACTTTATCGCGGCGAGTTGAAGTCTTCACCCCCATCAAGCCGGGGCACGTTGGCATGTACGTATGCGGCATGACGATCTACGACCTGTGCCACGTCGGGCACGCCCGTTTCCTGATTGCCTTCGATGTCATTTTTCGCTGGCTGCGAACCTCGGGCTACCGCGTGAACTACGTTCGCAACATCACCGATATTGACGACAAGATCATCAAGCGCGCGCTCGAGCGCGGCATGCCGATTCGCCAGTTGACCGCCGAGATGACCGCGGCGATGCACGAGGACACTGACGCCTTGGGCATTGCCCGGCCGACGTTTGAGCCGCGCGCCACCGAGCATGTGCCGCAGATGCTGGAGATGATCTCGACGCTGGAGCGAAAAGGCCTCGCCTATCGGTCCGCGGACGGTGATGTGAACTTCGCGGTGCGCAAGTTCCCCGGCTACGGAAAACTCTCCGGCAAGTCGGTTGACCAGTTGCGCGCCGGCGAGCGCGTCGCGGTGCAGGCGGGCAAGGACGACCCCTTGGATTTCGTGCTGTGGAAGGCGGCGAAAGACTCCGAACCTGACGACGCAAAGTGGGACAGTGCGTTCGGCAAGGGCCGGCCCGGCTGGCACATCGAATGCTCGGCAATGTGCCGCGCGTCGTTGGGAGCGCATTTCGACATTCACGGCGGCGGCATGGACCTGCAGTTCCCGCACCATGAGAACGAAATCGCGCAGAGCGAGGGCGCAACGCCGGGGCCGTTCGTCAACTACTGGTTGCACAACGGTTTCCTCAACGTCAACGACGAGAAGATGTCCAAGTCGCTGGGCAACTTCTTCACGATCCGCGATGTGCTCAAGCGCTACGACGGCGAGACGCTGCGCTTTTTCATGCTGCGCACGCACTACCGCAGCCAGTTCAATTTCAGCGATGCGAACCTGGACGACGCGCGCAACGCGCTGCGACGGCTCTACACCGCGCTCGACGGCGTGCAGATCGACCCGCCTGTGCTCGACTGGAGCGAGCCGCGGGCGGCGGCATTTCGGGCCGCGATGGACGATGACTTCAACACGCCGGGCGCGGTCGCGGTGCTGTTCGAGTTGGCGAGTGATCTGAACCGTTCGCGCTCGCCACGCGACGCCGGCGTGCTGCGCAACCTGGGCGCAACACTCGGCTTGCTGCAGCAGGCGCCGCGTGCCTATCTGCAATCGGGCGGCGGTCTCGACGCGACCGCGGTAGCGCAAGCGATCGCCCGGCGCCAGTCTGCCAAACAAGCCGGCGACTTCGCGACCGCGGATCGGGTGCGCAAAGAACTGGCCGACCAGGGCGTGGTGCTGAAAGACACGCCGCAGGGCACGACATGGGTCAAGGCCTGAGCCGGGAGTTCGAATTGGCAACATTGGCGCAACCGCAGTATTGGGACGAAGCGTGCAAGCATCTGGCCAAGCGCGACCGCGTGATGCGCAAGTTGATTCCCAAGTTCGGTGACGGCCGGCTGCAAAGCCGGGGTGATGCATTCACGACCCTGGCACGCTCAATCGTCGGCCAACAAATTTCGGTCAAGGCGGCGCAGACCGTCTGGGACCGTTTCACGACGCTGATGCAAGCTGCTTCGGCCGGCCTGCAGCCGGCTGGCGTGCTGACACTTGGCGCGCAGCGAATTCGCACTGCGGGGCTGTCAGCGCGCAAGGTCGAGTACCTTTGCGACCTGGCGCAGCACTTCGAATCCGGCACCGTGCACGTCGATGAATGGCTGCGCATGGACGACGAAGCCATCATCGAGGAACTGGTCGCGATCCGCGGCATCGGTCGCTGGACCGCTGAAATGTTCCTGATCTTCCACCTCATGCGCCCGAATGTCCTGCCACTCGACGACATCGGGTTGCTCAAGGGAATCAGCGTGAACTACTTCAGCGGTGAGCCGGTGTCGCGCGCTGAAGCGCGTGAAGTTGGAGACGCCTGGGCGCCTTTTCGCTCCGTGGCCACATGGTACATTTGGCGCAGCCTTGACCCGTTGCCGGTCGAATACTGAGCAAGTCTTGGGCGCGTTGAAGCTGCAACACTTTGCGCTGCTGCGCCGAATAGCGAGGCCCCTGCACGCATGAGCAAACGACATTTCCTCGAATTCGAGCAATCGGTTGCCGAACTCGAGTCGAAGATCGACGAGCTGCGCTACGTTCAAAGCGAGTCGGCGGTGGACATCTCGGAAGAGATCGACCGCCTGAGCAAGAAGAGCCTGCAGCTCACGAAGGATCTTTATTCGAACCTGTCGCCATGGCAGGTGACGCAAATCGCGCGCCACGCGCAGCGCCCCTACACGTTGGACTACATCGGCGAGATCTTCACCGACTTCCTCGAACTGCACGGAGACCGCGCCTACGCTGACGACCAGTCCATCGTCGGCGGCTTGGCCCGCTTCAACGGCCAGGCCTGCGTCGTTTTGGGGCATCAGAAAGGGCGCGATACCAAGGAGCGAGGTCTTCGCAACTTCGGCATGTCGCGTCCGGAGGGCTACCGAAAAGCATTGCGACTGATGAAGCTGGCCGAAAAATTCAGCCTGCCGGTGTTCACGTTTGTCGACACGCCGGGGGCATACCCGGGTGTGGGCGCCGAGGAGCGCGGCCAATCGGAAGCGATCGGCCGCAACCTGTTCGAGATGGCACAGCTGGAAGTACCGATCATTGCCACCATCATCGGCGAAGGCGGATCAGGCGGAGCGCTTGCGATCAGCGTCGGGGACCAGGTGCTGATGCTGCAGTACGCCGTCTATTCCGTGATCTCACCCGAGGGCTGCGCCTCGATTCTGTGGAAGACCGCCGAACGCTGCGCCGACGCTGCCGAGGCCCTGGGCATCACGGCGCATCGGCTCAAGGCACTGGGTCTGGTGGACAAGATCGTCAGCGAGCCCGTCGGCGGCGCGAACCGCGACCCGAAACAAATGGCAGCGTTCTTGAAGCGTGCGCTGAATGATTCGCTGCGTCAGTTGAGCGACTTCAAGCCCAAGGAACTGCTGCAGCGCCGCTACGAGCGCTTGCGCGGCTACGGGCGCTTCACCGACACCACCGAGCGCTGAGCCCAGCGCAGTCGGCTCCTCGGGCACTGCACTGCGTGCCACGCATGACCTGCCGCGAGCCGATGTTGGCGCTGCCTGAAGGGCAGCGAGTTGCGGTTGCCTACAGCGGCGGTCGCGATTCGACTGCGCTGCTGCACGCCACGCGTGCTGCAGCGGCGCCGCTCGGGGTGCAGGTCTTCGCGTTTCACGTGCATCATGGATTGAGCCGTCACGCCGATGCGTGGCTCGCGGCGTGCCGCGAGCAATGTGCGCGCTGGTCGCGGCGCGGCTGGGCCGTGACGTTTGCGACCGAGCGCCTGGCGCGCCGGCCGCAGTCGGGCGACAGTGTCGAGGCCTGGGCGCGCGAGCAACGCTACGACGCGTTGCGCTGCCTGGCGCAAGCACACGGAGTCGAACTGATCTTGCTCGCCCAGCATCGGCTCGACCAGGCCGAGACGTTTCTGTTGCAGGCCATGCGTGGCGCCGGCATGAGCGGGCTGGCGGGCATGCCGCGTGTCGCGCTGCGTGGCGGCGTCACCTGGGCCCGACCCTGGCTCGATGCATCGGGCGAAACGATTCAGGCCTATGTCCGCAAGCACCGTTTGCGCTTCATTGAGGACGACAGCAACGCCGATTCCCGTTACGCGCGCAATCGCCTGCGCCTTCAGGTCTGGCCCGCCCTGTTGGCGGCATTCCCGCAAGCCGAAGCATCGATTGCACAAAGCGCGTCATGGGCCCAGGAGGCACAGGCGTGCCTCGAAGAATTGGCGGGTCTCGATCTCGAGGCGGTCTCCAGCAGTCGCGGCTTCGAACTGCGCGCATGGCTGGCCTTGAGTGAACCCAGGCGCAGCACCGTGCTGCGCGCCTGGCTGAAGCAACATCTCGGTCGTGCGGCCACGGCGAGTCTGGCCAAGCGCCTGCTGAGCGAACTGCAATTCGGCGGAAGTGCAAGCTGGCCGTGCCCTGGCGGCAGCCTGCAACTCTATCGCGGCGTCTTGGTCTACCGGCCCGGCCCGGATGCCGCGCCTGAAGAATCCCGCGAAGCGCAACTCAGCGTGCGCCGTGCCGGGGTCTACAGGCTTCCTGGGTGGGCCGGCGAATTGCATGTGCAACACACCCGGCAAGGCGGAGTGCCGCTGGCATGGCTGGGGCAACTCGAACTTCGCGCGCGCTGCGGCGGTGAGCAGTTTCAGGCCGGCGTGGGGCGGCCGCCGCGCAGCCTGAAGAAGCAGTACCAGGCGGCCGCGGTTGCAGCCTGGCTGCGCGATGGCCCACTGCTCTACAGCGGCGGGCAACTTGTTTTCGTGCCAGGCCTTGGTCTGGATGCGCGCATGCTCGCGTTGCCGGGGCAGGTTCAGGTCACGCTGGAATGGCTGCGTATGTCGGCGAAAGCTGGCGCGGCGGGCAATAGCCCCGCCTAGAATGCCGGGCCCGCCCGAACCGCGCGCGACAAGACCCACCCACTGCGGCACAGCCCGACACATTCTGCATGGCACTTCTCGTACACAAGTACGGCGGCACGTCGATGGGCTCGACCGAGCGCATCCGCAATGTCGCCAAGCGCGTCGCCAAATGGGCGCGCGCAGGGCATCAGATGGTGGTCGTGCCCTCGGCGATGAGCGGCGAAACGAATCGCCTGCTCGGCCTGGCCGCGAAGCTGGCGCCCGCCGGAGCAACCCAGGACAACGGGCGCGAACTGGACATGATTGCCGCCACCGGCGAACAGGTTTCGGTGGGCCTGCTCGCGATCGCGTTGCAGGCCGAAGGCATTGCGGCAGTGAGTTACGCCGGCTGGCAAGTGCCGATCACCACCGACAGCGCATTCACCAAGGCGCGCATCAAGAGCATCGATGAGCGCCGTGTCAAAGCCGATCTGGCGGCGGGCAAGGTGGTTGTGATTGCCGGCTTCCAGGGCGTGGACGCCCAGGGCAATGTCACGACGCTGGGGCGCGGCGGTTCAGATACTTCGGCGGTGGCGGTTGCGGTGGCAGTGCGTGCTGCGGAGTGTTTGATCTATACCGACGTGGACGGCGTCTACACCACCGATCCGCGCGTCGTGCCTGAAGCGCGGCGGCTGAAAACGATCAGCTTTGAAGAAATGCTCGAGATGGCGAGCCTGGGCTCCAAGGTGCTGCAAATTCGCTCGGTGGAATTCGCCGGCAAATACCGGGTGCCTTTGCGCGTGCTGTCCAGCTTTACGCCGTGGGACATCGCGATCGAGGACGAAGCCGTCTCCGGCACGTTGATCACTTTTGAGGAAGACGAAAAAATGGAACAAGCCATCGTGTCGGGCATTGCGTTCAATCGCGACGAGGCCAAGATCAGTCTGCTCGGCGTCACCGACAAGCCGGGTATCGCGCATCAGATTCTCGGGCCGGTGGCGCAGGCCAACATCGACGTCGACGTCATCATCCAGAACGTGTCGCACCAGGGTCGAACCGATTTTTCGTTCACCGTGCACCGCAACGACTACGCGCGCACGATGGAGTTGCTCAAGACCAGTGTGGTGCCCAAGACGGGCGCGGCGGACCTGATCGGCGACCCGAAGATCTGCAAGGTCAGCATCGTGGGTATCGGCATGCGTTCGCACGTCGGCGTGGCGAGCAAGATGTTCGCTGTGCTGAGCGAAGAGGGCATCAACATCCAGATGATCACGACCAGCGAAATCAAGACCAGCGTCGTGATCGACGAGAAGTACATGGAGTTGGCGGTGCGCGCCCTGCACAAGGCCTTCGACCTCGAACAATCGCCCCCTTGATCGCAGCGCCGAGCGCTAGAATGGCGCCCGGCGTCAGGAGCTGTGACCGAGTGGCCGAAGGTGCTCCCCTGCTAAGGGAGTATGTGGGCAAAACCTGCATCGAGGGTTCGAATCCCTCCGGCTCCGCCAAGACCCGCCCCTTCCTGGTCGGGCCCAGGCGCTGCGCGAGCAGCACCCGCGAGGCAAGGGGTCGTGGGCGCGCCAACGCTTCAGGTTCGGCACCACGCGTGAGCGCCGGTCCGTGCCGGCCTCAGCCGCTGGCGATTCACGCGACCTGGCGATACCAGGCGACGCCGCTTGCGTCGACGTCGACGCGGGCCTCGCCGCGCTGCACGAGATGATTCAGGCAGGCGATGCTTTCTCCGGTCGCCAGCCCCAGCAAATGTGCGCTGCCATCGTCAATCGCGCGCCCGAACAGCGCGACAAAGACGTCGACAGCGCGTTTCGGTTGCGCCAAAGCCTGGCGCAAGCGGTCAAGGATCTGCAATTGCGAATCGCGCAGGTAGCGCAGCCGCGCATGCAGGCCGCGAAAACACTCGTTGTGCGACGGCAGTACCAACACGTCGTCGGGCACTTCGCGCTCTACCTTGGCGAGCGAGTCGAGCCAGTCGCGCATCGGGTCTGCGTCGGGCTCGGTCGGATGCACCGACACATTGGATGAAATTCGCGGCAGCACCTGGTCGCCCGAAATCAGCAGCTTCAACTGCGGGCAGTACAGGCAAGCGTGCTCGGGCGAATGGCCGGTGCCGATGATGATGCGCCATTCGTGCGCACCGATCTTGATGGATTCAGCGTCGATCAGCCGCCGATAACTTTCCGGAAGGGCGTGGATCTGCTTGCCGAAGTTGCCGAAGCGCGCGCGGTAGTCCTCGAGGGCCGAGGCGCTCCAGCCGGCACGACGGAAGAACGTCATCGCGTCTTCGGGCGCCTCGCGGCCGGTGTCCGCGCACAGGACTCGGCAATTCAGGTACTCCTGGCGCGTCATCCACAAGCGGCAGCCGAACTTGCGCGTCAACCACCCGGCCAAGCCCACATGGTCGGGGTGCATGTGAGTCACAAAAACGCGAGTCACTGGGCGCTTGTCGGCGGCGTTGGCGAACTGTTCGCGCCACGCCGCCAGGCTTTCCGGCGTGCGCACGCCGGTGTCGACGATGGCCCAGCCGTCGCCGTCGTCGAGCGCCCACAGGTTGATATGGTTCAGGGCGTAGGGCAGCGGCATGCGCAGCCACAGGACACCCGGTGCCACCTGCAGAACCTTGCCCGTCGGCGGCGGGGTGTCGAACGGATAGACCAGGGTCGGTTTGTCGAGCCGGTCGCGCTGCGGTTTGGTTTCGAGCATGGCTGGGCTTTCAGCGCTCGCCAAGGCGTGACGTGCGCTTCGCGGTGAGGGGTGGCCGGTCTTCACGGCAAAGCCCTGGATTGATCGCGGCCGCGTTCACGCACGGCTTCTGCGCGGCGCCCGATTTGCCCCGTCTCGATCGTCCTGGCCCAGGCGCGGGCAGCGTCGAACTCGAGTCGCATGCCCTCAAGCAGCGTAGTCGCATATCCGCTGTCGATGACACGCTTGTACGCCAGCAACATTTCGGGCATTGCGGACAACATGTCTCTGGCCAAGGCCAGCGCTTCGGGCAGCAAATCCTGTGGTGCGACGACGCGGTTTACCAGGCCCCAGCGTTCGGCCCGATCCGCGCCGATGAAATTGCCCGTCAGAGACAGCTCTTTGGCGCGCGCCAAGCCGACCCTGCGGCTCAGCTTCTGCGACAGGCCCCAGCCCGGCATGACACCCACGCGCGCGTGGGTGTCGGCAAAGCGCGCACTGGTCGAGGCGATCAGACAATCGCATGCGAGCGCGAGTTCGAAGCCACCGGTGACTGCTGCACCGTTGATGGCGCCGATGATGGGCCCGCCAAAGCTGTGCATCGCGTCGATCAAGCCGCCACCATCTCCGAGGTCGGCGCTGGCGGGTGTCGCGCCGAGTTCCTTCAGATCCAGCCCGGCACAAAATGCCTTGCCAGAGCCGGTGAGCACGACGACGCGCGCCGACGCCTCGCGCGACAGGTCGTGAAATGCCAGCGTGAGTTGTTCGCGCAGCGCCCTTGAAAGGGCATTCATCGCAGCCGGGCGGTTCAGGGTCAAGACAACCGCGCCGTCGAAAGGGCGGTCAATCAGCAGCAGTGAATCGGGCGTCATGTGGCGGTGATGGTCGGGGCGGATATATTGTCGTACGCATTGCCCGCGCGGCAACTGCGGTTCGGATGGTAGGCGGTTTCGTGACCGGGTCGTCGCCATGCGTTGGGCTCCGCCGCGCACCGCATTCAAGACCCGAGACGAGGACAGGCCCATGTACCCCGCGATCCATGCACAAAAGAACCCGGACCGTCCCGCCTACATCATGGCGGGCAGTGGCGCGACGACCACGTATCGCGAGTTGGATGCGCGAAGCAACCGCCTTGCCCACCTGCTGCGATCGACCGGGCTGAAGCAGCGCGACCACTACGCCGTGTTCATGGAGAACAACAGCCACTACATCGTCGTCAATGCCGCGGGCGAGCGTTGCGGGCTGTACTACACCTGCATCAATTCATTCCTGACTGCGCAGGAGCTGGCGTACATCGTCGACAACAGCGAATCGACGGTCTTGATCACGTCGCGTGCCAAGCGCGACGTGGCAGCGCAAGCGCTGGCGTTGTGCCCGAAGCTGCGATTGAGTCTGATCGTCGATGCACCGAGCGACGCCCGGTTCACGAATCTCGACGAAGCCTGTGCCGCGTTTGCCTCGACGCCGATCGCCGACGAGTGCCTGGGCACGCCGATGCTCTACTCATCGGGCACGACCGGCCGGCCCAAGGGCGTGCTGCGGCCGCTGCCCGACAACCCGCCGCACGAGCCGCTGCCGTTGTTCCATTTTCTGAACAAGTTGTGGCTGTATCGAGAAGGCATGGTTTACCTGTCGCCCGCGCCCCTGTACCACTCGGCGCCGCAAGCCGCGGTGTCGCTATGCGTTCGCAATGGCGGTACGGCGATCATCATGGAGCACTTCGACCCGGAGCACTACCTCGCGTTGATCGAGAAGTACCGAGTCACGCACAGCCAGTTGGTGCCGACCATGTTCAATCGTTTGCTCAAGCTGCCTGCCGAGGTGCGCATGCGCTACGACTTGTCGTCGTTGCAAGTCGCGATTCACGCGGCTGCACCTTGCCCGATTCAGATCAAGCAGCGCATGATCGATTGGTGGGGTCCGATCGTCCACGAATACTACGGGGCGACCGAAGGGCTGGGCTTCACGGCCTGCGACAGCCATGAGTGGCTGGCGCATCGCGGCACGGTGGGCAAAGTGATGCTTGGCGAGCTGCACATCCTGGACGAGCAGATGCGGCCCGCGGCGAAGGGCGTTCCCGGCGAAGTCTGGTTCAAGACGGCCACGCCCTTCGAATACTTCAACGATCCGCAGCGCACAGCGCAAAGCCGCTCGGCAGACGCCAGCATGGCCACAGTGGGCGACGTCGGCTACGTCGATGACGATGGCTTCTTGTACCTGACGGATCGCTCCACTTTCATGATCATCTCCGGAGGTGTCAACATTTATCCGCAGGAGTGCGAGAACCTGTTGGTCACGCATGCCAAAGTGGCCGACGCCGCGGTCTTCGGTGTTCCCAACGAAGACCTGGGTGAAGAGGTCAAGGCCATCGTTCAGCTCATGCCGGGGATTGAGCCCGGGCCCGCGCTCGAAGCCGAACTCATCGCGTTCTGTCAAGAACACCTGGCGAAGCTGAAGTGCCCGAAGAGCGTCGAATTCGATGCCGCGCTGCCGCGTCTGCCGACCGGCAAGCTGTACAAGAAGGGTCTGCGTGATCGCTATTGGGGTGGCAAGATCAGCCGCATCGTATAGGTGGGCTGCGCTCACGCGGCCGCGTGCACCGGGCTGCGACAATGCCTTGATGGACCCGTTGCTGTGGAGCCTCTTGATCATTTCGGGCATCGGTGTGGTGCTCCAGTTGTGGCTGGGCTTGCGCCGTGATCGCGGCTCCGCGCTGAACGATCAGTTCCGAGGCGAATACCGCGAGGTCACGCAGCGGCTGGAACATGAGCTGCGCAACGAAGTCACGCGCAACGCCCAGGCGACGCGCCAGGAACTCGGGGCCACCCTGGGCGTGTTCCAGCAAACCATGCTGAACCAGCAAGGCGACGTGGCACGCACCCAGAACGAGCAGATCGACTCGTTTCGCACCCAACTTGCAGCGACCCAGCAGTCCATCTCCCAGGCCCTGCAG
>Ga0315290_10000802_pt1 | contig 21010 bp, 19 predicted proteins | sample YL17G12_0_MG_FD_203627 | JGI IMG/M metagenome (GOLD analysis project Ga0315290, IMG submission 203627) | Sediment microbial communities from Yellowstone Lake, YNP, Wyoming, USA - YL17G12_0 | ecosystem: Environmental > Aquatic > Freshwater > Lake > Sediment | place: USA: Wyoming | collected... | reverse complement strand
AAACTCGCAAGTGTATCATCTTTTTTATTTGGTTTATTAATTAACACGTGATAATCGTGTAAATCGGGTAATTTATTAATATCTAGCTTATGAATTATTTTAAATTGTATACATCTTCTTTTTTTATATTTTCATTACTGGTGTCCATTAAAAAAGGAAAGTGACGCGTACAAAACGTTTCAAAACTCGCAAGTGTATCATCTTTTTTATTTGGTTTATTAATTAACACGTGATAATCGTGTAAATCGGGTAATTTATTAATATCTAGCTTATGAATTATTTTAAATTGTATACATCTTCTTTTTTTATCAGTTTTAGTACCAGAATGTAAAATATCCGCGTCAAAAATAATAATACTTCCAGGGTTTACACTTGGCTTAATAGATTTATTTTTTATATACATCAATCTTGTTTTTTCAAGATGACTACCTGGTATCAAATTCAGGCCAGTATTGGAATCGTCCAAATACAATATCATTGTATAACTTGGATTTTGCAAATTATTATAATTTCTAGATGATGTATAATCTCTGTGATAAGTATGTATTGATGAATTTTCTATCAAATAACTATAATCTATTAATATATAATCTTTCCCCAAGTATCTTTTAATCATATCATTTATATTATCGTGCTTTAATAAAAAGTCTATTATTTTATTATAATCCGAATTATCCCAACATCCGTTTATATAATTTACATCACACGCTAATAATACATTGTTTATTACCATATAACCAAGATCACGTTTTTGATGATCACGTTTTTGATGATCACGTTTTTGATGATCACGTTTTTGATCTTCAATAAGAAAATATACCAAATATATATAACATAATAAAAACAACGAAAACAAAAATACCATTAATAACAATATATACAATAATAAAATATTTTTTTTTAAAATAATTTAACAAATAATTTAACAAATCATTTTTAAAATTATTTTATTGGTGTATAGTAAAATGGAAGGTAAACAATTAAAAAGTTCCGATTTTAAAGTTACAAAAAATGGAGTGTACGTTCATCAAAAAGTCAATGGAGGTAATCCAGGTATGTTATTAATTTTTGCGAATTGGTGCGGACATTGTCAAAGATTCAAACCTACATTTGATCAATTATGCAAACAATTAGGTAATGAGTTCCCATGTGTATCAATAGAAGATTCAAATTTAGATGACAATGATTTAAAAATAGCATTGGATTTTAAAGGTTACCCATCTATTAAATTTTTTGACCAAAATGGAAAAATCATAGGAGATTATAATAAAGGAGATAGATCAAAGCAAGCAATGCTAGATCATATTTGTGATCTATATCACCACTGTATTTCATATCATTAACTTTACTTTCTTGACTTTACTTTCTTGATATTGTTCGTTGTCGTTTATAAATAACATTTTATTTATTTAATAAAACTAAATAATATGTTTATAATATCGCAAAGTGTTTTGCATAAATCAAAATTATGCAAATTTGAAAGTATTTCTACTTATTCTATTGCATCTGGTATGGTAGTATACGCCAGTATATACTTGTATTTTTTATTTTACAATAACGAATATCTTTCTTTATTTAACAAATTTATAATTTATATTGTTGGTATTGATTTATTACTTTCAACATTCTATTACTTTAATTCTTCAAAAACACATTCCTATCAAACACATCAAGATATTTTAAATAACGAAAACATTAGTTTATTTGATGAAAATAATAATGTACAAGAAGATTTTAGTAATCATACAGATACAGATACAGATACACAATCAGATACACAATCAGATACACAATCAGATACACAATCAGATACACAATCAGAATACGACGAATTAAAAAACGAATTAAACGACAATCAAGAAACAAGCCAAGTTGAAACTCCAGAAAGTCAAGTAATTACAAGCCAAGTTGAAGCGGTTCAAATTGAAGAGACCCAAGTTGAAACTCCAGAAAGTCAAGTAATTACAAGCCAAATTGAAGCGATCCAAATTGAAGCGATCCAAGTTGAAGCGATCATCAAAGATTTAGAAACGGAAACTCTAAGTGAGCCACTTAAAAAACGTAGAGGTAGAAAACCAAACAGTTTAAAAGTAAATTAATTAATAAATGAAATATTGTAATACTCTATATAACAAGGTTGTATCTATTTTGTTATAATGAATAATATCAGCTGTAGATGGGAAATAAGATAATGTTTTTGTTTGTTTGCATTTTTGCAAAGAAATTTCATTTTTAATAATAGAACACATTGCATCTAATCCATTTTGACATTCTGATTCATAATATATATTTAAAAAATATTTTGAAACATATTTTAACGAATAACTTTGTAATGGAAGTGTTTTTTTCAAAACATATAATAGATCTACATATTGTATATAATACAACATATTTTGATATCGTAAATATAATTCAGGATATCTTTGTAATGACTTTTCTATAGCATATTTGTCAGCATTACTCCAATGAAATAATAATACACACATATTAGTTTTTAGCCATTTATTTTCAACAAAATCTAAAAACTTGGTCAAAATATATTTTTCATCAAATTTACAAAGTCTATTTACTGTAAAATCATTATAGCAAATAGATTCTTTATCTGCCTCTGAAAAGGCTTTGGAGCTGTTAAGCCAAGATACACCTATCATAAACATAACAGATGTATCAATTGATATAGGAAATGTTTTAAAATCATCATATATGTCATTTGTAAATTCTACATCTACAAATAATCCATTTCTTATTAAATTGTAAATATTATCTCTAGATGTTATTATAGACTTTAAATTCATTAAAAATTTTCTCCTTAACATTGATTTATCCGTTTTAGTATAATCAAAAGAATCTAACCCATTTTCAATACAACCATTTTCATTTTCAGATGAGCCATTTTCATTTTCAGAAGATGAGCCATTTTCATTTTCAGAAGATGAACCATTTTCATTTTCAGAATTACGTATGCTTTTTGATATATTGTCTATATCACGTGTACAATATAAACCAAAACAATTTACAATTTTATCACTTTTATCCTTTACATTTGTATATTTTCTTCCAATAAAAACAATGTTATTATTAATATCATTTCTTTTTAATTTTTTAAAATTATTTATGATTTTTGTTTTTATACGCGAATCTAAACGAGGGATGTATTCGTCGTCTCGTTTTCTAAAATTGATATTTTTATACAATATAAAAACAATACTGTATTTTTTAATATCTAAATCAAGATTATATATTTGATTTAATACAGAATTATGAACTAGTATACAATTATTATTAACATACATTGATTTTGGTTGTAAAAACCTTAATTGAAAAACAGTATTTAAACAATACGTTTTTTCAAAATGATTAATTACAAGTTTTTGGAATAATTGTACACGTTTATTAATAAAATCCATCACACTCCATTTATTATATATCGTTTCTTATTTTCATTTTTTTTTAATTTTGATTTACGTATTTCAATAGACAAAACCGACCATCATAACCAACAATTGATAAAATTTCTTTTAATTCTGAGAAAATCTTTTCATCTGAAAAATCAGTTTTTACAACAATTGAATTTTTAATAAGATTATCATTTAAACGACCAAGGTATTCAATTCCTGGTGTTAAAACGGACATTAATCTTTCATACGTATCATATATATCACCTTGTGTAAATAACAAATACATTTTAATTTTGTTTTACTTTGTAAATTATTTCATTTTTTTATTTAATTTTATTATAAACTAATATGAGACAAGATATGAGACAAGATACGCGACAAGATATGAAACAAGAAAGTACGCGACAAGATACTGAAGAAAGTACGCGACAAGATACTGAAGAAAGTACGCGACAAGATACTGAAGATATGAAAGAACAAGGTACGCTAAAACAAGGTACGCGACAAGAAAGTACGCGAGAAGATATATATGATATTGTTGTTATAGGAGGTGGGCCATCTGGATTAGCACTAGCACATTATTGTAGTAACATCGACGTTAATAAAAAAATTTTAATAATAGAAAAAGAACATGATATAGGAGGATGTCATAGAGTAAGAAGAGTCCCTGTAAAATACAATAATTCTATACAAAATGTTTTTACAGAACATGGACCAAGAATATATAGTTCTACTTATAAAGTATTCTCTAAATTATTAGATGATTTAGGATTACAATTCACTGATATATTTACACCTTATAATTTTAGTATTAGTACAATTGGGGGTGATACTATATGGAAAGTGTTGTCTTATACAGAATTAACGTATCTCGTTATATCATTTTTACGTTTGACATTTGACTACAATTATGGAATGGATAGTTCAATGTTTGAATTTATGATACAGAATAATTTTAAAAAGGACTCGATTGATATAATTGATAGAATATGTAGATTAACAGATGGAGCTAGTTCTCAGAATTATACATTACATGAATTTCTACAATTGTTTAATCAACAGGCCCTTTACACTATATATCAACCAAAATACCCCAATGATACCGTGTTATTTAAAAAATGGCGCAAGTACTTGACTTCAAAAAATGTAGATTTTATGTTAAATACAAATGTAAAAAGCTTAATAGAAAAAGATGGCAATATTAAAATAGTTACATCTGGAAAACAAATTTTAGGTAAAACTGTCATTTTAGCTATACCACCAATCAATATGGTAAATATACTTGAAAATTCAGAAGGACCTATAAAAAATGCATTTGGTGATTTAAATACTCTTAAAACGTGGGCAATTAAAACACGTTATATAGATTATTTATCAATGATATTTCATTGGGATACTATTCTTAATTTAGATAAAGTATATGGATTTCCTAAAACAGAATGGGGTGTCGCTTTTATTGTATTAACAGACTATATGCAATTTGAAGAAACAGTTTCAAAAACAGTTATAAGTTTAGCAGTAACAATAACAGACAAAAAAAGTTCTAGAATTAATAAAACTCCAAATGAATGTTCTGAATCAGAATTAATACAAGAAGTATTTTATCAATTAACATTAGCATTTCCTTATTTACCTCAACCTACATTCAGTTTATTATCTCCAGGTGTCATTTATAAAAATAACCAATGGATATCTACAGATACAGCTTTTATATCAACAAGTCAACAACCATTTTTAGATTCATCTAGTAAAACAATAAACAACCTGTATAATTTAGGAACACATAATGGTAATCATCTTTATAAATTTACATCTCTTGAATCTGCAGTTACAAATGGTTTATCACTAGCTACAAAAATATATCCAGATATACAGACTAAATATACTATAACTTCAACTATTCAATTAACTGACATAATACGTATTATAATTATTATTCTGTTAATCTATTTTATTTTATTCTGTATTAATAATAAACAAAATACATTCAATGAATAATATGGATAATTATAACATCGACGATAAACTAAATTATATTATAGAAAAATTAAACGACATTGATTCTAGATTAACACTAATAGAAAACAGTACACAAAATATGGATCACCATATTTCATTTGTTGAAAATGTATATGATATTGTAAAACATCCAATGACATCTTTATTAACATTGTATTATGGTAAAAATAAACACAATGAAACTATTGAAAACATAAAACGTTATAAACATCTAAATTGATTCGTCCAAAATACATACAAAATATATTTTGGATTATTAATGAAACTAGTATTGTATTTTATATTAAGTGGTACATTAATTCAAGCTTTAAAACCCAAGAACCATGATCTTCGTAGATATAGACACAATTTAAGAAAAAGACATTGTTCATTTCAAAAACCTGAACTTGAAAAACAAAAACCTGAACAACAAAAACATAAACTTGAAAAACCTGAACAACAAAAACCTGAACAACAAAAACCTGAACTTGAAAAACCTGAACAACAAAAACCTGAACAACAAAAACCTGAACAACAAAAACCTGAACTTGAAAAACCTGAACAACAAAAACCTGAACAACAAAAACCTGAACAACGAAATAATGGAGGTGGATTACAAACTACTAGTAAAGCTACTTTTTATTTTAGAGTTGGTCAGGATGTTGAAGGTTGTCCTACAGTACAGTCATTTAATGATGGAATGTCATATGGACCTTGTAATGGTAATCAAGGTGTGAAATACACTAGTGAAAGTAAATATTGGGCAGCAATAAAAAATGCGAGTGGTAGATGTGGTGAAACTATTACTGTAAATTATAATGGTAAAAGTATGAATCTAAAAGTAATGGACGAATGCCCTGGATGCGCTGTGGATAATCATGTAGATATGGGTTTGGATGCATTAATTGAATTAACTGGATCAAAAGAAGCAGCTTGCGCAATTGGTACAACACAACCTACGATTACGTGGTTATGATTACGTGGTTACGTGGTTACGTGGTTACGTGGTTATGATTACGTAATTAAATATACATTCCTGGAGGAGGACTATCATTTTTGTCTTCCGTAATACTGTCTGATAAAAATACATCAATATGTTCTCGTAATATTTTTACAGGTTTAATATCTTGTTTATAGTGAGGATATAACGATTTATATTTCAATCTAATAATATCCTCTCCTGGATCTGTTAATAAAAGGGTATTGACTCTAGATATTACAATTTCAAATTTTCTTTTAATATCTCTCATTCCTTGATCTGATCGAGATGATTCTACTATATAATTAATAGCAGATTCTTCAAACTGTATATCTTGATTAGTAAAACAATATTGTTGGAATATAGTATTAATTAAATGTGTTTTTGTAATTTCCATTTTTTCTTGAATAGAATAATTATCAACACGAATTTTAAATAATCTATCAGCCAAAATAGGATCAACTTTACTAGGATCATTATATGTAAAAATAAACAATACTTTAGACAAATCAAATTCTAAACCTGCAAAATACTTGTCATAATTGTATTTGGCATTTGTACTAGAATCAGTAAGATGAATCAAATTTCCTATAATTTCTTTTCCGTGATGTGTTTCTGACACTTTGTCTAATTCATCAAATAAAATAATTGGGTTTGTACATTTAGTTTCACGAAGTATTTCAATAATTCTTCCAGGACAACTTCCAACATATGTAAAACCGTGTCCAGTTAGTAAAGAAGAATCTGACTCGCCACCTAAACTAATTGTACGATATGGTCTACCCAATGCTTCAGAAATACTTTTTACGAGACAAGTTTTACCCAAACCTTTTTTTCCGTGTAAGCCAATTGCATTAATAGTAAAATCAGGATTTCGAATCATTTGTGTAACAATGTTAAGAACTTGATCCTTTGGACGTTCTAAAAACGATAAACGTTTATCTAAAACTGTACGTACATTTTTTATAAAATGTTTTGTTTCAATTTCAATTTTGTTATTAATCATCAAATCATAAGGAATTGATAATAAAATATCCATCCAAGCCTTGTATTTTGAATATTCAGAAGTATCATTTGCTTCAAATGATTCCATTACTTCAAGACGTTTATAGGCAATTATTTTGTTATCAAATGACATCTTTGATCTAAGAATTTTTTCTTTATAATTATCAGAATATTGCATATCACCAGCGTATTTTAAAATTTCACGTTCTAATGCTTGAAGTTCTGTATCTTTATATTGTTTAATATTTGATGTTAAAAATTTTAAATTATTTGTATATTCTGGTGTCAATATTTCAGAATTAATATATTGATGCACCTTTTCTAATAACATTTGTTTTTTAGTAATATCAATATCCATATTTAATATATCTGTAACATTTGGAGCATTAGATTTATAAGACTCCTTTAATCGTTTTAATTCTCCATTCATATTTTTAATTTCATCAATTGTATATGACGATTTTAGTTTACTTTTTCTATCGTCTATCGATGTTCTTGTAAAGAAATTTCCATCATATATAGATCCCATATGTTTAAGATATTGGTCATAATCATCCTTTGTCTTGTTTTTATATTCTTCGTCTTCTTCGTGTTCTTCGTCGTAGTCGTCTTTATTATTTTTAATAAACTTTTGTAAAATATTTTGTATAGTCTGTGTAATTATATTTGCCTTGTTTTTTTCAATACCTGTTTCATTATCTGTTTCATTATCTGCTTCAGTACCTGCTTCAGTACCTGTTTCATTATCTGCTTCAGTACCTGCTTCAGTACCTGTTTCAGTGCCTGTTTCAGTACCTGTTTCAGCACCTGTTTCAGCACCTATTTCATTATTGGTATCTTGTCGAATTGATGGGTTTGTCATCGGTAAGGTATCTGTTTCTTCAATTTGAATTTTACCTTGGACTATAGATTGAGATTGAGATTGAGATTGAGATTGAGATTGATATTGAGATTGAGATTGATATTGAGATTGAGATTGAGATTGAGATTTTCTTTTTTTTTTTGTAATTATTACATTAGAGAATTCGCTATTGACTTGTAAATTACTGTCATTTAAGTTACTGGTATCATTTTGATTTATTTCATCGTTTTTTCTTTTTTGTAATCTTGTATGTACCATTTGATAACAACTATTGTATTAATATGATAAAATAAAAATAAATCAGTTTTTTTACTAGATGTGTGTTTAATTATTTTACATAAAATAATGTCTTTTATTATAAAAATATGTCAAATAGTTCATATATTACAACTATACTAGGATATGGTTTATTTGCTTTATCAGAAATTTTACCACTATTGCCAATACCAGCAAATGGATTTTTACATAGTATAGCTATTGGGTTACAAAATAGCCTTTCTAACAAACCAATTTCTACAGATCTTGAAATAGCACAAAACTTGCTAATTTCGCGACCTAATATGCCAAATATTATTTCAACATTGGAAGGAAATAATAGCTTGATAAATTCAATAAAGTTATTAAATGACAAACCACAGTTATTAGCACAACTAAATAAACTTGCATATGATAAAAATTTACAATTTATCAATACATTATTAATTAACAATCCAGATATTATTAATGAAATAAAAAACATCATTATTAATACACTAAAAACAACTCAAATACAACCACAACAAATACAACCAGATTTAGTTACTCCACAAGAAGAAAACATTACTATTTCACTTTAATTTCATAGGTTTGTAATTTTTATCAAAATGTTTATTTAACAAGTTGATGTTTTTTTGAGAATTTACCCATTTAAAACCGGCATCGGCTCCCCAAATTAAATAAGCTACCACTCCTCTTTTATTATGCCATTCTTTACCTTTTGGACGACCATTATCAAACCATTTTTTATAAGTTGGATAACTTGTTATTATATGTCGTGCAAACCAAGCTCTCATATATTTAAGATCTTCTATAGGTATATATTCTCGCGTAGACAATTGATGAGCTCGTTTCCAACCAGTTTCAAGACCACCCTTAAAACCTAATTTTGCAAGTTTGTAAGAATACAATGCAACTTTTTTTACAGATTCAGGTATTTTTATCATAACACTGCTTCGTTTACCATAATATTGACTTTTACCTCCGAATTTTATATTTTCGGATCCACGCACTATACTTTTTTGTTTTTTAGCCTTGTTTATACTACTTTTCTTTAATTGCTTATATGTTTTTGGAGTTTTAGGTGATACTCTTTTACTAGGTCTACACAGGGGGTATTTTTCCGTTGATCTTTTAACAGATCGTTTAACAGATCGTTTAACAGATCGTTTAACAGATCGTTTAACAGATCGTTTAACAGATCGTTTAACAGATCGTTTAACAGATCGTTTAACACTAGATCTACCACAAGATTTGTACCCAATCACTTTTCCACTTTTGTTTTTAATGGGTCTATTTAAATCTACCCATTTCTCTTTATACCATCTACGTAATCCAGGAGATTTTATTGATGGACGTTTACCAATATATTTTCCACCTAAACGTTTATATTCTTTAACTATCCAACTAGATCTATAAATACCGGTTTTTGAATCGAATTTGTCACCTGCCTTTTTTTTTATCTTATCATATAGCTTTTCATCAAGTGGTTTTGACATATTTATTATTACTTTATACAAATAAATTAAAAATTAATAATTACTAATTTTTATTACCTACGTTATATCAGAGTACGTATCAGAGTACGTATCAGAGTACGTATTAGAGTACATATAAGAGTACGTATCAGAGTACGTATCAGAGTAATCTAAATTATTTGTAATATAATCTAAATTTTTCGAATTGTTATTTGTAATTTCATTTTCATTTTTACCTATATTTTTTTCTACTACTTCTGATTGTTCCAGTTGTTCTTGGTTATTTAAATAATAATCATATATTTCATGTAATTTATCATCACAAAATTTTGTTGTAGCATTTGTTGTAGCATTTGTTGTAGCATTTGTTGTAGCATTTGTTGTAGCATTTGTTGTAGCATTTGTTGTAACATTTGTATGAATATTCATATATTCTGGTACATATACTGTAACGTATTCTTTTTTATCAACGCTATAATATATTATTGGTTTATGTGAATGCTGATGGGGACTATGAGGCTGAACTGGTAAGGTAGGTTCCGATAATATTTTCTTTTTCTGTTTAAAAATCTTAAACGCCATAAAAAAATTTAAATAACAAATTAAATTCATTTTTTATTTCTATATATATATTAAGATGTCAAAGCATTTACTTCGCGAATTATTGGGGTTAAACAAAAGTTATACTGGTACAAATACAAATACAAATACAAATACAAATCAAACAAAAAATGCAAAATTTTATAGAACCGATAAAGGGCGTAATGTTATCTTACCAACTTCTTCCTTACCTTTATCTAGTTACGATTCGTATAACGATTCGTATAACGATGATTTATCAGATGTTTCAACTCCATTGTTATACAAAACATTAAATACTAAATTTAAAAATGAAAGGGAACTTGAATTTTTTAGTACAGATAAAAATAAAATGGTACGAGTACCAGCATCAAATAAATTAAGAATTATAAAGGATTTGTCAGAATTAAGTACTAATCAAATCCCAAGCCAAGAAGATCCTGACAAATACGATAATTCAAGTATTTTGTCAAATGATTTCTCAAATAAATTAAGAATTCTAAAGGAGTTGTCAGGGTCTAATTCAGACACAAATTCCGATATTTATTCTGATATTTATTCTGATATTTATTCTGAAATAGATCCTGACAAATACGATAATTCAAGTATTTTGTCAAATGATTTGTCAAATGATTTGTCAAATAAATCATCTTATAATTCAAGTATTTTGTCAAATGATTTGTCAAATAAATCATCTTATAATTCAAGTATTTTGTCAAATGATTTGTCAAATAAATCATCTTATAATTCAAACCAAGAAACTTCTTACGACTCCTTTTTTGATATTTTAAAAAACTATAAGGATAGTTCTACACCAAGTTCTATAGATTCAAAATATAATAAACCCAAAAGTAATAAGCACACAAGTAATAAGCGCACAAGTAATAAGCGCACAAGTAATAAGCGCACAAGTAATAAGCGCACAAGTAATAAGCGCACAAGTAATAAGCGCACAAGTAATAAGCGCACAAGTAATAAGCGCACAAGTAATAGTTCTATACCGAGTTCTATAGATTCAGAATATAATATATTTAAATCTAGTCATAGAAAATAATCGTGTTTTGTATATTTTTGTATTTTTGTATTTTTGTATTTTAATATACTTTAATGTATTTTAATATACTTTTTAAAAATATCCTTCTGGTTGTGGATCTTCTGGTTGAGGAGGTGGATTTTGTAAATCGCAAGATTCCCACAATTCTTCAACTAGCAATTTTAAAACAATATAACTTATATTGAAAACATCTTTAATCTTATTTCGACGTTCATTTTCAGTTATATCATTTCTTTCATATTCTACTTGTAAATTAATTAATCCATTGTAAAAATCATAATAATTTCTTATTTTTGGATTAGCTGCTTGTAAATCAGCCATTTCAGTTTTGCGTTTTGTATTAAAATGATCTTCACTTACAGAACTATAATTTTTATATTCTGGCAAATTCATTGGCATCTTTTCAGATAACAATAAGCTTGCATAATACTGTATTAATCCGTGAGCATCTTTGAGAATTTCTATTTTTGTATTAAATTCATCCTTTTTATATGTGCATACATTTTCTAAAACAACAGGATTTATTACTGATGTTGTACCACCCATACTTTTATATAACATATCAAGAAATTAAATATAAAAAAACAACTAAAAATTTAAATATAAATTTGTTACATACACATTGTTACACATTGTATTTTAATGTTACACATTGTATTTTAATGTTACACATTGTATTTTAATGTTACACATTGTATTTTAATGTTACACATTGTATTTTAATGTTACACATTTATTATCACCAACGATAACTGTGAATTTTTTATGAAATACTGGATATTTATCCTTTGTATATAATACTGGATAATTTTCCAATATTCCATTTTCATAACATTCTTTTATACCAACTCTATGTCTAGAATTATTTTTATATGGTAATGAATTAAAGGCATTTGTATTATGTTCGGACTTTGCTTTAGAAAAAAAATCCCTAGACATTTTTAACCGCAATCCATAATATTGATCATTAAATCTATAAATATGAGGATCGTGTTTTTCAATGTAATTATGTGTAGTTTCATCATTTTGTTCAATATCATTTGGCACTAAGACTAAGGAAACTGTATAAACATCACCTTGTTCAAATTCAAAACAAATATTTTGCAAAGTATCTAAATTATTGTCATCATCGTAATATTTTTGATAATTTGTTATCATATATTTAGATTCAAAGGTCTGTAATTGTCCATCTAAATGCTGATAACTTGTTGTATTTTCTACAGGAAAACATCCGATTTGTGTACATTTACTTTCTATAATAATTTTTACATCATCATTGGTATTGCCTGGTATCAACAATTTTTGAACATCAGTTTGCAATTCATTTAGTAAATCAAGATATTTTTTATTAACATTTTCTTCACTTTTATCATTTGTATAAACTATTGTTTCTCCTAAATTTGCAATACATCCACTTATATTTACACCTAATTCAACTTTTACAACATCTCCCAATTTTATTGTATTATATTCACTTGTGCCACTTTCATTACCCCCTTCATAAATGTAATATCCAACGCAATCATTTAATGATATACTAGTTGCAAATGCACTTCCCTTTACAGTTTCTCGTTTATAAATTTTATCACATTCTTCTTTAATTCTAGTATCGCCATATTCGCATAAACTAGTTACACTCAACATTTCGCTTGAAAGAATTTTTGAAAAAATTTCTTTGATTACTAAACCACAAATTTTTGCACAAGTATTGTATTTTGTAAGATCTTGTTCTGAAATTTTATCAATCATTTTCATTATACAATTCCTTTTTAAATAATATTACAATTAAAAACGAATAATTTGTTTAATTACTACCAGAAAACTTTTTAAACCATTTTTGAATATCACCTATATTTAACCATATGGATTCAGTAGATCTCTTTGTAATTTCATCTGGATTAAATGTATCCGATGTTATTAAATTATTTAATAATGAATTTTCAATATTGTCATTGATTATTTCATTTGATATATTATCTAATATAAAATCCAAATTATTTTCCATTGCATTTAAATTTGCATTTAGATTAATTTGTTTTAATATAACTTTGATAGCATTTATTTTTTGTAAGCGAGTCATATCGGTGTTTTTATTAATTTCTTGTATTGTATTTTTAACATCCTCTCTTTTAGACAAATTTTCTCCTAATTGTTTTTTAATATCATATATTTTTAGTTTATAATCGTTTACGTTTGAATTCCATTTTGTTGCTTCATTATCCTTTACTACGGAACCAGATAGATATTGATCAACGTCGTAATAATATTTTGTTGGTAAAATTGGTAGTGTAATGTTATTAGTAATTTCTGATCTTTTAACTGGGACTATTTGACCAAAATTTGTCAAGACACCTGTATAATAATTATTTCTTGTTGTTATACCTAATAATTTCATTTTAGGCTGGATTGGAGATTGATTAAATGTATCAAGGCCTTGTATTATTTTTTCAATATCAATTGCCTTATCCCTTAATATAAAATCAGTAAATGAAAATACTCTGATATTATTTTCAATACCAGTTTCCTTAACAGGAACTATAAAACCACGTCGCGTTACCAAAAAGTTAATCTTATTAAATTCATTTCTCATTTGATACATTATATTATCATCAGTGTCTTTTAACATTTCGATTACATATTTTGCATCATACAATTCATCATAAGGATATTTGTCCGGGAATCGAGTTTGTTTAACACAACTTGAGTTATAATAATCTAAAAAGAAGTTGACAATTGGTGTTTTAGTGGTACCTTGCCCGCTAAAGTTAAGGGTACCTTGCCCGCTAAAGTTAAGGGTACCTTGGTCTTCATCATATTTAAACAAGAAATTTATAACAGGAGTTTCTTTTTCTTTTATCTGGACTTTTTCAAACTCACTGTTCCAATGTGTAGCCGAATTAGATACAATTATTTCAAATGCATTTTGTTTTTTAATCAAGAATAAAAATGGTTTAGTCCGATCTTGATGTATATCAAAATTACATACTAAGCGCATATCTTCATACTCAAATTTTATTTTTGACAATGTTTCTACATATGGTATATCAATAATCAATATATTACAAGATAAAACTATTTGTACTAAATCAATTAAATCTGTCCAATGAATTGATATTTCACTATTAATTTCACCAACATAATTATCTACGCTACCATATTTTAAACTTATATTACCATTATTAAGTTTTAAAAGGGTTTCTGGATGTTGTTTTATATAATTTACCAAGACTCTTCGTAATTCGTATACGCTATCAATTTTTAATTCCGAATTATCACTTATTGATTCTACAATACAATTTAAAAATGAAAAATCATTTTGGTTCACACCCCAACGTAAAAATGCAGGAGGACCGGTTTCCTCAGAATCTGTTTTTATAATTTCATTTAACAACTTATTTAATCCTGGTTGCAATATACCTAACCTTTTGTGTCCTAGTAATTTATCAGTTGTCAAGATATGTTGTTTTACAGTACCCCGTTCTTTTTTTTTAGCTCTATATACAGTTTGTGCATTTTCAAAACAACAAGGGTAAGAATTTGGATTGTATCCAAACGTGTTGAATTTTTTATGATGTTTACATGGATCATGTAAATCGTATTTGTTCGTTTTGTGTAAATTAGGAATGTTTAAACAAGTATTTTTATTAGGATTAGTTTTGATTTGTAATAATGGAACTTCTGCAAGCCAAATACTTTCATCCTTGTTATTTTTTTCATCAGTATTAATAGTTTTTACTAATTCTGGATTATGTATATGAACCAATGGGAAATTTTCATTTGTATTATCATAATAAAAATATCTAGATTTTGACAAATCAAAATCTTCTATATATTCAGATGTTACCTTTATAACATATGTAGTAAAAGTTTTATCATTGGAATCTTTAATATCAATTGTAAAATTACTAGGTTGAACCTTGATACCCATTATTTTACTACTTGTTAAATATTCTAAACCTTTTCCAGGATTTTTAAAACAACAAGGTATTTCCCCAGATGTTAAACCAGGATATTTATGTGTATTATTATCACACATATATTTATTCCCCTTGTATACCATTACAATATCTGGATTCTTTATTTCCGTATCATTATTTATTATCGGTTGACGTTGTTTTTGACATTTTGTAGAAGAAGTTTTGGCACCTTGTTGTCTTAAAAGTTTTACATTTTGAGTCCTTTCTTTAACTACTTGTTCTGTATCTGAATCGTCATCCGAATCTTCAAAAATATTACTTTTTAAATTGGCTGATAATTCTGATAAAACAAAAATTTCATCTACAATAACCTTTAATTGATTTATATTATACCCACCATATATCGTAATAGTACTAGAATTTAACTTGTATGGATTATCTTGTATATTTACTGTAATTCCTAAACGTTCACTCTCATCATCTACATTACGTTTTCCAAATCTTTTATAATACATTGATATCATATCATTTTTAATATCTTTTGATTCAAATAATCTAGATGCCTCAAATCTTGTCAACATTTTTTCAAACTTTGATTTTTTTATTTTAACAGATGTTTCTAAAATAGAATTAATAGAAGATACCGTTATACTAGAATTATCTGTATCTTGTAAACGCCTTGATTTAGAAAATACACCGTGTAAACTATTTAAAATATCAATTATATCATCTACAGCACCCCTTACAGTTTCAATAATATTATTAATTGATTTTTGATCATCTTCATCTTCAAAATTTACTTTTACATTTATTAACCCATTTTCATTAACGAGTAAAGTTATATAACTATTTTGAGGTTTTGTTGTTTGAAAACACATGTATTTAAACATTAAACCACGTACTTTTTTATAAGATGCCCGTTTCAATTTTTTCTTTTCATTTAAAATCCAAGGTTTTATTGAATTTTCTGATAAATCATTAACTAATTTGTTGTATATTTTAATCTTTGGATCTCGTCTTGGACTATCATTAAATGCAATTAACGGAATATTATCAGATAATTCTAATAAATTAAATATTTGTTGTAATTTTATAAATTTTCCTTCCACACCCACTTCGTAATCTTTATTTTTTATAACAAAATTTATATTTGTATAATTAAAATTCGGTAAGGCACTTTTACCGTCTACATTATTTTCATAATATTTTGTAGAATTTAAAGAATACACACCTTTGTAAAAATTAGATAAATTGTCACTTTCTTTTTTTAAATTTTTTGTAGAAGTATTATATGCACCCCTTACTTTATTAAAAAAGGCTTGTATTTCATTTATTAAATTTTGATTTTCCTCCGTACTAATAATAGAACTAGAAGAATTACGATTAAAGTTGAAAAATTTCATTTTAATCATGATATATAAATCGTCAATTGTTAGATCTATAAAGTCAATGAGTAATTTTTCATATAAAGATACAATTATATCATCATCTGTTTTTACTTTATTATACAACTCAAATGGATCTAGATTAAATTCCAAATAAGTATCTTGGTCAATTATATTTGAAATAGATGTTATATAAATTTCTGGATGGCGTGGTAAGATTTCATAAAAAAATACTAAAGAATTATTATCACTAATCGATTTAAATGTGTCATCGTCTTGACGAATTTCTACTTTTACAAGATTAGGGTAGTAAGCCAATGTCTCGTTATAAAAATCATGTGTATTTACAAAAATTTTATCCTTTATTTCTTGTATGGTATCATCTATTAAAACACCATAACCTTTACCATTATCATTAATAGAAATATTTAAAGATTTATTAATTACGTTAATTCCTAATGTCATCGCTTACATTTTGTCAAGAAATAAACTTTTTACAATTTATATATACAATTTACATATAAATTATGACACTGTTAAATTATCTTTTTTATTATTTGTTAAATTATCTGTTTTTAATATTTGTTTTATACAAACAATTTGTTTTATACAAACAATCTTTTTTTAATATTTGTTTTAACACTATTACATAATTCAAAAAAATTATCTGTTGCAAGTTTTATTTGCTCATCTGATTTAAAACCAGTACCAATAACATTTCCACTTTGAAAAATTAAAAATGTTATATTTATACAAGTACATTTATTTGTACATTCACAAAACCCAAATTTACCAGTTTGTTGTAATGGAATTTTGTAAATTAATTTGATACCAGAATACGATTCCGGTTTATACTTGCAAATATAATTCATATCAATTAAACGTTCGTAAAAACGTTGTCTATTAATTTTGTAATCAATATTAAAATATACATTCATACAATTAACATTCAGGTCAAATGTCTCATGTGGTGTTACAGTATAACTGTGTTCAACAAATGGATTACAATCATAATCTATTTCAAAAATTTCAGGTGTTTGTGATACATCTGTTAGTTTACTACTATCTACAGTATATGTAATTTTTCCTATAATTGTATCATTATTATGATAAATCAAACCATTTTCAGTATCAAAATAGATATTGTTATTGTTTTTATAAAATTTGTTACGATTTTTCATCAATTCAATTTTAGAATATCCAATAAATTCTCCATTTAAATTATGAATAAATTTACGTCTTTGAGTTTCCATTTTTTCAGTTATAAACATATTTGTCTTGTTATCAATAAGGAATTCCTTTTTGTTAATAGTATATCTCTTAGATTCAAGATCTTTACGATATCCAATAATTTGATGAGGTGAATAAGAATATACCAAATTATCTTTGTCAACCAAAACATTATTCAAATCTTTTGTAATAAGAATTATATCCTTTTTACTTCGAATACTATTTAATTTCTCATAAATTTTTCGCGTTACAATTGCTCCTTCATCTATATATTTACACCCTGTCAAATGCAAACTACCATTTCCAAATAATTTAACATTTACATTATTTCCATTATTATTAATAATTATAGATATTTGATTATAAAACAATGTCTTATTTATCTTTTCCGCATTTTTTATCTTTGCTTTTTTATATATCGTAGTCAAATATTTACCTTTCATAATACTTAAATCCGCATAATTATACTTTATTCCAATTATATCATCATCTATATCTAAATATTTACCAATATTTGTCAAATTCAATTGACAATTTGGTAATTTAGTAGACAATGTTACTGTAGAAATTTTTACATCCATTTGAATTTTTAAATATGTTTACCATTTTATTCAATTTTCTTTAAATATTAATGGATTTATTGAAATTGATCAAAAAGTAATTTTATATATATTTATTGATATAGTTACTTTTTTATAGTTACTTTTTTATAGTTACTTTTTTATAGTTACTTTTTTATAGTTACTTTTTTATAGTTACTTTTTTATAGTTACTTTTTTATAGTTACTTTTTTATAGTTACTTTTTTATATTACTTTTTTGATATAGTTATTTTTTATAGTTACTTTTTTATATTACTTTTTTGATATAGTTATTTTTTATATTACTTTTTTATAGTTATTTTTTTATACTTTTTTATAGTTACTTTTTTATATTACTTTTTTATACTTTTTTATAGTTACTTTTTTATAGTTACTTTTTTGATATAGTTACTTTTTTGATATAGTTACTTTTTTATATTACTTTTTTATAGTTACTTTTTTATATTACTTTTTTATATAGTTATTATATAAGAATTATAAAAATGATAAAAATAACTGATCTAGCAATATTAACAGTTGTATTATGTGTATTTTACTATTTGCTTAATCAAGACAAAAAGGAACATTTAGATGCAGTCGTTGTTACAAATGCATTTTCTGATTTAAGATGTATCAGTGATGATTTACCTATAGTTCGTTTGATTGATAATAAATCAGTACAATGTTTAAGTAAAAGTGAAAGTAATACAGAAAATTGTATGATGAGAAGTGATTTTTCCATTAATTCAAATATCAAATGTAATGATATAAATACACATTTGGTAAAACAAATACGAGATAAAAATTCTCCTGTTACAAAAGTATATAATAACTTGGAATCAAATACTAACTACAATCTACTTACTTGTAATCCAGAAGCAATGAACGATCCATCACATTGGTGTGGTAAGATTTATAATGTTGTAAAAAATGATAAATGTAATTCAAATGAAGGTAAATATGGTTTATGGGTAAATCCTTGTAAACAAATGCCAGAATATGCTGCTTCTACTCCCAAAGGATCTAAAACTTTAATTGTTAATAAATCACAAATATTACAAGCAAAGGCAGAAGCAAAATTAGTTTCGGATATTAGCAGAAACAAAGGATTATGCGGATCTATTAAAGATTGCAATAACGAATTAACTACCGGAGGTGGAAGAGGAGCAGTAACTTGTCGTTTTAAAAATGAAGGCGACGGAAATATTGCAATGTATGATAAAGCTAATAAAAAGGTTTGGGAATCTGGAACTAGCGGTAAAGGTTCTGCACCTTACAAAGTAGTATTAAGACCAGATGGAAACTTTGTTTTATTAGATAAAGATAATAATTTAATCTGGGAATCAAAATCTCAATCAACAAGTTCTTCTCTATTAAACCAAGCAAATTTATTAGGAAAGGACGGTTCTTGTGTATTGGAAGTTACAGATAAAGATAATAAATTAATTTGGTCTACTCAAAAAGCTTAAACAGTTTCGGTTGAAGTTGTGATCAAAATTAGTTGCTGTGCGTTGCTGTGCGTTGCTGTGCGTTTCTGTGCGTTTCTGTGCGTTGCTGTGCGTTTCTGTGCGTTTCTGTGCGTTTTTGTGATGTTTTTTTCAAGTATTTTCATGATATTCCGACAATTGATTCTTTATCCGTTTTAATTTTTTATAAACTGTTTTAAAATAAATAGGTAATAAATCATAATAATGACAATCGTATTCTAATAATCGCTTTGTCAAATAAATCCACCTTTTTGTTGAAATATCATCAACTGCAGCTTGGAGTAAAAGAATTCTATCCATTATAAAAAATAATAACTGATTTAAATAACCTGGATCTAAGCAATTATTTCTAATCCTTTGTTCAATAAATTTTATATCAAAATAGTCATTGGTTTCATTTACAAATACATGATTATTTGGTGTTAAAAGATTAATCAAATCTCTTATTTCTATTAATAAATTTACAATCCATTGAATATCCTGTTCATTTAACGTTCTAGATTCAAATCTAACAAGTGATTCTCGAAACAAATCCCAAAATGTTTTTTCAATTGTGTCTTCTAATTCATTTTCTGCATTTGTATCATTATCATTTGTATCGTTATTATTTGACTGTAAATTTAATTTATATTTATTAACAATAATTTCCTTTCGTCTCTTGATAAATTCTTTTTTTGAATTAATCTGAGTTTTAATATCATCAGTGAAATCCATGTTTTTATATATATCTAAATCTTTTAACGAATTGTTAAAAAAATCTTTTAATTTTATTGCATCCAGACATTTCCATTCGTTAAAGTAGT